>VFQN01003945.1_pt1 | contig 17309 bp, 8 predicted proteins | sample 3512371 | NCBI WGS metagenome assembly VFQN01 (sample SAMN10412370, study PRJNA504923) | tailings metagenome | isolation source: Replicate 2 from Balatoc abandoned mine | place: Philippines: Itogon, Benguet | collected 2017-08-28 | reverse complement strand
GCTTACGTCATTTGCCAGTTATCGAGGAACCAGTTCTCCTGTGACGTCATGATCGACTGTGGGGTAGTTCCCACTGTCTTGGGATATCTTCGCTCAGCGCCCACTGACTGTCTGGACTACCTCTGGACAGTGTTGATGCACATCTCTCAGTTCGATGACTTCTTCCCTCGCATCACAGGCAATGCCCGTGTGTTGGTGTCAGAGCTGTATGAGGAGTGTCGCTTCGACTCCTCCTCACTGCACCAGCAGATTAGTGTGACGAAGATCGCCTATCACCTGTCAAAGCACTCGACCTTCCATCAATTCCTCGATGAAACAACGATCGATCTCTTCGTCAAGACATTGAAACTTCTCTTCTCTTCCCGACGATCGACACGAGATATTCAATTCTCTGCTCTGATCTCACTGACACACTTCGCTCATGCCTGTTCCTCGTCGAGGTCATTCATCCTCTCCGCTGATCTCATTGAAATGTTCTATGACGTCGGCACAGAAGACAATCTCATGAATGTGAAGTACGTGGGACTATTAGCGATTATCTCCAACGAGGAGAACTGCTGCTACAAGCTATTAGAGTTAGGAGTGCAGAAGTTCCTCGTCTCACTGCAAGATTCCTTCCAGAAGATGGCTGATGGCAGTGATAATGGACAAGAAAGAAAGAAATCACGCAAGTTAGGACGTCAACTCACTTCTAACAGTCTGAATAACAGTCGTCCATTGTCACCGAGTCAGCAACAACCTCACAACGCTGGCGCTAACACTGCGCCGCCTGCTGAGGAGGTGGACCTAGTGGCGGAGGGAGAGCTGGGCAAGGCACACACTGCTGCCATCCTCCATAATATCGATTTAAAGAGGCCTATCCTCGCGCCGGGAGTGCTCACAATGATGTTGGCACTCGCGAAGAACTGCAAGGCACTGAGAGTGATGCACGTCATGCGAGCCATGGCCAATATGAGTGTTCACAGCAAGTCTAAGCTAGCCATCGCGAAGGAGAGCAAGAAGATCTTCCCGATGCTCACTGTCATCATGCGATGTGGCTGTGAGGAGGCAGAGCGAGTACAGTATTACTGCGCAGTGACGTTGTGTAATATCCTCGCACTGTCACTGGAAAAGACGCTTTTACAAGATTTAGTAAAGGCAGGAGCGATCGTCGATCTGATTGTCGTGACATTACTTCGTATTAATGCGATTATGACGAAGGAGATCCTGGGTAAAGCCTTCTTCAATCTCCTTGCTCGTCCTGAGATACGTGAGAGTCTCATACTCTCTGTTGACATGTTATCGGCGATCCTCGAGTTATCGAAGATCGAATACGTTGATTTACTCGAATTATGTATTAGAGCTGTCTATAACGTCACCTGCGAGCTCACAGGACCGTCAGGCATTGAATATTCGCAACGATTAGCACAGCTCAAGGTTCCTTCGATGATGATTCAGAGGCTGATCTACTCGCCTGATCAAGGTGGATCGATGGCGACACGTCCTATCCGCCTCCTATTAGGTATGTCAGTGGCAAATATGTCATTTAACAAGACTCTCGTCCTCGAACTTGCGAAGACAGAAGGGAAGATCGCTGACGCACTCTATCGCGTGCATGTGTTAGGCAGTGAGGAAGCCACGTACTGCGCCATCGTCACCTTGTTTAACCTGTCATTCATCCCTGAATGCAAGGTATTAGCTGACTCCAAAGCAATACAGCTCATCGTAGAGGTCTTGGAGGATGAGACGTCACCGCCTAATGTCTTATGCACGAAACTGTGTGTGTCAGCGCTGTGCAATTTCTCGAAACTTCTCGTCTTCCACGAACAACTGACGAACCTCACCCTCAAACCTCTCGTACACATTATCTCCTCTCCCTCGCTGCACATCTCTGTCAAGCAAGATGCGGTGCAGACGTGTTACAACCTCGCCACGCTCTATCCGCCAGCTCGCATCTCACTCATCCAGCATGACGCAGTGTCGGCGCTGTGGAAGCTCATGAAGATCTCTGGTGTCGGTGGAGGTTCAGCCGGCAATAAGACGACGTCAGAGCAGCAGAATAACAACAACACTGGCGGTGCTGACGTGGGAGACAATGGAAGCACTGACGGCAGCAGTGACGAGGAATACCTCCTCATCCTCATCGGCAGAGTGCTGAAGGAGCTGTGCGAGGATGTCTCTGACATACTCATCCTTCGCAAGCTGCTGAGTGACGGAGCGATGAGCATCATCCTAAAGCTATCGAAGATCGAGATCATCGACTGTAAGATCACAATGTCCTTCTGTCTCTACTTCCTCACACGTGGCCGAGAGACGATGAAACTGCTTAAGCGAGATGCCGTGGATATCTTATTCTGGCTAACGATGTATGATGCATTAGGATCATCTGATCTCATTCTTCGTAATGTCTCTCGAGCAATGAGATCATTCTCTGTCGCGAAGGATGATGCCGTCATGCTATTGAAGCAGGAAAGATTCTTCTCCGTCTTAAAGACGCTGACGAAGAGCAAGAACGAGGATGTGCTCTGGCAGACAGCTGGTATGATCTTTAACATCATGCAGGTGGAATCATGTCTAAAGAAGTTCCTTGAACGTGGTTTAGTCGCAACGATCTTCGAGCTCGCAGCGAGTGGTTATGCTCATGTGAAACACGTGTGTTCCGCCTGTCTGCACATGATCCCCGAACACATCCCCAACATGGACGACCCGCTCTCCCTCGAGCTAGTGCTCTGTCTGCTAGAAGCAGAGGGAGATAAGTTCTCTGAGATCAGCACGAAGCCTAGTGACGTCATTACCTTCCCTTTAGAGGGATGTAACAGAGACAGTGTCTTCTCTCATAGTAGTACTAGCTTCCTCGCCTCGTGGACGCCCTTCACCTGTCTGGTGGAGAACTCCTTCACCCCTGCTCTCATACACGTCGGAGGAGATGACAATGATCGGCTACACGTCAGCATTGAGACCGCGTCACTCGGCAGCACTGAGAAGCATCGCAAGCTCAAAGGCAAAGACTATGACGACTTCCACGGCGCAGGCTCCACACAGGCAGACTTCCCCACCACCTCCTTGAACACTACTAACAATGCTGCTGACGTCAATCAGAACCTGTCACAGCAGTTCCTTCAAGCCAATAACTCTACTGGGATGCGAGGCAGTGGCGATGATCCTGACTTTGCCTCGCTGACGATCGACCATGGCGTCACTAGCAAAGACTTCGACAGACGACCGCCCTTCGCCTTCGCCTCTTCCAGCGACCTGCCCGTCGCCTCCTCCTCCTTCATAACAGACGGAGGAGGTGTTGGGAAGAGAGGGCTCGCAGGCTCGATCACTGGACTGACGACGCCTGACTCCCGCAGAGATGAGAAGAGAATCCTGCCGATCATCTCCTCGACACAGTCGCTGAACACTGTCGATGCGATTAGAAAGAGTTCGAAGACGATGACGTCAGCCTCAACACCACAGCTTCTTCCTTCGTCATTGTCTTATAAATCCTATCAACCGCCTAAGAAGTGAAAGACGATGACGATGATGATAGACGAATATGTGACGTCAGAGGTCCTAGATCAGAGATCAGAGGTCAGAGGACTCTATCTATCTCTTCACTCCTCAGTTGACAAGAGATTGTTATTTAGTTGCAATGTGTTCTTATATCATAATAGATAGAGAATGTATGACATCACAACACTGCATCTATGATATATGACAGTAGAGGGATAGTTCGACGATTATTAATAGATGATGCTTTGTATAAATATTACTCGTTGTTGTTGTTATTTGTTTGAGATAATATGTATTTAAATGAATATAAGTGAGAAGAAGAAGAAAGAACTAATGACTAATAAAGGAACAATGCAACGAATGCAAGACAAAGAAGAGAATAGAGGAAGAGCAGTGAACAACAACGACAATGATAACAATAAGATGATACCGAATGAGTGACGTCAGAGAGACAGAGTGATGAGATGATGTCAGCACTTTAGTCGTCAGTCAGTGCCTGGAACTTCTCTGACGCGATTCTACTGAGTAAGTCGAGAGCTCCGAAGGGTGCAGTGCCTTTCTTCGCCTTCTTCGCACTACCTCCCTCTGCTGGCAGAGAGGCGCCCTTCTTCAGACCAACAGCTCCTCCTCCGTCCTCTGAGTCAGAGGTTTCGTCGTCCTCGTCATCGTCCATCTCGTTATCATCGTCTTCCTCGCTGCCGTTTCCTCGGAGTGCTCCGATAGCAGCTGCTAACTTCAGATGTCTCGTAGGAGGTCGTCCTCTCTTGTTGGACTTCACCTTCTTCACTTCGCTTCCTCCTGCTCCATCAGCAGCAGTGGAGGCGATACTGCTACCTCTCTTCGCTCTCTTCACTGGTCGTACACCCGACAGCCTCTCGAAGATCTGCACTCTTCTCTTCGTACCAGGCGAAGGCTGACCACCAGTGACGTACTGCATATTGGATCCTTCGAGGTGAGCGCCTATCGAGAGCAAGAGCTGTTTATTTCCTCTTCCTTGCAGATATTGCAATGCGACGGCAAGAGCGCGATCATAGCGAATCAGAGCGAGCAACTCCCACTTCGACTCAACATTCTCAAACTCAGGATATTTCTCAAGAAAGTTGTCGCGAGTGACCTGCTGCCATTCCTCCTTACGACTGATAATGAGGAAGCGAATGACAGTAGAGATAAACACGCCTTTCACTGTCATCTTTCGATGATTCTCTGTTAATTTCTTCAAGTATTGTGCATCAAAGTATGTTTTCAGGATATTTCGGATCGAATGATGGTTAATAAAGACAGGTGGCGTCGTTTGCAGCTGTGTGAGCATCTTTGACAAGGTCTCCACCTCTGTCTCTTGCAAGTATAATTTCTTCTGCTCGATGTACTTCTGATCATTTAAAAGATAATCTAATGATTGTGCCTCAGCATTAAATTGAGGAAGGTCATGGATCTGGGAGGCGCTAGGGAAGGAAGGAGGAGGACTGGTGAAGGGAGCTGAGGGAGCATTCTCTGTCTCTATCGTGCTGTACCCGTCCTCTGTGACAGGAAACATAGCATCTTTATTGGTAGTATTATTGTCTAACATGTAAAGCATCTGATTTATTGCAATAGATAGAGTAATTCAATGATGCTTGAAGTAAGGAGAGTGTGAGCAACACAACGAGCAATGGCAAGGAAACAATCAACAAAAATTACAATCTATTTCACCTCTTATTACTATAAGGTAGTAATGAATAAATGAATCAAATCCTATGAGAAAACTATTCACAATGCGTCAAAGGTAATTTCAAAAATAATAATAATTCAATTCTAAGGAATCTTCTCCTAACACAAATTCTTCCCTTAAAATGGCGTTAGAAAATCCGCGATCACACAATAAAATATCAAAGACACCAAAGAAGAGATCCCTCAGCGTCGATAGAGGCAATAGAAGTGGAATATGCGTGGTAAAGGTCGAGTTAAAGTTGTTCTTCTTCTCTTATCTCTTATTATTCGATGGTTTCCTCCTTTGTTTCGCTCGCCCTTGCCCACCCAACACCCTCTCACTCTCACAGCCTCTCATCATCTCCTATGAATCTCTGCACTCCGGTTAGGTAGTGATCCATATATCCACTCACACTACTTGTTTCTGCTGTAAGAAAGAAGAGACGATTTTCGAAGAATCGAATATTCGCGTATTCGGCTTTCGGGGTCGGAACGGAAAATCAAAAATGCACGAATTAAAGAACTCGGTCCAACTTGGAGCACAAATTTTTCATCTGGAACATACAAACATGTCTTTTGCCATCAATAGTTGTGATTAATTTAACTTGTACCACGAAAAGGTTAATTTCAAACATCAATATTGACAGCTTATTTGCGCATATAAAGAAAATGGTGTACATAAGAAGTAAGACTATTGTTTTTTTGTAAATGACACGAATCGAGGGAAAGCGAGGAAATGGAAGAGCATAACACGACAACAACACAGAAAACTTTCCACCAAACAACAAAAGCGCAAGAGGTGAGTCAAAGGCTCGAATATTACATTGATGTAAAGCGATCTAATCTCGAGTAGCAGTGAAATCGATCATTCTCCACTGTTTCATGACATCTCTTCCTTAACACTCTCAGTACAATCCCAAAATAAATAGAAATTAGTTCTTGTACTTCTTTCACTCAAATCTCAACAAACATACAAGGAAAAATAAAAAATTAACACGATCGAAAAAAAAATAGAATAAAATAAACTCGTTGTGTTTCTCACGTCTTCTCGCTTCGGATCTCTCTCGACTGACGTCAATCTCGAAGCAACAAGCACGGATCATCGGAATTATATGGAAAGAGAAGGCTGCCAAGGACTGGTGATCTGATGATGCGAAATCAATTCATTGTAATAAAATGCTGAAAACCGAAGAAACGTCAAAATAATTGGATTGTTTTTGTTCTTTCTTTATCTATTGTTTCTCTGTTTATCCTCATAGTAAGAGAAAGAGAGAAAGAAGAGATAAGAGAGACTTATATATCACACCACATCCCACTGATTTCCATGAATGACGATGATGATGGTGATAAAGGCGATGCGATTTAAGATGAACAGAGAGAATAATCAGCACGAAAAGATAAAACGAAAGCTGAAGAACAAAGAAGAAACGAAAAAGAAAAAGGAAAAGAGAAAGAGTAGTCGAAGTAGTAGTAGAAGAGGAAGAACAATGAATCACACACATAAACGAAGAAACGAATAGAATAGAAGAGAGGGACCAGACTTAAGACTTAGGAGAGTAGAATAGTTTACGGCGGTCGTAACGCCAGTAAGTCGAATGAATATAATAGAAGAATTGTCTAACACAATAATCGTAATAATCACAGTAATCATAATAATAAGGAGGAATCACAGAGATTTTCCCCATGATTTTAAGCGAAAAGCGAAGAGTGAATTGTGCTCTTTCCTCCTAATGGTTAGATGAGCTTCAACTTCTGCAACGTTGCGTTGAAAGTGTCCATGCTGAATGGCTTGCAGATGAAGTCATCAATACCGGCGGATAACGCGTCTAAGATCGTATCTTCATCGGAGTTCGCCGACACTCCGATGATCACATGTCTCACTCCGTCCTTCTTGTAATTCTCCTCTTCTTGCTGACGGATGCGTCGAGTTGCCTCAAGACCGTCGAGCACAGGCATATTCAGATCCATGAGAATGACGTCATAAGGACTATTGAAAGAGGTGAGGCGCTGCTGTACTTTATCGAGACAGTCCAAGCCATTGTGAGACGTCTCCACGTCATATCCCTTTCGTAACAGAGAATGACGCACAGTTTTGAGAATCGGGACAGAGTCATCGACCACGAGGATGTTCAGCTGGTGTCTAGGAGTGTTAGTAGATGCAGCAGCGATGTGTGACGTCACGTCAATCAATCTTTGGGTTTTCATCGTCTCGAGGCGAGAAAGTTTCGGCACAGGACTAATTGGTTGGTAAGCAGCGACTGGTGTTCGGATATTTGCGTGGCTATTGAGCGCATTGTTCAGCTGGTTCGTCAGTTCAGTGTATTTCACCTTCGATGAAGGATGGAACTTAGATGATTCCTCGTCTGGGCGGTAAGGAATAGCAAACCAGAACAAAGATCCTCGCTCTCCATCTCTCCTCGCATCAACACCATAATAACCGTGTAAAGCCTCGAGGCGCTTCGCCAATGAGAATAATCCTAAACCAGTTCCTCCCGCGAGTCTCTGAGCTTGTTGGAAGGGGGAAAATAAAGACTCTCGCACCTCTTCATTAATTCCAGTGCCTCTGTCTTCCACCTCAATGACGATGAACTGACTCGTCGAGAGCTCATAGTCGAGTTGAGGGATGTCTAGGGTCAACGGACCTTTATTTGTCATGACAACATTTGATCGAGGAGGAGAGGTTCTCCCACTAGGAGGAAGATGTTGCAGCATACTGCTAGGCGCAGGCAAGGACTGGGAGACAGAGGGAGTAGGCGACGGTGCTAGTGATGGATTAATATCGTTGAGATCAGAAACTTTTAGTCGACCAGATAAATCAAGGCTCGGATGTTGGGAATGTCTTGCCGCAGTGCGAGGAGTATTGGAACCACTACGAGGACTGCGGCCGCCAGAATAATCCTCATTCGTCAGAGATCTCGTGCGCATTCTCTGAGGGACGAGGTTTGGACTTGTTGACACGGAGTTAGTCACAGAGCCCAGATGGAAGCTATGGCGGTTGGTTCGAGGAAGGCTGAACTGTTGGCGCTGTTTGTCAGTCAGGCGGGTGATATATTTCATCATCGAAGAGTTGTCCTTCGTCTGATTCGCCGCACCTGCAGCAGGATGGACGAACATCCTCACAGTGACCTCTCCCTCATGAGAATACTTGACTGCATTTGATAACAAGCAGAGTAAGTTCTCCTGCAGCCATTGTTTATCAGTTATGACGGTAGAGCAGATATTATCATCGACTGGGTCTAAAGCGATGGCAATGCGTGTTTGAAGAGATTTCATGCAGTTCAGAGGGAGGTAGAGGGACTCGAACAGATCCACCGTCTCTAACTTTGGTTTGAGCTTCAAATTCTGACCGACTTTAGCATAATCAATGCAGCGATTGATTGTCATAGTCATAAAATTGTTAATGTCAGAAATATCTTTGATTTTCGATCGAATGAGATCGATTTTCTCTTCCATACTGCTAATAAACTCTGAGTCACCGGCGACTTGCTCTCTTAACGACGTCATGGATGGACCTCTCTTCAGATCGTTACTGGGTTCGTCGATTGGCAACTGGGAAGGGGTTTTCTCAAAAAAGCCTGACTTTTGAGGCGATAATGGGAACTTGGCAGAAGGAAGAGCCTTCAAAGGAGAGTGACTGGACTGTTTGATGACATCGAGGGCTAGACTTAGCTCCTGCACGTAATCCTTAATTGATTCAACACCTGTCAGGAAGCCTCCGAGAGGGGTCTTTAGATCATGCGTCACATTACCGATCAACTGACGTACTCCTGCCGCTACTGCGTTCTCACTCTGATTTTGCTTCAAAGCTTGAATTTCTCGTTCTAATTTCTGGATTGTCTGTTGCTGTTGTGCGATGAGATCGCTATTTTGCCTCTTTTCCTCTAATAGTTGGATATTCTCTGCTTGGAGGGAGTTCTGAGAAACGTCACTCGTATTAAGTTGCCACATCTTCATTTCTTCTTGTGTTTGAATCTTTGGGTTTAGGAAGAAGAAAGCTGAAAAGCACAGTGCCTCAGGATCGTCCTTTGGATGTATTCGGTGTAAAGTGCCGACTAATCGAATGGGCGCTGATGTTTCTTGCAGTAAGAAGTCCTTTGACAGTTCCAACTCAATCGTTAATTCCTTTGATTGATTCGATTGCGACTGTGAAGCACTCTGGTGTAGCGCATGACTAATAAAAGACGACGAGGAAGAGGAAGAGGTTGATGTGGCGTTTGAAGTGATGGAAGCGATGAGGCTGCTGAGCGAGTGATTCTGAGCCGCGGACAATTGATACCAATCCCATGACACATTTGCAGTCGTGGAAGTTGATACAATACGAAAGTATTTGCCGATATGATCGGTTGTAGGGGTTTTAATAAGAGTTTTCTGCTTGAGGAAGTTCACCAGCGCATTTCCCATTTGAGTGATTTGGAAGTCATAATTCACTGCAATATGGTAAGGGAATAAATGGCGCACTTGTTTGGAGGATAAAGAGATTCCCGTGCCGATTGGCACTGCGATGTCATCGAGGAGGAAGGAATTCTCGTTGGAATCGAATGACGTCGGGGCAGTGGTATGATCAAATGATCCACGAGATCCCAAACTACGGCGATGCCCTCTGCCCATCTGATTTCCAGCTCCATTATTAGAATTGCCAATATTTCCCTGAGGGGGCGAGGAAATCGCATTGCTGGCGTTGGGATTATGAGGAGAACGAATCTCTGGAAGCGACTTCTTCCTCATCATATCTCCCTCATAGAATTTTCTTGAAGTATCACTATCTCGAGGTGATGCAGGAGGTGAAAACTTCTCCGTTGATATGGTATTGGGCAGCAGAGACATGGATGCACTGTTGATAGAGGTCGATGGATGACCGCCATTCATCGAACTTTGAAGAAAGGAAGGATTTAAAGGTAAACTAGACTTTGGTTTAAGTCGATTCGGTGTTCCTTCACTCATATTGGACATGATTTGTGATAACTCCTGAGAAAAAATCAAGTTAGCTACTATCTTAGTGGAAGAAGAAATTCACTTACTCGCAGAACAAATAACTACCGTTAACAACCAAGTAGTTCAATTCAATGGGCATGCAATACAAAAAACTCAGAAGAACCGTTTTACCACACAAACAGTGTATGTCTAATGCAGATTGTTTATCAAGGGATACTTTCAACAAACAAAGATAAAGCAATGAAACGTCTAGTCAACTCAAAGGAGTATCGTTAGCACATCAAAGTAGACGTGATAATGGTCAAAGTGACAAGAAAAGAGTCGATTGCGAGGTAATAGCTGGGTGTATTGAGGTGGGTCAGCTATCTTTCGCACTTACTCTAACACGATAACTTATTGTTCCGCTATGAGACAATGATTCCGTTGTGAGCACTACCACCACCTCCTCATTCTGTAATCTTAGGAATCCGACACCACATCCTCTGACATACAGCAGGAAAGGAGTGGTGCGGAAAATTCCCCTAACCGAAAAATCGAATTTCCAAAAACGTAACTTTCTATTGTATCGCGAGTATTGAGTGGCATCATTCTGGCATTATTTTACTTTATTGGAGTCTATAAATTTAATATTAATTTAACAAAAGGAGCAACCCTTGGATCAAGACTCAAAAATCCAATTCCTATACAAAGTAACGGCGAATCTCGAAATCTCTGGGTCTGCTTCCAGGGCTGGAAAAGACAATTGTCCAGCCCTAACTTTGTCTGTCACTGTAAAGGCGAAGATTGGGTTCAACCCAAAGGCGGAAAATCTTGCCTATTATTAACTGACGGACCTCTAGGATAGTTTGTTGGCGCTCCATTTCGGAAATATGGTGAATTACCACCTCGCGCCATCTGTTGTTGCTGCTGCCATGCATCAGCGGGATTTCCATACACTGGTTGAATTTGTGGCGGGCCTGACATGGCAACAGGATTTCTACCATAATCATACGATGAGGGCTGATTCCACATGCCATCATTGGAGTAAGGGTAAGGATAAGCAGTGGGTACCCCAGCATATGCATTGTTGACATATCCTTGCGTCGCATATCCAGGATACTGCATATTAGTTTGATTGTAAGTGTATGGAGCTGCATAATTCGGAGCTCGCGGAGAGTTCGCATCGTATGAATTTGTCGGATACATCTGGCGTGGATCATAACCGACTGGTGAAGGCATGGAACCATATACATTGTTATCTTGATTGTAGCCAGCATTTGACGTTGTTGAGGGTTGAGCAACACTCGGTGAACCTCTACGAACGAAGTCAGGATCTGATCTTTCAGCTTCGACGTTTCTCACTTGACTTTTGTTCTCCTTCCACGACCCCACATCGACGAGCTTTCCTTTTCCGCGAGAATTCACTCTCCTCAACGCCCGGTCTTCTTCCCCCATGTTCTGTACTTGCGGGTTAGAGGAGGATCGTCTGATTGCCGAGGAAGTATTTCCATCAGTGTTAGTCTCGTCAGACTGATCAGCGAGGTTATTGCCGCTCGCACTCTTTCCAATCTTCTCCTTCCTATTCAAGAGTGTTGCAGCAACATTATATCCCTCGGTCCTCTCTGAGACATGGGCGATCTTCTCTGAACCGCCCGGAGTGCGATCGTTGTCATTGTTCGGATCATTGAAGGGGGCGGGGGAGGACGTCTTAGTGCTCACAGGACTTTCTCTCTTCTGCTTGTCACCGCTCTCATTACCTCCTTCATCGCCAAAAATACGTGCACGAGCTTCCAGATAGGCCTTCTCACGCTCTTCTGCTGACAATTGAGGCTTGGTTTCTTGGGTTTTATTGGATTGATTCGCCGCATTTGCATTCGTTTGTCGCTTCATCACTAATACTTTCTTTCCAGACTCTGTCATCGGAGGCAAGGGAGGGGTCGTATTAACCGGATTCGAAACTTCTGACTTTGCAGCGATAGGAGGAGTTGACTCTTTCCTTTCATTACTACTGGCTACAGGCTCTGCTGGAGTGGCAGCTGTGGGAGTTGTCGGGCCGTTATTCGCTGTGTTGCTGTAATCAATCAACAAAACTTTCGGAACCTTTGTGTTAGGAGTCTTGTAAAAGGTAATAATGCGTTCTCCATTCTATTAAAACTGTGAGATACAATGCTAAAGGAAGACTATCAGCGACTCACCTCGTTCAATTGCTCAGAGGAAATATGCATCAATCCAAACCTAGCAGCTAAACGATAGGCTAATAATCTTCGGAAAGAGTTAAGACCTTGTGGAACTTCCATGGATCGCTCGCTGAAGGTTAGTATCAAGTGATTAGAGATGGTGAAGGTGGGGAGGTCTGTACAGCACTTACTTCGATCGGACAAATCTTAAAATCAAATCTTCGATTTGGAAGAGAATCATACGTTCTCTTGGGTTGTTTAAAGCGTTTAATAAGGCTGAATCGATGGTAGAGTCATCAGCAGCGGGTGGTTCAGGGGGAATGTTCAGCTGTGGTGGCTCTGGGATATTCTGCTAAAACCTCGGTAACAGATAGAATTATCATAGTAAAGTAAGTTACTTACCAATTGTAAGGTAGACAAAGCTTGTTCTGTTCTTTCCCATTCATCTTCTTCAAAATTCTGACGAGATGACATGACTAACAACAATTCTTCCAAGAAAAGCAAATTGTTCACAACGGTTTTCGAAATTTTCTCAGCACCGACAATACAGACAAGAGGAATGCTAGTCTGTGAGTCCTGAGAGGCGATGAGAAGGCGGGAAAGTCGACAGTTGTTGTGGTTTGTTAAGATGAGTGTTCTCTAGCGATGCTGTGTAGGTTGTTGTTTGGTGCGGCCATTCTAGACAACTGGGCAAAAAGACATCAAGGCTTTTGAGGATTTGAGGATCTAGGTACTGATAACACACAAATGACAGGATTCGAGACAAATGACAGTATGTAGAGATTTTTTTTAAGATTTTCAATATTACTTTTATGTGGTAGTATATTGTTTGAAATTATTTATTAGATTTATACTTCCATTGGTACAGAAGCAGCATTTGCACTGTCGCTACCAGCAACTATCGAAACAGGTGCCTGGCGATGAGGCTTATAACTCTCTTCGATAACATAGGTAGTTCCAATAGCAATATCAAGCTTGTATGGTCTCTTGAATTGCTGTCTGTAAGCAGCTGCCTTGCCAGCTGATTCCTCATAAGTGCGGTGACGAGTGACAGTTCCATCCTTGCGAATGACTGTGATATCTACATTGGATCCCGATCCTAAATCATTGAAAATACCGGCACGAATAGAGTCTTTGACAAGTGAAACACCGTCTTCCTCACTCATATCTTCCTGGTATCTTGTCTCGAAGACAGCCATGGCAGCGAGCGAGCCTGAGCCCATTGTCGTGTATGGCAGTCTTTGTGTAGAGCCGTGAGGATGTATGGAGTAAAGATGAGCACCATGGACGTCAACACCACCTAGAATCAAGGCAGCGGAGACATGTCCTTGGTAACGGTATAAGAGACGTTTCGTCTGAGTCAGAGCAGTAATCACTCGAGAAGGGGAGTTGGTTGATAATCGTAATAATTCTAAATTTGAGGCAATTAATTCAGTCGTTTTCTCTGTATCAGCAGCTGTGCCTGCACCACAGCAATAGATGTTAGGGGCGATGTAATGAATCTTCTCACAGTTTTTATCAGCAACTTCGCTTCCATCAGTAGCACGAGTATCAGCACCTAAAATAACACCATCCTTATATAATATTCCAACAATGGTTGTTCCAGTCTTTCTTGCATGAGGTAAAATGGAATCTGCTTGAGATCCTAGTTTTCTCATAATCATATCATTTCGTGCAGCTAAATCGAATGAAAATCCACTAATTTCATTCTCACGAACTAATTGCTTCACTGTCTGAGCAAGCTGAGCTTTGTCGATGATCTCCATGTCTGATTAAAGGGGGTGAATGTGAAGGTCAGTCTCACTAGACGATGAAAGAGAGTTCTTTCAACCTCTTTCGAGTTTGAATAAAATCGATTTTTTTAAAACTCGGCTTTCTCTCTTTAAGAGTCGACTCATTCTTTCGACTCTTGATGTGATGAGTCGCTCACACAGAAAGAGAAGAGTTCTTTATTTACATTACAAAAGATAAATATTACTACGTTGACTTTGCAATAAAAGGATGTTTTAAAGCATCCACCACCGTTAATCTCTTGCTTGGATCTAAATTTATACCTTTATCCAATAGATCTATGAATTGATTGACAAGCTTTAAATCATCTGCACCGGCACGACTACTTCGCATGATCTGAGCAAGATCTCTCGTGGGATGTGTGATATCCAATATCCTCAACACTGGCTTCCCTGAAAAAGAGAATCATTCTCGAAGAGAGTAAAAATAAAGAATAAACTCACCTGACACTGCATCAGTCTCATGAGAACGAAATCGATAATCTTGATCAAAATGAGGCTCTAATTGAAGCATTTCATACGATCTAAAGTGATTTTTAATCATTTTATTAGGAAATCTTCCTTTCATTGTCATAAATAGCTTTAACATCTCATTATTCGATCGTCCAGGAAACATCACATGTCCTGTGAAGAGTTCAAACAAAGAGACACACATCGACCAAAAATCGACCTGACGATCATACTGTAGTCCTAAAATAATCTCAGGAGCTCGAGAGAAGCGATTGACAAGGTAAGGAGTCGGATCGTTATCAATGTCAGTCTCATAGAAGGCTGAGCCGAAGTCGCACAGTCTGATCTGCTTCAAGTCCTCTGAGAGAAGGATATTATCTAACTTAATATCCGCATGAATGACTTTCAATTCCATCAAATACCGCAATGCAACAAATAATTGTCTTGCATAAATACGAACAGCAGTGATATTAATACCAACATCTTTGCCGAACTTCTTCAATGCTTCACGAAGATTCATTGATTTGTATTCAAACGCTAAGGCGACATGCTGTCGATACTCTAAATACGTGATTAACTTCACACAAAAGCGCTTGTTGTTGGGATCTTTCTCAGCGATGGCAAGGAGAATGCTCTTCTCTTTGTCTGCTGCTTTCCTCATGATGTCATTGTTACGAATCATTTTAATCGCGACGATGTTTGATCCATCACCGACACGAGTATCAACACACTTCAATACAGTGGAGAACACTCCCTTTCCAACGATACCAAGGATCTGGAAGCGATCGCCGATGAGTTCTCCGATAGTTGCCTTGTAGTAGCCGTCATGGTCATCCCAGTTGGACTGTAAGTGAGGATTCTCTCCATCTAACAATGCTTCTCTCGTCACTCGCCTTCCTCCCATCCCTGGTCCTGTAGGAGGAAAGATTGGAAGCTTGCCGTTGTTCTTCTCGAGGTCGGAGGGTGAGTCGGAGAACATGTCAAAGGTGACCTTGCCCAGTGCTTCTTTCTCCTCTTGTAAGGCGAGTTTCTCTCTCGCGAGTTGATTTCCCTCATCTTCTGCAGTAATTTCCATAATAGTTTGATCTGTTTGATTCTCATCATCAAAGGTTTGAGGGAAGATCGCGTTCTTATTGAGTATGCTATCCCCAACAATCTCCTCCTCTTCTCCCATCATTTCCTCCTTCGCTGCCACACTGACAGAGGCAGATCGTCCTCTTCCCTCTATCTTCTCGCCTTGGGCAGTAGATAGATCCTCCTGTGTCGAACTTTGTTGATATTTGGATTTGATCTCCTCTAATCGTCTTCTTCTTTCCTCCGCCTTTCTTCTCTCTTCCTCCTCTTCTTTGCGCTTTCTCTCTTCTAACTCATCTAAATCTTCAAAATCTAAGATAATTTCCATATCCTCTTCTTCTTTGGGCTCCTCAAACTTTGTCCCTTCCTCGAAATTAATGGATTTTTCTTGTTTCTGTGGAGGTGGTTCTGTCTGACTCAGCCGAGGCAATGAAGAGGTCGATATAGCGTTATTTCCCTTCGATTTCTCGAGAATATCTGCTTTCCCTTCAATCTTCGTTAATTCTTGTCGAATCTGTTGCTTTGCAGTGTTATTGATGCTGTTAACTACTGGTTTTCTCTCTGGCTGTTGAGGAGACCTTGACCGCGACCGAGAACGAGAGGGAGACCTTCGTCCTCTATTTTGATCCCTTCCACGATAGTTATTGGAACGATGTGATGGCTTGTGATGGTCATTTGACCTTCTTCTATCTTGAAACCGATCATTGCTTCGATTGCGTCGATCTTTTCTCTGTGGACTATTTGAACGACTACGATATCGAACAGGGCTATTACTGCGACTTCGACTTCTTCCACCTCTTCTCTGAGAGTACTCACTGTCTCTCATCATACACCTAATCCCCTCTATTGCAATAACCAATCAAAAAGTATTCCTTCGTCTCTTTGCTACTATGCTGTTGGAACAATGAGGACCCTGCAGTGTATAATTATGATAAGCTCTAATCGCCGGTGTTTTCGAGCCGTTGCCCTTCTCTTATGACAAGATAGTCTATAACAGCTGCTGTGGTGATTTGAGGACAATCTAGTGCATCTTAGACCATCTTTTATATCAGTTTAGAATTGTGTTGATAGTAGGATTGAAAGAGATTTTGTTGAATTTTTTTTTCTTGTGAGATAAAGTCATGTCTAGTAGTATGAATGATCAAGCATCTGTTGCGTCAGGTGGCGGGAAACCTACTCGTCGTGGCTCGGTCAATGAAGCAGGACCAGTGCGAAGGGGTTCTGTGGCAACTGGTGAATCTAAGAAGGATGAAGTAAACGTCCAAGTAGCTGTGCGATGTCGACCATTAAACGAAGAAGAGAAGAGAAATAACCACCCCACTGTCGTCACCTGTGATTCAGAGAATAAATCGATTAAAGTCGCTTATGGACCCTTTACCAAGAAGATCATCAAGTCTTTTACCTTTGATAAAGTCTTTGGCATGTACTCGAGACAAGAGGAAGTGTTTGAGGCTCTGGTTCGTCCTATAGTGGAGGAAACACTGGCAGGCTTCAACTGCACGATCTTCGCTTATGGCCAGACCGGCACTGGGTGAGTGTCTTGTCCTCTTATCTTCTGATTCTAGAATGCTAATATTCTTTCTGACAAAATAGTAAAACCCATACGATGGAAGGAAATATCAATGATAAGGAGGAGGCAGGTATCGTCCCTCGAGCTGTTAATACCATCTTAGAACAACTAGAATCAAGTGGAGCAGAATTTACTATCCGAGTATCTTTTCTTGAATTATGTAAGTTTCTTATTTCT
>VFQN01004814.1_pt1 | contig 17310 bp, 20 predicted proteins | sample 3512371 | NCBI WGS metagenome assembly VFQN01 (sample SAMN10412370, study PRJNA504923) | tailings metagenome | isolation source: Replicate 2 from Balatoc abandoned mine | place: Philippines: Itogon, Benguet | collected 2017-08-28 | reverse complement strand
CATCACCTCCCAGCCTCTACTGTACATAGTGCCTTAGTGTGCCTCCTTAGCCAACCAACCGCCAAAAGGAATAGTGTTGTTGTGTACCACCTAAGCTCCTCCCCATGCGTCAACCGAGCTAACACGATATGGGACAGCTGTTGGAGTGTGCCGACAAGGGTCTTACGGCGTTACGGGGTCCTGGTTGCGTCATCCTCAGGAGCACAACTCGCCTGCTGACAGCATGGGATGCAGGGGTGCTCCCATGGACGGGCAGGAATGGCATTCGTGCCCTGGAGAAGAGCTCGCTGGCCACGTGTTGCGCCGCGCAGGTCTCCCATGCAACAGCCTTTCGGCAATAACGCAGCGCGAGCTTGTCAGATTTCTCGTACTCCCACTTACTACGGTTTGCATATAAAAGTGTCGGAGTTAACGCCTTGCTTGCAACTAGCGAGTTCTTTACGTCGGTGTTCGCGCAGGCTAGTCGACAGTGCACGTCATCTGCTCACACTAGCATTAAAATATGCAACTCAGACAGAGGCAAGTAGGGCTGCCAGCCGGCAGCGGTGGCCCTTCGCGGGTGCATGCCCCTTGCTGGAGCACCCAGCCTCAGCGCCTAAGACGGGCAGTTGTCAAAGCAGCTGATAGTCCATCCAACTCTGTCGAGGACAGCGACGGAGAGAACGGACCCAGCTCGCGCGGGAGCACCGAGCCGCTAAAGCTGCCCAAGCGCGGCTATTTCGCAATTGCCGACCCAAACCAGGAGGTCTACTCAAGGTATGATCTGCTACCATCAAACATAACTTCACGCAGTTGCTGGCAGCTTACTTTCCTGGCCCACGCCACAGCCCTCTAGCCATCGGACCTGACCCTGGTCCCCGTGTCTGTGGTACCCCCACCTGCACACCCTCCACGCACACCCCAACCTGACCCATGTGCACAAATCCTACTTCCCCCCACCTGCACACCCTCCCCCACAACACCCTGCCTCCTCCCTCATTGCACCTCATCCTCCCTGCTGTAGTCCACTTTATCCCCAACGCACAACACCCCAACGCGCACACGACCCCCCTGCCGCCTCCCGCACCTTCACCCCCGTGCACCACAGGGCCGGCGAGAAGTTTGACCCCACGAAACGCGGCGGGCGCTACAAGCCAGAGTTCATCTGGCAGACCAACTGGCAGGAGGCGCTGGAGCGTGAGGAGCAGCTGCGCAAGAAGCAGGCAGAGGCTGCCGCACGGCCAAAGGCACCTTCCTCCGGCTTCCTCAGCCTCTCGCGGCTCTCCGAGCTCGACCGCATGGACGTCGACCTGACGGACGTGCTGGTGCGGAAGCGCCAGGAGCAGGAAGAGGCCGAGGCAGCAGCCGCGGCCGCAGCCGCGTCCCTCCCGCCATCCGGCTCCCGACCCACATCGGGATCAGCCTCCCCATCGTCCCAGGCCCAGCGCAAGGGCACAACGGCGGTGCCGCAGTTCACCCGCAAGGAGGTGGCGCGGCTGTCCCGCACCAGCAAGTCTCTGTCCCGCACGGCCGTGATGGTCGAGATCCCCGCGCTCGACGAGGAGAAGGCCCGGAAGGCCGAGGAGGAGCGCATCCGCTACGAGCAGCTCAAAGTGGAGCAACAGCTCTGGACCCTTGCATTCATCGCGGCCGGGTGCGCCATGACATACGCTGCATACACGACCGACGTGGCCGCCAGCTACACCGTGGGCGCATTGGGTGGCTTCGCATACCTCCGCCTCCTCTCGAAGTCGGTCGACGCGCTGGGGGGTGAGGGGGTGGCCCAGGGCGCAAGCGGCATGGCCAGCCAGCCCCGCCTGCTCATTCCCATCATTCTGGGCCTGGGCTACAACCGCTGGAACGAGCTGTACGCCGACCAGCTGGGGGTGACGCTGCAGCTGCTGCCCATGCTGGTGGGCTTCTTCACATACAAGCTGGCGGTCATTTCGCGGCAGTACAAGGACGTGTTCGACGGCCGGCTGTGAGGCCTGGCTGGGCAGGGCTATTGGGGTACCAGGGCCCTCATGGCTGTGCTACTAGGCAGGGTGTGAGGGATGCCGGGGACATGTTAGCTGGTCTTGCGGTCTGTTTGGTGGGATGCATGTTGGCAGGTTGAGGATGCAGAAGGGAGATGGGAGGGCCGGGAGGGGTGGCTGATTGAGACGTTGTGGTAGTTATGGGCGCACGGGGTGTGGGTGGGCAGTGCGGAGGCCCCGGGTTGGAGAGCATGGAGCATGGCGTTGGCATGGGGAGAGTGGTGCGTGGTTGCAAAGCTTGCATGCTGCACGGGTGTTTGTGAACACATGGTGCACGCTCTTGGCGCACTCGGAACAGCACCCCAAGCACTGCCGTATGGTGAAGGCGCGGAAGCGTGGCAGCATGTGTACAGGTGAAGTGATGGTCATTGCACGTGTCTCGTACGGCAGGGGTTCACACAGGACACGGCAAACAGCACCGTACAAGCTCGGGACCGTGAACTGCATGGCATGTGAGCCGGATACCAGTGTACCTCGCTAATATGCAACCCTGTGAGGCTGAGAGCTTGGGGCCGGTATTGCGAGATTGCCCCAAAGGGGCAACGACACAAAGGGCTCTGGCAAGTTGCGCTTGAGAACTTGTACATGCACTTATGTTGGGCTGCACACTAGTCAAGGATTCCGGCTTGTGTACTGGTTGACACGTGGCGGTTAACCCACGTACGCACACAGCCAGCTAAGCTTATGGTAGCGGTGCGTGTCGCTGCTGACGCTGTTACCATATGGCACAGTACGATGCCACAATGTCAGATGCCTTTGCTATGCCGTTTCTGTGCAGCTGCGTTTCTCTGCTGATGTCAAGTGAAGCGCTGCAGCCACGTGTGACGTGCCAATCGGTGCGCACGAAGCAGGGTGGGTCCGTCGGGTGGATGTTTGACCTTGTTGACGCTGCAAAGGCACCGTTCGACGCTGATAGCCTGACAAGTAAAGCCATGGGGCCAGACCTGATGGTTTCCAGTCAGATTAGCTGCTATATGTACTACGGTCATTCTATGCGGCCTCCGGCTTGTCACGTACTCGCCAAGCACACTGGCAGCAGCTAGAACGGTCCAGGCCTGGTCCAGCCCATTCAGGGAGCCTGGCACGTCCACGTGCCCAAGCCAGGCCCAAGCCGTGCCTCAGGCTGTTGTGCATCCTGCACACCATAGCAGGCACGGATGCCTACCGTGTCCTGCTGTACATCCATCTTGAAAACCGCTGACCATCCTGGCCGCTTCAAGTGTAGCCTGTGCCTATACCTCGCTGCCTGCGTGATCCCGTGAATGCTCTCCGTACCGTGCCCGATGCCCAAGCTGCGAAGGTGGTTCCGTGTGGATCAGCTGCAAACTGACCGCATGTAGTGCATAATAAACTACCTGCTGCTATTAAAGCAACAGGGACGTTGACTGCACTGTTACCGAGGCGCGTCTGCTGTCGAGCAGGAGAAGAATGAGCAAAAGACGACACGAAGACGATTCAGGAACAGCAAAGGTTCGATCAAATTGCTAACTGGGCTGGGCATGCTGTGGTTGATGCGAAGGCGGCACCAACGGCGATGCTTCATGGCGCGCAGGAAGCTCGAGCAGATAGAGACCGGACCGAGCAGTTTGCGAGCAACTTGCAAGCTTTGAACTCTCAATTCACAAGGTCCGTACTTCCGCTCCTGCGGGCTAATGCAGCCTTGCTTCACACCCCGTCACAGCATGCCCCCGTGTCTCCCACCTGGAGACACCCCGCGCTTACACCACAACTTATTCCTTCCACGCGCGCGCTTCCCTGCAGCTGGGTCAACACACAAAAGGCCAGCAATCCCCAGAAGTTTTGGGTTGAGGGTGTGCGCGACTACGTCCGGCATGCCAGCAAGCTGCTGGACGAGTTTGGCGACCTGCTTACAGCCGACGGCGTGGCTACGCTGAAGGCAGCAGCAGCGGGTGCGTACGTTCCCTTTGGCTGTTTGCAAAGTTTGGCTTGAAGCCGTGAGCACGGTTCCTTGGGATGTACGCGATGGTGCTGGCTCCAAGCCGGATTGGTGACAGCAGGTGTTGGCCTCAAGCGTTGGGCCTCAGTAACGCGGCTGGTGTGTCCTACTGTGTCTGCTGGTGTGCTACACAGCCACGCGTTACGCTACGCTGCTGCTCCCGCAGACGCTACCAAGCCGTCCACGTCCGTACCTTCCTTCGGGCTGCCTTCCACAACACCAGGCAAGTCGCCGCGGTACACGTGGCATGGGCGGCGGGGAGGGCTTGTGCTGTGGGCTGCGGGTAACACATTTGGCGCCCATGCGCACGCCTCCCTGTGCCCCACATGCCCCGGCGCCACTCCTGGGGGCTATGGTTGAGTCCATGCCGTTTGGAAAGGAGTGACGGGCCCCCAGGAAACTTGGTTGGCCGCCATCCGTCAAGTGGCTGGCGATGTCCGTTAGCTGAGCCGGCCGGCATTTAAGTGTAGTCATCCCACTGCTGACGGGCCGGAATGTCAAGGTGTACCACGGTTCTCCACTGCTGACGGGCCGGCATCGCCCACGCTCACGTGCAGGCACAGGCGCAGCGGGCGGCTTCTTCATGCCCCCGCCCGCCGCCGCCAGCGCTGCCGCCGCCGGCAACGGCAACAGCGCTGCCTCCGCCCTTGCTTTCAGCTTCGGAGCCTCCGCTCCTGCAACCACCACCGCTCCCGCCGCGTCTGGGTTCACCTTCGGCGGGGCGGCCGCCGCAAAGGACAAGGAGGCGGACAAGGAGAAGGAAAAGGAGAAGGGCAAGTCGGGCACCCCCGACGGGGCAGTAGGTAGCCCTCCGGCTTCCACACCGCTCTTTGGTGCAGCAGCACCAGCTACCACCACAACCACCACCACAACCAGCACCGCGCCGGCCGGCGGCTTTTTCAGCTTCGGCGCGCCGACGACGGCGGCGGCAGGCGCGAACGGCGGCGCCGCAGAGGCGAGCAAGCCGCCGGCGGCGGAGCCCAGCAAGCCGGCGTTCAGCTTCGGGGCGGCGGCGGCGGCGGCGTCATCCTCGGCGGCGCCAGCGTTCGGCGGCGCGGCGCCGTCGACGGGGGCTTTTACCTTCGGCGCACCGCCCGCGGCGGCCGAAGCCGCCGACGGCACCGCCGCCGGCAGCGCGCCGGCCAGCGGCGGCTTCTCGTTCTTCGGTGCCGCCGCCAGCGGCGCGGCGGGCGGCGGCGCTGCCGCTGCACCAGCGCTAGGGGCTGGCGGCGGCGGCGGGCTGTTCGGCGGGGCGTCCGTGCCGGCGTTCAGCTTCGGGGCGGCGCCGGGGACGGGAGCCGGCGGCGCGGGGGCAGGTAGGGTATGCAGTTGTTAGGCCGAGTTGGGTGTGGGTGTGCGTGTGGGGCACGCTGCGCAACTGTGGAGGCCCTGAACCCGGGCGCCGGGCCGTGTTACGTTGGCACGTGCCTGGCCGACACGTGGTTCATGGGCGGGGCTAAGCGCTAGCTGGCAGATGTGAAACCGGGACAGGTTTCAGTCGCAGCAATCCGTGTGCGCTGTATGACAACTTTTCTGCAGCACCGAGTTACGGCACGGCGGGGTTGTCACACTCTCAGCCGCTGCTGGCTGCACGCCGTACGCAGTCGGCGCGCTCTGCCCGCCACCCAGTCAAACCGCTTTTGATATTGGGCTGCCACCGATAACCTGCATCCGGCCCCTGTCTTGGCGTTCCATCCTGCATCAGCCGGCGACGGCGGCGACAATGGGGAGTCGACAAACGCTCAGCTTGGGCTGGTTTCCCTGCTGTGCACGAAATGCACACGTTGGCCGCCACCTCACGAACCGATCTGTGCTGCCGGATCGAACACACCCGCTGACGCCTTACGCTTTTCTGTCAATCTCCCACACTCCTAGGCGGCGACGACGGCGACGGTGATGCGGCGGAGGCGGAGGAGAACCAGGACGAGTGCGCCAAGGGGCCCAGCCTGCAGGCGAGTGGGGTAGGAAGGAGGGGGAAGGAGGGGGAAGGGTTGCCGAGTTTTAGGTTCCTTCCAAGCACTTCCAGGCGGCCAAGGGGCCCAGCCTGCAGGCGAGTGGGGCAGGGAGAGGAGGATAACCGCGTGGAGAGGGGGAAGGCGAAAGATTGAATGTATGGGAAGGGGGCAGGGAGGAAGGGTAACCGCAGAGCGGCAACGTAGCTGAACCGGCAACGGTCAGCCTGCCGGGGCTGGGGGGAGAAAGGGTTCGTCACGAGGAAGCTCGCAGTCATTTGCGTATGTAGCCTATGCCAAGTCCAAGTCCCTGCGCTGGTTTGACAGCCTGTGCGTACGGCGCCCTGCCGTACACCGTACAGGTGGACGAGAACGTGGAGTTCCTGTTCAAGGAGAAGGCCCGGCTCCAGGTGGGAAGGGGTGGGTGTGTGGGGGTGGGGTGGGGGAACTGGGTACAAATAGTATAATATGAAATCATAGCGTTCCTGTTCAAGGAGAAGGCCAGGCTCCAGGTGGGAAGGGGTGGGGGCGGGGGTTTCGGGTTCACGCAAGGGTGATGCAAGGGTGATGCGAGGGTGATGCTTGTTGCGTACTCTTTCACAGAGGCGAGGCTCCGGGTGCGACGGGGTGGCGGCGGGGGGTGGGGGAACAAGGTGCACTATTACAACGCATTGATAGCGCAGCAGGGTTGCTGGGCACCGTGCGGCGAGTTGAGTTCCAGGGGACGGGAGTCTCGGGTTTCTACAAGGGTGGACACTGCTGCATGCACTACGTTGTGGCCCAAGGGCAGCCATCAGGCATGGGCTCCAGGTGGGACCGGGTAGGGGCGGGGGTCTGCTGTGTTTACGTAAGGGGTTTGGAAGGTTGCAAGGCCGTCGCCAAGGGCATAGCGCGTGGACTGCACCCTCACCCCCAGGTCCCCGTCAAGGGCGACGACGGCAAGATCCTGCGGTGGGACAGCAAGGGCATCGGCATCCTGTCGGTGCGCAAGGCCAAGCAGGATGGCGCCAAGCCCTACATTGCGCTGTTCACCGAGTCGGTGGGTCCGGGGCAGGGTCTGTTCCGGGGGTGGCATTATTGTTGATAAGAAAAGTTTGAGTTCGAGGATTGAGCAAGAGGGTTGGTGACCAGGGGCGCAAGCCCAAGCAGGACGGCGCCAAGCCCTACATCGCGCTGTTCACGGAATCTGTGAGTCCCGGAGGGCATGATGTCGGTATACCGGTAGGAATCCAAGGTAGTTGGGGCGGGGGAAGAAGGCAGGAGCGGAGCGTTGACCAGGGCGCTGTCGGTGGGTCCGGGGTGTGGCAGGCAACAGAGTGGTGGTCGGGGTAGGGCGGGTGGGAGAGTGGTGGGCGGGGTCGGAAGGCCTCGAAACGACCATTCGCCTGCTGCAAGCGGGCCAGCCAGGTGCAGGGGGCAGTGGCCCTGGGGCGGAGTTGGCCGCGAGGCAAAGTGAGGCGTAGGTTGGGGTACACGTGAAACGCGAGGAAACCATACGAGGCGTCAGGGAGTCACGGAGACGCTGGGTTCTGTGTACGCAAGGAGGAGGTGAGTTGACAGCGAGGCCAATCCGAGGCGTGGGTTGGGGTTCGCGGCCTGGGGGTGATGGATGGGCCCTGTGGCGGACCGGCCCAGGGGCGGAAAGGTGCGACGTGGCCGGAAGGAGGAACTGCGGAAGCAGGCAAGTAGTGTCAGCACCGGTAGCCCATCTTACTATGCCCCTACATACGCCCTACAGTGTTCCTTGGGCACCTGCTGCAGGGCCGCTGCCTGTTGCAGGTCTGCGTTACCCAGGTCCGTTGGCCCACAAGACCGTGACCCTACGTAGCCGATCATACTATGCCCCTGCACACCTGCACGCCCGCAGTGTGCCGTTGCTGCTGCTGCCGCCGCAGGGCTGCTGCCTGTTCAAGGCCTACACCACGCAGCACCAGTCCTCCCCTCTCTCTCTAGCAACACCACCTGCGTGTACATACGTCATTGATGATGTTTCTGGTCCGTCTTGCTTCCCCCTGCTGCAGGGCCGCTGCCTGTTCCAGGCCTACTTCAACAAGACCATGAAGCTGGTGGTGTCCGACAAGCAGAAGAGCGTGGCGTTCACAGCAGCGTGGAGCCCCGACGGCACCTCGCCACCGGCGGTAAGTGGCTACAGTGTTACCTATACAACAGTTGCGTGAGTCTGCAAACAGGCGTCGGAGGACACGAGCGCAGGGGCATGGGCAGTTGCATCGCGCCCGGACGGCGCCTCGCCGCCGGTGGTGGGTGTCACGCTCGAAGCTCCCCTGGCCATCCATTTGTGTGGACGCGGCTGGAGAGCGGCTGGCCAGGCGCAGGTCCCAACCCCTGCCCCCCAAAACGGCCGGCGACCCCTTGCAAGCCTTCTCGTATCCCTCCGCCCCAAGGCGCCTGTTCTCAGACCCCTGCCAGCTCTCACCCCCCCTGCTAATGCTCCCAACCCCTGTCGGTTGCTTATTACATCCTAACGGTCTGACCTGCTCGTCTAATTTTTGTCTGTATCTTTCCCTTCGCAGCTCAACGCCGCGCTGTTCCAAATGGGGCCCGGCAAGAACCGCACCTTCGAGTCCGTCATCCTCAAGCTGCAGGAGGACATGGCGGAGTAGGGCGCCGTACAGCGTTGTCGTACACGCTGCAGATTGCCGTACAAAGAACTTGATTACGTGGGGCAGGGGGGGGCCAAAGCACGGGTAGTGCGGGGCGGAGCTGGAACTTACAAGAGTTCCGTTACGGGTCATGAGCACGCGTGCGAGGACGGAAGGTTGCTGGTTGGCCGGGAGCTGCCGGGAGCGGGTGGCAGGGCCCGCATCATGCCCTCATGCAGGGCAAGGGGCAGCACAGGGCTTGTGTGCGTGGTTGAGCTTGTGTGACGGGGTTGAGGAGGCCTGGGGGCTGCTGGGGCTCCCGTGAGCTGGGGTCCGTGGGGACGGTTGGCCGTGGGACATGCAGTGTGGTTGCGGGCGTGCGGTTTACTGTGGCTGGTGTGGCTGGCCTGCGGAACAAGTGCAGTGCTATCAAGAAGGGGGCCGCGGAAAGGATAGTGTGCAGGACATGGGAGGTGCTGTGTGGAGGTGCGGCGTTGGCGATTAGGCTGTGGCAGGGTTTCACAGCGTGCAGTGGAAGAAGGCACTGGTGCGTGGGCAAAGCCAGTTGGTCCGTTAAAGCGCACACATGTGCTAGGCGCGGTTGCGTGGGCAACAAACTGCGCCTTGCATAGTGCTCTTAGCTCGAGGTAGAAGCGTTAGGTGAACCGGCGCTTGGCATTGGTCATTGCAGCGGCCACGACACGAGGTACAACTCTCGTCCCGACACCTGATTCCGCGCGAAGTTCATGCCCTGCACGCGCTGAGCTGTTATGTGGGCCTAACCCGCTTGGAAAACAACACAGAACGCATACCATTTGACGCCGGCAGCACAAAATGGCCGACCAGAAGGAGCAGCTGAAGGCCAAGCTGAAGCAGGACCCCAGCTTTCGCGCTGAGCTCAAGGACCGTATTAAGAATGCGCTGATGTCTAAGGTGCCGGCGGCGCAGACTATCCAGTACAATTTCGACAGCTACATGCTTACGGAGGTGCAGCCTGGCCAGCTCCGTGTGCTGGAGGTCGACGAGCGCCTGGTCCTGCCGACCAACACGCTCATTCGTCTCCTGGTGACGGCCTCCGATGTGATTCACAGCTGGGCCGTGCCCGCGCTGGGCGTGAAGATGGATGCCGTGCCAGGCCGCCTGAACCAGGTCTGGCTGTCCATCAACCGCGAGGGCGTCTTCTACGGGCAGTGCTCTGAGCTTTGCGGAGCGAACCACACGTTCATGCCCATCGTGGTTGAGGCAATCAGCCCCCGCCAGTTCCTGACGGACTACGTGAAGAAGGTGCGCAACAGCTTATATGTTTGCACATACGTAGCACAAAAAGTATCTGGGTGGACTCATTGGCGTCGTGGTTGGTCGCAAGCCTTTCCGGTGATGGCAAACCCTGCGAACCAACGCGCTGCACCCCAATTCTTCCACCCGCAGTGGATCGCCTAAAGCTGCTACGGTGTGGTGGCGGGAATGGAAGCGGCCCGGCGGTGGAGCTCTCTTCACGGTCGGGGTGCCCTTCCCGACCGGAGGGGCAGTTGCGGGCCTGGCTTGTCTTGACTAGTGCGCGTGTGCAGTGTGTCCCTAGGTAGGCTGACGGACGAGACATGACTCCTATCAGGTTATAGGTTGGGTTGCGAAAGGGGTGAGGTGGGCTTCTGGGTTAGCAGCTGGTGTGCTGTGTTGAGCGTTGCACGTGGTAAGCCCTGGCCAGTCAGGCTCTTGTCGGGTGGCTCTGGTGTGTGCGTTACGGCTGATACTACTGTAACTATAGCACGCTCTATGGGTGTCTTTGTAACCATGATGGGAGGCAGGGACAGCACGAAGGCTAGGGTTCGTGCCAGCAGGGGGGTTGCGGGGCCTGGCGCTTGGGAACCCACATGGGGCAACCGGGCACAGGCGCCAAGGTGCCGTGTACGTACTGGGAGATTGCATGACGCAGTGCTCCTCTAGAAGCATACGGTCAGCGTGTATGGCATCGGATCCACGCTCCCACGCTTCCCGCACTAGTGCGATACAGTACATGCACAAGGTCACGAGGTCAACAAGCACAGCTGCAGAAGGCAGCCAGACAGGGATGGGCACCGGCGTACCAGTGGTGCCTCCGTAGTGTCTAGTGTGGTAGTAATGCTGTAGTACGTTGAGCAGTAAGCACACATTAAGGAAAGCGCGGCCCGTTTTGGTGGAGGAGTAAAGATTGATAGGGAGGCCCGTCGATCAGCGCTGCAATGGGTACTTAGATATGCAGCCAGCAGTCCCAGCACCATGCCTCTCCGGTGCAACCAGCAGCATTGGGGACCGACAAAGGGGGCACCTGGGCCACCTTCCTCCCTAAGTCCCTATCAGTGCCCTTACTCCGCCCTAGCGTCCCTACGTCACGGCATCCCACCCTTTGCTCCCCACCTTGCACCGTTGCACGTCCAAACATGGGTCAAGGCGCACGACGCCTGCGTACGTGGTTGTCTTTCCTTTTAATGGGAACTTGCAGGGACGTGAAGGCCCGTGAGTAGCGGTATGCGTGGGGCAGGCCTGCACCGAGGCCAGGGGAGCCCCTTCCCGACACGCGTGCATCGCACGACCAGCGTCACCTGCGCCGTGCCATGTAAGCTTCAGCTTGTTCCCACTGTACACATACCTGTTATTGATTCTCTCTCAACTTGCTCCCGTAGCGTAGCTGCACCTACAGTGCGCACACAGGCCCTAGAAGACCGCGACAGCGACACGCCTAATCAGACTAGCGAAATGGGACAGTTTAGTAGTTTAGTTGGATGTCAAAGAGCGCGCTTCACTCGCTGGCCGTCCCCTGCAACAGCTCTGTCGTTGTTCATGCTTATGCTTCCTAGTTCTGCGTTAGCGACAACATTCCACGATGGGGACTACATACATGCAGCACGAAAAGCCCAATTCCATGGGGTATGGCCTGGTCTTACTACTTTAGGACACCCCGCCCTCTGCGACAGCGATGGAACAGAGCCTCACATATATCTGGGCTTCCCTGCGCAGATGCGGACAAATTGGCAAGACCTACTAGGCCAGCACGGACCGCGTTTCGGAGTTGACCGCTTGGTGGGTTGTCACGCACCCAGGACAGGCCCCGACCATCTATCTCCCCTCCCAGCACGTCCAACCGTGGGATGCCACTGCCCGCAGGTGGCCGTGCCCATCACAAAGCCAGCGCTGCCATGGAAAGCAGAGGACACCTACAAAATACAATTCTCCTTTGACGGTGAGGGTCGCAGTGCCTGCGCTGGGGAACCTTGGGGCCGTAATAAGGAATATCATCCAGCCCATGGCGGCATGGGCCCCCCCGTTTGCCCCCTCCCGGGTCACTGCTGGGCTTTGACCCCTCTCGCTCCGATTCACGCATTCTACCTAAAGGGTAAATGCCCCGCATCCGCCGCTGCTTGCAGGCGACCGGCACCTGACGCCCTGGCTGCCGGTGCTGGGCGAGGGCGCTCCCGCCGTGCCGCTGATCGTCATCACGCTGACGCGGTCGGGGGAGGAGGTGCTGGGGGCCAGCGCAGAGGTGGGTAGTTGTAAAGCGGCAAAATCGGCGAGGTGGCGTAGGCCCGCACCGCTGTGAACTGTAGGTGCAGTGAGGGTGACGAGGGCAAGTGGGGTGGAGGGCGTTGATCGTCCGGCTGGGGGGCAGGAGGTGCTGGGGGCCAGCGTGGAGGTAGGGCGGGGTGGGAGCTCAATGGATCGGGGTAGGGTGGGCCTGGGTGGGTTGGCGTAGGGTGGGGAGGTGTAACGTGTGGGGTGGGGTCTGGGGTGGGCAGGGGTGCTTGGTCTGCGCCGGGCCGTAAGAGTGCTGGGGGCCAGTGCGATTATGGGTGGGGTGGGGTGGGATGGGGCGGAAGGGCGGTGCGGTGGGAATAGCCTTGTCGGAGAGCTGTCGTCGGTGCGCCCCGGTTTTGGTGGTCGGACGGTTTTGGCAAGGAAGGGGCAACGGCTACAAGCTGAGTTTCGGGGCGGGGCAGTTGGGTCTGATGGACAGACGGTCAGGCTGGTGGCGGAGCCGCAGGTGCATCACGATTATCTGGCAAAAGGCGGCGAGTGCTGCCGCGGGTTTTCCCACATGCACAAGGGACAAGGTCAAGCTGCATAGCTGCTGCTCTCCGACCTAGGTCCCCACCCTCACACTCCCCTCCCTGCCCGCCACCCCTCATGCCACCCCTCATGCCGCACTTGATCCACACCCAAGTCCCCCCTTGGCACTCAATGACATTCAGGGTGGCTTGCAAACCAGGGTTGACCCACCCGCACTAACCCCATGCCACACGCCCATGCCGCACCCTGACACCCATACCCCAGGTGCACGAGGCTCCCCCAGAGTACCAGGCGCGGCACCCGGTGCTGGTCTCGGAGCTGCGCAACCTAACCCACTGGCCCAAGCACGTGCTGGTGCACTACACCTTCCACACACACAACGACGTGGACTTCGACCGCGGCCTGATGCTGCTCTTCCCAGTGTGTGAGTACGGCAGCTGGACGCGGGTGGTGCGTGGCTGCATGTGCATCATCCCCGCGAGAGGCCGGGTGTTTTCGAATAGACATCAAGTTGACGTGGCTAGTTGGGATGTGACGCACGGGGCCCCCGGGGGATATCTCTGGCACCAACGCAGGGCAGTTGCTACGGTATTTTCCCGTCCTGGTTGGGACGGTGGCACGGTTTCTGCTTGGGCAGTTGGGCTACAGCCCCAAAGCAGCTCTATCGCCTGTCGCCATTGCCCACCACTGCCCGCATCACCTGTTCATCACAATGCCTCCCGTGGCACTCTCCCCTGTTGGCCGTGCCCCGCAGGCCTGCTGGTGTTCGTGCTGCTGTGTATTAACGCACTGCGCGGGCTGCAGCCCAAGCTGGCGCAGTTCCTGGCGGACGTGACGGCGGAGACGGACGCGGGGGCCACCCTCACCTCCCTGTGGAAGGGCGGGGGCAAGGGCGAGTGAGGGCAGCGGCACAGGCGCCGCACAGAACGGTGCCCCGCTCTTGTGCAGTGCATAGGTGCAGCACCAGTGCAGGTGCGAGGAGTGCCGAGGCAAGGGCAAGTGAGGCAACGGTGCATGCTGCACAGGTTCTGATGCAACAGGGGCAGAGGCAAGGGCGCGTGAGGCAGCGGCGTGTGGCCCGCCCCCACGGGCGCTCCTCCGTGCTATCGTTGTTGTAAGGGGCAGCAGCAAGAGGGAGTGCGTGAGGCCTGGTGTGCTGGTGAGGGGATGCGCTTCGCCGTCCGGATGCGTTAGGCAGAGGGTGGAAGGGCTGGGGGGTGGGGCTGGTCAACACGTGGCAGGGCATGGCAGTGAGACAGGTGCAGCGCGGAGTTGCAGGCGTGCTTGGCCGTGGAACCGGGTTGTGCTATTCGGAGTCGCAGTGGCAGGGCTGCTGTGGGATGCAGTCGGACCTCGGGATCGTGTCGGACGTGGGGCATGGACGCGGATGGGCTGCTCGGTGCCACGTGCGGCGCACTGCACGGCCGGTGGGGTACCGGTAGGTGCATGCGGTTGGGCGCGCTGCGCGGCGCCGTTTGGAGCCTTCCTCTGCTGTTCGGCTGTTCGGCTGCTGTGTGTGCATTGGGGCCTAGGAGGTGCCTGCAGTGCCTTGCATGGTGGGGTAGGCTAATGCGGTTCGGTGGGCAGCTTGGCGGCGGTTCAAGGCTGTGTATGGATGTAGGCCCAGAGGGCGTCTGAACTGGCTACGTGTTTCCGAGCATGCACCCCTTTTGCCGTGTTGGAGCCGCCCTCGCACAATCGCACGCACCAACTACGTACAGCAAGCAGGGATGGTAAGCTGGTGGGTCGCAGCCTCCCTGGTGTCGCCAAACAGGCCCGCTTTGGCCACGCACAGCACTTGTTACATGCCTCAACCCCAGCAGCTAGCACGCGACTGGTGGTTGCAGTGACTACCGGTACAGCTTATGGCCTCAACAGCACGCTAAGCAACAAATGCGTCCACCAGCCCACCAGCCCAGCCATTGCGGCCCCGTTCAGCCGCGCAAAACCCATCCACCAGCTCTCCATCCATCGTGTGCCCCTAGGACGTACGAGGCGGTGGAGCCTGTCATTTTGATCAACACACAGCACTGTGCAGCCCTGTAGGTGGTGGGCATGAACAGGCATGAACAACATGCATGTCATGAGCTGTAGAAGGTTTGGGATAGGCCTTCCACCTAACACGGCTGCGGCACGGTGCGCCGACGCAAGTGCATCATGTTGTTGACAAGAATCCACCCCCGGCCCTGCGCACAAGGACACCCAATACTGGCATCACCAGGCGAGACCCTTAGGCATGCTGTCCCTGCAAGACCAGAGGAGCTCCCCCAGGCGTGATGTCCTTGCAAAAGTCCAGCTTGAAGTCTAGCTGGTGCTAAACGGTGCAATTGCAGCACCCAAGCTCCACCTCAGCCTACCGTACGAAAAACCCCCAGTCCCGCCCTTCTACTGGTGTAGGACCAAGGGGCCTGCCACAGCACCAACCCTGTACCACGGTCTAGCTCACTGCGCTCAGCAGCCGAGGTGCGCATTGCCTCCAGAAGTTTTGGTACTGCACGTGGCATACGGCACGTCTGCTCCCTGCAAACGCCCGAAGCCGCGTGCGCCCCTACTCACTTGCTCAGGTACCCCCCTAACATGGCCGAGTGCATGTGCAGCGAATCGGGCACGTCATACACCCTGCTCTTGAAGACCTTCCCCACCCCCACCCCCAAGCCCGCCCCGGCCCCGCCCCCGGCCCCAACACCCTCAGGTGGCAACGTCTCAACCCTGACCTTATCCGACACAGCGCTAGCACACCTACTGACCCTGCCCCTGGCACTTGCTGCACTCCGAGGCCTCTCCTCCCATGGGAGCCGCTCAACCCCCACTGTCCCCGCCCCCGCCCCCGTCCCTGCCCCCTGGCCCCCACCACCCCACGCACCGCCAGCCTGCCCCGCACCCCTGCCACCCGCCATCGCAGACTGTGGCCTGGAAGGCCCCTTGCCAGGAGGACTGCTAACGTCCCCCGTCCCACTCCAGCGCAGAGTGGTCGCCCGCGTCGTGGCCCTTGCCCCTGCCCCTGTCGCTGCTCCTGCCCCTGCCCCTGGCCCTGGCCCTGGCCCTGGTCCCGTCCTCGGGTGTATTACCGTCGCCAGAGCCGGATTCGGCTTGCTAGGCGGCTGGGGCGGCTCCGGCCGAAGCGGCAGCGGGGCCGCAGTCCCCTCCGGCTGCGGCCGCGACGACCGCGGCCGTACGTACAGCCAAGTGCTAGGTGGCGGCGGCGGTACGGCGCGCCCGTGCCCGCCGGAGGCGGCGGCGTGTGCCGTACTCGGGCGGGAGGAGGGCTGTGCGGGCGCGTTTAGCCACTTGCGCTGCTGCCGTACCAGCTGGGCGTAGTGCGCGTCGGACATGCCGTCGGGTCGCGGCGGCGGTACGACGTGGGCTGTACGGCGGGGGCTGGCGTCGTACGCGCTGTACGGCCGTGAGGGTGTGGTGCAGTGGCTAGGGGCGTGCCACGGCCTGTTGTACTCCTGCCGGTGTTGGTGTTGGTGTGAGTCGTGTGGTATGTCGACGTGCAGCCTGTGTGGAGGAGGGAGGGCAGGGGAGGGCGCAGCGGGGTGCTCAGGGTGCAGGCCTTGGCATTGGCATGAGTGGGGAGCGGTGTGGGTCGCGGGGCTACTTGGAGTGTGCTGCAGGGCGCATGACAAAGTTGGCTGGCGCACTGCGAGACATCGAAAGCTGAGAGCATTGAGGCCCTTGTCAGAGGTCCTCATGCCTATACACTCGGGTACAATTGCACCGGAGCCCAGCAGGCAAGTTGTTGTTCATCATAATCCATGAAAACGCTTCCCTCCCTGGCGTGCTGGCCACGTAACACACCCTCCCGCGCACCTCGCCGGCCCGCCTTACCGTGACGGCGCACCGGGGTGTACGGCGTACGACTCCGACTTGGACCGCAGCCCCGAAACCACGCCTACGTCTCCGCCTGCTCCTCCACCAAACCCACCGCCCCCCACGTAACCGTACCCGCTGCTCGGCCGCCCCGCCCCCACCGCCCCCGGCACCGCAGACGCACACCGCGATCCTGCTGGCGATGCCCCGCCGACAGGGCTCCCCGCCGAGGGGCTCCCTCCCCTGTTGCCCCTGCCGCTGCTGATCAGCAACCCCCGGACGCCCCCTCCCCCGCCGCCGCCAGCCCCAGCTCGCCCGCCGCCTCTCCCCGTCGCCGCCACCGCCGCATCAGCCGCCATCTGGTTTCGGAGCTCCGACTTCATACCCTCCGCGCCGTCAGGATGCCAATCCAGGTACCTCGCCTGTACAGGGGAGGTACCACCCGACAGCCCGCCGCCGTTGGCGATTCCCCACGCCGCCAGCTGCTCCCGCGAGTGCGACCGCCGTACGGCGGCGGCGGCGCTGCAGGGCCGCTGCAGCACGCCGTACGCGTCGTACCGCGGGCCGTCGTATGCTTGCCGTAGAGCTGCGTTTGCGTACTCGGCTTCTGCTGCTGCTGCCTCCACCTCCCGCTGGCAGCGTGCCCGCACCTCCGCGTCCGCCTCCGCCAGGCGCCGAAGGGCCTGTAAAAGCAAGCATGTGCAAAGGAATAAGGATTGATTGAAATACCAATACAATTGATGTGCGCTGGGCCACCTCATGTCTGTGCTTCCATCTTGAGCCCGAGGGCTTCGTAAGGGCTAGTGCTGGTGCTGACTTTGTTACTTGACCCCTCTCCGTCATATAAAGTGCAAAGCACTAACAGTGTGTTGTTTCCCCTTTGTGTCCCTCCGCCCCTTGCGCCCCTCCTCCCCCCCTTCTCCACTCCCCCC
>VFQN01004813.1_pt1 | contig 17314 bp, 17 predicted proteins | sample 3512371 | NCBI WGS metagenome assembly VFQN01 (sample SAMN10412370, study PRJNA504923) | tailings metagenome | isolation source: Replicate 2 from Balatoc abandoned mine | place: Philippines: Itogon, Benguet | collected 2017-08-28 | reverse complement strand
CAAAATCATTTTGTCATTTGTTTTCAAAAATTGCACTTATCTGTTGAACTCAGCTTATAATTGAGAGAAGCTGCATTAATACTATCCTTTGTTGTAATAGATTGCAGGAATCCTACGCTGTTTCTGTCTCCGATGGTGGCAAATAATTTCGTATTCCAACGGGCTTTTTCATTGATTTGGTAATTGGCAATCAACGCCGGTGTTGTCCAGGTAATATCAAACCAGTTGCGGCTGCGAAAACTTTGTTGCGCATCCTGCTCCAACTGGGCATCAGTTAATCCGCCGGGCTGCTGGCTGCGAATATGTGAACGCATTACTTCTGCAGTCAGTGAAAATTTTGGATTGAAAAGGTAAGTAATGGTTCCAAAACCTGCATTGGTGAAGAAACGGCTGTTATCTCTCCAGCCATTGCCATTGCGATGATCAAAGAAAGAGTAATAATGAATTTTTCCGGTTTTACCGCCAATGGCATTATAGCTGTTGAATAAAGCATTGCTTCCAATGGTTTGCTGTGTTTCAAATTCGAAATGTTTATTAATCTCGCTGCCATTGCGCAAAATATAATTTACTAACCCGCCGAATTGAGGACCGTATTGTAATGAACCCTGACCCCTGACAATTTCTATTCTTTGAACAGCCTGCAATTGAGGGTTATAATAAGCCTCCGGATATCCGAAAGGATCAGCAGCAATATCATAACCGTTCTGACGCACATTAAACTCCCAGCTACGGTTAGGACTTAATCCACGGGCAGCAATACCAATTTGTATTCCACTGGGGCCGCTTTCCCAAATATGAATACCCGGCACTTTTGCCAGCACCTGGCGCATGGTATTGGTGACTACATTTCCCTGAACATTATCCAAAACAATCAATGCATTCTTCTTACCGGCATAAATACTGGTACCAACTACTTCAGGCATCTGCTGATAGTCGCTTTTGCTGTAACGGCCAACAACGGTTATATCCGGTAAATATTTATGTTGAGGGTTAGAAGTATCTTTTTGTATTTGCTTTGAGTCTTTATTTACTTGCCCAATAGTTATCAAACTGCAACATAGTCCATAAGCAACGAATGTCAATTTCCTTAGCATATCAATTTTTTTTGCTAAAGTCGGGTTTGCTAAGAAGGCTTACTTACGGTAAAAGGAAATTGATTTACGAAAACAGTAAACAATGAAAATCAGCTATATATCATTCAGCAACAGGTCTTTTCTGCTTGCACAGACGGACATTTAACTGTTCCGTAACTGCAATACACGCAGCAATCCCCCTCTTTTGGTCGTAACCTCGTATTGCAGCTTTTACATACGTAGAAAAACTGGCAGGCATCGGTCGGCATTGTTTCTTCTTGTTTGTGTCCGCAAACAGGACAAGTAATAACAGATTGAAGTATGAGTGTTTTTTCCATTAATTGCTGATTAAGTTTTGAGAAGATACTTTATAACCTGTCTTGCTTATAGCAGATGCAATACTGTCAATAGATATTTTACTTTTATCAAATTTTACTGTACTGTTTGCTTTTTCGTAAGAAGTGTTAGACTCAATAACTCCGGTTACTTTTGAAAGCTCGCTGTTTATGTGTTCTGTGCAGCCTTCACAAGTCATGCCTTTAATTTTGAATTCCGCTGTTTGAATATTGCTTTTGTCAACAACAATCACTTTTGTCTGCTGTGGTTTGGGGTAAAATGCTTTTGCATAATATGGAAAGGCAATAAGCAATCCTGCTATTACAGTAACAATTGCTAAAAATGTCTTTGATTGCCAGAATGATTTTTTATTATCTGCCTCACATTCACAATCCATTTGTTTTTGAGGTTTCAGTTTTTGATACCAGGCGAATGCAAAAACGGCTATTGTCAATCCAATCAGATAGGGCCGGTATGGTTCAATCCATGAAAAGGAAGAAGCCAGTCCACTTGCCCCGCCCAGGAAAGCTAAAACCGGAGTAATGCAGCAAAGTGAAGCTGCTATCGCAGCAATAATTCCTGCAATCCAGCTTTTGCTGTTCTTTGTTGTTATCATAAATATTGTGATACTGTATTTTGGCGATTAATGATTTTAAAAAAAGGTCGAAGAATTTTTAATTGCTCTGGTTTGAGTGAATAAAAAATTGTCTGTCCTTCTTTACGGCTTTGAATGATATTGCCGTCTTTCAGTTTGCGTAAATGCTGCGAAACCGCAGGAACACTCATTCCTAAAATATCACTCAGGTCGCAAGGGCATAGGTCGTCTTCTTCTTCCAGCAAGAATAGTATTTTCAGCCTTACTTCATTACCGGTAAGTGAAAGAATTTGACTCAACTGCACAAAGGATTGCGAGTTTACTTTTAATTTTTCACGGCAGCTATTTATTTGCTCTATATCACCCAGTATTCTTATGCAACTGTCATTACCCATTGTCAACTTTGTTATTTAGAACAAAGGTAATTAAAGTTTGCCTATTTAAGCAAATACTTAAATAACATGGGAATGAGGTATTACTTGCAACAATCTTTTTTACGAACGAAGACGGCTTTGAAAATACGCCAGAAAAAATGTCCTATGCTCTTAACAATAGTCATCGATTGATATTTGCCGCAAAGTTACCAATTGGGCAATCAGTAAAACAAAACCAGGCAGGAGAACCTGCCCGGCACACTTAAAATGTGTAATACAATGTTAAATCAAATTTAGAGCTTTTCGGCGTCACAGATTGACTTTTTACCGGCAGATACAACTAAGTATTCCTGCTTATTTGCCGGAAGCTGGACCAAATAAGGCGGAAGTAATGCGCCTGGTCATCTACACTGGTTAGAGAGAATTTTAGATTGAAGTGGCATTAAAAGCTGGTTTTCGTACTTTTAGCATTCCACCCCTCGTGTTTTCTCATTTCTCTTTTCAGATAGAAATATTAAATTTGATTTGTTACCAATATATTGGGCGTTTCGTAACAGACCAAATAGGTTGAAACAGTGGCTCTGATTCTATTTTTGGGGAGATTTAAAACAAACCTATGTCTATTGAATTGACCTTATCCAATGGTGGACAACTTGAATTCCAGCCGGGTCTGCCTTCTGATTATGCGGGTCCAATTCTTCGTGGCGCTGCTGCTTTTTCAACTAAAACAAATCTTGCGGAGCTGGTGATCCAGGAATTGCACGGGGAGTATTATACGATTCGTTTTCTCATTGGAAAGTTTTTAAAAAAAGTTAATGCAAAGGGCTGGATACATTCTAACGGATTGTATAGCTGCTTTATGCTTAAGAATGGTACCCGCAAACGGATCAATACCATCGGGAACTTGCACATAAGACAGGATCAATATGCCTGTTTCTTTACAGAATCTTCAGATTGCAGTGCTGTATTTGAAAAGACGAACGAGTTCAGGGCACTCGATGTTTTTTATTCGCCGAAGTTGTTGGAAGAACTGCTGCCTTTCTTTCCCGAACTGAAGAATGTGTTGCTCTCATCGTCAGGAATAATATTGCCAGGAAAACCTTGCTGGAGCTTGCCATCTATGAAAGAAATTATCAACCAAATTCTTAATTGTCCCTATGATGAAGCTACAAGGCAATTTTATTTTGATCTGAAGGTGAGGGAACTTTTATATCAATTACTCGAAACAGCATTCAAAACAAATCCTTCACAACAATACTTTACGCCATTTGAAATAGCCCGTATTCACGAAGCAAGAGATATTCTTGAATCATACATATCCAAAAAACCTCCTTCTATTCGGTCGTTATCAAGAAAAGTGGCATTGAATGAGTATAAATTAAAAACCGGATTTAAGCAATATTTCAATGCAAGTATTTTTGATTGGTTAATTGATCGGAAAATGCAGCATGCCAGACATCTTATCTTATCAACAAACCGACCAATAAAGGATATCTGTGCTATGGTAGGTTACCCACGCACAACAAACTTCATTACTGCCTTTCGCAGGCGATTTGGAATGACTCCAGGCTCCTTAAGAAGATAATAAATACTTTTCGCAAAACTTACCGGCCCTTTGACAAACCTCTTTGTCAAAAAGTTAATTGATTATTACATGATCTTTATAGTGCATAATAGTTGCACTATGAGAAAATTCCTGACTGAACAATTATTATTAGAACTGATAGCATCTCTATTCATCTTATTATTCCTGTACACCGGGCTTAGTAAGCTAAATGAGCATACAGAGTTTCAGGTGGTATTATCAAAGTCACCGCTTTTAGCAACAAGTTCATTGGTTCTTTCGTGGCTGCTGCCAGTCATTGAAATCGCAACTTCTGCTTTACTGTTTTTCCCAGTCACTAGGAAATGTGGGTTAGTAATATCAATGATGCTCATGGCCCTTTTTACTCTTTATATTTCATACATGCTGTTATTTACTCCCAACTTACCTTGTTCCTGTGGCGGAGTTTTAAAACAATTGAATTGGTCGCAGCACCTCTTGTTTAATGCCTTTTTCCTCTTGTTAAGTATCCTGGCCTTGTGGCTTTCAAATAAGAACAAACTCTTTATTGCAATAAACAGGAATAGCCGAACACCTGTAAAAGAAAGTAGGCAGTAATTAATCAACTAAATATTATTTTATGAAAAAGTATTTATTGGGAATTTTAGCCGTGTCAATGGCAATTGGGTTTAGTGCTTTTACAGTTAAAAAGAATGAATCCACAAAAGCGTTATCCGGGGAGAAATGGTTTGTGTTTAATGGAACATCCCCTGGTGACCTGAACGATCCTTCAATGTATTCATTGGATGGCAATGGGTCTGCCCCAACAGTATGTACCAGCACTACGCTGGCTTACCGTTGTGAAATCCTGGCACAGCCAACCGGCAGTCCTGCACAGCCCATTTTAAACACGCAGATTGACGAAAGAAAAAGAAGTACTCCTTAAATCGCAGGAGGTAAGAATAGCCGACTTAAGTGCCGGCTATTCTTATTTATCTCTTATGACCAAAAAACTAATATCAAATTGCTCTGGTAACAATCCAAGCCCATACTGTTTCAGATCATTGTTCAACGCCCCAATGTTCTTCATTTGTGAACTAACATAGATTGTAAAGTTTCCTTTCAAACCAGTCCTATCCATAAAATAGATGTTATCTCTGGAAAATATTGTGTTAAGGATCCAAACCAAGCTGCCAAGTGGTTTTTCATTTATCAGTCTTGACTTTCCTTTCTTACCTGCTACTATTTGACTTGACAAATAGCTTGACAACTTCCGAAGAGCAAACCCCTGAACACTTCTCTTTTCGACAGAGGCTACATAAGGAAAATAATTTACCAATTCTTCCTGCATGATTTCATTGCTCGATTTGCTCGTACCCGATTCGTTTTTTGATTCGTATGAATATTTGTTTTGTAAGGTCCAAATGCCTAACTCTTCCTCAGTGCCTGGAGTCAGAAAAGGTTTTTTATTTTTTACATTTAATATGACACGATCTTCAACAGGCATATCAAACATATTTACTGATGAATCGTATAACTTGTCTTTGTAAGCAACCTTGTATAATTGTAACAGGGTTCCATTTATGACTTGGATTGAGGTATCGGTAAGCCGAATCATATTAGTGGAAGTTATTTCCTCCATACTTCTAAATAAAACCGAATATTGTGAAGCGTAGCTTAGTATGCCGGCATTTGCCTCAGATATTAGCGGTTGATCATTATTTATTCCATAATCCCAGCGACGAGTGAGAAACGGCATTTTGCCGGAGAAGTATTCTTTCAAGTTGCTTTCATTGGTATTATAATCATTTGTGATGCCTATTACTTTTCCTACTTCACTAATCCATACATGCAAGGGATCACCTTGATGAGGAAATAAGCGATTGAACACAGAATCTTCAACAATAAATGGGAAGTTGGGTTTAGGCACAGTAATACGGGAGAACAGCCGATTTACCTGCATGCCTGAATTACTTGTGATTGATATGATCTGTAACTTATCTCTGAAAATATTTTGTAGAGAATCCAGCTTAGGCATATCTGAGATACAGACTTTACAGTAAATATTCCAGAAATCAAGAATTAACAGCTTCCCTTTAAAATCTTTGATACTTATTCTATTTGTTGAATCATTTAATAGCTTCCCCATTTCGATTTCAGGAATATCATCCCCGATTCGTAATGCGGAAATTTGGGCATTAACAGGTCTACACGATGCTGCTAAAAGCATCGAAATAAGAAAAATCTTCACCATAAAAGATTAGTTAATATCCTGGATTTTGTGTCAAGGACGGATTAAGGTTTATTTGACTTTGGGGTATTGGCCAGAGCGCATCAGTTTGTTGCCATGTCAGGGGTTTCAAGCTGCCGATTACTGTATTTGCTCTGTTAATTCTTTTCAAGTCAAACCAGCGATGGCCCCACTCGGATAAGTATTCAATCTTCCTTTCTTGCTCAATAGCAAGCTGAATATTCGAAGCAGTTGATGCAGAGGTGATAGGCAAACCGGCTCTTTGCCGAATTATGTTTAGATCGTCCTTTGCTCCTTGTAGGTTTGATTTCATAACTCTGGCTTCTGATCTTGTAAGATATATTTCGGCTAAACGAAGTACCACATAATACTCCTGGAGTGTAGAACCTGTTCTAACTTTATACTTAAATGGATAATAGAGTGTTTGGCCAGAAAAAGCTCTTGATTTTGTCCAATTGATTTTTCGTAAGTCTCCAGGTTCAAAGCTACTCATCAATGCATCAGTAAGAAGATAGGTAGGTGCAGTACCATTTGAAGATGGAATAATTGCATTTCCCTCCCAAGTATTGCGGGAAGGGTTAACTGGCTGCAATTGCCAAATAGTTTCATTACTGCTTATTTGAAAGACGTTGCTTAGATCTGAATTAATACTGTAAATACCTGAATTGATTATTTCAGAAGATTCAAATTCTGCAGATGTCCAGTCCTTTCTATACAAATAAAGCCTCGTTAGTAACGCAGAAGCTGTTAATCTATTCGGTCTTGTTCTCTCGATAGAAGGATAATCATTTGTCAATTTTTGTTTTGCATCGTTAAGGTCATTAATAATTTGTGAGTAAATAGTCTCTTGTGAACTCCTCGGTAATGATTGCGAACTCAGATAGTCAGTGGAAAGAACTAAGGGAACATCTCCAAATAGGTTTGTCAAATAGAAGTAGCAAAACGCCCTGATGAATTTTGCTTCGCCAATCACCATATTTTTGATGCCTAACGACAGTTCGTTAGATGCGGACGCCCCTTCAATGCACTTATTGGCTGTGTATATGTATTGATAACAGGGATTCCAGAAATTGGCTTCAAGATTTGGATGATTGATGGGAGAAATCTGGTTATTTATAAACTCATCCCGGTGACTATTTGTATAGTAGTACAGTTCATCCGAAGCCATACCCGTAAAAAAAGTGGTATATCCACTAGAAAACTGTTGAGAATTTGTCATCATGTTGCTGTAAATACCGGTAATAGCCTGAATAGCGGTATTATCATTGTCAAAAACAAACTCCGATGTAAGTTGATTGTCGGGCAAAGGAATCTCAATGAACTTTTTGCAAGAGCAAAACGAAGCTACTGTTAGTGCAAGAAGTAAAATTATTTTAAATCGCATATAATGATTTTTAGTTTTAAAGAGATAGTTTACCTCCGATTGCAATTCTTCGCAGTGGTGGTAGTGATCTTACCCTTTGTGTTTCCGGGTCCGGGCCTTTGTAATTTGTAATCACAAATAAATTTTGCGCCTGCAAAAACAATTCAATTCTATTGATCTCTTTCTTTTTAATCTTCAATGCGGATAAAGAATATGAAAGTGAAAGGTTTCTCAATTTAACAAATGAGGCATCTGTCAAAACAGCATCAGAATTAAACAAAGGATAAATAGCAACACCAGCAGTGCCATAAGTTTGAGTGAATCGTTGGTATGGCTTCAAATCGTTAGGGAGTTGCCAGCGGTCAAGAACGGCTTCGGGCCGATTAATGGCATCACCAACCAGACTTGGAACGGGATAAATGGGATGTAACCCCATTTGCCTTCTATAATCAAACAAGAAACTCAATTCCCAATTCCTATATGTTATTGAATTGCTAAACCCCCCATAGAATTTTGGGTCTGTTGTTCCAGCGTAACTATAATCTGCCTCCGAAGGCGAAAAAGTCAGGTTTTTATCCTTATCGTAGAATTGATATACACCGGTAGCTGGATCAACCCCTGCAAACTTTGCACCTATATAAAGATTTAGTGGTTTGCCGATTATATAACGTTGCGCATAACTTGATGTGGAAAGGCCAGGAAATTCTACCAGTTTGTTCCTTGACATAGTAAAATTAAAATTACTCTTCCACGAAAATCTCTTCCCCCGAATATTCAATGTATTAATTTGTACTTCTATTCCATTATTCTGAACTACACCGGGAAAGTTTTTCAAAATATTTGTAAACCCCGTTTGACCAGGTAAGGAGTAATTAATGATTTGATTACTGCTTCTGTTAGAAAACCAATCAGCAGTCAGCAAAATCCTTTCGTTCAGGAATCCCAATTCAAGACCTATGTTTATTTTCCGTATTTGTTCCCAACTATATTCGGAATTATAAAGTTTAGTTGGAAATAATGAGGGGATGCCTTGATAAGCAAACCTGGTAGGAGAATAGCTATCTAAGTATTGATAGTTACCAATAAGATCATTTCCTGTTGTTCCATAGCTAAAACGAAGTTTTCCAAAACTTAGAAAAGAAAAATCGTTAGCAATAAATTTTTCTTTTGAAAATATCCATGCTATTCCCGCAGCGCCAAAATTCGCAAATTGATTTCCTGAACCAAATCTTGAACTTCCATCTCTTCGTGCGGTGAAATTAAAAAGATATTTATCTTCCCAATTAAGATTAACTCTGCCAAATAAAGCCGAATAGCGGTATAGCTCATTACGATTTTGAACGGCCAGGCTGGATGCATTAGCAACCGATCCAAGTAGCCGGTCATTTGTGTAACCTGTGGCACTTATTCCCACTAACTTCCCTTTGTTTTCCTGTAGGGTTGCACCTAACATAGTCTGAATTCTAAACTTGGGGTTGATATTAAATTTGTAATCAACCTGCGGTTCGAGAATCCAGCTTTTAACAGCATTAGTGCCGAAGAATGCTGTACCGGTTGGAGTAATAGAAGGATCTTGAGCCGCAATTGGGACATTATTATACTCGTCGGTATTTAATTGATTATATCCTGCGCTAATCTTCGCTGATAAATTGGGTAAAAAGATATATTGAATCAGACTATTTGCAGTAAATCTGTCTGTGATTATTTTATTAACCTTAAGTGTTGCGGATAAAGGATTAACAAACGAGAATCCTCCGTTGCTCCAATTGAGATTGCCAAATGAATCATACAATTCAGGAAGTACAGGTGGTAGATTAATATACTGAGTGAGGTCTTCCTGAATAAGGTCGCTTTTATCCGAAGCATAACTACTGCTTATGCTAAGATCAAGTTTTTTATCTGGTGATTTGTATGCTATCCCTGAATAAGCACTAAAACGATTACTTGAGCTATTGCCAGGAAATACGGTTGATTCCCTGTAATAATTGATTCCTGAAGAGAAATTAATAAGAGAACTTCCACCTGAAATGTGGATCGTGGCGTTATTGATCTGAGATGTATTTCCGATTAGCTCTTTCTTGAAGTCGGTATATCGGGTAGTATCCCAAACCATTAAATCATAGCCGTTGGCAGGAGTGATTATTTCTGCATCGTTTTTGAAAGCTTCCCGTCTCATTTCTAAATATTGGGAAGTATTCATCATCTTCATTGTCCTTGTTATCTGCCCCCATCCAGCATATATGCTTGCTTCTGTCTTTATTTTCTCGGATTTCCCTTTTTTTTGTTGTTATTAGTATCACTCCGTTTGCACCTAGTGATCCATAGATTGCGGTTGCATCAGCATCTTTAAGTATCTCTATGCTTTCGATTTGGGACGGGTCTATTGTATTGAAAGGGCTTGAGGCATTAATTACACTTCGTTGTGTAAGTACATCAGCATCATTAATGAAGGGTACACCATCAATAATATAAAGCGGGCTATTGCCATTCTGGATCGAATTATAGCCCCTGATTGAAACATTAAAATTTGATCCTGGAAGGCCATTTGATTGTGTTACTAACAAGCCCGGTGAACTGCCCTGTAGTGCGGCCAAAGGGTTTGATACCGGCTGCCTACCAATTTCTTCAGAGCGAATTTTTGAAACGCTTCCTGTATTTAATCTTTTTGAGGTAGAATAATAGCCTTTGATAATTGTCTCTTCGAGGCTACCGACAGCAAATCTCAATCTGATCAAAAAATAGCTTTGGTTATTTACTGATACCTCCTCTTTATAATATCCCACACTTGTGATAATAAGTGCATCATCTTCGGCAATTTCTTTTAAAGAAAATTCACCCCGTTCGTTGGTTTGACCTCCTTTATTGGATTTTTTTGCCATAACTGTTACGCCTGCTAATGGCTCCCCAGTTTCGTTAATAACCTTGCCAGAGACGTCAACTGCTGAAAGATTAAAAGGTATTAATGAGTTAACGGCAGTTTTTGTCTGCACCACTATATAGCGGTCTTCAATTACAAATGATAAAGGTTGATTACGGAAGCATTGTTCAAGTACATCCTTTAAAGAGCCGTTCTTTACCTGGTATGTAATGGGGATGGTGTTTCTAAGTTGTGCCCTTGTATAAACAAAAGAGTAACCGGTTTGCCTTTTTATTTCTTTAAAGGCTTTTTCTAACGGAGCGTTTTGGAGAGATAAAGACACTGTTTGACCATAGCTTCTTGCAGAAGCCTCAAGGCAGGCGATTACGGTAAACAGGATTAAAAGTTTCATAGTTAGTATGCACTTAAGTCTTTCTCCCGCAGTAATAATTTGCATAGCTTTGTAACGTTTGGGTTTCTGAATTCAGTTGATAGCCTCAGTTGATAGTAAGGGTTAACCCAAACTCCGCCGGCAGTGCTAGTAACACTTCCGGCTTTTTGTTTGTATTAACCGTTGGTTTATTTAATCGTCAGGGTAATACATAAATCGTTTTGTTTTCAATTTTAAAATGTACATATCCGTTAAGTTCCAGCAAACGCAGAAGCTTTGACAGTGGTTCGCTCCGCAATATGCTTGCATTGAATAATTGTTTGACATCTCCTTTGTACACGACCTTTGCATCATACCATCTTTCTACCTGCTTCATGATGGATTCAATAGTTGCATCATGAAAAACAAAGAGGCCGTTTTTCCATGCAGTAATTTCTTCCGTATCAATTCCGGTTCTTTTGGTTATTGCATCTACCTTAACTATCGCCTGTGTTCCGGGCCCAAGATTTTCTACGCTATTATTTTTTGAAACAGCTACTTTACCTTCCAGAAGTGTTATTTCTTTTTGCGTTTCGTTAGCGTAGGACATAACATTAAAATGAGTACCTAACACGGTAACGGTGGAACCATCCTGCAGCACTACACGAAAAGGCTGTTTATCATTTTTTGCTACTTCAAAATAGGCTTCACCATCAATTCCTACTTTGCGTTCATTGGAAGCAAACTTCGATGGATACATCAATTTTGTTACCGCATTCAGCCATACCTTAGTTCCATCCGGCAGTGTAACCTGGTATTGCCCACCCACCGGTGTGGAGAGTGTATGAATAGACGGGGTTTCAATTGGTGAAACACCCGCATCATACACCAACTCTCCATCGGCCGGTTTGTTCACATGAGAGCCTTTACCAATTTCAATTATTCCGTTGTTAGCCGTTGTTAAATCAATAACGGAACCATCATCAAGGGTCAGTGTTGCACGGTTACCACCTGGTTTTAATTGTGTAGTATCAGAAACAGCAATGCTGTTGTTATTCGTATTTTCTTTACCGGTATAACGGTATATAAAAAAGATCCCTGCAATCAAAACAACACTTGCTGCCGCTATCCATACAGGCCCTAGCTGAAACCTTTTTCGGTGTACATCAAATGCACCTTTCTCTTGCAAGGCCTTATACGATTGTTCCGTTTGCACCTTATCCATCCATGCAAGATTGGTTTCAAGGTTTCGTTCATCAGTCAATTCTTCAAAGAGCCGCATATTATCATCGCTTTCGTTTACCCAATCATCCAGTTCATCATGCTCTTTTTCTGTAATCGTATTCCTGATAAAACCTGCTATAAGATAGGCAATACGGTATGCCGATTGATCCATATCGCTGTAAGGATTTTGTTTCATGCTATTAAGTTAAAGCAAGCTGATAACAAGAAGTAACGCCAGGGAAAAATGTACTACGAAAAAGGAAAGAAAATTTTTACAGTAAGATAAAACAGGATTAACATTAGCCGCAACAGGCTTTTGCGAAGGGCCGCCAATCCTTTGGTTTTTTGTGTATTAACAGTACTGCGATGTAATTTAAGTTCCCGTGCTATCTGGCCGGTGGTTTTGCCCTCCAGGTAATGCATAATGATGACCTTGCGGTTGGCGGGAGAAAGGTCTTTAAGGGCGGTATGGATGATGCGGTACACTTCGCTGCGTACTACATGGTCAAACGGGGTATCTGAAATGGATTGGTAAGGCTGCGATTGCTGGTGCATGGCTGTTCTTTTCTTTTCCTTGCGGATGTACGCAAGACTGTCCCTTTGAACGATCTTATACAGGTATGCCCGGATGGCACCATAGCTATCCAGTTTCCAGTGCATCTTCCAGGTTTTTACAAGGGCTTCTGAGGCTATTTCCTCAGCTATTGAGCGGTCTTCTATCCAGCGGTGGGCATAGAGGGCCAAGGTGGGGTGAAACTCGTGGTAAAAGAAGGCCAGTGCCTGTTCATCTCCTTGTTGAAAGGCTTGGGCATGCTCGTCCCTCGTTGTACTGTTATTGGCCGCTTCCATCAGGAAGCGGCAACCTAAAAATTCGAGATATAGACTCCAAGGAAAAGGTGTTGACTTTTATATATTTTTGGTTGACCTTTATTATATTTACAAAAAACTACTTTATGGCAGCAGAGACAATGGAACAACCAGTTAAAAAACATATAGGCCAGAATCTTCAGCGAGTTCGTGTTTACTTGGGCGTGAAACAGGATGCCTTAGCTTCTGATTTAAACATGAGTCAATCAGCAGTTTCGAAAATCGAACAACAAGAGGAAATTGAAGATGGCTTATTGAAACAAATTGCCGATGCATTAGGTGTTTCACCAGAATTAATAAGAAACTTCGATTTGGAAAGAGCTGTTTATAATATAAATCACAATAATTATCGGGAGGCAACAATATCTGAAGGAGCAACAACCTATGCTATTTCACAACAGGTTAACCCGGTTGATAAAATTGTTGAATTATACGAACGGCTTTTACAGAGTGAAAGGGAGAAAATAGAGATTTTAAAAGGTGCAAAATAATTTTTTCATTCGTTAATTAAAGGCAATGGAAACAAAAGGCTATACTAACATGCTCCACATGGGCAGAAAGATTGAAAGAGTTCGTCGGCTTCGTGGAATGACGCAAACCGATTTAGGTGAGGCATTAGGTATTACCAAGCAGGCTGTATCAAAAATGGAACAAACCGAACAAATTGATGATGAGAGATTGGACGGTATAGCAGCAGCATTGGGTGTAACATTGGAAGGGTTGAAAAAATTCAATGAAGAAACTGTTTTATATAATACTATTAACTTCTATGAAAACTGCGGTGTTAAAACAAGTGCTGTAAGTAATAATCACACGTTTAATAATTTCCCAATTGAACAAGCAATTGAAATGTTTGAAAAGCTTTTGCAAAAGGAAAGGGAGAAGTATGAGGAGGTAAAGAAGAGTAAAAAATAGAAGACTCCTTATAAAAAACGAAACCCGATAGTAGTGCCCAAATCAATCAGTTTTTTCTTGCGTCGATTTCATAAATATTTTTGTAAGCATTTTGCATAAGGTTGATTTCATCATCGGTAAGTTTTGCAAACTGCTCCCTTCTTCGTTTAGGGAAATTGCCTTTGTTCTGGTGCAGAAAAACTAACATCATATTAATATCACGGTCAGGCATGTCCACAATACGTTGCAGTTCTTTTTTTGCTTCATCGTAGCGCTGCAAAAACGTTAATTCATCGGGCATGTCTTCTTCCAGTGTTGCATGGATGGTTTCCAAAAGATAAATACTCTGGTCTGTAAGATCAGGATATCTAAAATAGCCTTCCACTTCATTTTGGTTTGTAATAGTTATCTCTCCATTATCTGTTTTATCATATTTCACTCTTTGCATTAATGGCTTCGAGTATCGCTCCAGTATGTTATCGTAGTCTTTTATATTATTAAGCATGTGGGCTGAAACCGGAATGATCAGCCCGGCAGGAACAATCCCATCATGCACAAGTACATCATGAATAAGAAACCGGTGCAATCTTCCATTGCCATCCTCAAATGGATGTATAAATACAAAGCCAAATGCCAGTATAGCCGCTCTTATTTCAGGCCGGGTAGTTTCGTAAGTTTTTTCAGCAGTTTCTTTTAACCCATCCATTAGCGACTTTAGTATAACAGGCGGTGGGCAAATGTAATGCACCAGATCCTGGTAATTCGGCAATAATTCTCCCACATAATTTTGGAAATCCCTGAAGTCAGCCGCAGCAAACCGTGGATCAACAATAGCGTTTTGTAATTGTAGCAGCCGCTGTTTTCCCAGCATTTTTTCTGTTTCTTCTGTTCCTGCTTTCATCAATAACGCCACAAATTTTTCCATCCGGTCGGCAGTGGGCTTTTCTTTTTCAATCTCATAAGAAGAGCGGGTTTCTTTGCTATATAAATAACTGGCAGCCCTTTTAAAAATTTCCTGCGGGTAGCTTTCTTTCAGGTTCTCTATTTTTTTCCTGATGTCCAACTCCATCAGTGCAGTTAAGCCTTTTGTTTTTCGTATGACAGGGCAGAAAGATTCATTACCTAAAAGATTATTGTTGATCTTCCATTTTGAGTTTTTCTTTACTGAACCTGTTATGCACCTGTCTTCGTCCAGGAGGTCGGTATAATTGCCGGTAATTGACCGGGGTAATTCGAGAGTTTTATCCGTCAGGAATTCATAGAGAAACCCGATTTTCCGGGCATACTTTCCGGAGGGTGATTGCAGAATGAAATCTTTGATTTCATCAGATGGTATTCTTTCAAAAACCGATTTCAAAAAATCAAGGCTCAGGTCATCGTACTTGAGGCCAAATTCAAGGTGAAACAAAGGGCTGTCCTCAGTTGGGGCGTATTTGGGGCCGTACACTTGTTCTATGTTACCCTTAGATGTCAGTTCAATTGATTCGTTATTCCCAATGTATGAACTATGGGTAAGAACCTGCTTGGACAAGTTATAATGCTCCTTGAGCCACTGAAACCCTGCTGCTTTTATTGCCATAGTAATATGGTAAAATTGTTAAACCATACTGTAAAGTAGGTATTTTATTTTAAATTTACTGTAAAATGAATATTAAGATACATTTTTAAGTACTGTAAATTGCTTAAAAGATACCGTAAAACACCAAAATGTGACCCATTTTACTGTAATTTAAATAATTATGATCTAAGAATATTTATCTTAACCGGAAATGTGGAATTCGTAATTAATCCCGTTTGCAAAACTTTTCTGTCTTTTCCCAAAACTTTTTTTAAACAAACGGAATGAGTTTTGAGATTTAATAAGGAGGAAATCTACCTCAAAAAATAGTATTATGATAAGAGCCGGTATTGAAGATAAGAATCGAATTGTTAACTTACTTTCTAACGCTTTTGATGATAACAAAAGCGTTAACTATATTATTCAACAGGATGCAAAAAGAAAACAACGGATCAGGAACCTGATGGCATATTCGTTTGATCTCTGCCATTCATTCGGTGATGTGTTTATGTCGGAAGATAAAAAAGGTTGTGCCTTGATACTTTTGCCCGACAAAAAGAAAACAACTCTTCGTTCTATTTTGCTGGATACTAAACTGGCATTATCAGCCATTGGTCTTGCCAATATAAAAAAAGCAATGAAACGTGAAGCTGCGATAAACAAAATTCATCCTGATGGGATAATTTATTATCTGTGGTTTATAGGTGTTGATCCAACAGATCAGGGCAATGGAGTTGGAAGTAAATTATTAGAATTAGTCATTCAGGAAGGGCTTTCGCAAAAAAGAACAATCTGCCTCGAAACATCTACTATAAAAAATCTGCCCTGGTATGAAAAGCATGGATTTAAAACATACCTGGATCTCGATTTTGGATATAAGCTATACTGCATGAAAAGAGGTTAAGATAATTGTTTTGCTATGTTATTGCCGGGAACAGAAATGCATTGGGTCACCTTCGGGTTTGTCTGCGTGGAGCTAGTGATATTTTTCTACCTGCTTATTCACCGTTTTGCAAGACCGGATAACAGAACTATAAGTTTAGATATCTCCCTCATAGCGTTACTACTTGTTTATAATATTACTGGTGGCTTACTTCCAGACCCGAATTTACCAGGCTCCTTTTTTGTTCAGGAATGTATTGCCTATGCAACAGGTTTTATTACACCTGCCTACTTTCCTTATTACGTGTACAAAGCCTTTGGATTGGAAAAAATGGAGTTTCACGCCAGGCGTGGAGTGGTTTATTTTCTGGTACTGCCCTATTTATTATTTGTAACTGTATTTGCCATAAGCAACGATCTTAATCATGCAAAAAACATCCTGGTTATTCCGGTGGTTTATGCACTTTGGGTATTGGCATCGCTGCAAAAATCTATCCGGTATAAGTACAGCTATTCACTTGCATCCCGCGATGTAAAAGAGGAAGCCGGTGTACTCTTTTTCAGTTTAACGCCATGGGTCGGTTTACCTTTTATTGCTTATTTCAACCTGAGCCAATCAGTGGAAGCTACTGTAACCAATACAGGTTTCTTATTGTTGCTTGCCCTTCATGTAAAACAAACAGTGGAGCAGGTAAGGAACGAACATAAGCGGTTAATTGCCTCGGAAACGCAGCTTTTAACATGGAATGAACAACTACAGGAGGAAGTGAGCAAAAGAACGAAAGAACTTGAACGTATAAGTGCCGAAGAAAGGATTCTGCAAAACTGCCACATCTATCGATTAACCACAAGGGAAAAGGAAATTGTTCTGTTTATTTGCCGAGGCAATTCATACAGGCAAATTGCCGAAACATTGTTTATTGCTGAAAGAACTGTAACGAAACATGTGCAGAATATTTTTGATAAAGTAAAAGTCTCTAATAAACTCGAATTGCTCAACAAACTGGGAGCTACTGCCGTTGGACAACCTGGTTAGCTACGGTTTAATAATAAAATACGCTGGTTTACGTATTCTAAGTTCAAGTAATTAGTGCAATTTTCTGTTGTAGCACTTGGTTAGGTGTTTT
>VFQN01004811.1_pt1 | contig 17325 bp, 16 predicted proteins | sample 3512371 | NCBI WGS metagenome assembly VFQN01 (sample SAMN10412370, study PRJNA504923) | tailings metagenome | isolation source: Replicate 2 from Balatoc abandoned mine | place: Philippines: Itogon, Benguet | collected 2017-08-28 | reverse complement strand
GGGCGCCGTTGGTCGTCCACATCTTGCCGCCGTTGATCACCCAGTCGCCGCCGACCCGGCGGGCCGTGGTCTTGATCGAGGCGACGTCGGAGCCCGCTCCCGTTTCGGAGACGCCGAGACAGGCCACGTAGTCGCCGCTGATCGAGGGCGCGAGGAATTCCCTGCGCAGCTCGTCGCTGCCGTAGCGGGCGAGGGCGGGGGTCGCCATCGAGATCTGCACGCCGGTCGCCATCGGGATCGAGCCGCCGTTCACCCATCCCAGCGATTCGGCGCAGACCATGGCGTAGGAGAAATCGAGGCCGGAGCCGCCGAACTCGACGGGCTTGTCGACTCCCAGCAGTCCGGCATCGCCCATCTTCTTGAACAACTGATGGGCCGGGAACTGGCCGTCCCTTTCCCACTGGTCGACATGCGGATTGATCTCGCGATCGATCAGCGTCTTCCAGGTCTGGCGCAGCGCCTCATGCTCGGGGGTGAACTTCATGGTTACATCCTCGCAACGCCGAAGGTGATGGGATTGAGCGGCCGCACCATCGATTCGCGGGCGATCGACAAGGTGAAGGCCAGGACCCGCCGCGTATCGCGCGGGTCGATGATGCCGTCGTCCCACAGGTGGGCGGTGCCGTAGAGCGCCGTCGATTCGCGCTCGAACTGGTCGACGATGCCCTTGAACATATTGTCGATCTGTTCGTGCGGCGGCTCCTTGCCCTCGCGCAGGAACTTCTGTTCGGTCACGGTCTTCATGACGCCGGCCGCCTGTTCGCCGCCCATCACGGCCGTGCGGCTGTTGGGCCAGGCGAAGATGAAGCGGGGATCGAAGGCGCGGCCGCACATGCCGTAGTTGCCGGCGCCGAAGCTGCCGCCGATCACGATGGTGATCTGAGGCACCGTCGCGTTGGCGACCGCCTGAATCATCTTGGAGCCGTGCTTGACGATGCCGCCGCGCTCGCTCTCGGTGCCGACCATGTAGCCGGTCGTGTTCTGCAGATAGACGATGGGCGTGCCCTGCTGGCAGCAGAGCTGGATGAACTGCGCGGCTTTGACCGCGCCCTTGGCGGTGATCGGGCCGTTGTTGCCGATCAGCGCCACCGGCTCGCCCTCGATGGCGGCCCAGCCGCAGATCGTCTGCTGGTCGAACAACCCTTTGAACTCGAGGAAGTCCGACCCGTCGACGATGCGCGCGATCACCTCGCGCACGTCGTAGGGATCCTTGTGCGAGGGCGGTACAACGCCGCACAGTTCCTCGATGGCGTAGAGCGGCTCCTTGAACGGGCGCACGGCGCGCGGCGGCAGCCGGTCGTTCCAGTGCCACTTGGCGATCACGTCGCGCGCCATGCGGATGCCGTCGGCATCGTCCTCGGCCATCCATTCGGCGACGCCCGAGACGGTCGCGTGCATCTCGGCACCGCCCAGCTCTTCGTCGGTCGCGATCTCGCCGGTGGCGGCCTTGAGCAGCGGCGGACCGGCGAGGAACACCTTGGCTTGGTTGCGCACCATGATGACGTAGTCCGAGAGGCCCGGCAGGTAGGCGCCGCCCGCGGTCGAGGAGCCGTGTACCACCGTGACCTGTGGAATGCCGCGCGCCGACATGCGCGCCTGGTTGGCGAAGCCGCGGCCACCGGGCACGAAGATCTCGGCCTGGTAGAGGAGGTTGGCGCCGCCGGATTCGACGAGGTTCACGACCGGCAGCTTGTTCTCCATCACGATCTGCTGCACGCGCTGGCCCTTGCGCTGCCCGGAGGGCGCGACTGTGCCGCCCTTGATGGCGGAGTTCGAGGCCGTCACCACGCAGCGCACGCCCTCGACATACCCGATGCCCGCGACCGAGCCGCCGCCGGCGCTCGACCCGTCCTTGTCGTCGTGCATGCGGTACCCGGCCAGCGGCATCAGCTCGAGGAAGGGGGCGCCGCGATCCAGCAGCAGCGCGATGCGTTCGCGTGGCATCAACTGGCGGCGCTTGGCGAAGCGCTCGCGCGACTTTTCGGAGGCCGCCTGGACGCTCGCCTCGGCGTCGCGGAACTCGGCGATCGCGGCGAGCATGCGTTCGCGGTTCTGCCTGAACTCGCCGCTGTTGCGATCAATCTGGCTCTCGATAATCGGCATGTCGTCCTCAGCCGCCCAGAACCTTGGGCGTCGTGGCGAGGTGGAAGCCGTCGAATGGCCTGGATCGGTCGGTGGCCGGCAGTTCGACGGAGCGATTGGCGAGCGGCACGCCGCCGTCGATGCGGATCTCCGTGCCGGTGATGTATGCCGAGGCGTCGCTCAGCAGGAAGCAGACGGCGGCCGAGACTTCGCTCTCGGTGCCGAGACGGCCCAGTGGGCAATGGCCTTTGAGCTTCGGGATCTGTTCCTTGAAGTCGCCGGTATAGGTGTCCATTCCCGAGGAGGCGATCCAGCCCGGCGCCACCGAGTTCACGCGCACGCCGGCCGCGGCCCATTCGAAGGCGAGCGTCATGGTCAGATTCGCCATGCCGGCGCGCGCGGCGCCGGTGTGCACCATGTTGGGGAAGCCGTTGCGGTAGTCCGCCGTCATGTTGACGATCGATCCACCGTGATGCTGCATCGACTGGGTGAAGACTTCGCGGCTCACGATGAAGCCGCCGGTCAGGTTGTTGCGCACGACGACGTCGAAGCCCTTGGCGCTGAGCGCGGCGGCCGGCGAGGGGAACTGACCGCCGGCATTGTTGAACAGACCGTGGATGCGGCCGTTCTTCGCCATGATCGCGCCGACCGCGTCCCTGACCTGGGCTTCCTCGCGGATGTCGAAGACATGGGTCTCGCAGGTGCCGCCCACTGCGTCGATCTCGGCTTTCACCTTGTCGAGCTTTTCCTGTTTCCGCCCTGTGATGACGACATGGGCGCCGAGTGCGGCGATCTCGTGCGCCGTGCACCGGCCGATGCCGCTGCCGCCGCCGGTCACGACGACCGTCCGGCCCTCAAACAATCCCGGTTTGAAGACCGAGCGATAGGTCATGTTTCCTCCGATTGAACGACCGTTTACCGGCCTGTAGTTGACGTTTACGTAAAGGTCAAGTAATCCCCCAGGGCCATTGCCGACGGGAGGAATTCAGCCATGACCTTGCAGGAAATCACCGAGAAAATGAAGGAAGGCGCTTCGAAGAAGACGGCCTTCGGAAACAGCGTCAAGTTCTCCACGGATCAGGGCGTCGTCCACATCGACGGCAACCAGACTCCGCCTGCCGTCACCAACGACGACACGGCCGCCGACTGCACCATCAAGATGGACTTCAGCGACTTCGCCGACCTGATTGGCGGCAAGCTCGACGGCATGACCGCCTTCATGACCGGCAAGCTGAAGATCGAAGGCGACATGGGCGTCGCCATGAAGCTCCAGTCGATTCTTCGCTAAGGCGCATTCTCGCGCGCTAGCAGCAAGGGCCCCACACGGGGCCCTTTTTGTTGTGATCTTCGCGCGGCCCTATCCCTGCTTGCTCTTGTGATAATGCCGCCGCGCCTTCGCGCGATTGCCGCAGGACGACATGGTGCACCAGCGCCGCTTCCCGGCCCGGCTGTCGTCGAGAAACAGGTACAGGCACTCTGGATTGGCGCAACGCCGGACCTTGGCCAGCTTGCCGCTCGCCAGCAGGTCTCCGGCCGACCACAGGACGGGGGCGAGGACGGCGAGCGCCGCGCCCGACCTGATGTCGAGTTCCCAGTCGAACGCCTCGCTGCCGCGCTTCAGGACTGTGCGCGCCGGCGCGGCCGCGAGGGCTGCGTTCAGACGGTCGAAATCGCGGGCCGCGGGCGCCTTGCCCTGGGCCACGGTGTCGAACAGCCGATGAATCGTCTCGCGCAGTTCCAGCGCGCGCTCGAATTCCTTCTGGGTTGGAGGTTTGGGCGCCTTGGCCCAGGCCGCCAGATCTGCCGGCGTGTTCAGCGTCTCCGTGGGGGTGTCCTGTCCGCGCCAGTAACGCGTGTTGGCAAACTCTAGACAGAGGTCGGGGCGATTCATCGACGGGACTTACTAACCGGTTGACGGGTTGACAAGGAATGGCCGCCGGAATAACTATATAACCAGTTATATGGTTACGTATGAGGAAATTGCCATGTTCGATCATGTATCCATCGGTGTCGCCGACATCGCCCGCACCCGGAAGTTCTACGACGCCGCGCTGGAGCCGCTCGGCTATGCGAGGCTGAGTAGCGGCGAAACCTCCCTGGGCTACGGCGAAAAGGAGGTCGGTCTGTGGATCGGCAAGGCGGCGAAGCCGGTGAAGCCCGATATGGAGTCCGGCCTTCACTTCTGTTTCGTTGCGAAGGACCGGAAGTCGGTCGACGCCTTCCATGCCGCGGCGCTCGAGAGCGGCGGCAGGGACAACGGCAAGCCCGGCCTCCGTTCCGATTACAGCCCGACCTACTATGCGGCCTTCGTCATCGACCCCGACGGCTACCGGATCGAGGCCTATTGCGGGAAGTGACTGCACTGGCTTGTCATGGTCGCTACCGGTCCCAATGTTGAAGGGACCGGTAGCGATCCTGTGAGGCGAGGATGACGATGAAGACCGTTCGGAATGCCACGCCGGCGGAAGAGGCGGCGGCCATTGCCACACTGACCCTGGCCTTCAGCACCGACCCGGCAACGCGCTGGACCTGGCCCAATGCGCAAGACTATCTCGATGCCTTTCCGCGTTTCGCAAGGGCGTTTGGCGGCGCGGGGTTCGCCACCGGTGGCGCCCACATCGTCGGCGACCATGCCGGCACGGCGCTGTGGCTTCCGCCGGGTGTCGAACCGGATGGCGCAGCGCTTGGCGAGTTGATGCGCACGACGGCGTCACCGCAGTCCATGATCGACGGAATGCAGGTGATGCGGCAGATGGAAAGCCATCACCCAAGCGAGCCGCACTGGTACCTGCCATTGATCGGCATCGACCCGAAGCATCAAGGCAAGGGCCTGGGTGGCACGCTGCTGGCTCATGTAACCGAGATCTGTGATCGCGATGGCGTGCCAGCCTATCTTGAATCCTCGAACCCCAGAAACATCACGCTCTACGAGCGGCATGGCTTCGAGATCACAGGCCAGATTCAGCACGGGAGTTCTCCGATCATCGTGCCGATGCTGCGGCAACCGCGACGGGGAAGCTGATGCTGAAGGGCGGATGCTTCTGCGGCGCGGTCCGCTATGAGGCGCAAGGCGAGCCCTGGCATCCGACCGCCTGCCACTGCTCGATCTGCCGACGAACGAGCGCGGCGCCACTTGTCGCGTGGTTCACCGTGAAGACCGCAGATCTGCGCACCGTCGCCGGCCAGCCGACGCGCTTCCGCTCGTCCGCACACGGCACGCGAAGCTTCTGCCCGGCGTGCGGCACGCCGCTGACTTTCCAGTCCGATCACCTTCCCGACGAAATCGACGTGTCGACGTGCTCGCTGGATGATCCAGAGCAAATGCCGCCGCAGTCCCATACGTGGCGAGCGTCCGGCCTTTCCTGGGTGAAGACTGCGGACGATCTGCCCGTCTTTCCGGAGAATCGACCGGGATAGGACCGGCTCAGGCGGCCTTCTTGCCGTGATGACTGTGCAGCTTGGTGCTCAGCACGCGGCGGATGGCGTTGAACTCGGGGCTCGCCACGTCGCGCGGACGCACCAGGTCGAGCGCGTTGTCGCTCTCGATGCGACCGGGGCCGGGGGTCATGACGACCACGCGATTGGCCAGCAGGATTGCCTCTTCGACAGCGTGGGTGACGAACACGACGGTGAGTTTGGTACGCTCCCATATGTCGAGCAGCTCGTCCTGCAGCCGCTCCCGGGTCATCGCATCGAGCGCGCCGAACGGCTCGTCCATCAACACCAGCTCGGCGTCGTTGGCCAGCACGCGGGCGATGGCGACGCGCTGCTTCATGCCACCCGAGAGCTGGTGCGGATAGGCGTTGGCGAACTTGGCGAGGCCCACGAGGTCGATGAACTTGTCGACGATCTGCTTCACCTCCGCCGCGCCCAGACCGCGTGCGGCCGGACCGAAGCCGATGTTGGCCCGAACGCTCAGCCACGGAAACAGTGCATAGTCTTGGAAGACCATGCCGCGCGACGGATCGGGACCGGCGATCGGGCGGCCCCACATCAGCGCCTCTCCGGACGAGGGCTGGTCGAAGCCCGCCATGATGCGGAGCAGGGTAGACTTGCCGCAGCCCGAGGCGCCGATCAGGCAGATGAACTCGCCCTTGTTGATCGAGAGGTTGGCGCCCGAGAGCGCATGGATCGTCTGGTCCTGCAGCTGGAAGACCTTGGACACGCCCTTGATCTCGACGATGGGAGTGGCGGACTCAGCCATGATGGTTGGGACTCCAGCGCAGCAGGTAGTTGCCGAGCGCCACGACGACGCGGTCGGACAGATAGCCCGCGAGGCCGATCACGATCATGCCGCAGATCACCAGCTCGGTGCGCGACAGGGTGCGACCGTCCATGATCACGGCGCCCAGCCCCTGCGGCACGCCGGTCATCTCGCCGACGACGATGACGAACCAGGCGAGGCCGAGGCCCAGCCGGAGGCCGGTGAAGATCGAGGGCGTCGCGGCCGGGAGGACCACCTTGTAGAACTGGGCGTTGCCGCGGCAGCCCAGCATCGAGGCGGCCTCGAACAGTTTGGGATCCACCGACCGCACGCCGAAGATCGTGTTGAGCAGGATCGGGTAGAAGGCGCCGAGGCAGACCAGGGCGAAGGCCGACTTGGCGCCGAGACCGAACAGGATCATCGACAGCGGCAGCCAGGCCGTGACCGGGATCGGCCGCATCACCTGGAGGAACGGATCGAGCAGCATGCGCGCGGTCGGCACACGGCCGATCAGGATGCCGATCGGCAGGGCGAAGACGGCGGCCAGCGCGAAGCCGCCATAGACGCGGCTCATCGAGGCGAGCAGGTGTGTGGTCAGCGTCGCCGAATAGGCATCGTCGTATATGCCACCGACAGCGAAGTCGACCATGTACTCCCCGACCGCGTAGGGCGTCGGGATGAGCCGGGTCCATTGCTGGGTGGTCGCCACCTGCCAGAAGGCGAGCAGCAGCAGCGGCACGATCAGCGCCAGCACGGTCGGCTTGAAGCGCGCCCATGTCGTGCGCATCGCCGCCCGCGGCGGGACGGCGGCCGGTGCCGCCGCCGATCCTGTCTCGACGATCGCCATGATGCGCTCCGTCGCCCGTGCGTCGCCTAGCTGGCGATCTCGTTCGAGAACTTGGGATTGAGGAAGATATCGAACTTGGGCAGCGCCCGGATCTGCTTCAGCTCGAGCATGTGCTGGGCGTAGGTCTTGGCCTGGCCCTGCACCTTGTCGTCGAGCTTCCAGACGTATTCGACGTTGTCGGCGCCCAGCGCCTGCTCGACGGCGGCGCGGTTGGCGCCGAGTTTTTGCACCGTCATCTCGACCACGGCCGGCTTGTTGGCCGACATGTACTCCACCGCCTGGCGGTGCGTCTTCAGCATGGTCCGGATCATGTCCGGGTTCTTGGCGACCGTCTCTTCGTTGGTGCCGATGATCATGTTGAGGCCGCCCATGGCGGTGCCGTAGGGATACTCGACGAGCTGGCCGACGCCGGACGTGATGGAGAGGGCCGGGCCCGGCTCGGCGCCGACATAGGCATCGATGTCGCCGCGCGCGAGCATGGCCGGCATCTCGCCGAACGGGACGCGGACCGAGGTGATGTCCTTCAGCTTGAGGCCCTCCATGCGCAGGCGCTCCAGGATGAACACTTCCTGCGTGGAGCCAGGCCAGATGCCGACCTTCTTGCCCTTGAGGTCCTTGATCGACTTCACGTCGGAGCTGGCTTTGGAGATCACGCCCATGCCACGGTTCGACATCGCGCCCACCACGACCACCGGCTCGCCAGCGGCGGCGCCCAGGATGCCGGCGGCGATGCCGAACGTGCCAAGGTCGACCGACTTGGTGACGACGGCGTTCTTGCAGTCGGTCGGGCTGTCGAAGGTGATGATCTCGATCTTCAGGCCCGGAGGCGCGAACTTCTCGTAGAAGTGGGGCGGCATAGAGTGAACGAGGCGCAGCGCGCCCATCTTGACCGTCTGCCCGCCTTGCGCGCGCAGAATGGACGGCGCGGCCAGGGTTCCCACGGCAGCAAGGCTGGCCCCCGCCAGCAAACGACGACGATTGATCATGAAATGCCTCCCAAGCAGTCCCCTTGGAAGGCAACAAGCGTGCCACATGGGTACGCTTGCTGTGGAAAGCTGCGCGAGCGTCGCTTTAGAAGCCGACCGCGGCGCCGTCGCGGCGGCTTTCGGAGGCACCGAGGTAGGGGCCGCCGTCGGGGAAGCGCCAGATGATCTGGCTGGAGCCGAAGTCGAAGCTCGGCATCTTCGTGCGCGTCAGGCGATGGCCGCGGCTCTCCAGTCCCTCGAGCGTGCCCTGCGGCATGTGCTCCTCCGTCCAGACCGTGCCATCGGTCTCGTGCACGCGCCACCGCGGGGCGTCGATCGCCGCCTGCGGGTTCTGGCCGTAGTCGACCATGCGCGAGAAGACCTGCATGTGGCCCTGCGGCTGCATGGCGCCGCCCATCAGGCCGAAGGTCGCCACCGGCCGGCCGTCCTTGGTGATGAAGGCCGGGATGATCGTGTGGAAGGGCCGCTTGTTCGGTCCGACCTCGTTGGGATGCCCCTTGGTGGTGACGAACCCGGTGCCGCGGTTCTGCAGCGCAATGCCGGTGCCCGGCACCACGATGCCGGAGCCGAAGCCGGTGTAGTTCGACTGGATCAGCGACACCATCATGCCCGAGGCGTCGGCGGTGCCGAGATAGATCGTGCCGCCGTCCTTGGGCGTGCCGGGGCCGAAATCCTTGGCCTTCTTCGGGTCGATCAGCTTGGCGCGGCCCTTCAGGTAGCCCTTGTCGAGCATCTGGGCGGGCGTCACTTCCATGAAGCGCGGGTCGGCGACGTAGCGGTAAATGTCGGCGAAGGCGAGCTTCATCGCCTCGATGCGCAGATGCGCGACCTCGGGTCCGTCGGGATCGCGGCCGGCCAGTTCGAAGTTTTCGAGGATGCCCAGCGCCATGCAGGCTGCGATGCCCTGGCCCGACGGCGGGATCTCGTGCAGCGTCGTGCCGCGATAGGCGAGGCCGATCGGATCGACCCAGTCGGGCTTGTGGGCCGCAAGGTCTTCCTTGCGTAGCGCGCCGCCGGTCTCGCGGGCGTATTTGTCCATCATGTCGGCCAGCTCGCCGCGATAGAAGGCCTCGCCCTTGCTCTCGGCGATCTTGGTGAGCGTCTTCGCCTGGTCGGGGAACTTCCAGAGTTCGCCGGGCTGCGGCGCACGCCCGTTCGGCAGGAAGGCCTTGACCCAGCTCTCCTGTCCCTTGAGCCGGTCGATCGCCCGATGCCACTGATGCGCCACCATGTAGGAGACGCGGAAGCCGTCATGGGCGTACTTGATGGCCGGCTCGAACAGGTCGGCGAAGGGCAGCTTGCCGTAGCGCTTGTGCAGTTCCATCCAGAGCGACACGGCGCCCGGGGTGGTGACGCAGCCCCAGCCGACATGGGGCATCTTGTCGAGGCCGGCATACTTGTCGGGCGTCATCAGCGCCGGTGAATGGCCGTGCGCGTTCAGGCCCACCAGCTGCGTGCCGTCCCACAGAATGCAGAAGGCGTCGGCACCGATGCCGTTCATCGTGGGCTCGACCACGGTGATGGCGGCGGCGCTCGCGATGGCCGCATCGACCGCGTTGCCGCCCTTGGCCAGCATGCGCAGGCCGGCGGTGGAGGCGAGGTGTTGAGACGAGGCGACGACGTTCTCGGCGAAGACCGGCAGCTTCTTGGTGGAATAGGGGAAGTCGTACGTGAAAGACGGCACCTCGGAATCCTTTCTACTTCTTCGAGGCCTGGAGGGCCTCGATGCGCGCCACGAAGCGTGGCGTCTGCAGGAACTGGCGATGATCGGTGGCGCTCTTGCCGAACAGGCGGGAGAGATCGAACACGCCGGAGCCCGCGATCTCGCCCATCCGCCCGGAGATCGTCACCCTTTCGCCAAGCCGCAGGGTTTTTAGCGCCGCGACGGCCGCTTCGGAAAGACCTGGCGGGGGCGTGGCACGCGATCGTGTGGAGAAAAAGTCGGTTACCGTGCCGGCAAAGGCCAGCGCCCAGTCGTTGAACGCGTAGAGCGAAACCTGGCGGCCAATGTCGAAGGTCACGGCCACGGTCTGGGCATTGCCCTCGATCTTGGTGAGCGTGCCGCACCAACCGCTGAACGCCCCGACCTTGTCGGCCAAGGCGAAGCTCTGGCGGGCGGCCTCCTCGACCCGCAGCGGGTTGTTGGAGGCCAGCGCCGGCTTGGCCAGCTCCTGCAGCCCGTCGAGGAACGCCTTCTGCGCCGGATTGCGCTCGTGGCACGGCCGGTCGAAGCAGCCTGTCAGCGCCAAGCCGGCTCCGCCGAGCAGGACGGAGCGGCGAAAGGTGAGGGGGGATATCCTCTGCATCACCCCCTCATCTTAACTCAAGACGGCGATCACGCCGCCTTCGACTGCGCCTTGGCCCGCTCTTCTTCCTTGAGTTCCTTCTTGGAGAGCTTTCCGACCGGGGTCTTTGGGAGTTCTGGACGGATCTCGAGCGCGACCGGCATCTCGTGCTTGCCGATCTTGCCGTCGAGATGCTTCTTCAACTCATCGAAGGTCAGCGACGCACCGGGCTTCAGCTTGACGAAGACCTTGGGTGCCTCCTGGCGATAGGGGTCGGGGATGCCGATCACGATCACCTCATCGACCGCCGGATGTTCGTAGACGGCCTCCTCGATCATGCGCGGATAGACGTTGTAGCCCGAGGAGATGATCAGGTCCTTCGAGCGGTCGACCAGATAGAGCCAGCCATCGGCGTCCATGTAGCCCATGTCGCCGGTGCGCAGGCCCATCCAGTTGCTCGACGGGTGGCGGAAAAGCACCTTCTCCGTCTCTTCCGGCTTCTTCCAGTAGCCCTTCATGACCTGCGGGCCGATGATGCAGACTTCGCCGACATGCTCCTTGCCGGCCGGCAGCACCTTGTCGCCGTTTTCCATGTCACGGATCTCGATGATTGTGCCCGGCATCGGCACGCCGCACGAGCCGACGCGGCGCACGCTCTTGTCGACGGGGCAGATCGCGCCCGTCGGCGAGGTCTCGGTGAGGCCGTACCCCTCGATCAGCGTGGCGCCGGTGAGCTTCTCGAAACTCTGCTGCACTTCGACCGGCAGGGGCGCACCGCCCGACATGCAGATCTTGAGCGAGCTGAGGTCGAGTCCTGCCGCCTTGGGGTGCTTGTTGATCGCCGTATAGAGCGTCGGCACGCCCGGCAGGAACGTCGGCTTCTTCTTTGCGAGATCCGTGACGATCATGTCGATGTCGGGTCGCGGATAGAGGATCAACTGGTTGCCGTTGCGCACGGCGCCCAACATGATTCCCGACAGCGCGTAGATGTGGAACAGCGGCAGCACGCACACGACCTTCTCGGTGCCGGGCTTCGTGTAGGGCGTCGTCCAGGCCTGACCCTGGCTCATCGCCGCCATGACGCAGCCGTGTGTCAGCATCGCCGCCTTGGGCAGTCCGGTCGTGCCGCCGGTATATTGAAGGATCGCAACCTCGTCCCACAGATTGTCGCTGGCGGGCCTGTGGGGCGCGTACTTGCCGTCGTTGGCCAGCAGATCCTTGAACGACATGTGCCAGTCGTCACGCGGCCAGGAAGACAGGTCCTTCTTCTTGGCGATCGGATAGAGCCAGTTCTTGGGCCACGGCAGATAGTCGGCGATCGAGCCTACGATCAGCTTCTTCAGTCGCGTCTTGCCGCGCATCGCCGACATCTTCGGATAGAGCGCGGTGACGTCCAGAGTCACCAGGATGTCGGTCTCCGAGTCGCCGATCTTGAACTCGAGTTCGCGCGCTGCATCGAGGGGCGAGTAGTTCACGACCCTTCCGCCTGCCTTCAGGATGCCGAAGAACGCGATCAGGTAGTGCGGCGTGTTGGGCAGGTAAAGCCCGACATTGACGCCGGGTTTGACGCCGAGCTTCTGGAAGCCGGCCGCAGCCCGGTCTGACGACTCCTTGTAGTCCCGGAACGTCATCACCTTGTCGAGGAAGTCGGTGAAGGGACGGTCTCCGTACCGGGCGCAGCTTTCCTCGAAGCTCTGGTGGATCGTCATCTTCGGGACGTCTAGTTCCCACTGCACGCCCGGCGGATAGCTCTTTTCCCACACGTAGTTCGACATTTTTTGGAGTTCCTCCCTACATCGACTATGCGAGGCAGGAAGTGGGAGGGTCAAGGCGTCGGCGGCACTAGATACTCGTACTCGTAGACCGTGCGGAAACCCTGCGCCGCATAGAGCGGCATTGCCGCCTCGTTCGTCGCCACCACCTGCAGGTAGGCGAAGCGCGCGCCCTTTGCCCAGGCCCAAGCATAGAGGCTCTCGGTAACCCGCCGTGCGAGGCCCTGCCGCCGCGCCTCCGGCATCACCAGCACGTCGAACAGCCCCATGTGATCGCCCTCGACCGCGCCGATCGCCATGGCCATCGGTCGGCCCTCATGCTGGACGAAGGCGAAGCCGGCGGGCCGGGCGATCGATCGCAGCATCTGCTCCATGCTCCGGCGATGCTCGGGTCTCACCGGGCTGTGGGTCGCGAAGGCCTCGATCCAGGCGGGAGTCGGGGCCGGGGAAATCACCACGGTGGGATCGGCCCGGAAGCCGTCATGCAGTGGGCAACGCTGAAGCAGGCTGCGCTCGATTGGCCGGTAGCCGCGGGCTATCAGCCGATCGGTCATGCCGCTTGGCGCCAATGGCGTGAGACGCCAGACAGGTGGCCGACCACGTTCTCGGAAGGGTGCTTCGACGGCTTCGACATCAGTTGAGCATTGGGATTCCAATGCGTTGATGGAATTGGCTCTTTTCGTGTAGCCGCCGGAGAAGCGCAGATGCCAGCCCTGAACGTCCTGGCTTTCGAGCGCGGGCCAGCCGCGAAAGGCCAGGCGCTCGAGCCGACGTACTTCATCCAGATTCTTAAGTGGTGACATGATGTGCGGTTTCGGCTATTATAAACTCAATAATAACATCAAGTTATTTTAAAAACTGTAAGTTACGCATGAAGTCAGACCCCCTCGATGTCGGCTTTCGCGTCTGCTGGCAGCCCTCCGGTTGTTTCCTTTGTTTCCCGACCGGTTCGCGGCTGCCAGCAATCCTTTCGCTCGTCTTCGCCTTGGCGCTCGCCTTGTCCGGATGCGGAGGGGGCGGGTCGAGTACCGACGACCGGCCACCCAGCGACAAGGTCGCCCACACCGCCTGGAAGGAATGGACCAGATTCGGCCGCGCCACCGTGGTCTATGGCGGGCAGGCCAACGGCTACACCAATCGTTACGGTGTGACCGAGCGCAGCGAGCCCCTGTCCAGCCGGGTGGGTGAATACTGGGCGGCGTGCGGCCGGCCGCAGTGGAACGGCACCTCGGGCAAGCCCTGGTCGGGCGCCTTCGTCACCTGGGTGATGCTCCAGTCGGGCTACGGCGCCTCGCAGTTCCCGCGCGAAGGCCGCCATGGCAGCTACCTGTCTTCGCTCTACGACCGCCAGCGCGCCTCGCGCGGCGCGCCCTTCGTGCTGCACGCGCCGAACGAATATTCGCCGAAGCCGGGCGACCTCGTCTGTTCGGGTTCCGCCGGCCCGACCTGGCGCCATGCCGACCCGCGCACCGCACAGCGCCGCATCGACAATACGGCGGCCCATTGCGACATCGTCACCGAGGTGCGCGGCGGCTACGTCCACGCGGTCGGCGGCAACGTGAAGGACAGCGTGGCGATGAGCCTGTTCCCCGTCGACTCGCGCGGCCGCCTGATGAACGTGTCAGGTCGGCCCTGGCTGCTCGTGGTGGAGAAGCGCGGCTAGGCGCAGACCGACCGATTAAGAATTTGAGTTTTCACATGCCCTGAACGAGGATCGCAGCGCATTCATCGGTTCAGGAGCGTACAATGTCGACCAATCTCACGATCGCTCTCAGCCAGCAGCTCCAGAGTACGCTGTCGAGCACGACGAACGGTCAGGTCGGCATATGGGCCGTGTACTTCACGGACACGGGCGAGCCCGTCGCCGCCGCCCTCCAGGTGGGAAGCACGCCTTCGCCGTCGACGCAGATTGCGCTGCCGAACCCGTTCGACGGCGGCAAGGTCTACCTGCTCATCCAGAGCTACGATACCAGTGATGCCAGTTCTCCGGCAAAACTCACGTTCGGAGCGAATGGTGTCATCCAGACGGAATCGGACATCAGCTGGAACAACTCCGAAACCTATCAATTTCGCTACGACAGTTTCGAACTCTCCCTGCTGGGGGCTGCCGCCGATGCGGGCAACCTGACCGACGTCAACGTCTTCGGCATCCCGATGTCGGTGGAGATCGCCTATCCGAACGGGGCGGTCACGCAGACCCGCGGATATCAGGTCACTGGCAGCTCGGTGTTCGGCGACATCAACGACGCGTTCACGACCGATGGCGGCCTGGTCCACAATTTCGAGTACGGCCCGCTGGCAGGCCTGCCCCGACTGGCGGCCGCGCCGACGACGGCTCTAGCCCCGGGCGGACCAGGGGGCGTTTCCGCCTCGGACTGGAATGCCTATGTCGAATCGATCGGCAACGAGATGGCGAGCAGCGTCCGCATTGCCGGCCAGTACAACGGCGCCGGCACCGTCGACTATATCATCGGCGAGACCAAGGTTCCCTACTCGGAATGGCACAATGCAGGCTTCTATTCCTACACGCTGAGCTACGAAAAGCATCCGGCGACAGTCTACAGCGCCTCGTCGACGCTGGGCGCGAATCCCTTTTCGGTGCAGCTGCATAGCAGCGCCGTCACGGTCACCGACCCCAATGCCGGCCGGTACGTTCCCAATCAGACCTACGTGACGTTCGAGAACGTCGCGCCCTTTGCAGGCTTCACGGCGAAAGAACTCAATTCGACCTACCTCGTCACCAACGTGATCGATGCCAACACCTATCAGTTCGTCATCCAGGCGACACAGGCGAACGAGACGACCACCGGCGGCGGAACCGGTATCGTCACCTCGGTGCCGCTGGGCGACAATCCGTTCTCGGCCGAAGCCGGCGACAAGTTCTTCACGGTGACCGATCCCACGGCGGCGAGCTACGCCGCCGAGGGCGTCGAGGTCAGGTTTTCGGGTGCGGAGGCCTTCGCGGGCTTCACCGCCGACTATCTCAATGGCACGACCTTCACCATCACCAAAATGCTGAACGCAACGCAGTATCAGGTGGGAACTTCGACCGCCGCGCATAAGGGCACGGGCGGCGGCGATTCGGTCGCGCCCACTTATGTCCGCCCCGAAGCAGGCACCTATGTTTTCACGCCCGACGCCAACAGCCAGGTCAAGGGCACCATCAAGATCGACACGCATGATCTTGCCAACAGCATCTACTCGACCCTCGGGGTTGCGCAGGTCTACAGCCCGGACGGAAAGCCCTACGAATTCACGACGCTCGTCGACAACGTGGGCACCGCGACGACCGACCTGAACACCGGCTTCAACACGCAGTGGGGCGCCTTCTTCGTCAAACTGCTGACCGGCTATATCGGCGGGTACATGGGAGGGCAGGGGCATCTGCCCAACCACTGGACCGGCGGTCCGGCGACAGTCGACCTCAGTCAGAACTGGAACTTCGATCCCAGCTACGCCTTCGGTTCCAGCACGATGACGCCCTGGACATGGGACGTTGCAACGTACGGGACCGGGGTGCCCTACGACAAGTATGCCGAAATCTTCTTCAATCATACGAACTCGTACGGCAACGGCTATTCCGATGCGCTGATGAGCCTGTTCCAGCAGGGCGGTCCGCTGATCTCGACCGGCTATACCGTCACGCTCGGCACCAACCCGTTCACCACTACGGCGGGTTCGGACATCGTGACGGTCACCGATCCCAATGCCGGCACCTACGGATACCAGGTGGGCGACCTCGTGACCTTCGCCGGCGCAGGAACCGTCGGCGGCATTGACATGGCGGCACCCCCGAGCCTCAACATACCGGGCGATCCGGGGAAGGCCGCCTTCGTCATCCAAAGCGTCGCGAACGACGGTAGCAGCTACACCGTGAAGGCGGTGCAGAACGCTTCGGCGTCCGCCACAGGCGGGGGGGCCGGCGTCGTTGCCGGCCTGGACGTTCCCGGCATCACGCTCACCCTCTACGACGACCACGAGACGCCGCCGCCCCACACCACGCTGGCAGATCACCAACTCTACACGCCGACCGAGATCTACAACACGAGTTCCGGCCCGTTCGTGAAGGCCTTGGGGGAGACCGAAACGATCGATGTCCAGTTCTCGCTGGGACTGGGGCAGATGCGTCCGGCAACGGATCTCAAGGTCAGCCTGGGCTTCTTCGTCGAAACCCATGCGGGCGAGCACAGGTTCGAGTACATCGATTTCGACACGTCGAATGAGACGCTCTTTCAGCAATGGAAATTCGACGATGCGACCAAGACCCTGAAGGCCGCGGGAGCTGCAGCGCCCACCGGCGTAGGCCTCACGATCAACGACCTGCCCTACTCGACGGGCATCAACTGGTACCAGCTCGTCTTCTCCGAGAAAGCGGAGCACAACCCCGTCAGCCGCACGTACAACATCTACATGAACGGGCTGACGGGATCGGGAATCCTCAACCCCAATTACGTCGCGCCCGGCATCAACCAGGCCGGCAGCATCGCAATCGACGGTCTGGCGGCGTACACGGGCAGTGACGTGTCGGATCGCTACCTCACCGGCAGCGGCGGCCTGTCGTTCAACATGTTCAATGGCAACACGCTGTCGATGGATCCGCGGCTGCGCGAGCTGATTACCGATCTGACCGTCATCCGGGACAACCCTGCCGTCTGGCAGGCGCCACTCGCACCGGTGCTGGGCACCCTGTCGAACTCCGTCTTCAAGAACTGGGGGGGCTCCACGACGCTGGGAACTCCGAATGCCAATCTCTCCGACGTGACCGACGGTTCACTCGCGTTCGGTTGGTACGCTTCCGACCAGGCGTGGCTGAACCACAATGCGGAGAACAGCCATGGCGCCGTGGTAGCGAACTACACCAACAAGATCGGTGCCTTGAATACCGCGCAGATTTCATTCCTCACGGACAAGGGTTTGACGCCCCACGCGCCGATTACGGCAGTCGCCGACATCGATGGTAAGTGGACAACCGCCAGCTCCGCATTCGGCAACGGGTCCTACAGGGCGGTGCTGACCGAGTTCCTTGGGGACCATACGTCGACCCAGGTCAACAATCCGAGCAGCGCTCTCAGCTTCACGGTGAAGCTGCCGACTCTCGATTTCCAGAGCGCCGGGAGCTACGTCGCGCTCGACGGAACCAGCGGCAATG
>VFQN01004810.1_pt1 | contig 17327 bp, 21 predicted proteins | sample 3512371 | NCBI WGS metagenome assembly VFQN01 (sample SAMN10412370, study PRJNA504923) | tailings metagenome | isolation source: Replicate 2 from Balatoc abandoned mine | place: Philippines: Itogon, Benguet | collected 2017-08-28 | reverse complement strand
AGCCGCGCAAATGGATCGGGCAGGAAGTGGTGGAAGAGAAGCCGATGGACCTGGTGAAGCGGCAGTTCACGGCTGACCGGCCGAACGCGCTGTCTCGATCACGCCCTCCTCCACCTCCAGCGACGCAGGCGTGAAGCCCGACGACGCCACCGGCTCGATGCCAAGCTGGTCGCGGTAGAGCGCGACGCCCGGCGGCATGACGATGGTGAGGGTGACTTCGCCCGGCGCGGCCTGGTCGGCGACGACGCGGAAGGCCTGATCAGCGTCCGGCACAGATTGCGACCCGTTGCCGAGCACCAGGGCCGCGGCGAGCACCCAGCTCAGCACGCCCACCTCAAACCCTCCCTGCCCGCGAAGACACAGGCGCCCATCGGCCAGAGCGAATGCGCCCGGCGCTGAACATCAGGCCAAAGCCCACGGTGAGCATGACCGGCAAAACCAGGTGCGGATTGACCGCGGCGGGCAGGAGCGCCGGCACGAAACCGAGCAGCGCGGCGCCAGCGTTGAGCGCGACGGAGGCGCGCAGCAGCGAGCGGCCGAGCGCGGCGTCGGCGGGGTGGATGGGAGTTGCGGGGCGCTGGTTCATGTTGGCTACCTTAACGCGGAGGTTCGCGGCCAGCGCGGCCAACCGCTTCCGATTTGCGCGCGGTTGGGCTCAGAGATAGCGCGCCCACAAGGTTGCGCGGGCGACCTCTCGGAAATACTGGACGTTTAGCCCCGTCACGATGCACTCGATGGCCAACGTTTCCAGGACGCGCTCATCTCCTGTTCGCTGGCTGGTCAGCCCCACCCGGTGCCCGCGCGCCGCCAGCTCCTCGAAGAGCTGGAGCGCCGGCGCGATGAAGTCGTCACCGAATGGGGTGCTGTAGTCCCAGTTCAGGATTACGGCGCGGTGCTTGCGACCGTCCGTGTCCGCGAGGGCGTGCCGTAGCGCGGCGAGGCGCTCCGTCGTGGAGGCTGGATTACCGGAGAGGGTGTAGATCGCGCCGCATCCATCGAGCAGCACTTTCGTGGCCCTCGCGGGCTCGCGCCCCAGGACCAGGGTGTTTTGCGGCTTGACGACAGCGTTCATGGGCCTGCCTGGGGCGCTTCCTGCGCCGCCGGTTCGTAGCTCGAGCTGAGCGCGTGATTCAAGCGGCGTCCTCACGAGCGCCGGCCAGCTCATCGAGCAAGGCGGCCAGGTTGAGGCGGGTGGCCTCGGCAAGGCCAGCAAAGGCGGGGTCGGCCCGAACAGCCGTCAGCATCTCGTGCATCTCGCCGGCGGCCCGCTGCACCGCCTGGTCGAACTTCGAGCTGCGCATGGACGCGCGGCTGACCTTGGTCCCCTTGGCCTGGCTCTCGCGGATGACAGCGGCGATGCGCCGCTCCGCCTCGGAGTGGCCATACACGCGGATCTGCTCGATGACCAGCGACGCGGCGACCTCACCCGTGGTCACCGCCTGCACGAGCCGGGGCGCGGCGCCGGCGAGCAGCACCAGGCCGTTGATGTAGGAGCGCGTGAAGCCCAAGCGCCGCCCAACCTCTGCCTCGCTTAGACCCTGGTTCACGAGGCGCTTGACGACCACGGCGCGCTCGTAGGCGCTCAGCGGTCGGCCCGCATTGGACTTGACCAGCTCCACCGTCATATCGGTGGCGTTGAAGGTCTTGGGCTGGACGATGACCGGAACGACCTCAAGCAGCGCGCCTTCCGCGATCGCCTGCAGGGCAGCCTCATGGCGCGAGTGGCCGTTGATGATGGCCAGCACCTCATGGCCGTCCGGGTGGCGGGTTGCGACGACGGAAATCGGCTTGTCGATGTGGAAGCCGTCGGTCTTGATCGACTCGGTCAGGTCGCGAATGTGGGCGAGATAGTCGTCGTCGCGCAGGCGGACATTGAAGCCCGGCACGACGTAGAGATCCTTCGGGTGAACCCAGACCATCGCGTCGGCGCGCCGCTGCTCGACCTTGACGGCCTTCAGGCTGACGGGCTCGACGATGAAGTGGTGATTCACGGACGGCATGGCCGGCGGCCCGCCGGTGGGCGTTGGCGCTGCCCTCTCCGCCTGCGCCTGCTCCTCTGGCGTCAGCGGAATCAGGTCCATCTGGCTCGAAATGTCCATGGGCAAAGTGTAGGGGCGAGAGAAGACCGCTTCGCGACTCAACCGCCGCGAATACGGGGCCGGTTGGCAGCGGCTACCAGCGACTACCGCGGGGCAGCGCGGGGGCGGCGGCGCAGAGCTGCCGCCCGAGGTCCGACGTCAGCAGCGAGGTGTAGATCTGCCGGTCCTCGTTGTCCAGGCGCGCCGGGCGCCCGCCCAGGTCACGCAGCCGCACGAACTCCCAGCCGGCATCGAGGTGCGGCAGTCCCGCAAGGAAGTCCTCGCGCTCCCTCCCCTCCCACGGCAAGGCGTGCAGCGGGGCGAAGGCCACCGCGCTGGCACGGGCAGCCCGGCGCGAGCCGATGACCGCGACCTCCCGGCGACCGCTCTTGCGCTCCATGGCCACCACCAAGGCGCCGTGGTGCGCCGCCATAACCCAGGCGGTGCGGGGATCGGGACCAAAGGCAATCCCGGGCGTAAGCAAGGCGCGCGCGAGCACCCGCCCCTCGCTGGTCGCGTGGCCATTGCGGTGCTGGAAGGCCAAGCTCGCCTCCCGGTAATTCTGCTTCAGCGCGCTCGCCCAGGCGGCGTTTCGGTGACCCGGCTCGCCAGCCAGTGCGGCGGCAAGCACGCTTTCACGCACGAGCAGGGGCGCCATCCCGTCGACGCTCGAGGGCACCAACGGCGCCGGGAAGTCGGCCAGGTCATCGAGCACGCTACGGCTAGCCCCTGACGTCGTGGGAGCCTGCGACTCCGGCGCGACGTTCACGCGGCGGCCTCGATGACGTCGGTGTCTTCATCGGAGCTGATCTGGGCTTCAAGCAACTCCTGCTCGAAGACGTAGGTCGACGCGAGGGGCTCGGCGTCCTCGTGGCCAGCGGCGTAGATGTCCACCACCAGGCCCTCGTCCGTCTGCTTGATGTAGAGCGCGGCGTTTCCCACCGTGATCCAGAGCGATTCGTTCTTGGCCAGGTTGGCGACGTAGTCGTCCGTTTCCGCGTTCTGGGTGGTGATCTTGGGGGCGGCGTTGTCGGGCATCGCGCTGTCTCCTCGTGGGTGATTCCCCAGGTATACGCGCAGCGCTCCCAGCCTAAAGTTGCGCGTGCCGAGACACGCTGTTGACGTGCCTAGCCGTCCCCGTTGGCCGCCTTGCGACTGGCAGACCGCCCCTTACCGGCAATGGCCTCGAGGTACTCGACCTGCGCGATCTGGACGTCGATGCGCAGTTCGCGGAAGGCCTTGAGCGCCCGCTCCTCGAGTTCGCACTGGGCGTAGAGGTCGAGCATCAGGGCGCTGCCGTGCTCGCCACCGTGGATGTCGACCAAGCGCCGTTCACCACGGCCGGTGGCGAGCCACTCGTAGCTGACGCCGGTGAGCGTCGCGATCTGGGCGAGGCGATCCACAGTGGGTCGGCTGCCGCCGGATCGCTCCCACTGGGCAACCGCGCTTCGATGGACGCCCGTCTTTTCGGCCAGCTGTGATTGCGACAGCTTGGCTTCGAGTCTGGCTTGGCGGATACGGTGGCACAGGTGCATCGGGTGTCGTCCTTCGTGTTGCCATCCCCTGGCGGAACGCTCATGCCGGCGGGGTTATTCAGTTCGTTTCTGGGTTGGTCAGGTCCATCACTGGCCCTGACTTTCGTAGTAGCTGGCCAGGTTCGCAAAGCGACCGGCCTCGGACTGCAGGTTGCGGATCGCCTGCTCGCGCTGCCCGGCCTCTCGCGCGCTGCTGACCGGCCTGGTTCGGAGGTCTTCTGCGCGGCGGGAGAAATCCTGGGATTGCTGGCGAGCCCAATCGCTCTTCTTGCGCAGGTAGGGTCGGCGGTTTGTGGCGGCGGTGGCGTTCATCAGGGCTCCTTCTGGCTCCCTGCCACTCCACCGCGGCCCTCATGCTCTGAAAGTTATTCCGCCCTCCGCTCAGGAACGCACCGGGACGTAGTCGCCCGGCACGCACTCGCCCATCAGAATGTCCTCGGCCACGGCCAGCGCCGTTTCCTCTCCTGCCCGCGGCGCCGCCTGGCCGCGCTGGAATGCCAGCGCCAGCGCATCCACGATGGCGAGGGCGAGGCTGTCGGCGTCCTCCAGCGCCGGCGGCTCCCGGCGCGGCCGCAGGTCGGTGACCTCGGAGATGCGCGAAACGCGGCGCGGCGGCGTGTCGAAGCGCGGCCCTTCGGCAGCAAGGCGCTCTTCGAGCGACGGGGCATCCAGGCGCAGGGCGGTTTCAGGGCCGCGGCTGGCGGCGTGCGCGAACGTCCCGATGGCGTCACCGGTCTGGCGCTGGTGGACAACCACCACCGCATCCTCTTCCTCCGCGGTTCCATCGGGCGCCACAATCTCGAGCGCGCGGCGCAGCATCGGCGGAGTCAGGGCCACACCGGCCGGCATGGCCAGCACCCGGCGCTCACGCGCCTGAAGCTGCTCCCGTGCGGCGTCGAGCAGCTCGACCAGGGCCTGATCGCCAGCGGCTCGAGCCTGGGCAGCTCGTTCAGAGAGTCGGTATTGCAGGGACATGATCATCCTTGATCGTAGGGATGGGTTGATGCTGGTGCCAGCACCGGGTGCCCAAAGTTAGACCGCGTTCGCAACTTCAAAGCTCTTTTGCAGCGTGGACCACAGCCGGCGCAGCTCGCCGCCGGTGAGGGTGAAGCGGGCGTCCAGTTCGGCCTGGACATCGTCATGCGATTCGCCCTCCAACCCCTCCAATGCTCCGTCAAGGAACTTGAGCTTTCGCACCACCAGGTCCTCGCCCAGCACGAACTCCAGGCGATCCTCGTGGTTCAGCCCCAGGCGCGTGACCTTCTTGCCGGCCGAAAGGTGCTGGCGCACCTCATCGCACAGCAGCTCATGCCGCTGCAGCTTGGCGACGGCACCCTTCTCCACCGGGTCAGCCAGCTCGGCCTCTTCCCCCATGGTCAGCAGCTCGGGCAGCGGCTCGCCGGAGATCCAGGTGGTGAGGACGGCGGAGGGCGACACGGCCGGATTGGCCTTCAGGGCCGGGAACGAGCCGAGCGCATGGCGGATCAGGCTCATCACGTTCTCGGCGGTCTTGGTCGACGCCGTGTCGACGAACAGCACTCGGCGGTCAATGTCGTAAAAGGCGTTGATGCGGTCGGAGGTCACGAACGAGCGCGGAAGCAGCTCGAGCATCACCTCCTCCTTGAGCTTTCGCCGGGCGCGGGCGCCCAGGCGCGTGCCCGACTTTTCCTCGATGTCCGCGATGCGCTCGGACAGCACCTCCTCCAGCGCGGAGGGCGGAAGGATGCGCGACTGCGTGCCGATGGTGAGCCACACCACATTGTTCACCTGGTGCACAAGCGCATCGCTGCCGCGGCCAAAGGGCGAGACAAAGCCTGCCGACTGCATCTGCGTCGGCCCGATGGGCTTGAGCTGGCACTCGCGGACACCCTCATCGAGGGCGCCAAGGTCGAGGCGGAAGTCAGCAGGAAGGCAGAACATCGTGAGGTTCTTGGGGAACATGGTTTCGTCCTTGAAGGTTTCCAACAGCCTAGCGCCGTCCTGGCGCCGCTCCCGCGCTAACCACCCCTTTTTCGCCGCCGGTTGGGGGCCGTTTCATACCCGAAGAAGGCCCACGTCGCGGGGTCGATGGGCAGCGGCGTGACCTTCATCGGGCTGACCTGGAAATGGGCGCCGTGGTGGGTGATTTTACCCGCCCGGAACAGCTGCCAGATGAGGTCGGCCGCAATCATGGCCGCGGCGCGGTTGACGGGCCACTCCTGCCGGGCGATGGCCTCGGCGGTGCCGCAGGACGGCAGCTCCTCGTCTGCCTGCCTACCCTGCTCGCCCGAGAGTTCCTCCCGGTAGAGGTCCACCACGTTTGGCAGGCGGTCGGCATCCACGCACCCCAGGTGCCCCAGAACCACCTGGCCATCGGCCGCACGATTGCCGGTGTCCGCCCAGAGCGTGTCCGCGACCTTGCGGCCCCACTCGGCGAGATTGACGCGGAACGCCGCTGAATCGGTAGCGGTGACGATCAGCTCCCAGCGCCGGCCGTAGCCGGCGACGTCGTCCTTGCCGAAGTGGCGCGGGCAGTCACGGAAGTCGCCGCCGTAGAAGGCCCGGAGGCGATGGACGAGGATGGTGGCCTTTTTCAGGCCCACGTCGGGCGCGGCGTAGCGCGAGCGACCGAGGTTCGAGTCGCTGACCCGATCCCCATCAAAGACGGTGACCTGCAGGCCGGGATGACCGAGCCTGCGGATGGTCGCATCGAGCGAGGCGAGCTGGTCGGCCAGCTGCGAACCGGTGCCACCGGCGCCGATAAGCGCCACGCGGACCGGACGGTCGAGCCAGTACGCAGGGGTCTGGAAGGTTTGCGGCATGACGACATCCGTGACGAGCGATGGCTCATCTTCCCCCACCGTTCGCGAACCGAAAATTACGCCATCTTCCCCCGCTGGTGGGTCAAGAGCAGTCGATATATGGGACAAAAATGCAAAATATCACTTTAGAATCAACAAACTAAAGTTAAATACGCCTCACCCCTCTCTGACTTATTATGGGCATGGATTGGCATACTCTGGCGACTAAATTGTCCCAAATTTGTCCCAAGAATTTGACCGTCAACTTATGGCATATCGTGGCGTGTGCAGGCATACTTTGATAGCAGTCGCCCTGGCCTTCTTCTGCACGCCTCGACGCACTTATGACCAACGCCGAACTACGCTGTGGCAGGTTCCAAAAACTACCCCTATGTGGCATCGTCACGGCATTTGGTAATGTAATAACGGATACTTCCAAGTGCCATTCGTACCCTCCAACTTCTACCGGACATCCTTAGCTGGTCTGCATCAACGATTGCAGGACAGCGCTCTCACACGCACTTACCTGACCGGCACGGGTATACGGCTAGACGGCACAACGCCGAATCCCGATGATCTGTATGAGCTGCCCATCGGTATCTTCTCGATCATCGAATTCGCTCACCTATTCTCGGTATTCGACAACAGCCGCGTTCATCAGCAAGCTCAACACTCGTTCGGCCCGGATGAGGCACCACCCGGACTGTACTTCACCATCTCCAATTCCCATCTCATCCAGCATCCAAACAAGAATAGGCTTGGCCTCTATGCCGACCCAAACGGCGGCACCGATTTGTTCATCGATGGCCTGCATGTCGATCACTACATTCTTAACGAACACAACACCCCGCCCTCCCTCGGCACGGTTGCCTTCGCACTGTGCGCAATCATGGGACACCTGGCGGGCCTCTCCCACATTTCCCTCGTGGCCGCAGGCGGCCGAGGATTCGACCAGCGATATATTGGATACCGAGTATGGCCGTAAGCGTCCGCCCGATACCGTCTAGCGATCTCAGATAAATCTCATCAAACTACGTGTCCATTAATTCATTCAAATGGACACGTAGTTTGATGAGCGAATCCTCAATTTCTCTCGTACCTGTATCTAACACTAATCGACGCCGCTACTCTGTTGAGTTCAAGCGAAACGTTGTGCGGGAATCAATGGCCGCAGGCGCGTCAATTGCACGTGTTGCCATGGCCCATGGGCTCAATGCCAATCAATTACACAACTGGCGCTGGCAGTATCGACGCGGTGATTTTGGAAGTGTCACCGAAACGGCTGCGCTATTGCCTGTTCACATCAGTGCGCAGCCAACGACGCCACATGCTCATCATACGACACGGTCACCAACCAATGATTGCGACCCCCAGCGTGGGCAAATTGAACTGCACCTTGGTCATGCCAAAATTGTAGTGCATGGGACGCCCGATCTGCGGGCGCTGCAATGCATGATCCAGACGCTACGCGCATGATTGGTTTACCTGCGGGAACCCGAGTTTGGCTGGCGGCTGGGATCACCGACATGCGTCGTGGTTTCGATGGCTTGGCCGCGCTGGTGCAATCGAAGCTGGCTGAGGATCCGTTCAGTGGTCACGTGTTTGTATTTCGTGGTCGCAAAGGCGATCGAATCAAGGTGTTGTGGTGGAGCGGCGATGGCATGTGTTTACTGGCCAAGCGGTTAGAGCATGGTCATTTCGTCTGGCCTTCGGCTGAATCGGGTGCGGTCAATCTGACGCCCGCACAGCTGTCGATGCTGCTGGAAGGCATCGATTGGCGACGACCCCAGCGCACACAGCGACCTATGCGAGTGTAATGCCAGCATTGCTTGGAGAGCTGCATATTTATTGGGTTTGCTGGCAATAATCGGTCGATTCAGGCATGACTATTTGGTAAAATTACGGTCATGCAAAACGTTAACGCCACCTCATCTGACACAACGGCTTTACTGGCCGTGATCAAGGCGTTGCAACAAGAAAATGACTACTTGCGTTTGCAGTTGGCCAAGGCCAGGCGCGAACGCTTCGGGCGCAGCAGTGAACGGGCTGGCGACCTGTTGGCGCAACTGCCGCTGATGCTTGATGACATGGCGATATCAGGTGCGCCGGTGCGAGGCATTGTGCCCAAAGCCACTTCCCCAAAGAAACGCACGCCATCTGCCGGGCGCCAGAGCTTGCCAGACTTCCTGCCGCGCGAAGAGCATGTGCTGGCTGCCAACGATAGTTGTGACTGCCCGGCTTGTGGTGGTGCGCTCAAATTCCTGGGCGAAGACGTTAGCGAAACGCTTGAATTCATTCCAGCCAGCTTTAAGGTCATCCGCACGGTTCGACCCAAGATGGCCTGTAGCCATTGCGACACCATTGTGCAGGCGACCGCACCTTCGCGTCCGATTGCACGTGGCTTGGCTGGCCCTGGATTGCTGGCTCAGGTTCTGGTGGCCAAGTACTGCGATCATCAACCACTTTATCGCCAGAGCGCGATCTATGCCCGTCATGGCGTGACACTCTCACGCTCGACACTGGCCGATTGGGTGGCGGGCAGCAGTCAGTTGCTTCGCCCTCTGGTTCAGGCATTGCATCGTTATGTGATGAGTGGCAGCAAAGTCCATGCCGATGACACCCCTGTTCCAGTACTGGCGCCGGGGCGTGGCAAGACCCGCACGGGGCGTCTGTGGACGTATGTTCGTGACGACCGAACCGCTGCCAGTGATCAACCGGCGGCGGTCTGGTTCGGGTACTCACCAGATCGTAAAGGCGAGCACCCACAGAAGCACCTTAAAAACTTCCAGGGCATTGTTCAGGCCGATGGGTACGCAGGTTTTAATGCACTCTACGAAAGCGGGAAAATTGTTGAGGCAGCATGCTGGGCGCACGTACGACGCAAGTTCTACGACATCGCCGAACAGCAAAGCAGCCCGGAAGCCTTGCAGGCCATTGGGCGCATTGCTGAACTGTATGCCATTGAAGCGCAAATCCGTGGTGAGTTGCCCGATGTGCGACGCCAAGCGCGTCAGGCACGGGCTGGCCCTCATCTTGACGCTTTACACGACTGGCTGCACGACACCTTACGATCCGTCTCACGTAAATCCGCATTGGCCGGGGCGGTTCGCTATGCGCTCACACGCTGGACCGCTTTAACGCGCTATGTGGACGATGGCTGCATTGAAATCGATAATAATGCTGCTGAGCGCGCGCTGCGCGTGGTCGCCTTGGGCCGCAAGAACTACCTATTTGCCGGATCTGATGCGGGTGGCCACAGCGCTGCGTCCATTTATAGCCTACTCGGAAGCGCGGCACTGAACGGGATCGAACCCATGGCTTACTTGCGTGAGGTGCTGGCCCGTATCGCCGAGCACCCCGTCAACCGAATCGACGACTTGTTGCCATGGAATCTAACCCCACACTGCACCGCTCTGGATCGCGCCGCGTAACTTCCCGCAAGCTCACGGTCTTAGGCGGCCAAGCCTTGGTCTTGCGCATTGAACTGCGTGATAGCAACCCGCTGATCTACCGAACCATTCTGGTTCCCGCCAATATTACCTTACGTAAACTGCACGTGACCTTGCTCTGGGCCATGGGGTGGCAAGGTGGGCATTTGCATGAGTTCATCATCAACGACACGCACTACGGTGAGCCCGACCCCAACTACCCCGAGCCGGACTTGAAGAGCGAGCAGCGGGTTCGATTGGAAAAAGCGTTGGGTGGTGCGCGTACCTTCAACTATATCTACGATTACGGTGATGCCTGGTGGCATCACGTCACGTTGCTGGAACGAACCCAATTCGAGGGCCCGCTCGATTCGCCCTGGTGCTTGGATGGAGCAAACGCCTGTCCACCTGAAGATGTTGGTGGCATCTCCGGTTATGAAGACTTCCTAGAGGTCATGGCCGACTCTTCTCATCCTGAGCATGCCAATATGATGCAATGGCACGGCGGCCGCTTCGACCCAGCCGCCTTCGATCTGCATGAGGCCAATCGGCGCTTGATGGAAATTCAGCTTTAGCGCAAGACGGTACTGGGCGTACGCTTACGAAGAACGTGGGGTCTCTCTGGAATTGATCAGCGAGCGAGTATGCACGCTAGGTGACACGCTTATGATCCGGCGCGCTTTGAGCAACTTGCTGTCTAACGCCATCCGCTATACACCGCAGGGAAGGACCATCTCGGTTCACCTTGAAGGCAATGGGAAATCTGTGAAGGTTCGGATAGTGAACCCCGGCCCCCGGATCCCGCCGGAGCACTTGCCTCACATATTCGAGCGCTTCTATCGCCCCGACGCCTCACGTCAGCGTTCTTCGGAAGGAGCCGGCCTGGGATTGGCGATTGCCAAATCCATATTCGAGGCACATGCAGGCCGAATTACAGCGTCTTCAACCCAGCAAGAGACTGCCTTCGAGGTGCGACTGCCCGCGCAAACGTGTTGAAGCCTAACGAAACTTCTCTTCTGGGCTTGTTTGCCGGGCGGGGAGCTTAGGACAAGCGCATGACCATGGGCATCAACTTACAGAAAATTGCCCCATCATCCCGTTGTCTTCGTGTTCAAGGATATGGCAGTGGTACATGAAGGGAGATGCCATCGCCGTCTGCGTGAACTTCACCAGAAGTTCGACCGGCCCCTGGGCGACGACGGTGTCCCTCAGTCCCTGATCACGAATCCCGGGGGCCGAACCATTACGGCTTAACACCTCGAAGTGAACGCCATGGATGTGGAACGGATGTGCCATCATGTCGCCAGAAACCTCCCAAACCTCGATGTCGCCAAGGCGGACCTGTTCGTCAACCCGACCCATGTCGAAAGTACGGCCATTGATGCCGAGCATTCCCATTCCCCCCCGCATCATGCCTCCCATGGAAGGCCCGCCGCGCATCATCCCTCCCATGCCCATGTTCATGACAAAACGTCGCCGCCGAACCGCCTTGACCTCATCCAGCCGCTCATAAGCATGCAATCTGTCAGGCACTTTGGATTCAAGCGCCGGCTTGCCCTGAGGTTCGAATCGAACAACCGTCTCCCGTCCAATTCTCCCCAGGTTTGCGGCAGCGGTCATCATGCCCATCATCATTGGAAGGTTGCCGTCCGGACCGGTTTCAAGTGTCGCTGGCCGGCCATCCGAAAAGTCAGCCAGAATTTCCGCACGCTCTCCCGGCGCAAGTCGTAGGGTGCGAAGCTCGACCGGCTTGTCGAGCAAACCACCTTCGGAAGCAATCCAGTGAAAGGGCCGATCATCCGCGAATGCGAGATCGTATTCCCTGGCATTGGAGCCGTTCACCAAGCGTAAGCGAACCAGGCCACGAGGCACGCGGGCTGTCGGGTTGACGGTTCCATTGACCATCAGCGTGTCGCCTCGACGTCCATGCATGACCGACATCATGCCCTGAGGCAGTACGAGAGTACCGTTCTCGAATTGTCGATCCTGCAGTATCAAGGGCAGGTCATCGACGCCATATTCAGACGGTAGTCCAAGCGCCCTCTCATCGTCGTCGCTAACAATCAGCAGGCCAGCCAGTCCGGCATAGACTTGCTCTCCCGTGCGGCCGTGCGCATGCGAGTGATACCAGAGCGTCGCCGCCGGTTGACGAATGGGAAGCACCGGTCGCCACGTCGAGCCCGAACGGATGGTCTGATGAGGACCGCCGTCAAGCTCTCCCGGAATGAGCAGGCCATGCCAGTGGACCGTCGTATCCTCGCCCAAAGCATTCGTGACCACCATCTCGACGTCGTCGCCACGATGGACACGCAGCGTCGGGCCAAGATAGCTGCCGTTGTAGCCTAGCGTCACGCTCTCTCGTCCAGGGAAAAAGGATGTTTTGCCAATCTGCGCTTTAAGGACTACCGACTGACTTTTGTCGCGAGCATCAATCAGTTCGGGAATTTTCAATTGCCTTGACTCTGCGGCAGCAGATGGCCTCCATAAAGATGAAGCCGCCCACAGCGAACCGCCTGCCAGCAAAGTCCCGGCCAAAAAAGAACGACGTGTGAGCGTCATGAATGCACTTCCCAGTAAACCTTAGAGCCATATTGTTGGCATATTCCGCATAGAGGGCAAATGAGATAAAGTATCACTCATTGAAAGAAAAACTTTATCGCTATGAAGTCGCCTGTCCACCTGAACGCCTTGCGGGCATTCGAAGCCAGCGCCCGCCACCAAAGCTTTTCCGCAGCAGCGGCTGAACTGAACGTCACGCCGGCAGCCGTGGGCCAACTCGTGCGCACGCTGGAAGACTGGCTGGGTACGCCGCTGTTCGTGCGGGTCAACAGCGGGAGGGCTCGGCTGAGCCCGACCGAGATGGCTGAACGTGCGTTGCCAGACATCCGGGCCGGTTTCGACCGGCTGGCGCTAGGCATGGAACGGCTACAAGAGGGATCAACCAGCGAGGTGCTCACCGTGACGGTCAGCCCGGCATTCGCCGCTAAGTGGCTGCTGCCGCGGATAGATCGATTCCAGACAGCTTGTCCGGACATCGACGTGCGCTTGGACACCAATCACAAATCGGTGGACTTCATAGCCCAGCGCATCGATATCGGCGTGCGCTACGGCATGGGGGACTGGCCGGGCCTGAAGGCCGACAAGCTCATGGATGAAGAGGCTTTTCCCGTATGCTCCCCTGAGGGTCGGCAGGGATTCGTGAGAAAAACAGCCGAATCGGCTCTAACACCATGATTCAACGAGGAAACACCCCTCGACGTCAGGCAGTTCGTGGATTACAGACCTAGGCTTGATCGAACCAGAAGCCGCGTGACACAGGCATTCCTGGAGTACTGCTCAGGAAGGCTCCGACCATCGCCTGATCCATTGCAGTAGTTCCTCGTGCGGGATCGTACGTCCAGCGTCGACGTCGGCCATACCCTCGCGGGTCCGCCGATCCTTCTCTTCCTCGTTCAATTCCGGAAGGAGTGCTAGTAGCTTGTCTTCAGGGCTCATAGGCCGATGAGCTGCGCTCAAGTTGGCTTGATTCTCGTGAATATGGGCAGGATCTGGGGATCATCCAAGCCCGCCGGCAAAGGCAGCGATACGTCATGGACCGCCAAGTCGATGATTACGTCCAAATCTGAGCATAAGGGCTGTTTCCGCATCCTTACGATCCCCAAGACCTTGCCCCGAATCCTAGATGGCTCCAGCGGCCCTGTCCATCACGCGGGCAGACCTCTGATCCCACAACCTCGTTTGCCAAACGAACGTTTGAAAACTGGACTGACTCCACAGGTAGGAACATTTCGGGATAACAGGCCAGCCACGGCTCCACACACTAGAATCCGGATACCCTAAAAAACAGCCAAAAGTTAGCTAAGTGATTGTTCTGTCGACCAGAACCGTTCTACAGTGCCGCCGCCGGCCCAGTTTGGTTTGGCGATAGAGCGCCGTTTTGAACGCAATGCAGCGGCAGGCGAACTCTCCCTCCGAAAAATAGCGCTTGACCTTGGAGTATTGTCCAAGGTGTAGCCTCACTCCGTGCAAAACGGAAGAAGAGGCTATCCATGCAGGCACTGACTGTCAGCGAAGTCGCCAAGCGCGCCGGCGTTGGCTCCGACACCGTCCGCTTCTACGAGCGCGAAGGCTTGATCGACAAGCCGCCGCGCCGGCCGTCGGGGTACCGGCAATACCCCGAGGAGACGGTCTCCCTGATCCGTTTCATCCGGCGGGCGCAGGACCTTGGCTTCACGCTCAAGGAAATCGATGAGCTGATCAGCCTGCGCGACGGCGCCAACCGGCATCGGGATGAAGTGCGCGCGCTCGCGACCTCCAAGCTCCAGGACATCGACCGCAAGTTGACCCGGCTCCAGGCCATGCGCAGTGCGCTTGCCGGGATGCTGGAGGACTGCGCCTGCGGCGGGCGCCCGAGCTGCCCGATTCTCGCGGTGCTCAACGATCCAGACGACGAACTACCCACTCAAGCGAGGCCATCTCATGACCAGCAGTGAGCGTGTTTCCTCTCGTCCCGTCATCTCGGCCCTGTTTGCCGGGCTGGTTGGCATGTTCGCTCTCACGGCCGCCGCTTGCAGCGAGCCAGTACCGCAACCCACCAAGGCAACACAGGAAGCCGGCATGAAGACTGTTCTGATCCCGATCGAAGGCATGGCCTGCATGTCATGTGCGGCAAAGGTTACGAAGGCCATCGAATCCCTCAAGGGCGTGTCCGACGCCGAAGTCAATCTGGCTGACCGCAATGCGCGCGTGCAATTTGCGCCTAACGAAATTGCGGTGAGTCAGATCGCCGCCGCGGTCAACGGTCTGGGTTACAAAGCGGGTGCGCCGGTGGAGGCGAAGTGACCCTCGACGCCTTCCTGCGCCAGTTCGGCGGTGGCCTGAGCGACGAGCTTTCGATCATCGGGCTTGGGATCGTGTTTCTGGCCGGCGTCGTGGCCAGCGCGGTCTGCCCGTGCACGGTGCCCGTGGGGTTGGGCGTTGCCGGCGCCGCCGGCGCCACCGAGACCGAATCCAAGCGCGGCGGGCTGGCGATCGCTGCTGCGTTCTTCACCGGCATCGTTGTCAATCTGACGGTGCTCGGAATGCTCGCGGGCCGGCTCGGTGCGTTCGCGACCGCACAGTTCGGGCGTTACTGGTCCCTGGGCATGGCCCTCATGTTTTTCGCCGGCGCTGTTTTCGTGTTCCTGGCGCCGCGATTGAAGGTAAGCCAGTTGGCGGGATGGCGGCGGCCGGGCGTAACCGGCGCGTTCGGTTACGGATTCGTCTTCAGCCTGGGCACCTCCGTCGCGCCGCTGTTGCTGTTGCTTTCCGTCTCGGCGGCCGCGGCCAGCCCGATGCAAGGGCTGGTGCTCGCGTTTGTCTTCGGGTTGGGCCGAGGGCTGCCTTTTTTGCTCGCCGGCCTGGCGGCGGGCGCATTGACTGGCTTCACTCGCCTGAGCGCGTGGAGCCGCCCCCTGCATGTCATCAGCGGGCTCGCCCTACTCGGGGTGAGCCTGTACTACGCGAACACGTTCGCAATCCTGCTTTAAGAGATCACCGACATGGCAACCGAAACCGTCCAGATCAAAGCCTCGGGCATGATGTGCTCGTTCTGCACCATGAGCGTGGAGAAGTCACTCAAGAAACTGCCCGGCGTCAACAGCGTGCTCGTCAACCTGGTGCACGGCGTCGTGCTCGTGGAAGCCGACACCGCCAAAACCAGCAAGCAGGTGCTGGCCGAGGCGGTCAACGCGCTCGGCTACCCCGTCTCGGAGACCGAGGCGCAACAGCTGGCCAAGGATCAGGCGTTCTATCAACTGGTGCGCCAGCGCGGCCTGTTGGGCTTGGCGCTGTCCGCCGTCGACGTGATCGTCGACCCGCTGAACCTGTTCGGCTTGCCTGAGACGGTACGGGCGATCTTCAGCTTGCTGCTGGCGCTGTTCGTGCTGATCTGGGTCGGCAAGCCGGTGCTGGTGCGCACGCTGATGGCGATCCGCAAGGGCGTGGTCAACGCCAACGTCCTGCTGTCGCTGGCCGCCTGGGGTTCGCTGGTCGTGGGCGCGTTGTCGATCGTCAGTCCGCAATGGCCGAACTTCCTGCCGGTCGCGATCTGGCTGATGTCGCTCCACATCTTCTCGAACTATTTCAAGCTCGGCACCAATCTGAAAGCGGCCGAAGCCGTGCGCAGCATGCTGTCGCTGCAACCGCCGCGGGCGCGCGTCCTGCGCGGCGGCACCGAGGTCGAGGTCGCGGTCGAGCAGGTGTCGAAGGGCGAGACGATCATCGTGCGTCCCGGCGAGCGGATCGCGTTGGATGGCGAAGTCGTGCGCGGCCTGGCCAGCGTCGACGAGTCGAGTTTCACCGGCGAGTCGGTGCCTGTCGGCAAAGAGCCCGGCAGTAGCGTGATCGGCGGCACCCTCAATGTCGACGGGGCGCTGGAGATCCTGGTCACCAAGGTCGGACAGGAGAGTTTCCTGAGCCAGCTGGTCCGGCTGATGAGCCAGATTTCCGACCGCAAGGTGCCGCTGGAGCTGCTCGCCGACCGGCTGATGAACTACTACGGCCCGGTCGTGCTGGTGCTCAGCGGTTTGGCTTTCCTCGGCTGGGGTCTGGCGACCCAGGACCTGGTGCTGGCGACGGTCATCGCGCTGGCCACGCTGATCATGGGCTACCCCTGCGCGCTGGGCATGACCACACCCATGCTGGCGGCGATCGCCGGCGGCAAGGGCATCAGCATCGGGCTGCTGGTCAAGTCGGGCGAGGTGTTCCACCAGTTGGCGCACGTGGACACCGTGGTGTTCGACAAGACCGGCACGCTCACCTACGGGCGCCCGACCGTGACCGACGTGGCGACATTTGGCATCGACGAGCGCGACCTGCTGGCGTTGGCTGCCAGCGTCGAGGTCAAGTCGGAGCACCCGTTGGGACGCGCGATCGCGTTTTATGCGCAGGCGCAGGGCATCGAGCCCAACGAGGTCACGAACTTCCGCTCGACCGCGGGCCAGGGCGTGATCGGCACGGTGGGCGCGAGCGAACTGCGGATCGGCAATCCGCGCTTCATGGATCGGGAAGGCATCGAGCTGTCGCCCAAGGCCCAGCAGCAGGTCGACGCGTTCACCGCCGCCGGCAAGACGGCCGTGCTCGCAGCTCGCGACCGGCAGATCATCGGTGTGATCGCGATGCAGGACACGCCGCGCCCCGGTACCCGCGAACTGATGGCCGACCTCAAGCGGCTGGGCATTCGCACGACGCTGCTGACGGGCGACGCCGAGCCGGTCGCGCGCAGCGTTGCCGACGCGATCGGCATCGATGATGTGCGTGCGCAGCTGCTGCCGGCCGAGAAGGTCACTCAGGTCGAGGCCTTGCAGAAGGCCGGCCGGCACGTGGCCATGGTCGGCGACGGCGTCAACGATGCCCCCGCGCTGCTGCAGTCGAATGTCGGCATCGCGGTCGGGGCCGGCACCGACGTCGCGATCGAATCGGCGGGCGTCATCATGCTCGGCGACCGCATTCGCGACATCGCCGGCG
>VFQN01004809.1_pt1 | contig 17330 bp, 12 predicted proteins | sample 3512371 | NCBI WGS metagenome assembly VFQN01 (sample SAMN10412370, study PRJNA504923) | tailings metagenome | isolation source: Replicate 2 from Balatoc abandoned mine | place: Philippines: Itogon, Benguet | collected 2017-08-28 | reverse complement strand
GTGTGCTCTTCCGATCTATCGTCTCCAGTCCTGCGCCCAGAGCCGTGCCAATAACCAGGAGCCCGTCGACCGCACCGGAGACATGGGGGAACTTGAGGTCCGGCTCGACGAGTTGCTCGCGCTGTTCCTCGATGCTGGTCTCGGTCGCGGAGATCTGGCGGTCGAGGCTGTCGCACTCCTGCTCCAGGGTGGAGCGGCGAGTCATGGCCATCTCGTAGAGCGACGGCAGAATGGCGCGCTGGCGCTTTCCCCACTTGCTCAGCTCGCGCTGGTCAGCGTTGAAGAGGTTGACAGCCGATTCCTCAAAGGGCAGCGGACGCGATGGGAAGCCGGGCTGCGGAATCCCGAGGCGGGCGTTCTCAGCGATGTCGGTGGGCCAGTCGATGTCGGGCAGGCGAGGGACAGGAGGCGGCTCGATGCCGTCGGGGCGTCCGTCGGTGTCGTGGTCGTCCGGCAGACCGAAGTCGTCGTCTCCCGAACTCTTGCGGAACATGGCCATCAGACTCGGCCCACTGGGGTGTAGTTCATGTGCATCTCGGCGGGCCACCACGTCTCGGCGGTGACACTTCCGACGAGGAAGTCAGCGGACGTTGCGTCGCAAGAGTTGGAGTCCAGCCTCGGCGGTGGCGACTGCAAGTTCGCCGCTCGGCGACCAGGCGAGGTCCGTGATCGGACTGGCCAGGTGCGCGCCGTGGGCGGGGGCATGCTGATTGCCAACCTGACCGGGTGCCCAGATGACGACATGTCCGTCGGTGGTGCCCACCGCGAGGTGGCCATCGGGCGCCCACGCCAGACCGGTGATTCCGCGCCGCCCGAGGTAGGCGAGTTGATCGCAGGGTTGGCGCAAATCGATCGGCGCCCGCCATACCGCGACCCACTCGTTGTCGTCGACGGCCAAACCCTCGACGGGATGAAAGGCCAAGCTGTCGACCCCACCCCACTTCGAGAGGAACCTCCCAGCCCGACCCGGGGTCGTCGTGAGGTCGGACGTGCGATATGTCTCGACACGGCCTGACTCCCACATGGTGGTTCCGACGGCGACGGTTCCTTGTCCGATCGACGCTACGCAGTGCGCGCCGAAGTCCTCCGGGTCGACGGATGCCGCGGGCGGGGTGTTCTGGCCGATCGTGTCGTGCGGCCAGGTCACGACAGGTCGGCTGTCCCACACAGGGAGGAATCCTTCGATCGCATCGGGCATCGACCTGCCGAAGTCGAGCGCCGCAACAAGGTCGCCCGTAGTGGCGTCCCAGTCAACGTCGGTGACATAAACGCCGGTCTGGATCTGAACAAGTGTCGAGTCGCGCTCCACGACCACCAACGACTGCGAGGTTCCGACGGCAGTGCGACCGTTGACCGAATCGAAGGCGAGGCAGACGATCGTCCCATCCACCCGATACGTCTCCCTAACGTCGAACCGTCCGTCAGACGTCCGCGCGAACACGCGCACGATTCCATCTGAGTCTCCCGCCAGCAGCTCGTCGGCGTCCGTCCACGCGACACACGAGACAGTGGCCTCCTTCGGCAGGCGCGGGAACAGGTCCGCGCGGGCGAATCGCTCCGGTCGAGGTCCGACAGGCACAGACACTTGCGCCCGGAGCACAGCCCGCGAGAATCGGCGCACGTCGGCAACGAAGTCGGAAATCCTGGCCGCCACGGCGCGGACCATGTAGTCCGCGTCTCCGCCCCGTCGCGGCCATTGGTACACCGCCTGGGCCCGGGCGTGCAGACCCCCGGGCAGGTAGATAGCCTCCACCTCGATCGGATAGCGGAGTTCAAGCCACTCCAAACACAACTGTCGGAGTTGAGCAGCGTCAGTGTCCGCGAGGGGCCTAAGGATCACCTCCATCTCCAGCCCCGGGCCGGTCGGCTCCACCAGAAGTTCGGAAGCAGGCAACTCGCGGCTTGGGAGTCGCGCGTAGAGGTGGGTCGCTGTTGACAACGTCGAGCGCGTCAGCCCGATCACGTCGAACGCGTCGCGGATGATCTGGTCGATCCATGGGCCGTCCTCGCTTGCTCCAGCGGTTGTCATCGTCTCCACTCCTACGCGAAGGGGTCCGGCGGGATGGCGACGATGTCGGCAGGCACGGTGAACTCGGTCGGCTCGACGACGAGCCGGCGATCGCGGTAGCGCTCGTTCTCGGCGCGCCAGGCCGCGTCGCACTCGTGTGCGCGATGGGTGATGCTCTCGACGACCTGGAGAAACTGGTCGCAGATGAGGACGCGCTCGTCGGCCAGCTGGCGGTCCTTCTCCATGAGCATCTGCAGGGCCGCAGCCTGTCGGGGATCAGATGCAGCTTGTGCATGGACTTCGTGAAGGTGACGCTTGGCGGTGGTGCGCCGCTTGTTCAGTGCGTCGAGCGCGTCCAGGAACGCTAGCCGCTCGGATCGAAGCTCGGCCTTCCACGTGGACTGGAGGAGTGTTCGAGCAGTCGCAGGCCCGGATGCGACCCGGGGCTCGTTTCGGCGGCCCGCGTCGGCGCCGATCCGCTTCCAGTACTCGTCGGCAAACGGATCAATCTTGGTTGGGCTGGTCATGCCTACGTCGGCGACGTTCGCTGCGTGGCCGGTGACATGAGGCAGCAGTTGAGTCATTCCGGCTGCCCCGTGGCGAGTACCCGATCGAGTACAGGGCGTACCCCATATCGCCGGCCGAGGCGGACGAGGCGGCGCATCTGCTCTCCGTACGCAGGATGCGGGTTGGCCCAGACGTCGTTGAGAATCTCTTGCCGTGCGCCGTGGTTGGTCAGCCACACCACCGCGACGAGTTCGCAGACACCTTCCTCGACGTACGGATCGACAGAGGGACCGCCGTGCAGGTGGAGCAGTGCGTGGGTGTGTTCATGCGCCACGACGTGGCCGAACCGAGTGGGGCCCAGACCTGCTTGGATCTCGATGCGGGCCGACCTTGATCGTGTATCGCCACCGAACGACTTGAAGCAGCGTCCCTCCTCGGGGCCCGGCATCGTCGGCACGAGTCTGAGCGGGACGTTCGGGAGGTCGATCTTGATGGCATGCAGATCGCGGAGGACCTGCTCTGCGCGCGCTGCGGCGTCGCTGTGCGCCACAACGATCTGGCGTTGTTCGTCGCACGAAGGGTTGAGGTGTGCGGTTCGACAGTGGGCGCACCAGGGGTGGGAGGAGCAGAAGGACTCCCCGGTCGAGGAACGTCGATAGCTTCCGTGGCCCCGACGCCCGCAGATTGCGCACTGAATCGAGGCGGTGGCCACCGTGGCTTGGGTAGCCACTCAGGCGACCTTCCGTGCCTTGAGTCCACGGTGGAGCTGTTGAAGTGTCGGCAGCCAGTCCGCGGCCGCGGGACGGATGCTGACCTGCTTGAGCCCGGCGCCGAGCAGGTCAGCGGCATCCCGCGTAACTGGCGGGTAGGCAGGCACTTGGATGTTGCGGGTGCTGTCCGAGATCGGGCCTTCGTAACGGAAGAAGAGTCGGAGGAACGCGACGGCGAGCTTGTACTCGTCACGTTCCTTGCCCTCGACTCCGGGCCAGGGGCAGTTCCACAGAGGAGTCTGCGCCTCTTGCAGGGCGCGTGGTTGGCCGGTGACGCCTGCGGCGTCGCAGTCGATCAGCAGGACACTCGGGAAGTTGCCTCCCGTCCAGAGCACGTTGCTGGCGGAGAGGTCGCCGTAGGTGACCCCGTTGCGGTGGAAGACGTCGAAAACCGTGGCGATCTGGACCATCATCAGGGTGGCAGCGAGAGGCGTTGCCGGCTGGAGTCCCACGAAGCGGGCGGCGTCGACCATGAAGGCCCACGACAGGTCGCGCGGCAGGGTGTCGCCCTCGACGGTGTGCCAGTACTCCTGGGGAGCGCGGTTCATCAGGATGCCGAAGGTGCCGTCCTCGCAGTCGACGACTTCCAGCGGCCAGGCAGTGTGCTTGTCGATGACGGCGATGTCCTTCGGAGGAAGGTGCTTGCGCCAGTCGACCAAGGAGACGAGGCCAGCCTCGTCTACCGCGACGCCGGCGCGGTACCGCTTCAGGAGGCGGCTGGGATCGGAACTCACCTCGTATACGTCGCCTTGCCCACCACTGCCCAGCAGTGGACCGACGTTGAGACTCGACAACTTGATCATGTCGCAGTAGGCGCCACCCAAGTGCTCAGCGGTGACACGAGCACAGGCTCGTAGTCGCTACTAGAACAACCCGTCCACCACGTCCGGGAAGGCCCACGAGTCGTCGGTCGCGGCTTGGGCGAAAGTGTCTTGCGGAATCATCTCCTCCGCGGGGGACAGAGCTGACTCAGCCACCGCGCGAGGACGCCTCGTCCGAGCTCTCCGTGGCGGGGTCGGCGGGTATGGGTCTGCTTGGACGGAGCAGGTCGACTCGCCAGCGACCTTGATGTAGGCGTGGAGGTCGGGAAGGTCGGTCAATTCACGTGCTGGGATCCCGATGAGCTGCGACAAGGTACTGGCGGAGTCGGGAGTCTGACGGAAGGCCACCTGAACGGCCGCGCTCGACGCGATGTCCGACAGGACCGGGTCCAGGGCCCTCAGGCTCTGGGTCGCCAGCGCGAGGCTGACACCGAACTTGCGTCCTTCCGCCTGTACGCGCTGCATGCTGTGAACTACGAAGCGCTGGGCTTCGTCGACGTACGCACGAAGCGGGTTGCCGGTTCCAGCGGGACGCTCCATTGCGGACTCAAGCACAGCCGACAGGATCAGATGACCAACGAGCGACGCTTCGGAATGGGCGAGCCCGGAGAGGTTCACGATGACGGGGGCGCCCAGTTCAAGGACTTCAGCGACGGAGACGCCTGAGCCGGCTCGCGCAACGACCCGCTCTACCGACACACCCATCAGCGGGCCGAACTTGGAGATCACCCAGTCGCGGACTCCGACCGAGTCACTCATCCGTGACGACAGCAGGCTCGACAGGGCGCTCGTGTCAGGACTGGTCAGGGCTGGATGCCTCAGTCGGCTCTTGAGTTCGTCTTCGTCTTGGACCCAGCGAACGGCGTCACCGATCGTCCCTCCGTGGGCCATCGCAAGCATGATGATCGGTAGTGCGATTTGGTACCAGCGGGGTCCAGCCCACGTCTTGTCGGGGAGCGAGGCCACGATGGCGTCACAGATCCGCCGAGCGGCGTCCTGGCACTCTGCATAGTTGGAACGATCGCGTCTCAGCCGCGGGAGCAGTTGCAGTTGGTCGGTGTCGTCGTCGTTGGGGTCGACCGTGATCACCAGTACGTCGAGCAAGTCCGCGAAAGCGCTGATCCTCTCCGCGGCGTCACCGTGGGGATCGAGGTAAAGGAACGCCCGCTCGTTGCGGAGATCGTCGAGTGCGCACGCCGACATCACCGTGGACTTGCCAGTTCCGGTGGTTCCGGTGATGAACGTGTGACGACCCAGCGCCTTGTGAGGCAGGTGCACACGAAGTCCGCCAGCACCGTCACCGATGGGAATGCCATCCGAGAGTCCTCGCGGAACGGCGAGGCTCCGCACCGTGCCGGCTGGGATGGTCGGAATGGGGCCGTTGATCGGGATGGGCCATCCGATCGGCGACTCCGACAGCGTGATGAGGTCCGAAAGAGTCCGTTCGGCGACTCCTCCGCGTATCGGGAGCCCCATTGTCGCCGCCGCGGCGAGGTGGATCGGGTTGCGCTCGATCTCGAAACCGCCGAGCATCAACTGCTGGCCGGCGACGACGGTATGGCCACCGCGCCGCACGACGTCGACCTCGCTGGTCAGGCTGGAGCCGATGTCGCGGAGGAAGAGTTCCGGCAAGGGTTCGGCAGACACGACGGCCACTTCGGCACACAGCACCGGTGTGGAGAAGCTCTGCTGGAGGTCGACGAGTGTTGCGATCGCACGCTCGACGGGGAATCTGTGGCCAGGGCTCTCCACGAGCGCATCCCGGGCAGACTCGGCGCGACTCAGCATCTCGTCGAGGTAGAAGCGGTCGGCGACGTTGAGTTCGGTCGGCAGCACCGTTGCCCGCACGCGTGTGGGGACACGCCTGGTCAGAAGCGCCGTCGTGATGTTCACCCACGGCGAGTAGATGGGGTTCCACCTACTCAGCACCTCGACGTCACCCCTCGACGACTCGACGTTCAACGAGACCGTGCGCTGCCGGATGAGGGCAGCGTGCTGGACCTGATCATCGGAAAACTCCAGAACGGACGCTGCGTCGACCATGGCAGCTCGATACGGGCGGCCCGAGGCGTGGATCCGTCGGTGCACGAGGTCGGCGAGGGACGACGCTTCGTCGGCGGTGGTGCCTAGCGGGCCCATGACAGCCAGGCAGAGGTGAACCTCCAGCTGGGGAAACCCCTCCCTGAAGTCGACCGCCACTTCAGATATGGCGACCATGCGCCCCGGGAGCCACGCCATCTCCAGGATGCGGTCAAACAAGGCGTTCGCATCCTCGACGGCGTTGTCGCTGGTGATCATGTTGGGAGAGGCCGACTCAAGGCGCCACGCGACCCACGAGACTTCCTCGACGCACGGGTCCAGCGCGCACCCGCTCGTAGGCGTGAGCGGTCGGGTAAGGATGGGTTTGAGGTTCATGGCGTCCCCGGCGCGTCGCTGGCAGGTTCCGGTGACAGTGCACGGGGCCGACCGGACGCAAGGTCTGTCGGACGAAGGTGTCGCTCTGCCAAGAAGGGGCGGCACAAGGACGGTTCGCGCTCCACCATCTGCAAGGCAAGCCGCTTGCGATAGCTTTCGGCCCACGGCGCCCAGGACGGGTCGGCTGACCGACGCCGCTCGAAGTGCAGGAACCGGAACCATGCTTGCGCGACCAGCGTCTCCTTTCGTGCGTCACATGTCTGAGGCGGCCGCGCTAGGTCGGTTGTCAGGTCGATGTGGGAACCCGCACGGCGTGCGGCTGGCGGGACGTAACCGCGAGCTGACCAGATTCCATCGACCAGCCGCATCTCAACCTCGTCGTAGACACTGTCCGAGTGCTCATCGACGAGTCGAGCCCACAGCCGACCGGAGTCGTCATCGCGACGATGTCCCGCCGACCCCACTGATGCCGTCCAGACCGTACCTAGGATTCTGGAGCGCAGCCCAAGTTCACCTATGTCTATCCCGAAGCCACCCAGCCGATCCCACTCGACCTCACTGCAACCTTCCACAGCCACGGGAGCAGGCATCGAATCCACGCTGTTCTCCGTGCTGGACGCGACCCAAGCCTCCGCCTCCTGCACGATGGCGTCGAGTGCTCCCTGCGCGACGTCCTCAAAGGGAGTAGCTAGCGACCCACGAACTTCCGCCGTCCACTCGATCGGAGAGTGTTTGAGCGAAGCGAGGGCCAGTTGCAAGTCTGCTGATGCCCACTCCCGCCAATGAGGCTCGCTACCTTCACGGACGAGCGCCGCAGCTTCGAGCACCCAGAGTGCGGTCGGCGCCATCACCGGCATCCGGCTGCGAGTCCAGTCGAGCAGAACCAGACGAGTCTCGGCCGGACTGAGGCGGCGCAGGACACCGTGGACGTGGTCGATCTCGTAGCCGACGCCAGACCAGAGGTCCAGCGACACTCTCGCGCTACCAATGCGCAGGCGATGAACCGGACCCGGCCCGCGGTCTTGGGCATCGCCGTCCAAGGGCATTCTTCCGTTCGAGGCGACTGAGGGCACGCACTTCCAGGCAGGGCTGATTGACCTCAATACGAGGCTCATGGGGAATCACCTTTCAGATCCGAGCACTGCTCGGGAAAGCGCCGTGGGGCCGACAGGCGTACTGCCGGCCCCACGGACTTCGGGAGGGAGGGTCAGTCGAAGTTGGGATCGATGGGATCGATCAGCGCGAGTCCGGCCGTGGCCGGGTCGGTGCTGGGGTCGACAACCGGAACCGCCGTCGGAGCGGTCGGCGTTGCGGCCTGGCCGTTCGCCGTGACCGTCGCGGAGACCATGCTGCGGAGGATGACCTCCAGGATCTTCTCGAACATGGTGTCCGGGTCCTCGCCCTGCTTGGCGAAGTACGCCAGGCCCTCATCCGCAATCTCGCGGATCGTGGCCGGATCGGCGTCGCGGTATCCGAACCCGAACACGTTGAACTTGCCGGTAGCCTTCAACTTGGCGACTGACGGCCTCCAGTCGCCACCCGTGTTGTGCTCACCATCGCTGACGAAGAAGATCGACGGACGGAAGATCGTCCGCTTGGCACCGTCGCTGGTTGTCGCCAGAAGGGGCAGGCCAGTACGAGCCATGGCGAAGGCTTCGTCAAACGCGGCAGCGAAGTTGGTGCCATTGCCGCGAGCGGCCACGGCCGGCATCTGAACCGAGGGGTCGGCGACGCGAGTGAACGGAAGGTCGGTGCGCGCCGTATCGGCGAACGTGACGATGCCGAGGTACGCGTTCGGGCTCGTCATGCCGTTCTGACGGAGCTTGGTGCGGAAGCGCTCCAGTGCTGCCGACGCTCGATCGAGGTCCCCCGCCATCGACCACGACACGTCGAGGACGATCAGGCCCGGGACCGCGATCCCGACCTCGCCGACCTCGGCCGGCCCTTCCAGCACTGCCGTCGATCCGGCCGGCCCCTCGAATACACCCGCGGGCGTCGTGAACTGAAGACCCTGACCAGCACCCTGGCCCGGGACGTAACCACCAGCAACTGCGCCACTGACCGGGGCGCTTCCGTTCATCTGCGTTGTCATGCCACGAACGGCGACATGTCCGCTACTCCCGGTGACAGCAAGGGCCCGGAAGACATGGGTCTTCCGGGCCCTTGCTGTCAGATGCGCTAAGCGGGCGCGTGGTACGGATCGGAGGAACCGTTCTCACACTTGTAGCCGCCGTGGCAGCGCAGCCGGCAAGTGGTGGTCCAGGTCGGACCTCGTCCGTTGCAGTTGGGACAGCGAACCCACCTGGTCTTCTTCTTGCACTTCGAGCAGTTGTCGTATCTGTCGCCTGTGTACAACCTTCTCAGTCCTTCGTTCGGAGCGCCTTGCGGCATGCACTGGGCGAGGCACGTCTTGGTCTGGCTCCGGTGACAGGTGGGGGTGGTGCCCGAGCGCACCACCCCCGAGGTTCACATGTCGGTGTCTCTGGCTGCTTCCTCGATGAGGGACTCCACGAGGCGGCGGACGCCGTGCAGGACGCGGTCGCTCTTTGCCACCTCGACCCTTCGTGCTTCCAGGCAGGCGAACCACGCCGCGTTGACGTCCGCTCGGGCCTTCGCCTCCGTCGCGACCTGCTCGATCACCTCGCGGGTCGGCACCGCCGTCTCGGGGTAGACCCCCCACGTCGCGGGCGCGGATGCCCGAAGCCCCTGGAAGGACACCAGAAGCGAGTCCTGGGCGTACTTGTGTCGCATCTCCTGGGCACTTCCCGAGACGGGCTTGCCGTGCTGGTTCACCGAGTCCTGCGAACCCCGGGTGAGGACCCACTCCGCCGCCGCGACGGTGAGCGTGACCTTGTCACGAGCAGACCCAGCACGCACACCCTGGATCATCGTGGCGGCCCGGTCAGCCAAGATCGCCCGGGCAGCAGCCCACACCACCGACTCGATACCCGCGTCGTCGACCGGGACGTCCCACATCGGGCGAATCATCGGCTCACGCTCACCAAGGTCGTCGACGAGCTTGTCCCAGGACTGCACCGTGCAACCGCGAACCTCACGCTGTCGGTCGACCAGCTCGCGCTTGGCGTCCAAGAGCCTCCACTGAAGCCGCTCGAACACGATGCCCGGGATCATCCAGCCCGGCAGTTCCGCGTCGAGGGCCGTGGAGTGAATCCACGCCCCCGACAGTTCGAGGTAGAGCAGATCCTCCACGACCGCGACACGGTCGTGCTTGTGAAGCGTCGGGAAGTGCTTCACGGCGTACCGGACGCACTGCTTGCTCACGGCCAAGAACTCGGCGGCCCGGTGCTCCTGGCTGGTGAGGCACGCGTCGGTCCACGCCCATCCGTTTACCGAGATCGACACCTCGACGACCTCGCTGTAGCCCTCGGCCTGGCTGGCCGTGAACTCACCGAACGGGTTGAACGCCGCCTCGAACACCGCGGCCACAGTCTCCTCCGGCAGCCCGCGCTCCGACGCGGCCAGACGCAGGGTCTCCAGACCTGCGCGGAGGGATCCGGGCAGGTCGTTGTCGAGATCGAACTCCGGGCCACGGAAGCCGAGGCCCTCGAACACGGCGCTCACAGGGTCACCGCCTCGACGCTGCGGCGGGCCTGGCTGGTCAGGTGCCAGCCACCGCAGACCGGGCACGCGTAGGCGCGGCACTCGTTTCGGCGGGTGTCCTCACCGAGCTCGCGCGCGGTGGCACCGCGGTGCTTGGCAACCGTCAGCGCGTCCTGCGCTTGGGTGCGGTCCCGGTAGCGGAGCTTGCCCGTCTCGCAGACCGGCAGCGCGTGGCCGTTCAGGTTGCTGCGCTTGCGGATGGTCTTCTTCGGAGGCTTGATTGCCTCCCAGTTCTCGATGTTGTTCCTCAAGGTGACCCCTCGATCAGTGCGAGCCACTTGCTCGCTTCGAGGGCCACGGAACGCGGGAGACGCGTTTCCTCTACAGCGGCAACGACCGCTGATCTGCCTTTGCCAGACCTGGGAAACGCGTTTCCCAGGCCACTGCCTCGCGCATCCGCTGATGGGATACTTGAGTCATGGCGCCACAAATCCCCGATCAGGTGACGGCTTTGAAGTCCTTCGCCGAGTTGCTGTCGTGGGCGATGGCAGTGTGGGGCGACGCTGACGGTGGACTACTCCCGATCGTCAGACGGACAGCCACCGGAGCGACAGCCGAGGTAACACTGACCAAGGGAGCCGACGAGGTCCAGTTCGACTTCGGTGACCTGCCAACCAGCGTGCACGCTCAGTGGTTCCTGCGCGTCGGGCTCATGGTCGACCGTGGAGTACTGACTCAGGTAGATCCCAACTCGGAGAAGCTCCCCATTCATAGGAAGATGGAGGGATACAAGTCTGCCGACTCGGCGAAGGACTGGTACTGGGGTACGACCCTAGGATCCCTGTACTTCGGCTTCTTCTGCAACGCGCTGCGCCTTCCGAGCGAAGTACGGGTCTACCTCCGCAGTCGGTACACGGGCTTTGAGTTCCGAAAGAGGCCGAAGCGCTTCGCGACGATTGAGTTCGACAAGGCGAGGGTCCACGGCGCCATCGAGCATTCGCAAGAGTTCCTTGCGGCCCATCCACCTACGAGCAGCCCTTCGACGCGAGCCGATGGCCCTTCCGTCGCTACGCCCACGCCAGATGAGCCCGAGACTCACCTAACGCCGCCCCCGACCAGCCGCCTCTACGTGTCCCTTGGCGGCACGCCCAAGCGCGCGGTGGTGTCGACGAAGGGGCCTGTTCTGGGAGTACGGGGAACCAATGCGATCGTGGCGACCAGCGGAACTGCGCTCGCTGTCCAGGATGGTGCCCAACTCCAAGTCTCGCGACTGAATCGGGTGAGCGGGCGAGTGGCCTTGTGGAATCGCCCGTTAGACCTCACCAAACTTCTGGATGGTCAAGTGCTCGCAGTCGACAGTTACGGTCCGGCCGACATCGTGTTCGTGTGGGCAAGCGACGCGGAAACTGCCATCTACAGGGGTGGCAAAGAGGACGGGTCTGTGGAACTCATCGACAGGTTGGACAACAGGCGCGCGTCTGCGGCCGTGTTGCACGGGGTCCGGGCGCTCTTGTCCTTCCCTGACAGCCCGGCGGGCGATGGGGCATGCGAAGCGTTCCCCGAACTCATCGGGACTTCCGTCGTCGGCGCGGCAAGCAACGGGAGGCTCGTCGTCCTAGCTGTCGGGACTGACCACGACGGGCAGGAGAGCGCCTGGATCGAGGTCGACGGACGTCACCGTCAGATCGTGCCAGCGGACGCAAGCCTCGAACTGCCCCTGGGGACACGAAGCTTCCCGATCCTTCGCGGCGTCGACGGCAACGTCATCGAAGTGTCACCGCAGCCGACTTCGGCTCAGCCTTACGAGCATTGGGGGTCCCCATTTCTCATCGGCCAAGCCGCCTCTGCGTAGACTGAGGCAGGCGGGGCCTCTGGGGGTCCGTGATGTTGGTGGTATCCCTACGAGAGGTGAGGCTTGGTCGCGCGTGGTCCCCTGCTGGCAGAAGTCGAGCGTCGCCTAGGCGACCGCCGACTCGTCTGGGCTGGCATTCGCGGGGATGACATCGAGCCACTCTCGGACCTGCCGCAACTCTACGCGTCGTTCTCGATCGCCGGAAACTACTCCAACCGTGGCAACGTCCACTCGGTCGCGTACGAGGACATGACGGGTGTTCGGGTCGACCCGGAGATCTGGGACATCGACGAGCAGTTGCGCGAGCCTGCGACCAAGGAGTTTCGACACGGGTTGCTGCGGGCCCTCGCGTCGGACAGCGCCCTGCTCCCGTACAGGCCGTCGCCCTTTCTGTCCGCCGTTCACTTTGCTCGCCTCGACGGCTGCCTCAACCTCGGGCTGTTCGGCGCCCAGCAGTCCGCCTTCGAGCACAAGCCCTGGGTTGAGTCGGCCGTTCGTGACCTGGACCTGCCGAGAATCCCGTGGACGTACGTTGCCGACGAGGAGCAGCTCAAGGCGCGCGACGTCAGTCGGCACGGGTCGGTCGTACTTCGTCGGAGCCGTACATCCGGAGGTCAGGGTTTCGTTCATGTCGACTCGCCAGGCGAACTTGCCGCCGCTTGGCCAGCAGTCGACGAAGCGTTCGTCAGCGTGGCACCGTTCATCGATGGCGGTGTGCCTATCAACGTCGGAGCGACCGTCTGGCAGGACGGCGCAGTCACGGTCCACCATCCCTCGGTACAGCTCATCGGCATCGAGAGCTGTGTCACCCGAGAGTTCGGATACTGCGGCAACGACTTCGGCAGGGCACGGGACCTCGGCAACGAGATCATCGATCAGATCGAGGCGTCGACTGTCGCAATCGGCAAGTGGCTCCACCGCCACGGATACCTCGGAACCTTCGGCGTGGACTTCCTAGAACACGCCGGGTTACCGCTGTTCACCGAAATCAACCCACGGTTCCAAGGTTCTACTCACGCCTCCTGTCGCCTATCGATCGAGGCAGGGGAAGCATGCCTGATGCTTGAACACATCGCCGCTTGGCTCGGCATGCCGAGCCCCGAGACACGACCCCTACGCGAACTGGTAGCGGCAACACCCGACTTCGCGAACGTTGTTGTCCACTGGACGGGGCCGAATTCGCAGCACACGGACGCGTTCGCACTGACTGACAGGTTGCGTGAGGTGGACGACAGCGTCCGCAGCGACGTCATCACTCCTGACGGGGTGGCTAACGATCCGGGTTCCGCTGTTGCCCGATTCACCGTTAGAAGTCAGGTGACGCAGACCGGATTCGACCTAGTCGGGCCGTTGGACAAGTCGGTCCGCGAGTGGCAAGCAACCTCCCGTGACGTTGCGGCGGGAGGTTCATAGTGGCGCTTGCAACCTCTCGCCCAGGCAAACCGCCCGCATTCTTCGCCACCTGGACGACATATCTGAACGCGTGGAAGGGCAGTCGCGACACGACCTTCTGCCGCGCCATCACGGCGATATATGACCCGGTGGTCAAAGATGAACTCGAGACGATCAATCGCAACGAAGTCAGCCAAACCACCGCCTCAACTTCAGAGACGGATCGCAACGAGCTAAAGGCAGGGTACGACGCCGACAAGAAGCGGCTGAGGACTCGCGACGGCTTTCCCTGGATCACGCCAATCCTCGGAAGCGGTTGTCTGAGCCTGTCGGAGTCAAGTGCTGCTCCGGACGTCGAAGAGGTTCCCAAAGTACTCGCCGCTTTGGCGGACAGTTGGGGCCACCTTCCCGAGGGGACGTCCGCAGCAAGCGCGATCGAGCAGGTCGCTCTCTCGCTCGTTGGGACGAAACTCGGCGCAGCGGCCGCCGATCGCGCGTCGCGAGCTGAACCAACTCCCGAGACAATCGCCGACCCCATGCACGAAATTGCCGCCAGGGCGCTGCTGTGCGCTCGCCTGCTCACCCGCCTGTACTTCGAAGCCGGCGCGGCGGCGGGTGGCGGCGCCGTGAACAACATCGACACCATCACGTTCCCGACCGCGCTCGATGGTGATCTCCCACGGGGTGCGGAGATCCAAGACTTTGTCGTTGACCCACTGAAAGACCAACTCCAGCGCCTCGCAGCTGCCGTCAAGGCGCGCGGAGACCAGGACGCCTTCACCGCAGACTTCGCCGAGGCTGTTCATAGAGATCTCACCTCAGTGCGCCAGCAAGTCACTGTTAGGAGCACAGACGCCATCCTCATGGGAGAGATCGCGTGGTACTTCATGACGAAAGGTACCGCGCAGTATCCGGGATGGTCAGACCTCCTCACTCAGCTCACCCTAGCCAGCGATTCCGCCGAGAGATCTCACCGATGGCCTCACCTCAACGACCTTTCTGAGGCCCGTAGTCGTCTGCATGACGAGATTCTCCAAACCACGATCACGTCCTGGGCAACTCGCGTCGAAGCAGGCAGCCCGGCTGAGGCAGAAGCCTCAAGGGGAAACGGGGAACAAGAAAGGCAATCTAGAAGCGGTCGGGATGACCTCTACGATGCCGTAGCGGAACTCCTAATCGCCCAAGCGAGTCGGCACTCTGATTCAGTGACAGAGGGCTTAGACCAGTGGCCACCCGCAGTCGCGTTCGTCACGTCGTTCGATCTAGAACTTGAGATGGCGCTCATGAAGGCGCGCTCTCCATTCCGCCTTGTCGTCCCCTTCTACGCTCGCGACACGAACGACATCGAGGCGTCGGCGAAAGCCTTCGTCTGGCTCGAAACAGTCATCGAAGCGGTCCCTCCCCAGCAACAACTGGCTCCGGAAGACCTCTACCGACTCCGAGTCACCCGCCACTGGCGGCTCCTCACGACGCACCCCGATGCGACGACCGACGACTTCACGATGCCCATCGTGGTCAGGGTGGCGGGCTCGCCGCTGATCAAGGTTGCAGGGATCGACGAACTTGCCGAGGACGAGCAACTTCACGGGGGCACCGAAGAGTCCACCGCAGAGTGGATTCAGTCGCTCAAGGAAAGCATCGGCGGGGAACCGATGACGCTCGGAGGCACAGTCCTGTTGGACGAATACACAGCGCTGCATCAGTGGGCGGCGGAACTAGCCACGCCACCGCTGCTCCAGGACACACACGTGCGTTTGGGACTTCAGAACCGTCTGTTCAAAGGTGGGAACGACACCGACGCGAGGTTCTGGCTAGTGCTAGGCGTGCAGTTGAGTGACGAGTCCGTGCGCCACCGAACGGCGGCAGTTGTGAGCACTGCCGACTTGCGCAGCACAGTCAACGGGCCAAAACGCAAAACCGAGCGCGCGGGCCTCGTCGTGAATCGACGCACATCTCCTAACGAGCGCGACGTGTTCCTATGGCAAGGACTGGACGTCGTCGCGGCCAACTACGAGGAGGTTGTGCCCGCGCTGCGGCACATGGCCAAGCACACGGCCGACCCTACGAAGCGGCGCTTCGTAGGCGAGCCGTGCGCTATCGACGGAGGGCCGGAATGAGTCTCCTAAGCGAATGGCGCCACAGCGTGCTTGACGCCACAAGGTCACCCTGGCCCGGCCCACGCCCCATGAAGGAAGGACGGTACTCGGCCCGAGAACTAATCGGCCGCGCCGATGACGTTACGAAGTTCAAGCGTCTTCTCTTTGACACCGATGTTGTGGTCTTCACCGGATCTTCAGGTGTTGGCAAGACGTCGATGCTCCAGGTCGGACTAATCCCCGAGTTGCGGGAGTCCGGCTACACGGTAGTCGTGTGCAACAAGTGGAGTCGGTCCGACGAGATTGCCGCGATCGCCCGAGACGGCGGCGATCCCGCGTCGAAGGCGGACAGGCTTCTTCGCGCCCTTCTCGGCGACAAGATTCCCGTCCGTGCTCGCCTGGCCCTTGCTGACGGTGGTGATCTACTCGCCGCTCTCAACACGTACTACCGAGACAGGTGCGTCGTAGTGCTGGACCAGTTCGAGGAACTCATGCGCTATCAGCCCGACGCCTTTCAATGGCTACTGCGTTGGATTGAGAACGCTGCGTCACAAACAAAGATTCGTATCGTCGTGTCGCTTCGCGTCGAGTACGAGCACCAGTTGAACGGAAGTGGCGGGCTTCGCCTGGGCCCGTTCAGTCAGAAAAGGTACGAGCTCCAGCCGATTTTCGACCCTAAGCACATCAAGGAGATCATCGAAGCGCCGAACGCGTTGGGCAACGGCGAGTTCGATCTTCCAGTTGTCAGTAGCGACGCATCCACCAGGATCGTGGCCGTTTGGACGATGGCCGGCGAAGAGATCGAAACTGGGCGTGCAACCCCACAGGATCGGGGACTGCTCCACCTGCAGGCCCTCCTGCTGGTGCTCTGGACCCGAGCCGGCGGACGTTGCATTGAGGTGGCCGACATTGATGACCAGTTCCCCCAAGTCAATGGAGCCGCCCTTCTGAAGTCAGCTTTGGCCGAAGCGGTAGCGGTTTCTGCGGATAAGTGCATCGAAGCGTGCGCCACTGTTGGTGTTCCCGATGTGCTCGCCGCTCGAACCAAACACTACGTGCGCGCGATCAGCGCTCATCTTTCTAGCGGCGGCTTCAAGGTCGACCACGCCCGCGAGGACCTTGCTCACCTCGTCGTTTTCCCAGACAGCCTCAGCGACGTCTCATCGGAAGCACGTGGCCAAGCTGAGCCTGCACGCCTGACGCTTGCGGCTCTCGTGGACGAGTCCATGATGGACGGTGCGACCTCCGACGCTAAGCCAGACATTGACTGGATCACGGTCCAAAGACGGGAACTCCTCAACGGCGCCGATCTGACTCCGGACACAGACGAGCTCACCGGAGGGGTGTTGCTCGGTCGCTCGCCAGTCGAGAGTTTGCTTGAGGAGTACCGCGCGTACTACTTCGCAATCGAGTGGCTCAGACTCTGCGAGTTGATCCGGATCACCACTCCCGAAGCAGACAAGACGATGGTCAGCCTGATTCATGACTTGTTCGGTGATGGACTCATCCGATGGAGTTCCGCCGCCATCGGACATCGGTCAGGCGTAACCGCCGAGGACGCCATCAACCAGTTCTCGGCTCTGCGCGGCGTCCGAATGTCGTGGAAGAACGAGACCGACGCCAAGCAACTGCAGGAGACCCGCCTGCTAGTCAATCTGCGCTGGAAGTACTGCGATGTGGGCGCAGACTTCAAGGATCTCACGTTCGTCAACTGCGACTTCCAAGGAACGGTCTTCAGGGAATGCGCTTTCAGTGGTGTTCAGTTTGTGAACTGCACCCTGGATGACGTCGAGTTTATCGACTGCGCGGTCGTGGGAAGCCCCACGCTCATGCCAACGTCCGCCGATTATCCCTGCGAGCAGCGGGGGCAGCTCGGAACACAGCCCTCGTTCTTACTGATGCCGGACA
>VFQN01004808.1_pt1 | contig 17335 bp, 21 predicted proteins | sample 3512371 | NCBI WGS metagenome assembly VFQN01 (sample SAMN10412370, study PRJNA504923) | tailings metagenome | isolation source: Replicate 2 from Balatoc abandoned mine | place: Philippines: Itogon, Benguet | collected 2017-08-28 | reverse complement strand
AGAGGAGGAAGGCGAGTTCGACGAAGATGCTGAGGGAGAAGATATGATGGCTTAAGATAATTAAGGCTATAGAATCCTTTATCCTTATTATTATGTAACATAATCATCGATATTTACAGTATATATATTATATATTATCTCTATTATCTATCATATGTTATGATATGATATGGTATGATGTCTTATCCTTGTTGTTCCTCTTCTTCCTTCATCTCACTCTTTCTCTCCTCGATAGCCTTCATCAGTCCCTCACGACTACCGAAATCCTTCTCAAGTGAAGTATAAAGGGTAGACTTCTTGACTTTATCTTTCTCTACAGCACCGCGATACTTCTAACATAACAAACATAATAAATGAATAAGAGCCACAGAGATCCCTCACCTCACATTTCGTCGTAATCTTCAGATAAAACTGCTGTAGTTGTTGACTACTTTGCTCAATATTTGTGTTCTCAGTGATGTCAGTGGTTGTGGTGGTCATTCGAGTCGTTTAGATTAGTCGTTAGTCTCTCAATGAATAGTATACAGCCGTTTCGCAATATTAGGCCGTACATGGCCGCAAAAGGCCGCAAAGGGCCGCAACTGAAAGAATCATATATTATATGTATATACATACAAAAGACAAAAGACACAGCTCCATCCTATCTTAACTTTCAAACAATATGCAAATCCTTAATCCCGTCTTTATTCAAGCTCCAGTTTAGCACCTTCGACAGCACTTCTCTCATTATTCCCAGCAGACCAACGCTTGAAATCAGCAGCAAGAATCCTTACAAACGTTATTACAGCGATCTTTAGAGAAGTTTGGATGATGACATTGCCTCCTGTTCTAACAACGGCAAGAGGAATGACTCGGGAGGGAATTACAGTGTCGATCGTCAGAGTGGTGTTGCTATTCAAATACTTGAAACCTTCTTGATCCTTCGATGCGAAGACAGTATTGACTGCAGAGATTGTGAAAGCGCTGTTAATCTTCTGCAACAGAGGTGAATCACCCTCGATCTCCGCCTTTGTCACATTGATGACAGACCTCGCCTCTTCTGGGAAAACTGTCACTGTGGCGTAGACGATGGGCCGTAGCTTGTAGCCAAAGAAATTTAGGCTTGGTAACATACACTTGAACTCATCGTCTGATAGTCTCACAATTTGATCTTGTGCAAGAACAGAATATTCTGTCGGAGGAAGAGCCATATATTCTTCACAGGATCTTTTCAATTCTTTCACGGCAACGGACGAACGAGCAGTAGCTTTCCAAACAACTCGAGGTAACGTGCTCTGGCTGTCAGTTGTGGCTCGAAGTCTTGTTGAAGGTAAAACATGATGTCGAATCGGCAGTGATGAAGTGTGCAATGGTCTCACAGTGGGGAGAGAGCACAAGAGAGAGACAAGGACTAGGACGAGGACTAGGAGATTAGGGAGAGTGAGTGTCGAATCAGTCATGGAAGTCATTCGGTTTATTCATGTTATTATAGAAGATACACTGACTGATTCTTCTTTGCTGTGAAAAATCTTCTCACCTCAAGGAAGTACGATTTTTCGATTTCTCGATATTTCAATAGATCGATATTTCCTGTATGCGAAACGGTTGTGAAAATAACGATCGAAATCGACAAATAAGACAAACTTTATACCCGCAAACAATCATGGACACGATTGATGCGACGAATAATTTCGGATTAACAATTCCTAATCTCCCCGGTATGACTCCAAACCGAAGAGCTTGGGTCTATGTAAGTCAATCTCTGCTCTTTTGTTGCATCTCCTTATTCTTGTGTGGACAGAGGGAGAAGGAAGGATTCAAAAGATCTGGCTCCCGTCCAGCTTCGGCAGCAGCTGCACGCACTTCAACCATCAGTCCGAACTTTGATCGGAGTGCGGATGGTTTGTTCAGCAATCAGACGGGGACTATCGAGCACAGGAACAGTGACAGCCAGCAGCTCTTCCGTCCTGTCTCCGCGACGACTCTTCGACCGACGACTTCAGCCTCTATAGGCTATCTGCAACAACCACAGTCGGGCTTCCTCAATCGCCCAAGCACTGCTGGTGCTTCTTTGTCTCGATCTGCGTCAGCGCCGTTAGGAGTGAAACTGCCGCGCTACGTCGAGACAGACAAACAAGTAGCTCGCTTCTACGGTCATTTCTTTCAAGAGAGACCTTTTGATAAGTATGGACCGCTAGGAGACCGAGTGGTGGAGCGCTACATGGCTCGCTTCATGACGATTCACGTGTACGTCTATGACGGCACTGTGGAGATCAACGAACCGAAGGAGACGAACTCCGGCATGTCTCAGGGCACTTTCTATCGCCGCGGTGTGTTATATAAATCAGATGGAGAGCGAGTAACGCTTCAAGACCTCGTTCCGGGTAATGTGGTATCGATGTTGGGCAGAGACTTCCACATCACTGACGCAGACGCCTTCACACGAGACTACTTCAAGTACGTCCTCCCTCATTACTCTTCTCCCTCTCTCTTCTCTGTACTAACAGTTCTCTGTCTGTTTGTCTGACAGGCGTGAGTTGAACATTATCCTGCCTCCAGCGATCTCTCGCCCTGAGACGATGATGCGAGACATCGCAGCGCAGTACGCCACAGGTCTCGGCATGAAGACGAAGTCCCTGTCCAAAGACTCCTTCAACACCATGAGCACGGACTACCTCAATACGAAGGCGATTCTCGAGAAAACGAATCGTTTTCTGCAGTTCGATGGAAAGGTTTTGCGCTTCCTCTGCGTGGAGGTGTTTAGCGCCTATCCGCCCTACTTCCCCTCGATAGAGCAAAATCTCAGCGACAAAGGTCAGAGCATCTTCCACTTGTCCAATGGTCACGGCTTCGTGGCGTCTGCCAATGTGAAGAAGTTCGCGATCTCGTATTACTTGTCGTCGAATGAGATGGAGTTAGTCGTGCAGAAGACACAGGGAGAGAGAGACGCCATGTCCGCTGACGAACCACGACTCATTCTGAAGAAAACCATGCTACCACGAAATTGGAGAGAGTCTCAGAATGGCGCGAAGGCGATCTATTATTCGCCCGATGACCTGCAGTGTGGTCACGTCATCGACGTGTTCGGAAGATTGTTCCTCCTCGTGAAGTGCGACTCCTTCACACAGCAGTTCTACTCACAGAAGCGAATCGATCAGAGTCCAGTGCCTCTCATCGAGGAAGAGGTCGAGAAGATCGTGCAGCCAATCCCTGAGCTAGGCGACGGAACGCTGCCCATCGGCTCGCAGGAAGACACGCTAGCGACGGTCTATGGCATGCCCAAAGTGACGAAGGATGTGCTGAAAATGATGAGAAATCAAAACCGCTTCATCCGATGCAAGGCGCGCCTGTTATCCGACGATCCCATCGACGCCACGAGAGAGTTCCTCATCACCTTCTTCCTCGAGGACGACTCCATTCAGGTGTACGAGGAGAAGAAGCGCAACTCTGGCATCTGGTCGGGCACCTTCCTGCGACGAGGAAAGTACATCAATGAGTTTCCTACCGATCCTGCCGGTGGTGCGAAACACGCAGAACAGATGTCCGATGTGTTGGACTCCGCTGAGCCTCGCCCCTTCCACCCCACTGACATCTACCTGGGCGCTGTGATCTACCTCAACGGCAGTCAGTTCCAGATCATCGAGATGGACAACCTCTCCCTCGCCTTCTGCGAGTCTTACCCACATGAGTTTCCCTTGATGGACACCTTCCGCATCATTGGCACAATGATGGTGCGAATCTTGGCGCATAGAGTGAACCTTCGCCCTGTCTTCGAGCAAGCAGACAGAGAGGGCAAGTGCTGGCTGCCCGCTGAGACCTTTCTCTCTCGACTAGACTCGCTGCAACTGACGCACCACCTCAACGATCAAGAGCTCCTGACGTTGATGCGAAGATTCAAGGATGATCAGGACCACAACAAGATCTGGTACCACGAGATGGCTGATCTGCTCTCTCACGTGCACTACCAGCACAGACGATCGAAGAAGCTGCTGAAAGACACTGCGAACCTCGCCTCCTTCCTCAAGACCGCGAGATCTCGCACAGTGCAATGGAGAAGGTGAGAACACTCCTCCCTGACACTCTCTGATGTTCTTACTCTCTGCTCTCTTTCTCTTGTCTCACGTCAGGTCGTTGCGCAAAGATCACTTCACAGTGAATGGTAATGTCGCTCTCGACGAACTCGCAAAACTTCTGCAGAAACACGAGTTAGACTGCACTGAGCGACTGCTGGAGGAGATCGCCTCGAAGTATAGTCTATCGGACCAGGAGGCCAAGCCAGTGCTTAAGGTAAGCGATAACCTTATTTGACGTAGTCTCTGGACAGAGTGATGACGTCTCTCTCGTTATAGGAGCTCAACCGACTGCACGAGGTCGGAAAAGTGTATGAGGAGCTGTTAGATGACAAGGTGCAATATCACGACAATCCCAGCAACTCACATCATCTAGGAAGACAACCATCCAGCTCGACTCTGACGTCATCGAAGTCAAAGAACGTCATCGACTTGAACAAGATCCATCAACTGCGCAAGAGAAAGGCCTCGATGGTCTCTCTGCTCCGAAACAAAGTCACGCAAGCGAATGAGCCAGGCAGTGAGGTGAGAGCAGTGAAGCTCAACCATCGCACGACAATCATCGACTTCAATAAACTCTGCAACGACATCTACGTGTGCGACTGGGTTTAAGATCTCTTCTATTCGATTGGTATTCTTTTCGCTCTGTTCTCTTTGACATGCCATAGTTTTTGTTTCTCACACAGAAAAACTCTTCTTTCTTCTCTTCTTCTCTTCTTTCTTCTTTCTTTTCCTCGATTTCCCCCCACCAATCCCTTATTTTCATAGATAATAAAAATATTAGCAATATATTGCAAGACTAGCACGTGATAGAGCTATGGATACATTACCTCAAGTACATCATACTTTACACGACTACTAGCATTGTATGCATCTTTTTGATTGATAAATATAAAACCACCGACCTCGTCAGACTCAACATTATAACAGTCAGTAGTAGTACTCTGCTGGCTTATAGTATGCGTATCATATGCATACATAGAAAACCCGGTCTTATTGTTTTCCCTCATTTCTCTGAGAAATATTTCGGAATTATCAGAGAATTAATGAGGAAAAACTAATCAAAATCAGCGAAACCTTCCATATCTCCTCAGACGAACACCTTGCCAACCTCACGCCACAGCAGCGATTCACTCGACTTCACTGACATCTCTCACTTCTGCAGCATGGAGGAAGCGCAGAAAGCAAAGGAGCAGCCGGAGAATGGAGTGTCAAACGGCAATAACGTTGTGGCGTCAAACAGTGCGATCCAAAGCAGCACGTCTGTTGCATCGATCTCTGCACTTTCTAATTCTTCGACCTCGAACTCGACCACTTCTGCTCTAGCGGAGATGCGAGTGAGAGTGAAAGAAAGTGCATCGAGGTGTGAAGATCCTGGGAGAAGTTTCCTGCGCAATGCGCTCGGCTTAAACCCAGAGAAAAGCAGCCAAACTATCAGCGATAAAGATGTTAGCCCCTCTCAAGATCCAGATGAAGTCTTTTTGAAGGTCCAAGAGCTGCAAGGAAGGATCTGTGCACCGATCTCTCCAAACGTGTCGTCGCTAATTCGCTTACTCGGTCACTTCAATACCAGCCACAGCGACGCGCTCGTGTTCATCTTCCAGCAACTCAAAGACGAGTTAAATAATAAGATTCAAGTCATGGATGAGAGTTCCTTGGGTCTCTTCTTGAAAGAGACGATCGCCTTTCTCTCGTTCAAGGAGCTGCGCGTCATTCCCCTCACCGTCCTCAGACGCATGTCACGCATCCCTCCAGTCTACCTGAGGTTATTGGTCGAAAAGAATATGATCAACGAATTCTCGTGGCCGATCAGGCGACAGGCGTGGGAGAACAACAACGACTTGTTCATCAAATCCATCGAGGAGCAGTGCGCCACCTTCGTGCACAACGAACTTCTTCGAAACGAAAGGTAAGACTGCACCTCTGTCTAACCCTCTGTAGCTTCAAACAACTTGCTTCTGTGGCCTCATAGCTTCAAGCAGCTTCATGAGAAGATCGGGCCGTCAGAGATTCTCTTTCGCTCCTTCGCCAGCTACTGCGTCAGCGGCTATCTGAAGGATCGATCGAACCAATGGGGCCGATTGCTGACAAATATGGTGATTCATCTAAATGAATCAGGTCAACAGGTATTAGATCATATTGTATGACGTATTGATGAGCTTAATCGGTTTTTTAAGATCAAAAGTCTAACGAAGCTGCACGAGCTAGCGTCAATGATCGATCGATGTCGAAGACAAGGCAAGATCGATGTTGTAGCCTTAAAATCTATTCGAGAAACAGTGAAAGGACTAATTCTCGCCCAAGCAACGTACGAGGAGAAGCTGCACAAGATCGAGCTCGACAAGTATTACGCCAGTCTGCCGCCGTCTAAAGCCAACGTCGCGTCAAGGATCGCGCATTCCTCGTCTAATAACAGCTCAGTGTTTGTTGAGCGAAAGGTATGCGACTTTCCTGTGTATTCGTGATTGTTTTGATTTTTCTCGGGTATAATTTCAGGTTCTGATGAGTGCGTGGCGCTTTTTGACGGAAAAAGACACGTTAAAACTGTTCGCACAGCCTGTAAGAAGCATTTCCTTCTCTTCCTCTCGAAGAATGTGACAGTTTTGGTGTTTATTTAGGTCACAGAGGCAATCGCTCCAAAGTACTTCGATTTCATCAAGAATCCGATGGATCTGAGCACGATGAAGAAGAAGATCGAGAAGGAGAAGTACAACACACTGCAAGACTTCCACGTCGATGCAGAGTTAATGTTAGAGAACTGCAAAGTCTACAATACCCCTGTCTCCGACCTCGGAAAGGTAATAACGCGTCTTTTGTTGTTAAAGTAGTCGGTCTAATGCGATCATCTCTTTCGCTTTTTAGTACGCAGAGAAATTACAAAGGATTTGGCGAGACAAGTACTCTTCCCTCCTTCGAGAACACCAGGGCAAAGACAGTAGTGTTAACAATAAGAGCTCAGGGGAAGAACCAATAAAACAGGTGAAAGCAGAGGAAAGTCAAGTTAAAGGTGAGTTAAAGGTTGTTACCAGGCGGCTTATTCGCTTTTAATCTCCTTTCATCACTTCAGAAAAAGCAAAACCTTCAACTCCTGCGTCTGTGTCAGAGGTAAATAATGCTGACAAATCATCGCGACAAAATGGCGAGCAGGAGAAAGAAAAGGAGAAAGAGAAGGAGAGAGCGAAAGAGCAGTTGATCAAGCTGAAGGCTCTCTTGAACGAGGCGTATGAGTTTCTGTTAAATCGAGATCATTCTAAGATCTTCGTTGAGAAGGTCAGTCATCGTTCTGACTCGCAACACATCTCACCTCATCTCTTCTTTCGTTTGACTTGTTCGTCTCACAGGTGACCGACAGAATCGCACCGGATTATTCGAAGCATGTGAAGACTCCGATGTATTTGAATCTGATTAAATCGAAGTTGAAGTCTGGTGCATACGACTCTTTGCAATCCTTCGACCAGGATGCGCGTCTGATGTTCGATAACTGTGTCTTGTATAACGGCGACGGATCTTATTTTGGTGTGGTGAGTATGCCTTCTACAGCGCTGTGGGAGTTTCCATCATCGACTCTCTCTTTCTCTTTCTCTCTGTTGATAGTATGCGATGGGGCTGAAGAGAGATTGGGAAGGAAAGTTTAATAGTTTGATCAAGCAGTTGTCGTCGGCCGCTGCTTCCGCGACGGTGACAAGTACAGCTGCTCCCTTGCCAGCACCGGCTCCCAAGACAAGTTCCATAGAAAGCCCTAAATTAGTGACGAAGGTTAAAGTTGACGATGAAAGACCATCAAAGGCGCAACTCATTGGCCCTGTGCTATGGGAGGAATGGCAGTACGTCACTTATCTCGACGGATTGGACGTGTTTGCCGCGGAGGTATCATCAATTCAAATAACAAACTTCTCTCTCGACTAACTGTTTGGCTCAGGTTGATCTGATCGGATATCGCGATTACATTAAAGAACCGATGGATCTAGGAACGATGAAGCAGCGACTCTCTTCGGGCTTCTATCGCTCGATCGAGGACTTTCACCGCGACATCGCATTGATGATTGAGAATTGCATCACTTTCAACAGCAAAGAAGATCCGTTTGGTCAAGTGAGTTCTTCGGATAGAGACTATTCTTTACTTTGTGATTTATTCTCTATCTGTCGGTAGTATGCGATCCTTCTGAGGAAATGGTGGCAGGGGAGCAAGGAATACTTCATGAAGAAAGCTTCTCTCGTAGATCAAGATGTCAACGCTTTAAATCGCCTTCCCGCCAATTGGGACGGAAAGCAGTTGGTAAGCCTCTCCTTGTAGTTGTTTTGAATCTGTTTTATGAATGTCTTTCCCAGAAAACGTTGAAGACGTGGTCAACGGAGGAGAGGAAATCCCTGGAGACTTTGATTTCTATGGAAACACCCGATGCCAAGCGAGGCGCCAATCTGGCGATGTTACAGACTGTGCTGAAGATTTGCATTGACTTTCTCATGACCGTGGACAGCCATCAGTTCTTCTTCAAGGCGCCTGATGATTTCATCGCACCAAACTACTCGAAAGTCATCGACAAGCCGATGGCAATCTCAATCTGTCAGAACAAAGTGGCGAGGAATGTTTACAAGAGCCTCGATAACCTTCACGATGACGTTGTGTTGATCATGAGAAACTGTTTCAAGTACAACGGCACTGACTCCGACTACTCCAAATCCGCCTTAGCTCTCGCTGCGAAGTGGTATTTGTTTTATTTGGCAGTGAGAGCGAAGTTCCCCTTTCTCTCCATTCGCAAAGAAGGAATCACGATTAAAGGAGAGACAGCGAAGGAGTCAGAGGAGGTGTCTGACGTCGCTGGGACTAAAAGAAAGTTCAATGGGGGTGAAGGAACATCGACTAACTCTGCGGTCAAGAAATCGAAGAACAGTGACACTGCCGCCAAACCTTCCTCGTCTCAGTCAGCGAATGAGCCACCTCTCGCAGCAGAGTATCGAGATCAAGCAGATGAGTTTCTCAAAGACTCGAAGGAAGGATATTACTCCTCCTTCGTTCTTCTCGCTCTCTCTAAAGACGATGCCTCTAAAGATGAGACGAGTGATGCGCCACAAGAGAGAGAAAGGATACAGCTAGCTTCCTTCTTGGGTTTCAAAGACCTGCAAGAAGTTTGGCAGAGACAGTCTCAGCAGAACTTACAGAATCTGTTCACTTATCTGATCAGACATCTCTCTCGCCTCGACGAGTCGAAATTCTTCTCAAGACCGGTAAGACCTTGTCTGACGTTACTATTCTCCTAATATTACTATAATAGATGCAGCAGCAGATACAAAACTCGAAAGTTATTTCCGATCTGATGGACCTGACCACTATGAAGATTAAAGTCGACAGAAACAGTTATCGCACACTCGCATCCTTTCACGATGACGTCACTCTGATGATTCGAAATTGTTTTATGCAGTTTCTTCATGAAGAGAAGAATCCCGCGAAGAAATTACCTCCTCCAGCCGTCGATACCAAGCAGGCAGCAAAGGTAAGTATGTCACTGTATCCTGCTCTGTCCTGCGCTGACACAACATTATCTTAGACTGCGCAGAAGCTACATTATGCATGGAATATTATCTATCAGAACCTCGAAGCAGTCTTTAGTAATGATCCTTCGAAGGCGGTGACAACGGACAGTAAGCCAGTAGAGAAAGTGAAGGAGGAAGAGAAAGCAGTCAAAGTTGAGGAGAAGGAGGAGGCAGTGAAGGTGGAGGAAGTTGCCAGTAGTTCCGCCGCTGTTGTCATGGACGTTGAATCGAAGGAAGAGAAGGAATCGAATGAACCTAAAGAAGAGGATAAAAGCACAGCGATGGACGTTGTTCCTGCTGAGGAGTCCGAGTCAGTCTCTGACAATCAACAAACCTCGAAACAAGCCAACACAGAGAAAACAGATAAAAGCGGGGAGGAGTCAGAGGCGAAGTCTCATTCCGTCCCTCCTATTCCGAAGGAATCTCAGCTATTGAAATCCTCGTTAGAGGCTAAGAAGCAGTTATTCGCAGCGGCGTCAAGTCAAGGCAGTGAGCACGAATCTGCCAACACAGCGGCGAGTTTGACTGAACTACCAGCGGTTCTGACAACCACAGCCTTTACCTGGACCATCCTCATGCTCACCGAGCCACAACTACAATACTTCTTCGCCCGATTCTTAGCGATCATGCTATGGAAGCAGTTGCGCGAGAAGATCCAATCCCCTCAAAGCAATGAACATGTGACTCAGATGATTCTAGGACAGGATAAGCTCTTTCGATTCCTCTCCCAACTGTGCCAACTAATGCTGCTGAAAGAGCTGAATCTTGCCGCAGTTGAAGAGGTTCCTATGCGATACTATTTACCGAGTTTACTGGTCTATTCAGCGAACTCCTCTGCCACAGGTCCCGTCACTCCGGCGGATAAAGAGTTCATAGAAGAGACGATGAGGAAGTTCCCCTTGAGTCCCGAGTCATCGTCTCTCGACCCCTCGGCTTTGAAGCTATTTCTCGAGAAGCTCCTTCATCATTTACGTGTCGTGAAATCAAAGTACGTCGATCAACAACCTTCTACGAGTAAATAGATCACACTGTTCGGTTCTGCGCGTTTTTCTGTATTATTATCTTCATTCACCTTCCATTTATTCCGCCAATTTCTACCTATAGCCTTTCTACCACTTTCTAGCTTCTAATCTTCTTGTTTAAACGAAATACATTGAGCGAATCACGAATGAACAGTGGTTGATCAATCGCGATCTCTCGTTGTCTCTAGTATGGTATTAGAAGAGTCTTCAGAGATTAGTGAGAAAGAAATCCGAGTTTTGGAAAAGTCGACTTTCCTAAGCACAGAACGTTTCAAACCCCTCACAAGACAACAAACCTTTACTACCTCAATATGAAGAAGAAGGACAAGATCCAAGACGAAGTCGATGACGAACATGAGGGAATTATGCATGAAATCAACAACTTTGTTGGTTTAGAGTCAGCAGAACCTCAAATCCTGGAGGTCGCCATTAGCAAGAAGACGAAGGATAACACTCATAATAACCCCACAGAAAGCAAGAAAAAGAAGAAACATAAAGAATCTGAAAAGACAAAAGTATCTTTAGAACCAACGAAGGAAACAGAGGTGCCCAATGAACCTGTGCAAACAGCGCCAGTCGCGATAGACTCGCACACTGTCACGTCACTGACCTCGATCCCCTCCACCAGCGAGAACCAGGAACCACCGCAAGAGATTACAACCTTTGTGAAAAAGAAGAAGAAAGAGAAGGATGAGACCAAGTCGGAGATGAAGAAGCTGCTGCAGAAGGTGGAGCAGGTGGAGGAGAAGTTGAAGCAGCGCGAGCAGATCACCGTCACTGTCTGCAACGTCACCGTCTCTAAGCTCGTCAGAGTGCACAAGCTGATCAGAAACCACCCGTGGCTTAAGGTGACATACGGATCGAGTCACGAGTGGGTCGCGGAGTACATCACACCAGAGGAAGAAGAAGAAGAGAGCGATGACGTCAATAACAACAACCCCACCGATGTCGCCGCGAAGAAGAAGCAAAGAAAGGAAGGGAGTATGGCCGAGTGGAGGGGATTGTCTTGGTCGTTCACACTAGAGAGGAATGAGTCAGATCGTAGTGACTTGGTCTTCGCCGTGTGTTCGAAGGACCTTGTCATCGGCAGATATACAGTGAAGAGAGAGGAGTTCAAGGACATCCCTGACTCCAATAGCGGCTATTTCTCTATTAGTGGTGACATCACTAATACTCTTGGGAAGGTTGGCGTCATCCAGCTCATCTGTCAGAGGGCGGTGGCGCAGAGACCTCTGTCCCCCGTCCAGGCGAAGAGGAAAGCGACGAAGAGACTCGAGGCAGAGACCTCTAAGGAGGGTGTGATGGAGGAGAAGAAGGGAGGTGGAGAGGAAGGAAAAGAGGCGGAGGAAGAGGTGGTGGTGGCTGATGATCCTCCCAAAAGACACTTGGACACGTGGCGCTACCAGCACGTGTCGTTGCGTGTGTTGTCAGTCGCTGTGATGGATTTGAAGTCCGCGCACTTCCTCGAGGCTAATTCTCCCTCAGTGGTGATGGAGTCAGGCGAGTGGATGGGAATGACGGAGCCTCTGAAGAATGCCGGCATGGCGGCATCCTGGCAGAAGCTGCAGTGGAAGATAGCAGTGGACCGCGACTCAGGCGTGTCGATCTTCGTCAACTCACACGCGAAGATGATCGGAAAGCTCTTCCTCTCCGCAGAGGAGCTGCTCACTTTGCAGCCTGAAGAGAGTCGCAAGGTCCTTGCCCTCGTCAAATACATCTCTCACGGCTCTGACATCACCGGGAAGATGAAGATGCACGTGATCATCAACCATCCCGACGACATCGTCGAGTCCCCCGTCCTGAATAGCGTGATGGTCGATGGAGTGGAGAAGGAGGAGGTGCTGACAGGTGTGAACGTGGAGAGACAGTTCCGCACAGTTCCCTTCAACGTCATCATACAAGAGATCGTCTGTCTGGACATCTCCTTCCCTCTCATTAACAGACTGTTTCAGAGGTCTGCGTCAGTGAAGCTGCAGTGTGCTTGTAATGCGTGGACGTCGACGACTGACGAGATCGAGGCGAAGGGAGAGAACGCTCACTGGATCAACCTGCGCTGGAAGATGCCCGTGACCACCACTCAGACTGCCCTCCGCTCGACTCTCTGGTACAACAAGGGGCAGGGGCAGCTGGGCAAGTCTCTGATCTCAGTGACGGAGTTGCAGCAGATCCCCTGCGATCGCACTGGTCGCGCGGAGATCTTCTCGAAGCTCGTGAACGAGAAGGGAGAGATAGTGAGCAAGCTGCGACTGACGTGTCGCTTCGAGGAAAACCTCATCGCACTACAGAAACTAGCAGAGGGATCGACGAAGAGTCAGTGGGAGTCACACGATGACACGTCACTGCCTATGAATCACTCGATGTCCTTCGACGAGGCCGCCATCACTCACAGTCAATACAGTCATCACAGTCGCAGCAGACCTCCCTCCGCCTCCTCCCCAACACCTCCTCGACCCTTCTCCCTAGACACCTCCTTGCCACTACCTACGAGACTGCACTTCCCTCTGGCAGGAATGATTCAGAGCATCTCCGTCATCGACCTGCCTTCTGTGCACACACTGAGGAAGAACTCCCCGCAGGTAGAGTTCGTCTACGACAGAGCCAGCATCGCCACCGAGGTGTGCGTCAACGGAGGTGCGATGGCTCGCTGGGAGGAATTGCTCTGGGCGATCAGAATACGCGCTGACTCGAGACTGCGCTTCGTCGTGAAGTCCAATCAGACCGTCATCGGCACTGCGCAGTTAGACCCTCGTCAGATGATTCTCCTGCCAGTGAACCCTGACGGATGCATCGAGATCGTGGCTGACCTGTTCTCCGCTAACAAGAGCAGTGGTATCGCGGTGGGCAAGGTCGTGGTCTCCTATCAGGTCGATCTCGAGAGTCAGCGAAGAAACCAGTTCAATGACGTCTTAGGAGTCCCAGCCTCGCCCACGTCAGCGCTAACACCTGTTAAAGGCGGTGCAGGGACGTCCTTCGACGAGTATTCCTCCAAGCATTCCCTCGCCAACGACAGCATGCCCCTGCCCCGCCGTGCCTCGCCCCCCTTAGACTTCTCTCAGCAGCAGTTCCAGCCGACGATCGTCTTCGACCCCAACGTCCTCTACGCGGCTGAGTCAGAGAAGAACTACTCCTTCCGCATCTCGATCAACGAGATCGACCTGTGGGACTTGAAGTCCTTCCACTCGCTGGCTAAGAACTGTCCGCAGCTCTTCGCGGTCTGTGGGCGATGGTCGGGCAACTCGACAGTGCAGACCAACGTCAGCGACCAGTGCTACTGGTCAGACCTGCAGTGGAGCTTCTATGTGGTGGACAGAACGACTCGACTGCGCGTCAGAGTCACTTCGAGGGGCAAGGAGGTGGGCACTGTCTTCTTCTCGCTCGCACAGCTGACGGAGGCACCGACTGACGAAGACCTGACGAAGCGGGTGAGCCAGACTCCTCTTATATGACGTCATCTCTCTACCTCTCTTACGTCATTGTTTAGATCAGCGTGCCTATCATGAGTGACGCACAGGGGGAGATCGGAAAGATGAAGATGACGTATGTGATGGAGGCGATGAAGAGAAATCCGAAATCCCCGAAACCCGAAACCATCCTCAGGTGAGAAGGAGAGACATCATACGTCACTGCGATGCACTGATAACACGTCACTGTCTACAGGGATGAGTCCACGTCAGGTCCTTCCATCGCCTATCCTCCAACACCTCTCATGCACTCCGCTGCACCTCCTTCCTCCTCCTCTTCCTCGTGGATCGCCTTTCCCTGCACCATCACCTTACTAGAGGTGAAGGCCTTCGACGTGATGCTGACGTCACTGGGAGGGTCGCAGGAACCCTTCGGCGCTGAGTCAGTGAAGAGAGCGATGCAGCTGAGTGCGACGAGTGTGTCGTTCAGACTGCACTGTGACGACTTCTACCAGAGCATCGAGGTGAGTGACGTCACATAGACTTCTTTTATAATAGTTATGCCTTCTCTCTCTGTGTGTTATGATCGTGTAGGGTCAGGTGCAGCCCAACGGTTTGATCGTCCTACGTCAGCTGTCTTGGGCGATTCCTTTGCAGAAAGAGGACTCGTTGGTCACATTCGTCATTCTGAGGAGAGGAGAGGAAGTAGCTCACGTCAGAGCGACGGCGAAGTCTCTGCTGAGAGATTCAACGATTATCTCGTCAGAGGGACTGAGAGAGGTACGTCACACACATCACACCTCTCACTACACCTCTGACGTCATTCACCTCCTCTTAGAGAGTGCTGCGACTGCAGAGCATTCTTAACGCTGACGTAGGCGAAGGAGGGAATCTACACCTCATCTTCCACGCGACAAACCAGCTACCCTACCACCCCAACACTACCTCCAACACCCCCTATAACACTACTTACAACACTACCTATAACACTACCTCACACTCCCTCCCTCCTCTACTTCCTCATGGGAGGAATCCGATGATGACATCATACTCGCCCCTCGCCTCGCCCACCCACCACAACCAACACAACCTAGAAGCATCCGTCAGCCTGCCCTCTCTCTTCCCCATCCACCAGAACCTCACCCAACCACTCGACGTGAACCACTCGATCAACGCGTCGCAGCTGACGTTAGAGAACTCTGTCTCCTACCAGAACGACTCCTTCGAGGGAGCTGTTAGGTTCACGATCGTCGCCATCGCTGCTGTCGACCTGCCCGCCGCTCACAGACTGAAGCCCAACTCCCCCGTCTGCTCTGTCGCATGTGGAAAATTCACAGCGACGACTCAGGTCAGAGCGATGCTATCCCTCTCCCCTCCTCTCGCTCTGACGTCGTAGCCTCTCTCTCTCTCTCTCTGACAGGTGTCGAGTAACAGCGGTGACACTGCCATCTGGGAGAACCTCAAGATGACCTTCGACTGTAAGCGCACTTCGAGAGTTCGCTTCGTGGTGACGTCAGGCGACCAGTTGATCGGATCGTGTCACTTCTCTCGCGGTCGAATGCTCTTCAATGGCACTCCAGCGCCCAATGGAAGCCACGTGGTAAGAGATCGCAGTGCTTGTCGTTGTCGTTGTATTGTCAGTGACGTCATTCTCATCAGATCTTCGGTGACATCACCAATAACTCGGGCAAGGAGGTGGGAAAGATCAAGCTAATGTATGAGGTCACAATGCCTGACTCAGTCACGAACCAGTAGAGAGGTTATACTATATATACTATAGTAGTATATCGGTTATAGTTGATAGTGTTAATAAATCTGTTACAACAACAATAACAATTATAACAACAATAATAACAACAGCAATCACTAGGAACTACAGGACTATCCCCTACTTCCTGTGATATTGTATCCAACACTATAATCAAGGGAGTGCGACTACAGCAGAGTTAGGCGATCATAGTCCATCCTCGTTTCAATGGAAGCATAAATATTCTCACAACTCCCACACCCCACGACACTTCAATCATCTCTATTCGCAGAAGAGAATTCTTTCACCTCTTTAATCTCTCTTCTTAACTCGATTTGATTCTCCGGTGAGAAGAACTGCAAGGCGACGAACTCGACGATGTCAGCGGGTTTATTGTCGATGACAGCCTTCTGCAGTCGATGCATCAAACGAGCGAACGAGATTCGATCACCTTCAAACTTCTCGAACTCCTTCCAAGCTTTCCGATCATCGATATAGCTGAGACGATCTCGAGGAGAAATACTCATCTCATGTCCTATCTCAGGCACTGCAGGGATCTCTAATGAGAGAATAGGGTCTTGGGACCCTTCAGACCTTTCATCTCTTGAGTTTCTTTTCTCCATGGATCTTCAATCAGTCATTCACCGCCTCGACGAGATCTTTGATGTGAAACCACTGAGACAAAAACAGAGAAAGAGACCTTTTCATAATTTTACATCGTAGAGTATTCGAAAACCCGAAACTTCGAAATCCTCTCTGTGTCTCTTTGTCTTCTCATTCGAGAAATCAAATAATAAGAACACATCAAACAAAGCCTCCTTCCTCCTTCTCTATAGCAAATGACACGAGGCAATCAGAGAGAGATCGATCGACAGAGAGCGCTGAATCGTCATGCACACAAGGGTGAGGCGAAAACGGGCGACTATTTATTACGTAAGGTAGCGGGGTTCGCACTGTTAGTTTAATTAATTGTCTGACCTTTTGAACAGGAAGCTGACGCGAAAGCTTTGGCAGATAAAGTGGCAGCAAAACGAGCCAGGGAAGAGGCAATAGCTCGTGGAGAAACCGTTGATACACCTGGACGAGGTCCCGGAGGAGCGGTGCAGAAGAAGGATGGGACGAAGAAATGACAATGACAATGATGGCTGACTTGCCAATCAAAAATTTACTTTGCTTTATCTATCTACTCTTTTATTTGTTCTAGTTTCCCCTTGTAAGTAGTGAGAAAATGTTAATTTATCGCTATTTCAATATCTCTTTCTTTGATCTTCTCTTGGAATATCGTCTCGCTTCTTTTAATTCCCAACATTCAAAGAGTGTGGAAAGAGGTCTCTTCTGGTTTTCTGCTTGCATCATCTTATGAAAAGGTTTCGTTGGACGTTGAGACACTTCAACTTCACCGAATAATTCCACAAGTCATAACAAAAGATTTGTAGAATTATCGCAACCTATTGTTACTTCTGACCCCCAGTGGAGTACATATATTATTATGTTATATTCTATTCGATTAATAAGATTCATAAGAGGAGAGAGACTGTTGTAACGAGAGTAACTGGGTGTTCTTTCAGCAAAACGGTTTCCAAG
>VFQN01004807.1_pt1 | contig 17336 bp, 17 predicted proteins | sample 3512371 | NCBI WGS metagenome assembly VFQN01 (sample SAMN10412370, study PRJNA504923) | tailings metagenome | isolation source: Replicate 2 from Balatoc abandoned mine | place: Philippines: Itogon, Benguet | collected 2017-08-28 | reverse complement strand
TTACAATATGATTGATAAAGACAATCGAATCAGGTGAGATTTGAAGTTTATTTAAGTGATGTTCTTTTGAGATAGAAACAAAATGAATTGTCGAGAAAGTACTCGCAATGTCATGAACAAACTTGTAAGCTCCACCATGTTTCACAGAATTGATGATATAAGCTGTTCTACTGGAATCTGGATGTCTGTTCACATGGTTCACAAAGTCTTCATCGTCCTTCGCACTCAAATGTTTCTTCGTAGCGAGCGCCCCAACAATAAAAAGTAAAATAAGATGAATAAAGAGCATGCTTGTCCGAACCATCATTGCTCAATAGAAATGATTCCAAAGTTCTTTCGCAACAATTATTATTAAATCATTCATTCTCACTTCTCATTCGATCCGTTAACCATTAACCGTTAACCGTTAACCGTTAACAATGGTGAAGCGCCTAATTTTGAAATCGAGAACATTTTCATATTTCACTATCGTATCTACAATCATTATATTTTACAATATAAATTCTATTTACAAACAAAATACAATCAATCACCAGCATCAGTACCATATCGTTGAAATTTCCAATACGAAACAATAAATAATACTCCAGTCAATCCCACTAAACATCGATCCACACAAATTCTTAGATTAGTAATCATTGAACAACATAACTGAAAAACACTTACTCAGAATATTATTTGCGTTACAATATTCCCGTAATCGATTCCTTATCCGAACTCTCATAGACTGTAACTGCTCCTATCACCACACAGACAGAAATACATCAAAATTACCCTTCTGAATATTCGTAAAGACTCCTACCTGAGAACAAGAGAATGATTGTAATACACGTGGACCAAAGATAACTACAGCTATTCCTTGCAAAGGAATAAATAATAATATCATACTACTATAATATAGTAGAAGTAATGCTAATTGTATAATCTTCCATAATATCTGCAATAATTTCCCGAGATTCAATGAAGAGAATGGAAAAATAGTTTCTCTCATCTCATGAAGTACTCCCGAGAATGATGACATTGCTTCCTTCAGAAGTGAGGAGTATTGTGAGGCTATTGAGGGGCTGGTAAATGGCGTTGACGATGATGATTGATGATCCATCATTTGAGTGGAGGAAGAAGGAAATGATGAAGAAGACGAACTACTAGAAGACATCATTATTGTATTATCCGTACTCGTATTCGATGTCGTCGGAAAGAAATTTAAATAACTAAAAGTATTATTTTGTTGATCTTGTAATGATCTAATCGCATGAGGATTTCTTTTATTCCATTCTACTTGTTTTAATATAGGATCTTCTTCTAAATCAATCTCTGTTTCAATATTATCAAAGAATGATGTTACAGCTTTTTTCGATAAATTTGATAAAAATTCATTTGATAATTGTATTGTGTTTAGTGCCGATGATGTGGCAGTGGATGATGTTGTTGTTCCGAAGAAATTATTAAAAATACTGGTATTACTACTACCTTCATCATGATTAGATGAAGATTCATTTGCAGCTTCTATATCATGATGTGAGTGCATTGACGAGGAAGGGGGAGGTAGAGGAATATGGAAATCATCGTTTGTGACATAATCATCCACTCCCGCAGATCCATCATCCCATAATGCTGTCAGACCAAATCCACCTACAGCATTCGGATTATCAGAAGTATCGACAGGCTTATCGTTCGTAGTATTGGTTGTGGTAAGTGCTTCCTGCTCTTCATCATCTTCTTGATTCTTTAAGAAGGATGACGTACCAAAGAAATCTAAACTTTTCTTCTTTTGTTTTGGTTTTTTCTTTTTTGATGTTTTTGATCCTTGTTTTTGTTTCTTTTTCTTTGAAGTGAGATCATCTTGATTCTCAAGTGCGGACGGTGGAAGAAGGTCTGCTGCTAATGCTGCGAGGTTAGCAGGTTCAATCACAGGAGGGAGAGGACTATTACTACTATTACTCGAAGTTTCTTTAGGATTTAGTTTCCCAAATATTGATGGACGCTTTGGCTTTGAAGTAATGGGTTGCAGAGGGCTATTAGCAGGTACTTCTGTGATGTTGGGGAGATTTGGTATCGTCTCTGATGTGGATTTAACCTCCTCTAAAGTTGTTAAAGCTGATTCGGCAATGGAGGAATGCACAGATTTTATGTCTTCAACGGTAGGATCTTGATCTATAACAGGTTGGGAAGGAAACGGCTTCTCATTTCAGAATGAGTCATTCCATTCATCTGCAAGTTGTACTTGAACCTTCCTAGCAAGTTCTTCTTGCTCTTTATTCTCATCTTTCTCGTGCCTCGATGACTGTGTTTCATTATCATAGTTTTCATTATGACTGAACAGATTAATACGAGCTGAGTTGGGAAGCTCACTCTTGATTGCGGAGCTTTGATTTGGAGTGAAGAGAGGCTTGTTCAATGGAGGATTATCATCTAATTTTTCATGGTTTATTATGACTTCTTCCTCATCTTCCTCCTCTTCATCATAATCTTCTTCTAATTGTTTTTCTTCCTCTTCTTGTTGCACTGCCATTTCATCAAGATTCAAAATCTCCAAACGATTCACCGTGTTGATCAATTCACTGGCCTAGAAAAACAATGAAAGATACTCAGTGCCATATCAATATACGCATACCTCACCCAGCGACTGACTGATCTGCTGTTGAAGCGAATTGAGGTCAAACCACGCCATATTTTGTTGATCGTTCACCCAAATTGATTAAACCTGATAAACCGCTTTCTCTTAATTTTACATCATAACTCATTCTTTACGCATTTCCGCTAAATTTTTTAAGGAATTCCTCTTTTTGTCTCGAGTTGGCAGATGATCAACGAAGAGGAAGAAAATCGTCAATTACTTCTTGAATCACAACAAGTGACGACTACTTTGAGGAAGATGGAGATGAAGAAGCTACCTCAAGTAGACACACATGATGAATCTAGGGTAAATCCTTTATTTCCTGAGAAAGACGAGGAAGAATTACTCGAAGAACCATTACCACAACAACCAATTATGTTAAAAGAAGAAGAAGATTCTTCGAAAACATTCCCACTTGCTTGTACTACGTGTGATAAAGAAAAAGCAAAATATTATGGTATTAGAGTAGGTATAGTCTTTCTTGTTCTGTATATTCTAGGTGTAATATTTATGTTTATTTGGATTAATCTTAAAAATCGTCGTGTTATACAATTATATGGTGATTCACTTGTTGATGTACCATGTGAATATCATCAAATTAATTCGAAATTACGTGACGATTTCTATTATCTGAAACCTAGTTATATCACTGAAGTCAATTACTTTGGTCAAGGTGGTGCAAGAATTAAAGATTTACAAAATCGTTTACATCGTAATTTATTTCAACGTTTTGATTATACTACACCTTTTACATGGCAATATGCTGATCCACCTGATGCTGTCATCTTATATTGGGACAGTGATGTTAATCCTGGACCAAAAGATGGTTCATCACCTTTAAATAATGCGACTGTTGCAGCTTACCTTCAAACACTTTATAATGTATTAGATCAAATGACAGCAAATTGTCATGTTGTTATTCTTGCTGGTCCTACATTAACCGGTGAATTACCACGAGGACAAAATGCATTAGATCCTGCATTAGATTATTATGCACAACTGAATAATGAAACAGCAAGAATGTATAATATCACTTATATTAATACAAGAGATCTCTATTTTGCGAATTTACCGGTTGGATGGGATCAGTTCTCGGGTTATTTGACAGTTGATGGTGAACATCCTAACGGAAGAGGATCAGCTTTATTAAGAACTGCGTTTCGAGAGGCATTAAAGAACAGTAATGTATGGTAAACGTTAATATTGCAGTCAAGAATGAAAAATAATAAAATTAATAAGATTTTTAGCAATTAGTTGATTGATTAGTTCTTTGTTGGTAGGTAATTAGAATTATACTTGATTTTCTTTGGTTTCAATCACAACTTTTACGTCTGTTAGTACAGAGTCACGAAAACAGAATGGGATAGGATCATACACTTGCGGTTAATTTTAATTAAACAGACTATATATCCTTCCCCGTCAGAAATCCTTTTTTTATTATTACCCTGTACTCTTTGGGTTTTCTTCGCCCTCAAACCCGCCCACAACATTAAGACCGCCAATTATTCGAAAATTAAGAGACCTAGGACATACAAACATACAAATAAGAATACTACATTCTTAATCTTCTCCGATTAGAAAATACTCTTAATTCTCGAAGATATTCTTAATTCTCCTATTGGGCATTGTAAAATAATCAAGCAGCATTATTATTTCATAAATTAATCGAACTTTGAGCAAACGAAGAAAGCAAGAAAGCACTCTTAGATTTACTACTCGAGCAAATTACAGTTTAAAGCATAGATAATTTCATTGTGATTAACAGAAATGAGTTTCATTGTGTATCTTCTTGTGGCCTTTCTCCTTGCTGTGAGCAATTGTCCTTGCTTTGCACAAGTAAACCTTCAGAATGCTTTGCAGATGATTGGAAGACCTCTTGCCGATTACTTAGTTGCACGATTTGGGTATCACTTCGTTGATTCGACGAAGGATTTAATGCTGGAATTGATTAAAAGAGTCGGCTACTCTCCAAAAACCCCGGAGGAGGAGATAGAAGCAAAGAAACGGATTGAGGAGTATCTGATGCAAGAGAAAACGCGACTTGAGTCAGAAAGGGCGGATCAAACCTTCGATCCCTACGATCTCGATTTAAACATTGACTCTTTGCGGAATGTTGGACATCAAGGTTGGAATGTTACGATTCGTAAAGGGAAAAAATGGGGAGATTTCGGAAATGCTGATTTATGTTCCAACCCAAAGAAGATGAAAGAACAAGAATCCACCCAGCAAATAATTGAGTTGCATGATGATATTTCTGGATGTATTATTAGCTTCTTAGGCTTTTTTAATACCGGCAAAACGTGGCTAATTAATTATTTATTTAACACTCGTTTTCGTACTGGTCGAGATCTTCAGGGAGTTACGAAAGGTGCAGGTGTTCATAGCGTTGGCGACAATGTCTTTGTTGTGGACACTGAAGGTGCAAGAAGAACCGCCTCAGAGGACATGCTTCAAGACCGCTTAGCGACCGATCAATTTATTCAATCCTTAGCTCTTGGTATTTCTCATATGTTAGTATTTCAGGTCGATGTGATTTATGCTACAGACGTCGAATTTATTAAGAATCTTTACAAACGAGCTAAAACCATTGCTAGTCGAGTTTTAAAAGAATTTGTAGTTGTTCATAACTTTCATGATTTTCAATATGAGAGTGAAGTAGAACATCATATTCATTCTGATATTGAGATTGCTTTTGGAATTAAAAAGCATACCGTTCACAGTTACTTACAAGATGGAACGGAATGCAAGGCATGGAAAAAGGGAGGGATTGTTCATATTGTCATGGCTCGCGAAGGAACTTCAGCGGGGAAGAAATTTAATCAATGCGCAATGAACATCTTAACCAGTTATATTAATACTGTCAAGACAAGCGTTGATGAGCCAGTCAACTTCCTATGTTCTGTAACGACCGAAGTAACAGCGTTGTTACCACAATACTTCTATCATCCTAAATACAATGAAACGAAGTATAAAGTCCCAATTGTTGTTCCACCATCAACATTAGTATCAGCATCTTCTTCATCGGCATTTAAAACTGAAAAAGAAAGTCTTACTCGCCGTTTTATGAATCGTGTTGGTTTACGACAATGGTTTCAAAGTGCTCAATCAAAGAATACATTTTTGCCAAATCAAAATGAAGTAAATTGTGAAGAATTTATATCATTAAAACCAATTGACTTTCTTGTCATTACTCAAAAAATAGATGAAACACATGGTAAAATCATTACAAAAGATAATATTACATTAAATTATTTACCAAGTGAATTAGAAACAGCCGTGTTTCAACCTGATTATGATATATTAAATTTACCTACTAAATGGGGTGTTATTGCTGATGTTGGTGATAGTAGTTATCGTGTTGATTTTCATGAAAATTATCTTGCAATTCGAGGATGTCGAGCAATTCCTAAAGATATTGATACCGTGCATATCTATGATCGTGCGAAGGATGGAAGAAATAATCAAAGAAAATATAGTGTTTATGAAATTATTGTTCAATGTCCTTTCAATTGTGTTGAAGCATTTCAAGCGAAAGCTCCAACACATGATAATGGAGTTTTAAAAATTACTTTTGATCGTCCAGTCGGTGGTGGGGATGTCTATGAAGACTTTTAAGTGCGTTAACACATTGAGCGAGAGGAGATAATGAATATAAATTTTTGAAAATAAATAGTTGTAGATTGCAGATTACATAATCCAACCCATATAAATGATAAATTTACCTCTTTTGTTTTATTTAGCTTTGTTTTTTTTTTCGTTTAGCAGTTTTCTTTTTCGTCTCATTGATACATATAGGCTAACCTTGATGCTTTTCTTTTTCTTGTTCTTTAAATTAATTTAGTGGATCCTCGTGAATTTGCTATGGAAGCACAATTAGGGCGCATGATTGCCACAAATCGCATAGTTCGCACAGTTCGGAGGATGAAGAGATTTGAGTAGTGAATGAAGGTTTGTTTGACCTGATTGAAGTGATTGAAGAAAGAACAATCAACCATTAAGAATTCAAGCATCCTCACATCGGCTTTGTCAGGTGGAAGAAAACAAGGATTGGCAAAATGTTTGTCTTGTTAATGACTTTCTTTGGTGGCAGTGTATTTCTAACCCTTTGGATCTTATCCAAATGGTATCAAAGAACATACGCTCCAAGTTCACATCCATCATTGGTTCGTGCCTTTGGATATCCAATCATTGGATCTTTGCTTGATTTCTTACCAGGATCAATCATTCAAACATCCCGTCAATGGCCTGTGATGTATGGTCCCTTTGTCGAGTATTACATCTTTAATAAACGTAGTATTCTGATTAGTGATCCGGTCATTGCGAAAGAAATCTTATCAAAACGACCTAAAAAATTCCAACGTTTAAGAAGTTTAGCATTAGCACAAAAGAATTTACGTGTTGATAAAGGATTATTTCAATCGAATGGTGATCAATGGAAACGAATACGGAAAGCAACGGCACCATCATTTAATCAATTTAATGTAATTTCTAAATTACCTGGAATATTTGAAGAGTTATTTGCATGGATTGATCGTTTAGAACAAGAGATAACCATAGATAAAGATGATAACTCTGATAACAATTACACTGTTAATAAGGATAATAAGCCTAATCAGAAGGAAATTAATATGAGATTTCAATCTTTTTCACTCACAGTACGTGTTATTTCGATTGTTGCTTTTGGTTTAGATACCAATCATTCCATTACCTCGTATTTCTTCTCTCAACAAATGTTAAAGGATATGGAAACCATTTTCCGTTATTCATTTGAATCATCATTGTTTCCTTTCCCGCGTCTCTTTTGGAAATTAATGAATGAAAAATATCAATTAGAATTAGATGCAATTAAAGGAGCTGATTACTTCGATGGACAATGTCAAAATATGATTAACTATAAACGTGATTGTCAATTAAATAATCCAAATTATGCCATAACTTCTATGATTGATTCCATGTTAACCAAAGAATTACAAGGGAATGATACAGCATTAACTGATGAAGAGATTATTGCCAACGTGAAAACTATTTATTTTGCTGGTAGTGATACAACATCTGTTGTTATCTCATGGATTACTTATTATTTTGCAATTTTCCCACATTTTCTATTACAAGCTAGAGAAGAAGCAAAACAAATATTATTTAAAGATAAATTTTTAACACGTCAACAATGTATTGATGAAATAAGTAAACCTGATATTGTGATTCAATTGACATTTTGTAATGCATGTGTTAAAGAAATTCTTCGTCTTGCTGGTCCTGCGTCAATGAATGCTTCACAAACTGCTGATCCTGAGGAGTCTGTCACTCTCTCTAACGGTTTGGTGATTGGTCCGAATGATATTGCTTGGGTTAATAATGATGGAATTCATTTTAATCCTGAAATCTTTCCTCAACCATACGAATTCTTACCTCATCGTTGGTTAACCTCTGATCCTGCACATTTACAACGGATGGAAGAAAGCTTTCTTGCATTTGGTCACGGGTCAAGAATTTGTCCTGGAATGTTTTTAGCTAGTCTTGAAGTACCGATTGCTATCGCTTTTTTATCTTATCATTTTAATATTGAATTAAATTGTTCCAAGGATGAAGTAAAACGTGTAAGAAGTCTTGCTGCATGTCCTAATAAGGTACCTGTTCTTCTTTCTTTCGTCAATCCTCTATTGAAATGAATCAAATATGATGTGGATATATAATACTTTATGAATATTTAGTTCTAGAAACATTTGTCTTGAATCATCCAACATTATTCCCCCTATATAATATATGCATGTTCGTTATACAATCTCTTCTATATTTCTGCAATCAATAAATAGAGTAGATAAGAATAAAAATGACTGACTGACTGAATGAATGAATGATTGAATTACATTCCTTATTAGCCTTCTCAATTCTCTTCTCTTTACTTCTTGATTATTTTTCTGATGTTTGTTGTGTTTTTGTTTCACCTCATTTTGGTCTAATAGAGATATATCTACATCATCACACAACACACTGAACAAGGTTTACATGTATTTCTTTACCCTTTTTTTCGTTGTTGGTTTCACCCTTTTGACTGTTTCCTCCTTTATTTCTTCATTCCTCTCCTCATTCTTTTTAAAAACAATTTAAAATTGTCGTTTAATGCCATTACTTGCCTTGCTCAAATTACTCTCATCTCCTTTGTTGATAATTATAGTTCCAAAGAGAGAATAGAATATCATGCATTCATACTTTGAAAATTCTTGATAACATCTCAAATAAGCCGTTTTTATTATATCTTTCTGAGCCTCAGAATATCTCAACTGAGTGTGGTAGTGATCATGAGTTGAGGGTCGAGAGGTGGATACCATTCATCATCCACTGAAGAAGATGAATGAAGAAAGAAAAACAGAAAACGAAACCAAAGGAGTCCAATGATAAAAGGCGATTATTTTAGATTATTTTAAATGTTAATATTAAATGATAATCCTACATTGCCTGGAGTGACACCATGCACAAATCCTATCAAAGGAACGATAAGAATAATAAAGAAGAGAAAGAAAATCTCTTACCATTAGGACCAAGTAAAGAACTTGCTTCATCAGGAACACATGAAATCTGAACATTTCCTTTACCTTGTTGATAAGAGAGCTGTACGTTAATGTTAGTATCAGGGATTCTATATGCCATGCCAACATTCCATGGACTGCTCGAACCCTATTAATAGTCAAAGCATTACTCATTTTACTCATTTAGCGTATAAAAAGAAAGATTTTTCTTACCATAACTTGTTGTTGCATTGCTTGTAATTGTTGATTCTGTATTTGTAAGTATTGCATACTTTGTTGTTGTTGTTTATTCGCCTTCGCTTTAATTTCAGCAATTTTACGATTTTTTGTTAATATTTCTAAGAAAGTTGATTTTAATAATGATGCTTCTTTACTATAGGACCAATCAGGATTTTGTCTGGTATATTCTTCGGCTTCTTTCCGGAATAATTCATCCGCTGAACTCATTGCTTCATATTCGGTACCACCACTACCTGCTGCATTATCAGAGGTTGTTAATGCTTGACGAAATTGTCTTAATGATTTTTCTTTTAAAAATTGTAATTGCTTCAAGTAGAGTACATGTAATGGTGCATCTAAGAGCTTTTCTAAGTCCTCAATCTATGTAAGAGAAGGTTAGAGGGAAGAAGGAGAAAATATCACGTTAGAAAGAATACCTTCTTATCAAAGAGTGCTTCATTATCACTATTATCATCTGGAATCGTTGCTTCTAATGAAAATTCTTCAATAGCTTTATTACAAATTTCATCACTTTTTAAACCAAATTGAGGGATACAATTCCCTTCATCAACAGGTTTCTTTAATTGATTAATTTCTGAATGATATTTTTCTAATACACGACAGAATGTACTATCACATAATCGTGAATATTCTGGTGTTACTTCACTAGAAACTCGAACAGAAAACAATGAAACTAAGAATAATAAAAGAAATGCTTGAAACATCATCACAGGAGTTTTCAACTTCATCATTATCTTGCTCGAACTCAACAATATCCACTAATTGAAACCACGATTCAAATAAGGTAAGGTTTCTGGTGTTATTTGCAAAAGATTGAATCGAATCAATTGTATGACTTATTTCAACACAAGTGGCATAAACAATGAAAATTACGTACTTTTTAAAACTAATACTTATCACATACAAAAATAGAAAAATCTAATATTATTAATAGCATACTTTTCTCTCTGTCGTGTATGGTAATAAAACGAAAATATCTCACATCCTCATCTTACGCATATTGAAGAAGTCTTTCAAGTTGGTTATAAGTTTTATCTTGTCTTCCCATTATATACAGGTGGTAAATTAAAGGAACCTATAGTCTTTAGATGAAAATGCAAGAAATGAAAGAAAATCTCAGAATTCCTATTTCTTTTTGTCTTCCATCGACATAAATACTAAGAATTGTCATGTCAAATAAAGAAAAACGATCTGCAATGAGCAATGATAATGGAATATATCAGAAAGTTGTTCAGAGTCTCTAGTCTCAACGACTTGTTCCCATCTGGCCTTCGGGGCTAAATAATAGAGACATTTGGAAGTGGTCGGAACTGAAAAGCTCTTCTGCAGGAAAAGAGAAATTGATTGAGAGAGTGGCATGGAGAGAAAGTGATTGATTGTATTTCAATGTGTTACGATTACTTGGTCGGTACCAACCACAAGAAAATTAAACCAAAGAAAGAAAATTCAATAAATCTTAAAATCGAAAGGCTCGGTCAACTTTGTACTCTGGTCCTTTGACGTCTTCTGGCTGGCTTCTGGCTCCCTGGTCTGGCCTTTTGTACCAAACCGAAAATTTAGAAGATCGTTTATTGCCTGTATCTCTCTTTGAAGGGAAGCGATGTCAACTATTGTTTTAAATTATCTTTAAGGAATATATATAGAGAGCTCATGTCTCTGTGAATGAAGCATACGAGCTGATTGAAGATAACAGATGGGTACTATTGGTCGATGAACAATGGATAACATGTGTCTTTTGGGATGTAATTTAGTTGCCTCCACATGACACTACTTGAAGTTTAGGTAACATGGACAAGACAGCGCACATGGATCACCTTCCTACAAAATCAAATCGTTACGATGGGACGATTTGCAAGGTGTTCATTTCGCAACACGTAATAGCAATCACCTTGTGATTCCGTCAATCCGATGTGCTATCTTTGAGTAAGATTGTCATCGCTCTTATGAATATCTTCACAACTCAAGCGCCTCATCAGCATTCCTCATCTATAGAAAAAAGAAAAACATTCGAAACTATTACCATTCTGAGAAAGCATTTCATCAAGCTTCGTATGATGAAATTATCAGAGACTTGAATTAGTGACCGACTAACCCAACGGGAGATCAAATGCGTCAAAAGGGCAAGCCCAAAATAAACCAACAACTGATTACTATAGAAATCAAAGTAATGATTGTTAGAAATCAAAGTAATCATCCTCACTCCGAGACCTTCAACTCTCGTATTCTAACCTCGCCCGAAAGTATATTAACAGTCGATAACGAAACGAAATACGTAGTTTACACATTGTTACATTTATTTTGTTGTAACTAAACTTGACGCAAAAATGTAATCTAATGAAATTCATACTCTCTAATTATAATGAGTGGTATTATTAAGTACAATGGTCTTTTATAATAAAACCCAACAGCTATTTCCTTTTAAACCTTTCTCTTTATTTTCCTCTCACTTTCTTCAAATTCATACTTGAATCAATCAAAGAACCGCCTCAGATTTAGAAAATGTCACATGAAACTCCTCGTGATGAGATTATAAGAAACTTAGATCTGGAGAAAGTCTTTGACCAATCTGATGATCCTTTGAATCAAAAACCGAAAAATCATTCAGAGTCGGCACGACAAATCCTGCTTCATGTTCTTTTGTTAAACCATACAGTGATCAGTGATTCAACCAGAGAAAGAAATCGAATAATTCAAGAGGATGAAAATGAACCAATCCAGGTTTTTGTGAGAGATCATAACCATCGTCCCTACAATCATCCTCACGTCGCGAAAGCCTTCCAACGTTCAACACGCGATTTTCAACCTCGCCAAAAGCGTACGAACCATCGATAATAGTAGAATTTTTGAATTTTTCAATCAATCAAATACTACAGTACATTTTTGCGTTATAAACTTAATATGTAATCGCAAACTGTGTTCCATGACTCAAACCAAAGAATGTAATCTAATAAATCAGTCTTCTCTTTTAACTCATCATCTCTCGCTTTTAACGCTTATCTCTCGCTTTTAAGAAGATGAAAGTTAATTCAACAAGGAGATGGAATTCGCCAAGAACATTGAGAGCGCAAGGACGAAAGATTACAAAAGACTATCGCTCGTTTCGGCGATTTTGGAAAAACTTTCGACTATTTCACAAAACATACTAGTAGCTAATAAGAAATAAGGAGTTAATGTAGAATTATTGTTTTGGCTAAATTTTAAAAAGTTTAAAACTGCTCTAATGGAATCGAATGCAAATAAAATAAATATAATGAAATTCATACTCTCTAATTAATTATAATGAGTGGTATTATTAAGTAACTGGTCGAGCTTTCCTAACTCTCTTTGCCTCTCTTGGTCGATTATTCTTCTTATCTGAACGATTATCAAATTCACTTACTTCACCTACAATACGTGGTGGCGGACGAATCCTCCACATAGAATATTTAAATTCTGTCGCAATAGCAATAGATTCTTGTATATTCAATACTCCATGACCATATGACTCAGGGATGATCATCACATCACCAGCCGTCTGAACACAGGTAATAGGTTTAATACCACGTTCTTCAAAGGTAATACGATCTGTCTCATAGTAGTTTAAGATTTGCTTATTGGACATAATCATCGCATGTGGAGGATAGATTAACCATTTCTTTGCACCGTATAGAAGTGCTGCCCATGCAGTATTATGAAAGTGCACCTGTTAAAAGATCGTTAGATATTATATTAGAGCAATAATAGGAATGATTTACTTACTGGTGCACCAGTTCCTTCTCCTCCTAATGCCCATTGTGCGTTAACAAACATTTCCCTCTCTCTCCCTGATTCTGGAGGTATCGGACATGCTGATAAGAAAGCATTCTTAATTAAATCAGGTAACGGACATGTCTCATGTTTCACAAATGATGTCTTTGATTCTGATCCTTGAGGTATCGGATGACCTCTAAACACATACCATGGATGTTGTCCACCAATTAATCGATGATTTTTCACTTCTTCAATATATTCAGCTAATGTCATTTCAACCATATCTGATCCACCAAACTTTTGTGCATATGGTATATCACTCACTTGTACACGAATATCACCAAATGTTTTAATAAGATTTTCTTGTTTAAATGTCTTTACCACCTATAAAGAAACCGTTGTGAGGGTTAAATGAAGGTCATTCATTGATGATTATCAATAGCTTACCGGCCAATAGTTTAGTAAACCACGTATTAATACTGGTGTATTTTTAGATAAATATTTTGAGAAAATATCAGCTGATGTAATTTCATTCCATAAATATTGATCAATACCATTACATTCCATATCTTCTTCAAATCCTTGTAATCTTTCTGCACCCCAACCACCTGTACCACCAACCCAACCATATATACTATCATTCGTATAGTACTCTGGATGAAGATAACGTTTAATCTTTCTCGCAGGTCTTTGTGTAATATTCGCATAAACTAACGCATCTTCTGCACTCACAGGACCGGGAGTTGCTATAATATCATATGGTGTAACACCATGACGATCAATTTGTTGTATATTCCCACCTTTCTCGACTAAGAGTTGAATAATCTCACTATGACCATATGCAGCAGCATAATGTAAAGGATTACGATGCATATGATCTAATTTATTAATATCAATCTCTTGTAATCCAATTAAAAACTTTATTAATCCTACTTCACCACCTACTACCGCATGATGTAATGGTGTAAAGCCACCAACATCTAAAGCATTGATAGGAACCTTGGCACGATCTAACCATTGTGCAACTTTCAATATATCTTCTTCTAAATGTGATAATATATCCATTGATAATACTGATGCAATCTTCTTCTCTAATGGTGGATGTAAATGATTCGTTACCCATGTTGTACGTCCTTTTAATTCAGCAAATACATGTGAACGTGAATGTGCTTCACCCATTGACCATATGGATGCTAAACAATGCCATGCATTTCGTTTACCATCATTTTGATAGATGGTATCAGACGGTATCCCAATATCATATAATAAATACTTTAAATGATATAAATTTAATGAAAAGGCTGCACCACAGAGATGTTTACCAGCAGTGAGTGTATCGGTCCAATCAATACCGTCAAATATTGTTAAATCGTCATTATTTGCTGGTTCATCGGGGACAGTCTTATCTTTTGGTGGTGGTAATGGAAGATCATCAATGGAGAAGGCATGTGGTGTAAGTTGTAATAGTCCTCGTGGTTTACTATTACCTCGTAAACTTTGTGAAGGATTTTGTTCTGATGGGACATCCGATGCAGTATCTTCATGAAGAAATATCTTAGATCGTTCAGGACTATGTTGATTCTCTTGAGGTTTTGCTGGTGGTAGGTACGGAGATTGAGGAAATTTTATTCTCCCGTTTCTCCCTTGTTCAGGTAAAGGATGTTTTAGCTCTTCTATCAATTGCGTTCTTAAAGTCTTTGTTAATCCTAAAGTAGAAATTGGATCCCATAAAAAGCTTTGATTCTTTAATACCAATGCTAATAATTGATTATAAGGACGATAAAAATCTCTTAATAGTGTTTCTGTTTCTTCCAATAATGGTTGTCTCGCGATGCGATGTTGGTTATAATGTTTATCAACTAATATCTTATTCCATATCTCTTCTTCTTTCTTAATATCTGCATCTATTGGGAGATCTAAGAAGCTAAAGATTGATTGAAGGTATTGCTTCGGGTTATTCGGGTAATCCTCTAATCGAATAATATGAAATTGATCAATTGGGAAGTACTCATACCACTTTACAAGGTAAAGAATATATAAACTAATGGATAATCTGCCCCATCCACCTTTGGCAAAAGTATGACGATCATGAGCACACCTATGAGAATGAGCATATATTATTCGAAGGAGGGAAAGAAGAAAGTATTTTGCGCTTACATTTGAGCTGATCGAAACCATAACGGAAAGTATGTTAAATATTCACGTGATAAATCTAATTTAATATTATTTTCTTTTAATAATTGTGGTAAATCATCAAATAATTGGTTATTCGCATCATTGTTATCCTTATCACTACTCTTACTATTCTTCTTCTTTAATTCCTGAGATTGTGGTACTAATCGTTTCATGTATCGTTTAATGCAAACATTAAATAGGTCTATTTGTTCAGTAACACGTTCATGAAGCTGTTCTGGTGATTTGACTCCCACACGACCAGGTTTCACCGGTTTGAGATCATCACCAAGGAAATAATAATCAGAATAGAAGCGTTTCACAGGATCAACAACTGTAATCAGAAACTTTGCATTTGGTTGAAGTTCATGAATCAATTGGACTGGTGGAACATCTTTAGTAAGATATTCACCATCTGGGGCTTGTGTGGGCCTATTGTGGAAATAAATACGATAAGGTAGTGGAATCCAAGTCTCTTACCACCATAGAGTATGTGGTCCACCATCAATAGTGACAAGTTCATTCTTTCGGTTAGGCTGAGTCGATAACGCTCGCGCTAAGGGCATGAAGGCTCGAGTGAATGTGAAAATACTACTTCCTTTGCCTAATAACCTTTCACCTCTTCGCTCCTCCCCTCCACCTGTAAAATCAGACTCTTCACCTTCATGAGGAATCGGAGACAAAGTAAATTCCCCTAAAATTGAAAACAGATGAAAAAGTCAAGAGGGAAAATATTAATAAAAAGAAGAAAGGGGAAGGAAAGTTTTGATGATTTTACCTCGTGTAAACCATCGGACTTCTTTTCGTGCAGGCATTCTAAACATGTAAAATATTTTAGAAATTAAATTATTATGGATAAACTTGAACCTTACACGATGGATGGGTGGGCCTTCAAACGTTCAAAAAGATCAGATGTCCCAGATTTCGGTTGGCCTAAAATATACGCGTAAGGCAAACATACGAGCCTCGAGACAGACGAAGTCCCTCCATCAACATTACTATTACTACTATCCAGAGATCGAAACCAACAAGGGTTTTTATAATCGTCATGGAAGCCTAATTTTGGTAATTCATTGAACATGGTCGGATATCTCTCTTTTATAGATTCTGGCGTCCAATAAGCTAAATCAGGGAAATCTACTTCCACTACTGGACCTAAAAGGGATTTAACTAGCTCTTTCGAAGATGGTTTCATGTGATCCGTCTTATCGACGGAGCGAATCGTCACTGGATATATTTCATACTTTAACTCTTTAATGACTTGAATCTTCGCTTTATGAATTTCTCTTCTTGGTTTCTCCTCATTATCAACTTCAAAGATTTCATTATTATGTATTTCTTGAGGAGAGAGCAAGTGGGATGAAGAATGTGATGATGAAAGGATAAAACTCTTCTTAAAATCATATAAGGAAGAATGTTGGAAAAAGTCGAAATGAAAGTAAAGATATGTAAGAATTATAAACTGACAACAGAATAATATGAATATAATTGTTTGAATCAACGAAAAAGGATAGAAACCTTTACTGTTTGGAACTGAAGAAGTTGTGGAATCGAGTGAAGAGGAAGTTCTCTTATGTGTTCTATGAAGATTAGAGACAGCATATCTCATCTTTCCAGCCAACTATTTGCAAATCAACTCTTTAATGTTTTCAATACCTCGAGGTGCAAGGCGTTGGAGTCTTTGCACGTCTTATCTGATTATTAATCTTCTTCTAGGAAAATCGATCAAAAATGATCTGAAAATCGTGCTAATCATGCTTATCGTGCTTTTCATGACACATCAGGAATGCTTTTTATTTTACGTTAGTAACCCTCTTCCCGCTTTGAGAGGCTCCGGAACTTCTTAGGACAGTAACGATTCTTTTTGGATTTCTTCCGACTTCATTAAAGGGAGGATTCACTCAAAAACAATCTCATTTGACTCGGATCAGTTCATTTATTTTCTATTCTTTTCAAAAGAAAAAACAGCCCCTTCTATTGTTCTGTTAAAATCATGTCTCATCAAGCGTCGTGTGATGAGATTACAAGAGCCCTGGATCAGCTGACTATTG
>VFQN01004806.1_pt1 | contig 17336 bp, 23 predicted proteins | sample 3512371 | NCBI WGS metagenome assembly VFQN01 (sample SAMN10412370, study PRJNA504923) | tailings metagenome | isolation source: Replicate 2 from Balatoc abandoned mine | place: Philippines: Itogon, Benguet | collected 2017-08-28 | reverse complement strand
AGACATGCAGAAATACATCGAGATATTCCGAACGCAATGAGCCGCCTTGTCAAAATGCGAGGAAGCTGCGGGAATCTACAGACATAGGTGTCTAGTGGGGCGGTTTAAAGAGAGGAGCAGCAGCGGAGCCCATAGTGGAGTCGGCCTTGGCTTACCGCAAGATCGGGTGACTCTTCCACATTTGTTGCGGGCCGGATGCGCAGATGGGCGAAGGGTAGAGCCGACCCCTTCGTGAACCTGTCGCCGATGCCATGCCTGGGAAACGCGGTTGGGTGGGGTGGGTTAGGGTGACCTGGTGCTACACTTGGCACAGCCAGCTGAGAGATAGTAGCAATTGGGGAGGTGTAATGACGCTGGCATTGTAATTGTCATAGAGGCCTTGGCATCGACCTGAACGCGCAAGCCGTGTCGCGGTCGCACCCGTGTACGGTAGGTGCCAGTGTGGGTACCAGGGGAGCCCCCCTGACGTGAAATGCGTGTCCAGGCCTTGCTTTAGTTGCATACCCGCAACGGTGCTTACCCACCATTGGCACTCTTACTTGTCTGGAATGTTATACACGGTGTCCGATAGGTTGAGCGACGGCAGTGCGTCCAAGTCCAAGCCGTCCAAGCCAGGGTCGAAGGAGACCAGGGTGCCTTGGTCAACGCAGACACTTTGAAGTTCAATGCAATCGTGGTAGTTAGGAAAGTACTCGAGGTTAAGGACTGGCGGGGTGCAGTTGGGTTGGGCCCCATCAGGCGTCACACTTCCGGTAGCAACAGCTGCAAGCACCGTCAAGCAGGGCTGGTTTCTTCCGCTAAGGCATTTTATCAGTTTTAATAAAACCCAACGCCCCAAAGTCCCAGTATTTTATAAAAGGGTCTATGCCATGCAGTGCAGCACCTGAAATTTCGTAAACCGGATAAAATACCCCTGTCCAGCCCCGTTTTCTTTTATCAGATTCGATAAAATCCTCTGATTTTGGCGCCGCTGCGCGGCCTGAAAGCGGCGGTACTTTGTGAAAATAAAATAAGATACCAGCCCTGCCGTCAAGACACCAGCAAGTAGAGTTATGTTGCTGATAGCGAGAAGCAAGGCTCCACCGCCGCGGAAGGACGGGCTCGCGCGTCGGCTGCACGAGGCCGGCATGCCCGCCCTGGAACTTCTCTACAGGAATCTGACCATAGCTGACTGTCGTATGACCTAATGCTACTTGCGTGGAAGACGCTTTAAGTGCTCTTCCGGTTACGGTCGGTTGTAGTTTCCCTTGCCAGCCACCAGCAGCATACAGTTACAGTTACAGACCCCAGTGGGGTACGTCCGGAGAGCCAAGGGGGCCATACCGGTAAGGACGAAAAGTGCAGTATAATAACTAGGCATACAAGGGAGCCCCCTCAATGCCAGCCCCCTGCAGCCCCTGATTCCTCCCGGAAGCTGCTGTTCATGGCACACTCATGACGCTCGTCCGTGGAACCCTCCAAGTTCGTTGCCCGGAATCATATTTTTGCCCTGGGGGCTGGGCCCCCATGTTCCAGCACCCCAGCAGGGGAGACCCTTCCTGCTGGCCACGCTGGACCACGCACCGTGTGCAGAGCAAAATTCGTGCCTCCCTTTTGCTCCAACACCAGTATCCTGTCTACGCGTATAGTTGTGTACACCTGGTTGGCATCCCAACACGTTCCCAGGGCGCCCCATGACGCCCACGCGGGACGGTCGGTCGCTTAGCCCCAGCCGTGCAGGCAGGACACACGCTCCACCCCTCGGGAGCCTAGCAGATCCAGGTTCCGGTGGTTAGGAACGCCGAACGCTGAACGATACAGTGTGCTACTGTAACCGCAAACTTTACATGACCGCACCAGTGGTTCAAGGAAGTTACAAGGCCACAGGCCACGCCGCCGTCGATGTAAAGCCACGTCGCACGGCAGCCGACCAGCCGTGTTGCAGATCAGCCTACAGGTCTTAACCCAACTCTCATCCCTCTCTCACGCAGAACGCAGAAACTCGAGCCCGCTCGCAAAAATTGTTCCTGTACCAGTGCACAAGGTCTAAGTGTTGTAGTTCACGCCGGTGGTACTGATCCCACCACCATGCCTTCCCGCAGCACCCAGGCCCACAGGCCGCGCAAGCGAAGCTACAGTACGTGCCGTGCACCCCGCTCCACCCCACACAGCATGAGCGCGTGGCCACCAATGCCGCCCTCACGCAGGTACACGTTGCAGGCCGTGTGCACGTGTGCTGTGGTCGACCCGCGGCGCGATCACCAGGGCCACGTCTTCTTGCCCGCCTCCACGGGCTTGTCCTGCAGCGAGGAGGGGGCCGGGCACGCAGGCTGGTGAGGGCGAACAGAACACGGACGGGACGTTAAACGAGCAGCTACAGTATGGGTCTGACGCTAACCGCCATGCACGTGGGGCCCAGACCAGCACAGTGCGCCTCATGACGAAGTCCGAAGAGTCGTGCCCTGACTGACGATGCGATCGGAATCTTGCATACCCCTCCCATGCTCCCGCGCAGCACCGTCCCAAGCCCAACACCTTTCACCCCAGCCGCATAAGCCCATGCCGCACAGAGAGCAGTTAGCAAAGTCCTGTCCATGACAAAGCGTTTACTGGTTGTGGCGCGCGTCAACCCCGACGCCCACCACCCCATGGCAGTTTCCCCACCCCACTCCCCTCACCTCGGGGCGCATCTCGTAGCCGGTCTCCTGCGTGATGCGCTGCAGAGTGGGCTCCGCGGCGGCCTGGGGCCAGGGGAGGAGGCGAGGAAGGGCGGGGCAAGGCGTCAGGGGAGGGGGGCTGATTGATTGATGGCGGCACAGCGCATACAGACGCCCGTTACCAGACCCGTAACGCATCATAGGCAGCGGAGCAGAACCCGCCAGACAATGCGTCGACGTCAGGGTGCACTCCGCGGCGGACTTGCCAGAGGCGCGGTGGGGAAGACCCCATACCAAAGCAAGACATGCACGCACCGCCAGCTCGCAGGTGTGCTTAACAACACACCAGGTTTGGGCAGGCACGGTACGGCCAGGGCGGTACCGAAGCCGGAGGAGCACGACGTCGCACCGAAAGATCCGCCCGACCTGCTGCTTATCGGTTCGGGAGGCCCAATACCGTAGCCCACGATCCTGAATGCCGCTGTCATGCAGACGTACTACATTCACACCACCCGCCATCTGCATGACCCTCCCCCCCCTCCAAACCATCCTGGCCCCCCCCCCTGCTCCCCCCACCATGGGCGTGCGGCCAATGTCGGGGCGGTAGTCCCCCTCCATGGGCATCTCAGCCTGGTACCAGCCGTACACGCCGCGCTCTGCGGGCAGGCGGGCAGGAGGGCGAGGCAGTTAAGAGTACTGCACGTACAGGCCTGCGAACAGGTTATGCTATTAGGTGACACGTATTCCAAGGGCGGCAGGTGCCCGAGGCCAGGTCCATACGCCAAGCCCCGTGTGCGAATTGCGGGCAGCCCCGCTTCACCACACGTCGCGTCCCTGCCCTCCCCCTCCCCCTCCCCCTCCCCCTCCCCCCGCCTCGCACCCAGGCACGCACCCAGGTGCGCCACGTTGGCCGCCAGCTTCTCGAACTTTGCCCTGTAGGCGGCCTGCAGCGAGCGGCTGGGCTTGCCCTCGGGGAAGTTCATGGTGGGCTTGAGCGTGCCGCCCGCCTCGCACATAGTGATGACGCCCTTGGTGCCGTTGCCCGAGGCGGCCAGCAGCTGCTCCGCGAACCTGGGGTTGGGGTCCACGGGGTTCACGCCTGGGGGGAGGGGCAGGGGGCAGGGGGGACGGTGGGGAAGGTGAGGACGAGTCGGTGTTCATGAGTTGGTGTTGCGTTGCTGCTAGTAGCTGAGCGCTTTGACAAAGGGGGAGAGTTCTGTGCCTAGAATACAACAGCCGTCCTAGGGCTCACACCTGTTGCAGCACGTGCACAGTACATCTGTAACGCATGGGGTCTGTGGGAGGATGCAAAGCGGCGGGGGTGCGGAAGGCCGCGGCAAAGCGGCGCAGCAGCATGTGCCGGTCTCCCTGGGTTGGATTGGCGCCAGGTTGTGGAGCGGAACAGCGTGCGCGCAAACACCCTGCTGAGGACACTCTGTATGCCACTTGCATGAGGTGAACCCCACCCCCGCCCCCCCACCGTTGCTCTTGTACATGATGGCCTTGAGCATCTTGCGGAAGTCAGCGCCGGCCATCTCGATGGTCTGGGGGTAAGGTGGAGCAAGTTCGAGGGTCAAGTGGAGAAAAGGCACCCGTTCCCTCGCAGGCGTGGGGGCGCCAGTATTGGAGCCGCTCGCCCTGCCCTACGGCTATACCCAACCAACGCAGCGCTGAACCCAGAGTCGTCCAAGGCCCGTCAGTACCACCTCCCACCCTGCTACACAACTTCTTCACCAGTGTCCCATAGGAGGCAGATCAGGATACCGCAGATGACGACACAGCGTGGGTATCACGCTCCCCAGACCCACACTGCATGCTCTTTGGTACTGGGGCTCCGCGCCTACCCTGTACCCAGGTCCCTCCCCTGCAGCCACATATGCCGCACTCACCACCAACAACTCAACACCACCCTGCCTCGACGACCCAAACGAAGGCCCCATGCTGCGAGTGTCCCCACTTCACCACCACCTCACCCACCAAGCCTCCCCGGTACTACCGCCTCCGGTGCACGGGGTGCACCGTACCATGCATTATGCGTTTCGACACAACCCACACCCTGGCCACGCACGTCCACGCACGCCTGCGCCTCATCCGGCCGCCACCCCGCCAACACATGTGGGGCCGCGTGTCTTCACGGCCGCCTCCGCCCGGGCACGCTTCAGCCCCACGCCCCCTCAACGTGCGCACGAGGAAGCCAACGGTCCCACATGATGGCACCACCCAGCACGCCGCCTGGCCCACCGGGTTTTCACAGACCCACGCCCAGAAATAGGCTTGGACGGGCGCTCGTTACGATACCCTCAATTATATGTACATGTCGAACCGATGTACTGAAAGCACGTCCAGCCACGCACTGAGCTAAATCCGTGTACAAATATACCTACGACTAGAGCCCCCACGAGTTCCGTACCCAGAGCATGGCATATGAAATAACCCGCGCCTGGCCCTTCGCCCAGTCTCAAGCTCAACCCCCACGCCGACGCACCTCGTAGATGGGCACGCTGATGGCCCCCGCGGGGTGGCCCGTCTCGTACTGCTCCTTCAGCCGCACGTCCACCAGCACCCACTCGCCTGCGGGGCGTGAGTCATGGGGTGCGTGGGGGTGGGGCAGACACGCGGGGCAGGAGTGGTGAGGCGGGGGTGAATCAGAGGCGTGGGGGATTCGTGCGTGCCAAAGCAGGTCTAGAGTTAATGTGGTGTTCCTTGAATGTTGCGGGGCATAGGAGATGCAGCGTGATGTTGGTCAGGAGGCACGCAAGGAGGCAACAGGTAGTTCGCTTGTGGAGGCGGGAGATCAGGAGTATGTGGTAGTGGTAGTGGTAGCAAGTCTCGGCACAGTGGCGGGTGTTGCACGTGCTGACGGTCCTCGACGGATCACCTCGGAAACCGCAAGCCGGAACATACACATGATCGCAATCGCTCTTATGTTCGATATGTGGGCAGCAGCGGCAGTGACCAGCCCCCGATAGCTTGGGGGGATGCTGCTCGCACCCGAGTCCACGCGAGCCTTTGCCTCCTGCGGCGAGATGGTCTCCAGCTTGGCCTTCGTCAGCTCTTGGAACATGACTGGCCAGCGGGGCATCTCAGTCGCCGCGGCAGCGCGAACGACGACGGCATGGCGCCGGGCGGATGGCCGTGCCTGCACACGCGCCTGAGGAGTATGGATCTTGGCCAGCATCTTTCTTGCAGTAATAATACAAGCAGTAACAGATACTAGACTTGGACCGGCACGGCTGTCCTCTATTGTAAGACCGAGGGAGGAGTCAGGATCTCCTGGGTCGCGTGTCAATCGGGTTGGTCGACATCGCTGAGCGTACACAGCGTACTAAGGCCCAAAGCCAAATCCACATGTTCCAGTGTATATTCATATACGTGACACAGTGTTGCTCTCGCTGTCATACGTCCCTGCCGCCCGGCTCGCACCAGGCGCGAGGCATCCCCGAGGGTCCCACCGAGTTCCTTGCCAGCTGCTCCCCAATGCTCTCCCCCTCGCATCATACCCGCGTTAAGGCCCCCTCGCGCCAGACCAGCCCTGTACGCAGCAATTCGCTAAGCCTCTACTGCTTGCCAGCAGATGGTCACATGCCAGCAGAGCTTCACCCTCCACCCAACCCAGGCTCAAGCCTCCGCCGTTGAAGTGCAACCTCCAGCGCCGCTGCCTCCTAGGTGAGCGGAGGTATACTCCTCCGTGTCAGCGTGTCTTTTAGGGTCCCATCTGCCATGATTTGGCACCTAGTTAGGTGGTGCGGCCACACTATCCTTGCTGGTCCCAACCACACCTACCAGGACACGTGTACATGTAGCACTGCGTTGCTGCTGTACCGTGTTACCCTTTCACTGCCCGCACCTCTGCGCCTCGCATCGACATGAGCAGGCACCACGGGTGGTCGTGGCTGGTGCACAGCATGCCGTCGCACACACGTGTCAACGCACAGGCCTCGTTCAGCATGGCCCCCGCGCCCGTCCCCGTTGCACGGCGCAGGGAAAGGGGAGGGGGCAGGTGGTGTCCAGAGCCACAATACATCGTAGAATGTGCCTTGTCGGACAAGATACAAAGAGTGACAGGCCAACAGAAGCAGCTGCTCTGCAGGTGTCAATGGATTACGCAAGTACGCACGCCGTCCTAATGAATGTTCCGTACCGGGGCTACCCCACCAACTGGCGTGGCAGCACCAACGGCATTGCAGGGTTCCTACCACATGTTGACTGCGTCATAACACAGTCCCATGCATGGCACCAGGGACCAGGTGCACGGCCACACGAGGGAAGAACACAAGGCGTGCGGCCGTGCGCAACAGCATCGTCGCCAAGCGTGTTGGCCGCTGCCCGCAAGCCGCCCCACATCCACCACAGTTTACATGTTGCCTACCTCAAGGGTGACACGGCAACCGCGACAGGCCTGGCCTATCCCCCGATACGGCCATTGACCGGGGGACCCACGGTCCGGTAACATACGCCTCGGTGTGAGCGGCAGGATAAGGCACGCATTAAAAAGAAGAAGGCCAAAACAGCAGCTGCATCAGGTGCAGCAGAGCCAGACGCTGCGGCAGCCGCAGGTACCTTGGGCGGCGGCGAAGAGGGCACGACAGCAGCTGCCCAGAAGCCGGCAAATAAGGGGAAGGTGAAGGCGGCGGCGGCGGGTACAACATCTGCAGCCGCGGCGGCGGCGGGCGCTGGCGGCGTGCTGAACTTCAATACCAAGCAAGCCCGACCTAGACGCGCTCAGTGCGGGGCTGCCCCCTGGCTGGCGGGCCATGTGGGATAAGTCGTCGGGAGACGTCTATTATGGAAACCTGGCCACGAAGGTGGGTCCGCTGCATGCCCAGGAACGCGTGCAGTCATGCTGGCGGGGAATGGGGTGCTGCTCATGGGTTCCTGGGGCGATCGGATGGAGTGTTAACGGCGCGCGGGTTCAGTCTGTCGGGCTTGAGGCAGTGTAGTGGTTGAGTGTGTTACGGGCAGTCGGGATGTCCTCGGGCGAGGTGCGCTGCGTGCGCAGTCAGAAGGAGTTACGGAATTCGAGCGAGGCAGGAGGCCTACTGCATCAGGGCTTGCCCGGGTCGCTGCTCCGTCTCTCCATGAGGCACCCGCCCCTAACCCGCGCTGGCGGTACGTGCATCCACTCCTGCGCGTTTGGATGGGCCCCAATGGGTAAGTAGCTGGTAATAAGGCACTTCATTGAAAACCGCGCCCCGTGCAGCACCCTGGAGCCCTGCATGTCACTCAGAAGTTACTGCAGTGGGTCTAGTATTGCGGGGGGCCAGGGTTCTAGGACCGCGGTTGGAGGGTTGGGGACCATTGGTTTCGGCCGTGTTTGCCGGGTGCCGCCCTGTGAGACTCCAGCAGCGGTGGGTTGCGCCTTGCTGATGGGGGGCTGGGTTGCTGGGGCACCCCACACGACCCACACGTACGGGGCGGCAGCACTGCGGGCACTGCACCCTGGGTCCAGCACCGGCATACACACATTGCAAGCGGCAGGCGGGCCCGTTCTTCTTTTCCTCAACTCCACCTGCATCCACACAGTACTCAGTAACCTGTGGCCCGTAGCCAGGGTTAGTACGACACGAATAGTAACGATGCATGCTCGTGGCCCACCGGTGCTGCGCAGCACCACGCTGGATGCAGGAAAGTCGTCCCAGCAGAGGCTGCAAGTATAGTGTTGAGCGCACAGGCAAGACCATGTTGTCAACATGGCATGCATCAGTGCCGTGAACCACACCCAAACGCGCATCATGCACTGGCACACCTGTACCCGCCACCAGGCGTACGCAATGCGCCAACCTGACGCCGACATCATACGGTATATATATGTCACACCCGTCACACCCGTGCCACTGCACAGTCCAGCACAGTTCGGCCCGACGTGTGAATGCAGCCGATGGCAGTCGCCGTCATTGCAAAAACGAAACACAGACCAGTTAGCACCGGCGCAGTGCTGGCACCATGCATGCAGGTGCACGAGTTGTCACAGCCAGGTAAGCGCAAGGCACGCAAGGCAGCCGCCAACAGTGGCAAGCATGCAGCCCTATCTTGGCACGTTACGTCGCAAACGCCTGCCGCTCGACAATCCACTCGACAAGCAACGAGTCTCAGCCTGCTGCCGCAGCAGACTGCCCGCGCCACAGCACGCACATAGGTCTCAACTCACACGCCCACGACACATCAGTAGTTCAGTACGCCAGTGCTGGTCGCGTTCCTATGCCAGCCGGGCCCTTGATGGGTGCCCGGAGGGTCTGACATTGGCCCCTAAACGATTGGCATGCGAAGGTGGCTCCTCAGCGAGTCATTGCCCTGCGGCCATCTCTCGCGTCATGTCAAAGCAACCTCCCATGCCAACCAGCCAGGCACATTCAGTCAATACTGTTGCAAGTGTACGACAGTACCTTGAAGCCCCATGCTGATGCATGCAGGCACCGCCGCTCTGGTCACAAAAGCTGCATGCTCTGAGGGCCCCACAGCCCCATGCAACCCTGTTCACCACAGTTCATGCACCACAGAAAAGACGTAAGAAAAGCGCGGTATCATGGTCGCACAGCTTGGCAACAGCGCCGTGTAAAAAGGAAGCACCAAGTGCCGCGCAGCTCGGAAGAAGGAAGCAGCTATGGCACCAAGGGCTGGAGCAGCGGGATGCAAACCATTGCAGCATCCTATCGGACGCGCAAACGGGCACGTGTAACCAAGGCACACGCGGGCTACCTTCGATGCCTTAAAATTACAGAACTTCAGATTCAGCATGCCCCAAAACCCATGCAATGACATTGAAGTGGGCAGAGTACGGTAGATCAGACATGCGCCCAAACAGCAAAGCCGCGCAGTTCTGTATCTGGCGTCATGCCAGCTGTTGCAAGTCCCATCCTACGGCATGATACACCCAGCCCGTCAACAGCCTCCTGAACACGGGGTGTTCTTGCACCGCGCAGTGACCCTTGGTACCCCACACGCTCGTCCATACCCCTGCGCGCACCACATGCCCCATCCAGCCACCACGTAAAATCATGATTACCAGCGTCACCCTAGCTTGTCGATTTGCCTGCAGCCAACATGACGTAGGAATTGCACACAGCCGTATCGTAGCACCACGAGTGGCCTGGTCACAGCCCCGCGGCAGCCCTTGCCATGCCCACGGCGCGACCGCTGAAGGACCTTGGACCCCATCAGCTGCAGAGCCCCACGCCCCCGTCCGCGCCCCTAGGCCGCTAAGCCCATCACGCCGCCGACACTAGGTTCTGTCTTTATCACATGGTATGTTGTTGCAGCACGACACCTTTACGCCTCCTTCAGGTAGGTCCCAGCGCCCCCGGCCCCAAGCAGCGTGTCCGCCACAGAGCCCAGGCCGCCCGGACCCGCACCTGCACCTGCACCCGCGCCCGCCTGCTCCTCCATCTCCCGCCATTGCGCCGCCGCCGCCTGCCACCAGTCCGCCCCATAGTCCCGCAGCAGCTGCTCCCCGGGGGCGATGTCCCGCAGCGCCACCAGCACAGGCAGCACCAGCCCGCGCACCACCACAGGGACAATCTGGGGGTGTACGGGTGCGGGTGCGGGTTGGGGCGTCAGCGGGGACAGCGCGACAACAGGTCTAGGGTCAAAAGGAAGACAACGCGAGTATGCTGGTGTGCTGGGGCACGACAACGTGGGCAGCATGGCAAGCAGTGGACACGGGTCCCGGCATGGGAAGCGTTGCAATGCAAGCGCATCGCCCCGCACGAGCAGCTCTAGCGCGACACTCTCCCGGCTGGTTGGGGCTGGACCACCTGAGCGAGCCATCTACGCCGATGCCATCAGTACGGCTAAGGCGCGTAATACACAGCAAGACGCACACTGTCGGGCTCACCGCGCAGTTGGCCCCAGGGTGATGTGCCGGCGCCTGCCCGGCCCCCAGCTCGACGTCGTTGCCCTGCTGCCAGGCCCGAGGGTTGGCCCGTGGGTCGTTGACCAGCGCCGCCAGGTTGCCGTACCCTAGCATTACCAGCTCCAGGGAGGAGCCGGGGCCGGGGCCAGGGCCGCCGCTTGCGTTGGGCGCACAGTTGCTGACTGCTGCACCTGGCCGGGGTAACGGGCAACGGGGCTAAGCATGGGCAGGCATGGCCTGGCATGAGGTGCACAGCGCCAGGAAGGGCATCATACAGTGGGGAAACTGGCAGGGCCTCGACCGCATGCACGGCCGTTGCAATGCTGGAATGGCAAAAGGTCACTTGCATAGCGTGCATGCCGGCAGCACACACAGTCTGACCCCAGGTCCATTAAGTAGTGTACACAGCGCAGCCCACCCCACAGCATCGCGCTGCCCCCAAGGCCCCCTCACCCGCGCCATGGGCCTCCTGCTCCCCTTCCTCCTGGGTGCTGACCTCCGCCGGGAAGGGCGCGTGGAAGGCCCGCAGCAGGAAGCGCCACGCGCTGCTCAGCTCCACGCCCGCAGCCGCCGCGCGGCCCGCCAGCCGCGACCGCAGCGCCGCACTGCAGCCCCGCCAGCCAGCCTGCGACCCCCGCCCCGGCCCCTCTGGCCCCGTGCCAATCCTTGAGCGCCCGCCGCCACCGCCCAGCTCCCCCAGCTGCTGCTGCAGCACGTCCCCTGGAAGCACGTACCCGCCCACCACACCAAACACTGCGCTCCGACGCACGCGCCTGGTCGTGCGTAGCGCCTGCTGCCGCTGTTGCTGCTGCTGCCGCTCCCCTGCCTCACCGCCCTCACCGCCCGCTCCTGCTCCCGCGCCCCAGGCACACGGCTCAACGCCCACAAGCTCCAACGGCCCCTCCGGCAGCGGTAGCCCCCACTCCTCCCCCTCCCCTGGCCCGCTACCCCCGCCAACCCCGGGGCTCTTGCCCCTGCCGTACAGGCCCAGGTACCGCGCCAGCCCCGCGCACACCACATGGGGCTCTACGCCGTACGGCAGGAACCCGTCCGCTCCGGAGCCCAGCACGTGCATTTGCAGCTGCGCGGGGTTGAGCACCGCCAGGCTCTCCCTCAGGCCCTGCGCGCGCAGCCAGCCCATGACGCCCCGCTGCCACGCCTCCATCCCTATTCGAACCCACGCGGCGACGCGCGGGTGGAAGGTCAGGCCGCACACGCGCAGCTCGCCGAGCTGCAGGGGTGGCAGGCCCACGTGCGCAGGCACGTGTCCGTGCAGGTGGGAGATACACGCGGGCCAGGCGGCGGCCTGCGGGGGCCGGGGGCTGCCGGTGGCGGCCGGGGCGGCGGGCAGGGACCGGCCTGCGGCCGCTGGAGGCGTGGTGGCGGTGGTGGTGGCAGCGGTGGCTACGGCTCCAATAGTGGCAGCGGTGGCGAGCGCGCCCTGCGGGTTATTGTGGCGGTGTCGGAACTGCTGCTGCTGTTGGTGTGGGTTATGGCCACCGCGCTCGCTGGCCCCGCTGTTGCTGCTGACCGCCTCCTCGCCCTCCAGCTCCGCGCCCTCCTCCTCATCCTCCCCGCCATCATCCAAGCGTACGTCCGTTGGTAAGGCAATGGCGAGCTGTGCGGCAGCGCGGAACGGATGGGTCACAGCTTCCCCGGCCGGGCCGATACGCCCCCTCGCCGGCCCGCTACCTGTGCACGCTGTTGGCTGCCGCGCGCCGCCCTCCCAAGGCCCTACCTCAGGCTGCCCTGCCGCCGCTGTGGCGGGCACGCCAGGGGCCACGCTCCGAACCGCGGCACCGGCACTGGGACCGGCCACAGCGGCAGGAACGACAGCAGCAGCAACACTCCGCGAGTGCGAGGTACATCGCGGCTGGGGCGGCGCTTGCGGGCGTCCCGATTCGGCAGGCCCGGGCGCCCGGGGTGCGGCAGCGGCGAGCGCTGGAGTTGGTGCAGGCGCTGGAACTGCTGCCTTGGTTCCCGCGGGCACGGACCCGCTGGAGGACGTGGACCGGGGCCGGCACCCCTCCGGAGGGGGCCCTGCAGCCAGCCACGCGCCTGCGGGCAAGCCGGCCGTCGCCTGGGCTGGCAACCTCTGCCCGGACGTGGCCTCGGCGCAAGCGGCTCGCGCCACTGCCGATCCAGTGAGCCGCTGGGGAGCCGCGGGCGGCCCGCGTGACGGGACGGACTGGGCTGCTGCCGGGCAGAAGGTGGCGCGCGTCTCTGTCCGCGGCTGCCGTGACTGGGAGCTCCGTTGCAGCTGCTGACTGTGCGGCAGTGGCAACTGTGCCTCGTGCTGTGCGTGAGGCTGGGGTTGGGGCTGGGCAGGAAGTGATGCCCTCGCCGGAGCGTTGGTGTCTAGGGGCGCTGCGCTGGGTCCCGCCCCGGCGCCGGCCCCAGTGATGCGCGTTGTGGAGCCCGGTGCGGCAGCTGCCAACGACGCTGCTGCCAAAGGACCTGGATGCGGCGAGTGGGAGGTGCGTCAGGGTGGGTGCTGGGCGCTGGAGCTAGGACAGGCAGCAAGGTGCGGTCCAGGAGGACGTCCAGCAGCAAAGTCGTACCACAGCCAGGGTTCCTCCCTGTCTGCGGAACAGCGATCCCCATGCAGCAATCTCAGCAATCAACGCCGCTTCCCCACAACCACGTGGGTTTGGAGCTTTGGGCCTCAGCCCAGGCCCACCCGGTCCCGGGTTCCAGCCCGGGCTCCGCACCCACCCGAGAAGGACTGCGAGGGCGCCACACGGTGCCCCCTGCGCGGAGCGGCGGGCGGCACGCCTTGTCCCGCGCCATCCCCCGACGGCACATGCGACTGCGACCGTGGGGGCCGCGCCAGCAGCCCGTCAGCCCCGCCCTGGGCCTGCGGCACGGACCGGCACCCTCCCTCCGTCCCCAGCCCCTGCTCGCAGCCGTGGCCCTGCTGCCCCGACCGCAGGCTGTGCGAGGGGCCCTCCTGCGACTGCGAGCACGAGCGAGAGTGCTGCTGGCTGCCGGTGTGGTGCATGGAGATGAGCTCGGGCCGCTTGCGGTGGGGCGGCTGCGGCGCATGGCTCCGGGCCTGGCCAGGCGCCTCCTCCTCAGGCTCCTCCTGCCGCCTCCGCCCCCCTTGCTCCTGCACCTGCTTCGGCCCTTGTGACAACGTTGCGTCTTGTTGCTCCTGCTGCTGCAGTTGCTGCCGCTGCCCCCCCTGGTGCTGCTGCTCCCGCTCGTGCCCACGCGCTGCTGCGGGGGCCTCGCTATCCCCGTCGGCAAGCGGCCATCCCCGTCCACCATCGCCCCCGCCATCCCCGCAATGCTCGATTGGGCCCCCACCGGACGCCGACCACAACCCGTACCCGCACTCAGAAGCAGGTTGGTGCTCACACGGCAGGAGCAGCGACTGCGCCGCGTGGGCCGTGCGCCCGCAGTGCCCCAGCGCCTGCCACCAGCCGCCGCTGGCGCTGGCGTGCGCACCGCTGCTGGGCCCCATCCCCTGATCCGATCCGCCTGCCCCCCAGCCTCCGCCTGTCTGCCTGCAGGCCGGCGCCCCAAGCCGCCCCGGGCTGCGGGTGCCCGGCGGCGCTGAGGGCGGGGCGCTTCCCTCCCGCCCGCCTCCATGCACACGGCCACCCACGGGGCGTTCAGCAGCGCCGTCAACGCGAGGGCTGCTGCAGTGGGGGTGCCCCGTGGGGGAGCTCCCGTACTGGCCGACCGCTGGCTGCTGGGGGTGGTGCTCTTCCCGCAAATGCTCCATCCCCGGGTAAAAAGGCGCCTGCTCCCCCTCACCGTCCACAGGCTGCAGCCGCTGGCGCTTGTGCAGCCGCTGCAGACTACCGCCCAGGCAAGTGGCCTGCAGCCCTGCGCCCAGCACGGGGCCGCCAGCAGGCCCCTGCACCGTGGCCTGCACCGTGGCCTGCACCAGCGCTGCTCCACGGCCCCGTTGGTGGAGCGAGGCAGAGCCCGAGGCGGAGGCAGGGGGCGCGCCCGGGAGGTGGACTCGCGACTGCACGTGCTGCCGACTGCTGCCTCGGGCTGCCCCCACATCCTTGCCATTGTCAGGGCCGCTCCATACCTGACCAGCGCTGAGCGCGAGCTCGTGCTGCCGTGGCACTGCTCCGTCCAAGAGATGCGTCGGGTGCGCAGCAAGGGCTGGCGTAGCATGCTGAGCATGCTGTTGGTACACGTGCTGCTGTGCCGGCGGAGCAGCAAAGGGGCTTGCCAAGTGGCTGTGCAGCGCAGTCGGCAGGTAGGGCCTCCCCGTTGCTTGGACGGACTTCACACACCTGTTGATCGCTGGTAGGGCCTGCGGGCCTTGCGGCTGGTGTGGGGTGTGCTCGTCCACGTGCGGAGGAGCTGAGGGGAAGCTCGTGGAGCGCGTCTCAGCGCACGTGTGCGGGGGAGACGGTTGATCGCGTGGGAATTGTTGAGAAACGCTACCATCAGGGTCCGATGCCAGGCGTCCGTTGGCCAGACGTCTGGGCTTGCCGGCCGCTAGGGGCACATTGGCCAGCGCTTCGTCTTTCCAAGGTTGCTGCAGCGGCTTATCCTTGAAATCACCTTGCATGTCTGCTTGTATAATCATACTTTCTTGTGGCTGAATTTGGATGACGCATTCGCTTTGGCGCGCCCCACGAATGCCGCTCGTCTCCTAGACCGGCCTGGAGCAGGCCAGCCAGCTGCAGTGGATTCAAGCAGCTGTAACTCCTTTGGTGGCTGGGGTGCTGACCCGCTGTTACCTCAAAGCACCACGAGGAAACAAGCCAAAGGACGTTCGCTTGTGTTGGACGTCATAGAAGACTATAGAAAGCTACATCATCGTCTATCCTATGTACACGTATATAACTATAACACTCTAGTTTTGGTGGTGTCCCTGTGTGTTCGTTGAGGGACACACGAGTTAAGCTCCGCCAATAATAATGACTGTCGGGCGGGCTTTTGTCAGTCTGTCACAGGGACGATCTGCATATATGTAAGCACGTTCTTACCGGTTGCGTATAACGGCTGTTGGCAAGGATGTATGAGCAAATATCAGCTGCTCGGTGACCCCGAAGGGCAAAAGCGCAAAACCCTGCTGCCCGCACCAGCGGCTGGCCGAGGGCAGTGCGCCTGGACTGCATACCAATATAAACAATCATAATATGTGTGGCAGCTGCCGCCGTACTGGCTTGCGGCCCTCGGTAGTGCATCTACGGGTAGTGCACCTGCCCGTTCAAGGCCACGTACGGTTGAAGGCAGCGCCCCAATCTATGCAGCCACTTGTGGCTCGTCCCGTGCCACCATATATCAACGTACAGCTACAATCTGTACCATAGCTACGGTTCCCGGTTCTACAGGTGTACAGCTGTCCTCTGACCCGTCTGCGTGCGGTAACAGTCGCGACAACTGCAGCGGGCAGGCGTTGGGCAGAACGCGTGGTGTACTGGAACAGTATATACTTAGCGGCGTGTTCAATCTTGGTGGAGGTAGCGACGACTCAGTCACGTTGCGACGAAATCCTTAGCTGTGCCTGGCTGTGCTGACGCAGTGACTCAAGCTGTTCTGAAGCGCTGGTGGTGTGCCTGGATGCGCTAGATAGAGGTGTGTTGAGAAGGCAGTGGCCTGGTGACGTGCCCCTGACAGCTCCTTTGGGGGTCTTGGCTCCGGAGGTCCCTTGTCCGATGGGGGTCCCTACTGGCACCCAGGGGGGCCCGAGGGCTCGCTCGGCGCAGTGGCGCCCGGCGCCGGACAACCCCTGCTGATGGTACAACACGTCCACGTTACGACACTTGCCTAACTCCGAGTGGAGGGGGAAACGGTCCATCAGGGCTAGTGGGCTACCTGTAACATGAAGTAGTGACGGGACATCCTTTCCCTGGCGCCAACCCGTGCGGAGTTTGCTGGTGGGCAACCGCCATGCTGGCAGCGCAGGGTGCACAGGGGAGTACCCTCCCCCAGCCTCCCCTGGTGGGCCAGGGTAACCCCGAGCCTTTACCGGTACTGAATCGCCCAAGGGATCATACGGTTGCACAGGGTAGCACAACCCTTGCTCCAGGAGACCAGCACGGTTTGGGTGGAAAGTGAGATTGTGACTGCGTTCGTTCTGTGAGCTGCTTGCACATCATGCGCAGCACTTCCACATCATGCTGTCCCCTTGTCCTCGTGTCCCTAGCACACCATCCTACCTGATCCTACTTTTGGCCCTTCAGCCCTTCAGCCCTGAGACTGCACGGTACCGTAGTCTTAATTCCCCTTGCACCTGACATATGATGTGCGGTAGGTGGCGGGACCACGAATCCACGATGCATTGGCGTTTGGTTGTCAATGCAGGCCCTTGACATGGGCCTCCCGCTCGTACATGGGTCGTCGCACTCGCGAAGGTAAGCACCAGTAAGCACCCTCGCCGTGTAACACTGACTGAACTAGTAGGTACCTGCTCTGGGAGCGTTGCTGGCTGCGCAGGGGCGCCCCTGCCCTGATGCCGGACCCCCAACAACGCTGCGAGGCAGTGCCCTGTGGCTGCCTGCCTGTGGCTAAGCATGCGTGCACCAGTCCACGTGGCGCTGCTGCTGGCCCTGAGCTGCCCCGAGTAAGGGATGTTCGCGCCCACATATCTGTACATGTCTGCTTCAAGACATGAAACCAGCAACCAGCAGGTACGCAGCTGCTTTTCAGGTTGCGCCCACATGAGGCGACCCTCGCCGCGCCAGCCAAGTGTTAGGCCTACCGTAGGTTGCAGTACATGACGATGAGACAGCCTGCCCCGGCCTGCCCTACTTGTTAGCAGACGATACACGGTTTACTGCCCGTCCCTTACAGTTACAGTTACAGACCCCAATGGGGCACGTCCGGAGAGCCAGGGGGGCCATAAGGACGAGTAGTGCGATATAATAACTAGT
>VFQN01004805.1_pt1 | contig 17339 bp, 27 predicted proteins | sample 3512371 | NCBI WGS metagenome assembly VFQN01 (sample SAMN10412370, study PRJNA504923) | tailings metagenome | isolation source: Replicate 2 from Balatoc abandoned mine | place: Philippines: Itogon, Benguet | collected 2017-08-28 | reverse complement strand
GGACTTTTGGGCGTTGGGTTTTATCAGAACTGATAAAATGCCTTGGCGGAAGAAACCTGAAGAAACCAGCCCTGCGCACGTATGTAACCTCCACCCTGCTCCACCTGACCTGCGCCATCGTGCGTGCGTGTCCACGCATTCCCCCACCCCACCCCCTTCGTTGCTTTCTGCGGTACGTACGTATGTGCACCCTCCACGCGAATCCTTTACTCCTTTCCACACTTCTCCTTCAAGTTTATTTTGAGCGCGGCCTCCTCCTCACATACAGTTTACACCAGACGAGAAACAAAAAAAACAAGCTCCTCCTCACAGTAGTGGACGTCCGCTAAATGCTGCGGCGATTCGACCTTGTCGAAGGTGCGCGTGGGTATGGAGTGCCTGCGCCAGTCCTGTGCTCCGTCGCCTACACGGGCGGCCATGCGTACGTGGGTACCGTACGTATTACGATGTGCCCTGACGCTTTGTACGGCACGACTGGCTTGTGGTACCTGCCGGCGCAGTTCATGCGAGGCAGAGTCCATCAAGACCACGTTCCGTCCAACAAGAGCGCGGCTTCTGTTTAGATGGTCCAAAATGCAAGCCAGTCAGCATGTTGCTCGAGTGCCCCTGCGTAAGCCATACGTAGGCAAGCGGGACGTGCGTGAAACAGAACACGCAGCGGGCTACACTACCGCAGCGCCCGTGTGCGTGTCTGCAAACAATTTGCACTTCGCAACATGGCCCAACAGGTGCACCACAACCGCAACTTCGTCGGGGTCAAGACCGAGCAACCAGGTCGGCATGCGCGAACACAACCAGCCAACGAAAACCGCACAATGGCACAACCCTCATGGCGCTGTCCTCTGGGCCCACGCCTGGACCCTCACGATGGGCACGAGCGGTCAAGCGCCACGCGCAACCCTCGACTCGGAATTTCGGCCCCCCTGGCAATCATGCGCCCTGCTGCCTCGCCCCCAGCCTTGCTGCGCCTTGCCGCTGCTGCTGCTGCTGCTACCTCGCCCCTAGCCTGGGCGGGTCTTCTCGCTGCTGCTGCCCTGCAGCCTCCCTAATCGCGGCGGGTCTTGTTGCTGCTGCTGCTGTTGCGCCTGCGTCGCTCCTGCTCCTCCCGCTTGGCCTTGTTGTTGATGAGGATGATGAGCACGCGGGCGAAGATGGCAAGCAGGTCAACCTGCGGGTTTGTGGCATGGGGGCGGGGGTGGGCGGGGGATGCATGAGTAAGGGCGGGCGAAGGGGGGATGGGGGCGGGGGTTTACCCGTGCGTAAGTTGGGCTGCGGGACGCTGGGACACGTATGGGTATGGGTGCTCACGATGGCAATGATGGCCAGCAGGTCCACCTGCGAGCATTGGCAGTCCACGGGTCAGCAAGGGGTTCCTACGGTTGAGGGTGCGAGGAGCGGGGTCGGCGACATGGCTGCTGCTCTCGGGAATGGCAATGACAGCGGGCCGACAGGCATGGCTGTGTGTGACACTCAACGATCATGAAGGGAGGCGAGGACGTGTTGCTGTGCACACGACCCTAAACCCAGGTCCAGCACTGCCTAAACATAGTTTCGTGCAAGAGTGGCCCCCTGTTATTCCTTCGCATCATACCAAGAATACCGGTTGCACACTTCCACGTTAACCCACCTGCAGGTCCAGCGCCGCCTTGACGTGGTCGGTGTACCCCACCGCCGCCTTCTCCACAATGAGCTGCGTGTCGAACAGCACATAGCCAGCGAACACCAGCAGCCCGCCGTACAGCTCCGCGGAGAAGGCAATCTGTACGGGAGAAAGACGCAAAGGGATGGATAGTTTAGCCCTTAGCATTGAGTGGCAATTGTGTCGGACAGCACGTTGACCGCAAAGACCAGCAGCCCGCCGCACAGCTCAGCGGGAAAAGCAATCTACACGACGGAGAGGGCAAAGCGGTAGAAAAAATGACCAGTTAGCCGGTCGCACTGGACTGGCGATTACATGTTGGTTGCGATGAATAAATGAAACGCGGGGGCGAAGGCAGCTAGGGAGGAGAGCCACGTCTTCAGAGCAGGTGCACGCCGTGTGCTGTGTTCCCTAGGCGACTCAGCGCACCGGCAGAGCTGGGTAGCTGGCAACGGAGGGGAGCGGTCGGGGGCGCGCCCGCCGCCCCAGGCAAACAGGCACACCCAGGCTCCCACCCTAGCCCTCACCGTCTAGTTGCCTGAGCAATGCTCTGATGCTTGCGTTGCCATCCCCTTCACCGCATGCTGCTTCACTCAGGCTCCCGCTCACTCGCCCGCCCCCAGCGGCGGACTGCCCAGACCACTTCCGAACAGAGTGGTACCGGCCCTCGCAGCATTGCCAGCCGTTGACAAGGACCTAGGCCTCGAGTGCCCACACTGCCCACCTGCCGTCCGCCCAGCAGCAGGCTCCCGAACCGCAGCGCCCTCAGCCCCAGCACCGCAGACGACAGCACACCGCCCACGAGAAGTACCCCTCTGCCCCCACTGAACTACATATCACAGTCTGCCCCTGGCAGCCCCCTCCAACGCACCTGGCGGCCGCCCAGCAGCAGGCTCCCGAACCGCAGCGCCATCATGCCAAGGACGGCGGACGACAGCAGGCCCCCCAGGTACAGCCAGGAGCGCCGCGCGGAGAGCAGCGCCGCCAACGTGAAGGACACGAACACGGCGCACGTGCCCAGGGCCGCGGTAAGGACAATGCTGTACGGCAAAGGGTACGAGGTACAAGGGGAGGGGGGGGGGGGGGTTAGGCGGCAGGGAGACGCGCCACATGCCAACCGCTGCGCTCAGCATGATGCTGTGGGGAAGGGGAGGGCGATCCAGGAGCAACGGGGGTGGCTCATGGGTTTAGCTGGCCAGTGCGAAGGACGCAAACACGCCGCGCGTGCACAGGGCCGCCGTATGCACGATGCTGTACTCCAAGGGGGGTCATGGTGGTGGAAGCGGTCACTAAGCGGTCACAAGGAGGGTTGGGAGGGTTGGATCGTTGCATGGCAGGAAGGCAGACGAGGGTCCACAGCCACCGCCCGCCCCCCAGCACCCATCCAAGTGATCCCCGGCACCGCCACCCCCACAGCCACTCCAAGGCCCAGTACCCACCTAGGCTCAACCCCCAAACCCACCCCATCCCCACTCCCCGCACCACCTGGGGTCCACCGCCATCACCAGCCCCACCCCCTCCCCACCGCAGACACTACTTGCTTCCAACCTGTTGCCGTGCCACTCTGCAGCTACTCCACCGCCACCATGTGCACTAACCTAGGGTCCACCGCCACCCCAAGCACCCACCTGGGTCCCAACACCACCGCCAGCCCCCACCGCCACCACCAGTACCCACCATGGGAAAACAGCCCCCAATGCCCACCAAATCTTCACCCTCCATTCAGTACCCACCTTGGGTCCACCGCCACCGCCAGCCCCACCAGCCGCCCCAGGGCCGCCCCCTGGCAGAAGCTCCACCCAGCCAGCAGACCGTAGCGCTTGTTCTGTTAAGGGGGGGGGGGGCATATGACACGTGTACCGTGATGCATACGACGTGTAGGGCACAGGAATAGGAGTACAGGTACCAATGGTTACGCCCGTAGCGCTTGCCCTGCGGGCGGGCCTATGACACGCCTGTCACCCAATCGTGTGACACCCCTCTGCCTGGCACCCGGCATGTGTGGCGTACGGCCGGAATCCCCAAGCGGTGGTGCTCGGCACTAGGCGTGCACGCTTGCTGGCTGTGTGTCCAGTGTGTGGTACCCTGTGCGGTCTGTGGCGCGCCCCAACACTGTACCCGACGCCCCCACCTAGGGTTTCCGTGTCAATGTGAGAAACCCCCCCCCACACCACCAGCGTGGTGGGCAGTGATGGCGTCCTTACCACACGACTGCCCAATACCGTACTACCAATACTGTTTAGAGATTTTGTGTCCCTGTGTGGGCCCCTCACCAGCGTGGCAGGTGATGAGGGCGTCCACATCAGTCCCAGCAGGCACCCGAAGGCGCCAATGGAGGTCAGGAAGCCGCTGATGCCGTACACCATGTCCGTGTACGCGCCCAGGGCCGTGATGGCCAGGGACACGGTGAGGGTGGCATAGACGCGCTGCAGGTGCCGCTGGACGGGCACCTCCCTGGGGGGGCAGGGCCAAGGGCGCCCAGGGTTCAGGCAGTGGGTTGGTTGGTTGCAAAGGCGTGCTCCTGCAGAGGGTTGTGCCCCGCTGGCCAGGCACCTCCCTGATTGAGGGAGTGAGGGAGTGAGGGAGTGCAGGAGGCGATGGGGTGGTGGTTAAGGGGCTGTTTGCCAGTGGAAAAGGACCAGCACAGATCAGGTGCCGCTAGACGGACATCTCTCTGGGGACAGGGTTGCGGGGATGTGCAGGAGTGTAAATGCGGTGGGTTGGTTGTGGAGGACTGTTGCCGAGGGCAGGGCCACCGTGCGATGCCTGTGCGGGTGTGCGCAGAGCCTTCCAGATAGCTTCACGTTGCGACCAGCGGTACAGTGTTCGCATGGGCGTCGCAGACGTCGCCTATAAATGTGTTCGCATGGTCGCTGCAAATGGAGCGTGGGTAGGCCGCGTGCGAGGAGTGGCCTGACAGCGTGTCCCGGCACCTAACCCCCGCTGACACCTTGCTCTGAGCCACCTGTAAGGTGCACTTACAGATTGCTTAACTTCAGGAAGGTGTCCAGGCGAACATTATTCCACCGTTGGCCCACGAGACGGTCCACGAAGTCCATTTCCGGTCGCTCTCGTTGGCCGGGAAACTATGATAGCTCAGACCGAGCGCCCTGGCGAGTGATAGCTACTTTACCGTGAGCGTGACGCGTTTTTGTGAAGAAGCGCTATGAAAGAACTCTAGACGCAGGCCAATTTCATGCGGAGCATAAAGGGGCTGCAACACGCACGACACAGCATGGAGCATGTGTCAGCATGCTTCTTGGCGCCTTACTACTACTTGTCATCATAGGTTCTCGGAACGCCTATTTTACCTCGTGTTCTTTGGGTGCTTGACGCCGCTTCCTGACTGCCCCGACCCAGCCCTACCCAGACCACTGCCTCTCGCAGCTTACAGGCAGATATCTGCAACGAATAACACGGTCGTATATGAATTTTGCTTAGTGAGGGCCAGAAACTGCTCCGCATCACACAGTGTCGAGCCGAGGACGCCCACGGACGCCTTGTGCGCCACCGTAGACGTTGAGCGGGGAGCATGAAGCAAACGGTCAAGCTTGTATCAGCGGAGGGCTATGAGTTCATTGTGGACTACAAGGCCGCGTGCGTATCCAACACCATCCGTAACATGCTCAGCTCCCAAGGTGCGCCTTTGCCTGTCGGGAGAGCAAACCCTCACCTGGATGCTGGCACGGCAGTGCCGTTGGAGTGCCAAGCGTCAATGCTTTGCGGCGGGTGATTACCACCCACCGCAAAACACACGTGCACTGAACACACGTACTAGGTGCCATGCTACTAGCTTCTGACTGGAGCCGTAGAGCCCCACTTGCGCAATGCGCCGGGGGACTTCTGCACGCCTTCGTCTCAACCGCATGGCAGTGCTCATGTCAGGACCAGGCCAGTGGTAGCGTGCCATGGTGACTGTCAACGTGGCATGCCATGCCATGCCCGCGTGCCCGCAGGCAGCTTCACGGAGACGGAGCTAGGCGAGGTGAAGTTCCCCGAAATCTCCACCCCTATCCTGGAGAAGGTCTGCCAGTACTTTTACTACAAGCTCCGCTACCAGAACTCGTGAGTATGAACCAGCAGAGGCCTGGACTGCTGTGGGCCGGGAGGGGGCCTAGAGCTATTGGTTTGGCTGCATTAGGCGTGCCTCTGCATTCCTGTGTGTGCCCCCAAGGCGGCATGCAGCTGCGTGACTTACATACCAGCAGAAGCTCGACCATTTGTGCGCTGGGAGGGTTGGAGCTGTGTGGCTGCTGCGATGGGTGATCCAGTGTTACACTGTGGGCAAAAGCCGGGGGATGGGTGTGTTCTCAAGGACCCAGGAACCCCAATGGGATTGGTGTGTTCTCAAGGACCCAGGTGTGTTCTCAAGAACCCAGGAACCCCAATGGGTGGAGCTGCTCTGAGTAGGAAAGGCCACATCTCAAGGGTCACATACTTCCACCCGTTGAAACACAAAGCCGTCGAACGTATGTGCAGCCGCTGCCACGAAGCTTCGGTTCCTCTGGGGGGCTCTCACCTGTGTGATATTGCCTCACACCGAGGCGGGCATGTGCATGTCCGCGGGAGGCAGCCAATGCCGGCAATAAAATGTACGGTAACGCTTGATGCCTACCGGCACCATGTGCTCCATGCCCTCCCCGTAAAACCACCATATCCATGTATACCACGTGTATTTAACCCTACCTTACCGTTACCTTGCCCTCCCCGCAGGACCACCAAGAACATCCCTGAGTTCAAGGTGGCCCCGGAGATCGCACTGGAGCTTCTAATGGCGGCCAACTTCCTTGACACGTAGTTCCACAACGCATATGCATTTATGACTGCAACGTTGGTGGGGCAAAGCAGGCATGGGGCAGGCCGGTCACGTGCGGCTGTGGGTGGGACCTTGGGCGGACGGGGGCCGGGGAGGGCATGGCCTGCAAAGTGCACAGTGGGGGCGATCATCGGTTGTGCATGGGATGCATGCCGCTTGTACTGGTGATAGGTTCTGAGGACGGGCTAGGAGGCAAATGAGCAGCACGAGCCCATGCCGTCTCGCCCTGCTTCTGTACGGGGCCCAGCTGCCGAGGCCTGCAAATGCAATTGCCGTACTAGGCTTGCGGCTGACAGGTTTTGGGCGCCGGCTGAAAGGGGAGCCGGGAATACTGTTAAACGGGTCCTGGTGGAGTTGTCGTTGCCGGCACTAGGTCCGTTAACAGCGTGGGCATGGTTCGTGCGACTGCGCGGCTTGCAGGATGGGTAGCGGATGTGGAGCGGCATGGACGGGGGTGGTCCCCGGTGGGCGTAGTGTTTGTAGCGTTGTGAGGACAGCAGTGTGCAGCAGCTAGCGCATGCATGGTGAGGACCAGGGGGCGGGCGCCTCTGGTGGAAGTCTATGGCGCGCGAACCATTAAGGGCACAGGGCACATTGCTGAACGGGACGCTGGCTACACGTGCCTTGCATGGCAGTACGGCACCTGTGGGGATCAAGAGCCGTCTGTGGCGTTCAGATGCGTTCGGTCGCATCAGGTCACATTCAAGGGCACTTCCACACAGCTGCGCCTTTCTGCTTTGCCTAGTGTGTGTGTAAGGCATGTTGGTGTCGGTGTGCTTGCCACGGTAACATGCTTGTGGGTGAATATGGTTGCAGCACAATTACAGGCAAGGCCGCCAGGGGGCAGGAGAGCACCCTGGACTGAAGACCCAGCCAAACAGGACAACAGCCATGTCAGCTTGCACATTGGGGGGACGCAGAGCGAATGACGGGAGACGTGACTTTCAGAAGGTCGAACCATTACCGGTAGCGTACTGCAGCCTGTTACCAGCAGATCAAAAGCAGAGGGATGCACGGGAAAGGACAGCGGCCATGCAGGAGGCCGTGGTGGTGGAGTCAGCCCAGCGTGCGAGGTCAGCCCTGCCAGCGTCGGATGGCCATCTGGCTAGTATTTGGCCATAACGCCATGCTCCCGTGCATGCAGCCAGCAGCACGCGCTAGGGAAGGCCTGCAAGAGTGCGCTACCAGGTAGTACCAGGCGCCCGGCGGCTTATAAGCAGTATGCCAAGCGGCCGATCCTCCCCCTACGGAGGATGACACGCCATGGCGCAGAGGGATGGGACGGCGGACTTGCAGCTGCCCGAAGGACCGTGCACTCCCGCGCAGCGAAACTGCAGCAGCAGTGGACCCTGCTCCGGAGGGCCACAGGTACGGCTCTCCGCGAGCGTACCGTAGCGTGTTGGTGCCGAGTACGATAAAGGCTTGCCCTGTACGAATGCAGCCGGACAGCTGTGCCCTGTACAAACTTGTTCCACCGGCAGAAGCGTAGGTCCGCAGGATTTACCGCTGCTCCTTCGTTGCATAACGGGGTACAATGTAGGTTGTTGGCCACACGTGATGGGGCACCACCGCCCACCCTTAACTGCCATGCAGAGCCCTACCCGACAAGACCACGTGCGTGGCAGGAACGCGTGCGACACGTGTGCCGCACTGGCTTCCTTCAGATTTGGACCCCTGCACAGGTCTATGCTTCATCACCTTCCAAAGAAGTGCCCGCGGACTGCCCTAACCGGAGCAAGACAGGCCACGGTGGGCCCCCTGAAGGCGTTCAGTACCGGTAAGGCTCCGTCCCTCGGCTGCCGTGCCGGTGTTTCACCCAGCTGGCTGCCGCCCCTTTCCGTCCCTTTCCGTCCCTTATCAGCTTGCAAGAACCGTAGCAGCACTCCACCCCCGCGCTATGTCGACTTGCACGTCCACTACTGTTCCCCTTCGTGCGTCCTTCCTGTTCGCTGTCTACAGCCGCCTGAAGGGGCAGGATGGCCAGCCCTGGCCTCCCTCCTCCCACACGCCCAACGTATCACCTTGAGCCCGATCTGTATGACGTCATGAGCGTGCAATCTGACAAGCACTGGCATATGCAACGAGCTTACTCATCCCGTCCGCTTGGCTTCCCACATGTGCGGTCTGGACCAACGCAAAGCGAACAAGGTCCGCAAGTCTACAGGATGGCAATAATAGTAGCGTTCGTTATTGCAAGGATCTGACGCTAGCGTTTGCTCAGCGGGGCGCATGGGCCATCACAGTACGTCAAGCCGTGCCGAATGAAGCTGACCTGGACACCGGCGCCCCTCTTATTGGCTTCTCCAACCCAGAAACCGAGATAATCAGCAATATCGATACAAAACAAATAACATTGCTGTGCTTTCAGATAAGAAGTAACCTTGTTTTGCAACAGCACGTGTTTCAAGATGTCATTTGCGTTGAAGACCAAGGCACCTCTGGTGGCCTCGACGGATGTCCATGCGCATGCGAAGCTCTCGCCGGTGGTGGCGCGTCGGAGTCAATGCGCGTCTAGCAGGTCAGGGTTGTGGCAGTAGGGTGTAGTGGCTGTCTCTAGGTCGCTTGCTTTCGTCCCTCTGAACCGCTGTGTCGCAATGCATGCAGGTCTGCACCGGCATGCTCCTCTGCATCTCCTAAGGCGTCGCGGCGGTCGATGACCTGCAGGTGCGTTGTCTCGGAGGCACTTTGCGGCTGGTGCGGGTCCCAAATGCCTAAAGCCATCCTGCCCCTCCTTTTGCGCAGAGCCCAAGCTGCTGCGCCTATGGCCGGGGCTGTTCCCACTGTCAAGATCGACAACGTGTCCGATCCCTTTGCAACTGTGCTGACGGTGGAGTTCGGCGAGCGCGGGACAGAACTGCTGGATTCGGTAAGAGCCTAACCCGACGGAAGGGGCTCTCACTCTGCGTTCATTGATATGAGAACATGACAACATCTCATCTATGCTGATCCAACAGGTCACGGCCCTGAAGAACCTGGGGCTCAATATCAGGAGGGCTAAGGTTGGCTTCAAGTCTGGCTCGAAGACGGAGAACACCTTCTACATTACGGATGCGGACACGAGCGAGAAGGTCATCAAGTCTGCTCGCCTGGAGGACATTCGCATGACGGTCATGAACAGCCTGATGGCCCAGTTCCCGGTGAGCTTGGCAGCTTGGGAACCCTTGCAGGGACCCTGAATGCACTCAGCCCCAGGAGCATTTTGCCTCTCGTGCGCATATGAACCACTATTCACTCGCTTGGGTAGCAAATGCCCAACCATTTGCCTTGTGTATGTGAGCTTGTGTGGCCACACTGGCTTACTAATGCTGGTCACGTGGTGGGGTCGGGGGATGGCAGAGGCGGCAAGCGGCAGTGAGCGCAACAACTCCTGATTAGATTCGGTAATTACGCTACTGGCGCTCAGCATATGGGTGCACTCACAACACCAACGTGCAACGTGCCAAGGCAGACTTGCTCCTGAGCAGCACACCACTACCTCATGCTGTCCTCCCCAGCCCGCAACCCACATGCCCCCAGCCCCCGAGCCCTAACCCCTGCAACCACAACCTCTCCCAGAACACTCGCAAGGCCCTGTCGTTCAGCAAAAGATCCTCGCCACGGTTGCCCTCGCCGACCTCGGCCCCACATGCCCCAAAAGCTCCCCACGCCCCGTGCCACCCACACTCCTCCTCTTGCACGCTTCCCCACGTTGCACCACAGGACATCAGCGAGGCGCTGTCGGGCAGCAAGAGCTCCTCCCCAACGCCCGACCCACATGCCCAAAACCCCGCGCATCCGTGGTCACCACCCTCACCCCGCTCACATGGTTTCCTCGCGTTTCACGTGCACCCTGCGCAGGACGTCAGCAAGGCCTTGCTTTGTCGCTTGTCTTCACGTCCAAACCCCGGCGCACATGTCCCACAACCTCTCACACGGGCCTTGCCACCACACTTACCCTCTCGCAGGACATCAGCGAGGCGCTGTCGGGCAGCAAGAGCTCCTCCGACGAGCCCAAGATCCTGGGCACCCGCCGCAAGGTGGTGCAGACCACCATCGACGTGACGGAGGCGCCCAACGGCTCGTGCTCGGTGCTCAAGATCACCACACGCGACCGCCCCGGCCTGCTGGTGGACATTGTGCGCGTGCTCAAGGACATCAACCTCAACGTGGTGTCCGCCGAGATCGACACGGAGGGCACGCTGGCCAAGGACGAGTTCTTCATCACCTACCACGGCGAGCCGCTCAACTCGCCCATGGTCCTGCTGGTCAACAACAGCCTGCAGTACTACCTGTCCCTGGCCGAGGTGGCCACCGAGGAGTCGTACTAGACTGCCGTACGGCGTACGGGGGCGTCGTGCGGGGGCCGTACATGGCGTGGGAGGCGTTACAGCTGGAGGGGTACGGCGTACGGCAGGGGCGCGCCTGAGGCGGACAGGCTGGCTGGAGGCGCGCGTGGAGGCGGGTGCAGCGGCTGGCTGATTGGATGACTGCAGCGCCGTTGGGTGGAGCGGAGCTGGGGAGCCGCGGGCGCGGGATATAAGGGGGAGCGGCGGGGGAAAGGGCGGAGGGAGCGGCGGGGGCGGCGATGATGTGGGGCGGTGGCCCTAGGGTGTGAGGCCGAAGGCAAGCTCGTCCGTGTACGGGCCGGGTGGCAGTTCCTGGCTTGCTTTCGGACGGGCTTGGTCTTGTCGTTAGCTCGTTACCCGTTGTTTAGGCCTTGACAGCAGGTAGCTGGGACGCCGATGGCGGGGCGTGTGCCTTTGGCATTTGGGCCTTCCAGGCTTTATTACCTATTGGTTGCGGCAGCCCGCGTGAGCACGGCCCCTTGCTGTGCATCCGCATTTCGGCTCGGGTGGTGCGCGTGAGTCACTCCGCTTCTTCTTTGCAGCGGCCTTCGCTGTCGATATACCCTAATTGTTTGCTGGTGCGGAGTGGCGCACGTGCCGGCTCGTATCAAGAGCGCACATTGGCTCGTAACCTGAGCTGTGTTGCCTGAAAAGTAAAAAGGTTGTACAGAGTGCACTGCGCACTGAATCCAAGGCGACGCTAGTCGGACCGTTGGGTGGAGTGTGGGCAGGCGGAGGGGGACACAGCCACCGTAGCAAAAAAGGTGCAATCCCTGACTATGTAGCGCGTGGGTTACTCCAACTGTACACACCTATTCATGTATGTTTGCATGCTGCTGCTGGGTTGCTGCATGGTTCATTTGGAGTTCGCGAGGCCCAGATGATGTCGCTGAGCGTGTATCGCAGGCAGCTCGTCACGTAGGGGCACCAGGGGACCTCCCCTGGTCAGCCCTGCTGGGAGTTCGCAAGGTCTGTACAACTATAGTGCTCGGCTGGGCCACTCACCTGCACCCACGCGAACCACATGCACGTCAAGAGCGTTAGTGAGCTACCGGCAAATCTGCAGCGCTCCTGGATGGGTTTCTCCTTCTCGGATGCCCTTGGTGGGCTGAGCCGGCGCTGTACCGGTGTATCCCTGGGACGACTGCATTATGAGGCTCTTAAACCGTTAAGGACCCGCAAGGAATACTGACAGCCAGCATACAGCCCCATCTCTCCTGCAGCGCATGGCCACACGGACTCGCCGGATACTGCAACACTGCAAACGGGTAAAGACCTTACAGTCAGTCAGTGTTCCACGGCGAGGGTTCTTCCCTGGCAAACCACCGTGCTCAGCAAGCTGGGAGTGCGGGCGGGCACTGAGGTGCAGTGGCGTAATGCCACAGCGCCTGGGTGCGTGTGCAACTGATGCAACGGCGTGCAGCAATGTGGTTCCTTGGCACTACCCTTGCACAAGGCCGCCCACTGCGTCTACAGTAGTGAACGACCGGAATAGCCATGCCCCCTCCTGTAAACACTGTGAAGGCACGGCAGAGAGACATAACCCTTGCCTTGCGCTGCTGGCGAGCTGCTGCCCTTGCCGGCCGCCCCGCTTCGCACCACCCACTGCAGCATGCCGCCCATCGTGCTGCACAATACCGTTCCCGAACTTCCAAGCCTCTTCCTCACGCCTACTATCCTGATCGCCCAGCGCACAACGAGGCTACATGCCCTTGCTAACCACTGGTTCCAAGGCCCAAAATGTCATGTCCGGCAACCAAGAAGCCTTCACACCGGCAACTACCCAGTACCCAACCGGCGCGTGCATGCAAGCACCATCCTGGCGCCGGAAGCCGCAGCCACCGCAACCTCACCAATTCCATTGCCTTGGGATTTCCAGGGTGCCGTGCTGCTGCCATTCGCAGGAGCCCTCAGCTGAGCCTTGCGCTTCAGACCCCATCCGCGGTGCGCGCGGCCGAGGCGGTGGCCGTGGCCGCGGCAGCGGCAGCCACTGCTGCGCGGGCCTCCGCAGGGGGCAGCAGCACCCGCAGCGCCTCAGGCACCCTCTCCAGCTGGATCCCACACGGGGCCCGGTACGCATCCGGCACGTCCCGCACCGTAACGGCACTGGCTGGCAGCACCTGGCCATCCAGCACATGCATCAGAAGCCGATGAGCGTCTGGGTGGTCGTCGTCGGTCTTCGTGATGGCCTCAAGAGCGGCCAGGGGCATGCAGGCCCCATGACCCTGGCCCCCGGTGCCTCGGCCTGATGCCGCCGCCGTCTCTGAGTTCATCTGCGCCGCACACCCACCCGCGCGATCCACCGCCGCGCGGAACTCGCCCGGAAAGACGCACGCAGCTTTGCACAGCGTGTGCACAAGGATGTGCTGAAGGTCTCCCAGCTCCTGCTGTGTGTTGCCGGCGCCCAGCAGCCCTGCCGCCGCTGCTGCCGTCCCCTGGGCGTGCAGCTCCAGCGCCGCCCCCAGCAGCTCCATCAGCCGCACGTCCCGCAGCAGCAGCTGCCGCCACGGGGTGTCTGCACCGCCGCCGCCGCTGCCGCCCACGGCGGCGCCATGGCCCTGTGCGCCGTCACCGCTGACGGCGACGCCGTCGCAATGTCCGCCGTCACCGCCGCCGCTGCCGCTGACGCCAGCTGCAGCAGCAGCGGTGCCAGCGTCCTGCTGCTGCTGCTGCTGCTGCCGCACGACCGCCTCGGCATGCTTCGCCAACGGCAAACCAGTGGCCCTCAAGGTGAAGACCGCGCACACCACAGCGCAGTCAAGCATCATCATCACAGTGTCATCGTCTACGCCGGCGTCGCCCCCGGCCCCCATGCACCTCCGGCCGCCTCCCTGTCCGCCCTCCCCCCTCCCCACAAGCTCCGCGCACACCTGCACGCCTCGAGACAGGGCCGGCAGCAGCTCTGCGACCGCAATGGACGAGCGCACCGCGTACAGCCCGGGCCGACCTGGCGGCCCCGCTACCTCTGCCCCTGCTGCCCCCGCTGCCGCACCTGACCCTCCTTCCTCAGCCCCTGGGCCCGGCCTCGCCAGCTCAGCACCCCCGCGCCAGCACTGGGTCAGGCCTACACCCTCCGCGTGCTCGCCCAGCGCCTGCTGCAGGCACAGCGTCCTGGCACTCGATCGGGCAAAGAAGAGCGCGTCGTGCGCCACCACCGCCAGCCACGTGGCGCTCCGACCCGCGGGTCGGCGCCCTGGCCGCCCCTCAGCCGTCGCCACCGCCGCCGCCCGCAGCTCCTCCACCGCCAAGCGCAGCCGCCGGCCCGCCGCCGACACTAGCTCCCCCACCTGCCCCGACGCAGTGCAACACAGCGTTCCTTGGGATGATCAGGTAAGTACCGACGCACTTTGTTTACTGGTTCTGCTCGTCAACTCATTTCCTTTTCGCGTGCAGACACATGCGTTCCCGTGTCTCCCCGGTGCCGTGCACGGTGTCCTCGTGTTTCACGCTTCCCACCTGCCCCAGATGACCGTGCAGCAGCGCATGCGCCAAGGTGGACCAGGTCCCGGCCAAGATGGTTTGGGGGAACCACGCTAGCCCGCCATCGCTGCCCGCCCCCATGCGGGTCATCTGCCGCGTCACGCACGGCAGCAGGCCGGCGGCCAGCAGCGCTGCGGCGACGTCCGCAGAGGGCTGAGCGGGCACACCTGACAGACGACAAAAGGAGAGTGCAAGGCATGGGAGTTAGCGTGTGCGTGGTCTGGCCGTGAAGGGAAGAATGCGTTGGGGTGCGTAAAGGCGCTGCTGCGGGTGCCACCGTGGTGCAAGGCTCGCACCGCACACGCAGGGAGCGGCACATAACAAAGCGCGAACGCTGGGTTGGGAAACACTGTGACTTGTTCTGTGCTGCATCATATTTTTCACACTCGTTGCGATTGCATACGTTGTGCATACGGCAGGCATTGCCGTAGGGCCTGTGACGGTAAGGAACACTCCCGACCAGACATTGACGCAAAGCACTACTTAAAACCAAGTGCTAACAATATCCCAACACTTCGACTGGCCCAAATACAACATCTCAACGTACCTTGCATCTGCTGCATCCAGGCCGGGTACCCGGGCAACGCCGCCTCGGCCACCAGCAGCGCCTCCGGGTGCTGCACCGCCGCCACGTACGCCTCCCACCACGCCCGCAGCTGCGCCCGTGTGCGCCCCCGCACCCTCTGCCGCCCCCACACGTCCGGCAGCAGCGCCATTCGGGCGCACGCCAGCGCACGGCACAGCAGCACCGAGCCGTCGGCTTTGGGCAGCAGCGGGCTGGTGCTGCCCCAGCCACCAGCATCATTGTGCAGTTGCACCCCGGGCAGCGGCCCTCCCCAGCGGGCCAGCAACCCCCTGGCCAGGCGCAGGCATAGCGCGACGGTCGCCGAGCGGTTCAGCGGGGGCAGGCTGTCGGGGGCAGCCAGCTCTGCCGCACACTCCTCCCCTGCTGAGTCCCTGACCTGCTCACCCGCGCGCCCTGCCCAGCCGCCGCCTGCCTCCTGTTCCCCCTCCACCCTGCTGCACACGTCACTCCCCCCTGCTGCAGCCGTCGCAGCAGCCTGCTGCTGTACCTCGCCCTCCAGGTACTGCGGAGCCTCCTTGTGCGCCTCATCCAGCAGCGTCATCCAGGCGTACAAGGTGGACCCTGAGGGGTGAAGCCCCAACGCCTGGCCGCGCTGAACTGCCGCTCTGTCGTACTCGGCAGCGGCTGTGCGCTGGGTGGGGTACGACTGCCCTAGGACTGGCAGCACAATCACAGCGGGCCGTGGCCGGCCGAACACGTCGCCCCCGTCCAGGGCTGCGCACAGGTGTGCCATGTGGGTCAGGCCCAGCACGCCGCCGCAGGGGCGCCGTACGACGTCCACCCAGTCCATGTTCAGTTTTTGGCATGTGGTGCGCAGTTTGGGCACGAGGCTGGAGTGCAATACCAGCGCATAGCGCCGCAGGTTCTCATCCCCACCCGCCATGGCAGGCGCGGTGCCCAGCAGCAGGACGCGCGCCCAGTGCTCCAGCAGCCAGGAGGAGTGCACCTGGTCGCGCAGGTGGCGCATGGGGTGCGAAGGAAGCTGCAGGAAGGTGGCGCCGCTGCTGCTGCTGCTGCTGCCTGCGTTGTCGGGCTCCTTGCCGGTGCCGCTAAGGTGCAGCAGGCCGACGCTGAGCGCTCTGACCAGGGCCAGCGTCTCTCGAAGCAGCAAGTCCAGCTGGTGCAGGGTGTCCAGCTGGGGCTTTGCTCCTCGCCCAGGTCCAGCTGCTGTAGCCGAAGCCGCCTGTCCCGCCCGCGCGCGCTGCATGTTCGTATTCCTGCTGTGATTCGGAGGCTGCACTACACGTGCTGCGGGCGTAAATTGCTCGGCGGCCTCCGCGAGCAGTCGGGAGTAGCATTGAAGCGTGTCGGCCCTGAGCAGCGCCGGGCCAAGCACTTCACAACAGAATTCCCGCCAAGCGCCCGGATCGTGCGAGGGAATTGAGAACTGCTCGGAAAGGTCTCCGCGGATGCACGTGTAGATGGTTGCAGGGCCGTCGCCAAATGCCAGCGGGTTTGAACGGCGCAGCGCCAGGCCAAAGAGCGCCAAGAAGGCCGCTGTGTCCTGGCTGGGTTCCCTCCACAACAGCTTCATGTCATCTGCAGGCACCCATGACCGCGCCCGGAGCGTCTCTCGGAGCTCATGTGCCATTCGTTCCGCCACGGCAAGCTCCGACACAGTGACCTCTATGTCATCCCCTGCAAGACATTGCTGCTGTATACCCCGAGCTATGCCTAAAAGGATGTGGAGGTTCGACCGCCACCGCTGGGAAGCGCTCGCAGCACCACCTCTAGAAGCCATTCACCACGATACAGCTCAAGGGTCATGGGCAGCGAAGACGTGCTTGATGGTTACGAAGTGTCGGTGACCATGCTGAGAGGAGCGCAACAGGGTCGGAAGTTGGACCCACCCAGGTTTGCGGTACGCGCAACGGACTCCTCATGGACACATGGAGTATCGAGTCAGGGTGGCCTTGTGAGTTGCCCATGGCCCCTTTTAACCCCTGTCATCCTTGTCCGCATGTGCGCGTCTGTCACGTCATTTCAAACATGGTGCCCTATCCTTGCAGCCCGTGCGGTTGTGCACCTCATTGAAAAGGCGCTTGCCAGGGTGCGTGCCAGGCGGCAGGTCTGGCACGTGGCACGTGGCATCTGAAGCAGTGTGTTGGCGGCGGCACTGGGCTGCCTCACCCTTCGTTGTTTTATGACTGCCACAGGAACAGCCAGCCACGCGCACTCGGTAAATGACGGGGAGTGGCACAGGACTCCGCGACACTACTGCAAGGCCTGTCCCAGTGATGCGGCACATCTGGCTCCTGCACGTTGAGGCCCTGGTGAACCAGGGCTGGCATCTTATTTAATTTTCACTATAAAATCCAGTTTCCAGCCCGCGGAGCGGAAAATTTTGGAGGGATTTAATTGCAATCGACCAAACTTCTGTCCTGGATTCACGACCAAATAATTTCCGGTTCACTATTTATACCACGTGCCGAGGCACCATTTAGTGGGGCACAGCCTGACCGCTGCCCCTCGTGCTGCTCTGCGGCCATGCCC
>VFQN01004804.1_pt1 | contig 17351 bp, 11 predicted proteins | sample 3512371 | NCBI WGS metagenome assembly VFQN01 (sample SAMN10412370, study PRJNA504923) | tailings metagenome | isolation source: Replicate 2 from Balatoc abandoned mine | place: Philippines: Itogon, Benguet | collected 2017-08-28 | reverse complement strand
TCCTCACGCCTGTTCGGTGGTCCGGTCGAGTACGTGATGTCGGGATCGGGGCATATCGCGGGCGTCATCAACCCGCCCGTCGATGGCAAGCCGCCGAAGTACCAGTACTGGACCAACAGCGACCGCGTCGACAATCTCGACGATTGGATCGATGGAGCGACAGAGACGCCGGGCTCATGGTGGCCGCACTGGATGCAGTGGCTCAGGAAGCAGTCGGGCAAGGAGGTCGCCGCGCGCGAGCCCGGCGCCACGCTCGGTGTGATCGAGGACGCACCCGGGAGTTACGTGCGGGCGAAAGCTTGAGCTTTCGCTTTGCGCGGTCGGCAACGGCTCCGCCTACTGCCGCCGCGCCGCTGCCTCGCGGTCGCGTGCTGTCTCGCGGCCTTCGGCCGCCACCGATAGGCATGGTGTCGCGGGTTCTCGGTAGCGCTCGAAGAGCGCATTGTCGGACGAGACCGCGTAAATGGCCGCGCCGGCGCCAGTAGCCGAAGGCGTTGGCGACCGGCGCCACCAAGAAAGCAGGCGAGGCAGCGGCCGGCGCGCGTGTAGGCGAAGCCGTACGCGCCGCCAAAGTTTAGAGGCTCAAACCTCTCGCGATCTCCTCCGCGACGTTGCGGCGGGCGGTGATCTCGGCCTCGAGTAGCTGCTCGCTGCGGCCGATGACGCCGAGGCGTTCTTCCTGTGACTTGAGCGTATCGAGATAGCGGCGGCCGAGGTCGGAGCTGGCGCCGACCGAAGCGAGGTTGCGGCGGATCCGCTCCTGGTCCTCGGCGATCTTCTTGCGCTCGGCTTCGAGTTCGGCGCGCTGGGCACGCGCGCGATTGATCTCACCGATGGTCTCACCAAGGCGGGCGACGGCCGCCTTCAGCGCCGGGCTCTCGTTCTCGAGACCCTGGATGGTGGTCAGGATCTGCTCGGGTGCGAGTGTCGTCAGCCGTACGAGGCGACGGTCGGTGCGCTCGAGGACGAGTTGCGCCTTCGTCGTCGCTCCCTTCGGCGCGTCGATCTTGAAGCGGAACCGCGTCGGCGTTTCCTCGATCGTCTGCTGGTCGGCGGACGGGCTCCAGCCGGCGGGACGCGGCTCCTCCACGATCACCTCGCGGTCCTCCTCGGCCGGCGTCGTCACCTCGTAGGCGATGGTCTGGCGCGAGCGGGTGGTGACAGTGAGTTCGCCGTTGATGGACTTGCCGAGGATCGTGCGCTGGACGCCTTTGTCCTCGCGGCGGATGTCGGTCTTGGTGTCGATCGCGAGCGTGACGAACTTGAATGTGCCGCGTGGCAGCAGCGGGAGCTGCGCATCGCCGACGAAATTGGTGCCGCCGTCGCCGCCTTCGAACGTCGTGACGATGCCGGCGGGAAGCGTCGCGTCGCCGTCGTTGCGTAGGCGGACAGCAGCGAGCGGGCGGCGCGCGTGCGTATCGGGCTGGTAAAGCCACGTGCGGGACGCAGCGACCTCGCGATCGAGGAACGGCACCATCATGGTGTGGCCGGTTGCGAGCGAGACGCGCGTCGGGAAACGATAGAGGAGCTGCGTGCTCGCCTCCTCTGCTTCGGCCGCTATCGCGGCGGAGCCGAGCGTTTCGGGCGGTGGCGGCGGCGCCGGCGCCGCGGCAACTGGCACGGGCGGCTCAAAGCCGCGGCCTGAACGATAGCGCTGCGCTTCCTGGAGCGGCGGTGCCCCGGCCATGCTGCGGGACGCGCGTTTCGCCTGGCTATCGGCGGCGCTGGCGAGCATCGCCGCGCTGTCGCTGTCGTCCTGTTTCGGCAGGACGCGCTGTCCGGCGGTGACCGGCACCTCGATGCGGTCGGAGAAGAAGGCGGTGTAGAGCGCTTGGCGCAGGGCCACGGGATTGCCCGACACCAGCGTCAGCTCGACGTCCGTCCAATCGCCGCCAGTGAGGTTTTCGACCACGGCCCAGCCCTGCAGTCGCGCCTTGCCGCCGTCCTTCGGCAGCACGAGGCGATACGACGTCTTCCATACCGGCGCGCCGACGACGTAACTCAACGCGATGTTGCGCTCGCCTTCACCGAGTATGCCGAGCGAGAGCTTGCGGCGTTCCTTGGCGCGATTCTCCGACAGCCCCTGCAGCGCGCGATCGATCTGCGCCTTCGCGAGCGGGTCGGTGAATTGCAGCGTCGTCACCTCCTCGAGGACGGCCTGCACGAGCCCGGCGTTGGTCATCAGGCTCAGGCGATGACGCGTGAGCGTGCCGCCGTCGCCGGGGAGGCGCACTTCGAAAGGCTCGACGCGGAACACGCGACCCTTGGCCGACACCTGGCCGGCAATTTCGACCTCGCTGCCGACAAGCGCATTGAGCAGCGCACTCGGTGAGCCCAGCGCATCGGGGCCGAACGGCAGATCGCGGAACAGCTCCTCAAGCGGCGCCTTGCCGGGCAGGCTGACCGCGCCGATGCCGCCGGAGCGATCGAACACGGTGAGGCTCTTGAGGAGGTCGTCGACCTGATCGAGCCGGACTGAGAGATCGACGCTGGTGCCGCCGGCGGCAGGCCCGGAGTGAGTGAACTGCGCAAGGCCGATGCTCGACAGCACGACGCGGCGCAGCGGCAGCTCGGCAGCAGCGGCCGGCAGCACGTTCGCGGCGACGAGCAGCAGGGCGGCGGCGAGGCGGCGGGCGGCAGCGCGCCGCGCTTTGCGCGACGGGGGCGTGGCGTGGAAATGGGGTGAAGTTGTACGGCTCGGCATGGGGTTTCCCAAATGATGGGCCGCCCGATGGCCGGGGGCCTGCGCAACGTTTCAAGCATCATGCGGCGCGTTACCGGGCGTCGCTCCGTCCCCATTGCGGCGCCGCCGCACCAGATGAGGGCTGCAAAAACTCAAACAGAGCTATTGGTCGGAATTGCAGCGGATTGTGCGGCGGGACTGAGGCCATCGACTGCACCGCGGCGAGTGAGCTACTGCGAGAACCCGTCGCCGAACGGGTTGAATGGCCGCTTGCGCGCCTGCGGACGCGGTGCTGGCTTGACCGCGGGGACAGGGGCGACCTGAGCCGGCGGCGGTTCGGTGGTAGCGGTTTCGCTTTCCTTGGCGCCGACGGCGGCGGGTGTGGGGGCGGGCGGGGTGACACCTTGTGTTGCCGGCTGTGGAGCGCCCGGCTGCAAGGGCGGCGAGGGTGCGGCCGGCGTGACCGTGGTCGTAAGGGGGATTGGCGCTTGTGAACGCTCCCCGTCGCGGGCGCGTTGTTCCTCGAGCAGGCGGTCGGCCTCGCGCTGGCGCTCCGCGTCGATGGCGCGCTGGCGCTCGGCTTCCAGACGGGCGCGATCCTCGTCGAGCTTGCGCAGTCGCTCGAGCTCGTCGACATCGCCTTCCATGCGGCGCACGCTCAATTCGCGCTCGAGCGCGTCGAGCTGGAACTGCGGTTCGATCGAAGCGAGGCGTGCGAGCGGGCCCGCCCAGACGATCGTGACTGCGGGGAGCGGGCCTTTCGGCTTGGCACCCTTGCGCGGATGAACGGTTGCGCCGTCGAGCTTCCACTCGCTGTCGATGCGCTGACTGTCGAGGTCGATGATCATGGCGCCGTTGACGCGACCGGCGCGAGTCTCGGCGACGAGCGGTGCCGTGCGCACGTGACCATCGCTGATCGTCAGCCCGATGCGCCGACGGCCGAGCTGCAGCGGTTCGCCGCTCAAACGCTCGCGCAGGAGTTTCTCGAGGTTGCCCGGGCCAAGCGTGCCGTCGGGGCCGAGCACGATGGCGCTGGCCTCGGTGATCGCGGCCGGCGAGAGATGATTGAGGACGGCGTCGGAAAGCCGGATCTCGCCGGTGCCGGAGAGCGAAGCGACGAGCCCGCGCGCGGTGAGCGCGCTGCCGGTGGCATCGACGATGAGTTGAACGCGCCCTCCGACCGGCGGCGGCCGGCTACCTGGCACCGTGGTGCCGAGCTCCGCGCCATCAATGCGCAGCGAGCCTTTGAGGGCCACGCCAGCCGGCGCCTTAGAGAGCGTGAATCGGCCGGCTGCTTTACCGCCCGCGGCGTTGGCCTCGGTCAGCCGGATGTCGATCGCGCCCGGCTTGAGCGTGGTGTCGAGGCGCGCCTGACGCAACGCGACGCCGTTGGCGACGACGAACTCGGCGGTGTCGAGGTCAATCGTGCCTTCCAGTGCGCCGAGCCGGTCGAGGTTGAAGGGCGCTTCCGGCCACCACGACGTCGCTTCGATGCGCTGCGGCTGCTGCACGGCCGCGGCGAGACGCTCATCGAGGATCGGCATCAGCGCGCGAGAGAGATCGACGCGGCTGGAGCTGATCTTGGCCTCGATACGCCTGGTCGGGCGCGCATAGTCCAGATCGATCGCGCCGCTGACCCGCGTCTCGGCGAGCGCGAGATCATCCGTTTCGAGTTTTAGGCGCTTGTCCGTGAGCGCGACCGTCATGCGGCCGGCGAGCGGGACGCCGGCGAGCCGTTGGCTGCGTCCGAAGGCCGTCGTCGCGAGCAGGTGGGCGAGGTCGTCGGCGCGGATATGCAGCGTGCCCGCGAGATCAGGACTGCCGGACGGTGGCGCCTTCAGGCGGCCGCGCAGCTCGCCCCGGAGGCCTGCGCTTTCGAGGAGCGTCAGCGTCTGCAGGCCGTCGCCGAGCTGGCCGACCGCGGTGAAGGTCAATCGCGCCGGCACCGCCATGCGCGATGAGGGTGGCGCGGTCCAGGCATCCGGCGCGATCTGCGCGAGCAGGCTGGTAATCGCGGTGGTATCGGCGCGGAGGTCGATCTCGAGCGGCTGGTCGGCAAGGCCGCCGCTGCGGCGCGGGGTCGAGAGGGTGGCCGCGATCCGGCTCTCGCCGACATCACCATCGACGGTGAGGCGCGCGCTCGGCGGCTCAGTTGCGGTTTTGGGTTTAAGAAGTAGACGGCCGGCGAGGCGGAGCGGCGCGATGCGTCCGAGGCGCTCGGGATCCAGGAGGCCGGTCGCCGGGATTTCCAGCAGCGCCAGGAGATCGGCAAGCGCCGCGCTGTCGGGGCTCGTCACGACGCCGGCAATCGTACCGGCGGGGTTGGACTCGTTGAAGCCCGCGAGGTCGCCTTCGAGATCGATGCGCCATCCCGCGGGACCGGCGGCGCGCAATCGCGGCACCCGCCAGCTCTTGCCATCCCAGCGCAGCTCGGCGTCGACGTCGTCATAAACGCCGGCACGGGTGGCGAGCCGTCCGAAGCGGAGCTTTATGTCCGCCGATGGCCACGAGGGGCCTTGCCGGGCGGCGCTTGCCGGGCGCTCGCCGGCCGTCGGCGCAATCGAGGCGAGCACGTCGCGCAGCAGGGCACCCGGGCGCGGCTCGCTCGGCAGCAGCGCGCCGATGTCGAGCGACGGACCATCGAGGGCGAGCACGATAGCTGGCGGGGCCTCTTTCGGAGCGGGTTGAGCGCCGCTCGTCGGGGCGCCCCACGCCCAGCTCGCGTCACCGCCGAGCCGTCCGCCGGGCAGCTCGAGGCGGATGGCCTGCGCGCCGATCTGCTGCGGCCCGACCGTGATCTGGCCGTCGAGCGCGAACGGTCCGTCCTGAGCGATCTCGGGCGGCTGGAGGCCGCGGCCGGCCCAGGCAACGAAACGGTTGAACGAGGCGCCGCGCAGCGTAACCGGACCCTCGAACTGCTTCTCCGCGCTCTCGGGGTTCAGCCGGCCGCTGAGGATCAGGCGTGCGCTGCCGGGAAGATTGCCCGAGAGTTCGCGGATCTCGTAGCCGGCCGCGTTCTTCTGGATGTCGGCCTTGAGCGCACTGATCACGTCGCCGTTGAGCGTCGCCTGGTCGAGCAGTACCAGCGCGCGGAGCTGATCGGTTCCGGGGAGCGCATCGCCAAATCCGGCGATCATGCGGGCGAGCGTCGCCGTCGAGGCGGTGTTGGCATCGGTGCCGATGATGCGGTCGATGTCGATCCAGCGCGCCTTGACGAGGATCTCGGCGGTGGTGAGCTGGCCCCATGAGAAGCGTGCGGCGCCACTGGCGAGCTGGGGCTTGTTGTCGGCATCGATGGTGAGGTTGAAGTCGGCGAGCTCCATGGTCGCGGTGTCGGCGCGGAGGCTCGACTTGACCTCGACGACGGCGGGGGTGGCAGACGCGCGGCCTCGCGATGCGCTCGTGTCGCTGCGGGTGAAGGGGATGCGCGCGGTCAGGCTGCCGTCGACGCGGAGGCGGCCGAGCAGATCGTTGACGGCACCGTCGACGGCCCAGCTATGGCCGGTCGCCGGGGAGCGCACGGCGCCCTTGAAACGTACGCCGCCGTCCGCGTCCTGGCGCGCCGTGGAGAGGCGCAGCTCGCGCTGGACGGGAGAAGGCTTGGTCGCAGTCGCGCCCTTCGATTCGGGTTCGGCATAGGTGAGCTGGACGCGGTAGGGGCCTTCGAGTGCCGTTGCCGAGATGGTACCGGCGATCTGGTTGAACTGAGTCCTGACCGCGCCGTTTGGCGCCCGGACGACCAGCGATCCATCGGTGATACTGACGTCGTCGAAGGCGACGCTGGCCGGCAGGCCCGCAGAACCGCTGAGACGCGCGAGGCTCCCCCAGTTGCCGCCGCCCTTGTCGTCGAGAACGATGTTGAGCACCGGGTTCGTCAGCTCGACGCGGCGCGCCTCGATCGAGCCCGAGAGCAGCGGTGAGAGTGCGAGCCGCACCGACAGCGATTCGGCCTTGAAAAGCGGCTCGCCGATCGCCGCGGTGGTGTCGGCAATGCGCAGCCGGCCGATGTGGATGTAGGGCACCGGCAGCATGCGCACCTGGATCTGGCCGCCGATGCGCACCTCGCGGCCGGCAAGGCGCGACGCCTCCTCCTCGATTGCGCCTCGGTAGCGGTCCCAGTCGACCAGGATCGGCCCCACGAACAGCGTGGCGAGCGTCGCGACGACGAGGACGCCGAGAATGACCAGGGCTCGCCTCATGATCGCGTACGTATCTCCTTTTAATGCGCGGCACAGGTGCGGCGCGCCGGACGTTGCGCTTCAACGCTCGCTCATGGCAAATGTCGCGCGCACTATACGACGGTTGAGCCGTGCCGTGCACGCCCCGTTAGGGCGACGGCGTTGGATTATCGCGCGAACCCGGGGTACAGGCGACACTGTCGCATCTTGCGGCGGACGCTCGGGCTCGTCACTGATCCAATCATCGGACATTTTGGGGGCGCGCATCATGCCGACGTGGCAAGTGATCCTGCTCGGCCTGGTCGAGGGGTTGACCGAGTTCATTCCGGTTTCGTCGACCGGACACATTCTACTCGCGGGCCATTTCCTCGGCTTCGATTCGCCTGAAAAGACGTTCGAGATCCTCATCCAGCTCGGCGCCATCCTGGCGATTCTGACGGTTTACTCGGCGCGGCTGATCAAGCTCGCCGTGGATCTGCCGTATTCGCCCGAGGCGCGGCGATTTGTGTCCGCGATCCTGCTCGCGTTTCTGCCTGCCGCGATCATCGGCGTGCTCGCACACTCGATTATCAAGAAAGTCCTGTTCGCCTCACCCCTGCTGATCTGCACCATGCTGATCCTCGGCGGGTTCGTGCTGCTTGCCGTCGACCGGATGCGGCTCGAGACGAGGGTCGACGAGGCGATGGACGTGACGCCGTGGATGGCCCTGAAGATCGGTCTCTTCCAGTGTCTTGCCATGATTCCCGGCGTGTCGCGCTCGGGCGCCACGATCGTCGGCGCTATGCTGATGGGCGTTTCCAAGCGCGCGGCGGCGGAGTTCTCGTTCTTCCTCGCCATGCCAACTATGGCTGGCGCTTTCGCCTATGATCTCTACAAAACGTACGGCTCACTGGACGCGGCAACGATCAAGGGGATCGCACTTGGCTTCGTTGTCTCGTTCGTCGCTGGTGTGATTGTGGTGCGCTATCTGCTCGACTTCGTCAGTCGGCACGGCTTCGCCCTCTTCGCCTGGTGGCGGATCATCGTCGGCGGCTTGGGGCTCGGGGCGCTGCTCGTTCTCGGTTGAGCTAAGCGGCGTGCGAGGTCGCGGGCTCGGTCAGCACCGAGAACAGCGCAGCGCGGTCGCGGGATGATTTGAGCTTCTCGATCGACAACGGGTCGCGCAGCAGGCGCGAGATACGCGCCAGCGCCTTGAGGTGATCGGCGCCCGCATCGACGGGCGCGAGCAGCAGGAACACCAGTTCCACCGGCTCGCCGTCCGTCGCCTCGAAGTCGATCGGGCTGTCGAGCCGCGCGAAGATGCAGGTGATGTGCTTGAGGCCCGCCGGCTTGCCGTGCGGAATAGCGATGCCGCGACCGAGGCCGGTCGATCCGAGCCGCTCGCGCTGGAGCAGCGTCTCGAAGATCACGCGGTCGTCGATGCCGGTCAGCTGGGCGGCCTTTTGGGCCAGCTCGTGCAGAACCTGCTTCTTGCTCTTGGCTTTCAAGGAGGCGATCACGCCGTCCTGCTTGATAAGGTCGCCTAGGTCCATTTTGTTTTTCGTTCCCCTTGGGTTGTCACCTGCGCGTACCTCATGGGTGCGCGCACCGGTGCGGGGGCCAGTTAACGGGTTGCAGGTCCGGGAGCCATGTCCGGAGATGGCGCATATAGGTGCTCACTCATGCATGGCCAATGCCAACCGGTGGAAACGTCCCTCTGTCATGTCAGGAGTGCCAAATCGTGACGGGAGGTACGCGTGCTGCCGCCACAGGTATCAACGCCGCCGGATCTGTCTCGGATGCCACGTCTCGCAACGAAATCTCCCGTGCGGGGGATGGCTAGACCGGGTTCGGGTCACGTGCAACGGCTTTCCACGCCGCGCGTGCTCCGTACCAGATCTGTTCCTGAAACAAACGCTGTGTGTGCAACCCCCCGGTCGCCTGCAACCCCTGATCGTGCCGTTCCGGATTCCTCGCGGGACCAATGCTCTGGTCTCCCGCGTGCCACGCAATCCGGTCCAATCTGCTACGGTCCCGGCGCTCCTTGTACTCCTGCGCAATCCTTACGCGCCGAGTCGGATGTAGAAGTCATTTAGATCCCAGCCGGACGGGGAGTCAATTGATTGTCGTGCTCGTTTAGGTGGCGGCGCTGCCGGGAACAAAGGCGGCAGGGCGCATGTCGTCCGCGCAACCCGGTCATGTGCGGATCGGGTAGTAGCCGGCGTGATCGACGATTTTGCCGGCGCTGCCGCCCTCCAGCTTGGCGCGTTCATCCGGCGTGAACGCGCGCTTTTTCCAAGTGGTGCCGTCGACGGCGACGTACACCACCTCGGCGGTGACGATCGGGTCTGCTGCCGGACCAGCGGTGCCGGCGAGGCGCATCGCGAAGGTGATCGTTACCGACGTTGTCCCGAAACGGGAAACCTGTGCCGCGATCTCCAGCACGTCATTGTATCGCGCGGGCGCCTTCCACTCGATGAGCTGGCGGACGACTTGGATCTCGAACGATCCGTCGAAGGGATCGCGGTCGGGAAATGAGGCGCGCAGGAATTCGGTCACGGCCAGATCGACATAATCACCGTAGCGGGCATTGAAAACGACGTGCTGAGCGTCGCAGTCCTGGTAGCGGACCCGCGTGTAATAGCGGAACGGCGTCATGCGGTGCCTCGGCGGAAGATGTGGAGCGTGTCGGGGCCCATCGCGCGCTGCCCGGTGCGGGCGAGGCGGTGGGTTGCGAAATGCTGGTCGAGGTCCGCGCCGGTCACCGCCACGCTCTCCTCGGTGCAGCGCTCGGGGCTGACTGCCACGATCACCTCGTCGACGAGTCCCGCGGCGAGAAACAGCGACCACATCGTCGGCCCTCCCTCCACCAGAAGGCGGGTGACGCCATCTGCAGCAAGGCGCGCAAGCAGCGGGCGGAGCGCGAGCCGGCCATCTGGCGAGGGCTGGCTGTCGAGGGTCATGTTCGCGCGGTTGGCGGCGTGTCCCGTTGCCATGACGGCGGCCTCGTCGACCGCCGTCGCCAGCCAGATCATCGGGTAGCGGGCGCCGGGCACCGTGTCGGCGGCGGAATAGACCTTGGCCGTCGGCGAGGTCCGCAGATGCGGATCGAAAATGATGCGACGTGGCGAGGCATTGGCAAGCCCAGGCAGGCGGCAGGTGAGCAGCGGGTCGTCGGCGATGACGGTGCCGGCACCGACCAGGATCGCGTCTGCCTCGGCGCGCAGCAGATGCGCGTAGGCGCGCGCCTCGGGACTGGTCACCCACACCGGCGCGCCCGTGCCGAGTGCCACGCGATGGGCGGCATCGAGCGCCATCTTGATCTGGACGAAGGGACGCTTCTCGGTCTGCGAGAGGATGTGGCCGAGCGTCACCCAGCGCGCATCGACGGCGCCGATGCCGACCTCGACCTGGATGCCGGCGTCATAGAGTTGCTCGAAGCCGCGCCCTGAGACGATCGGGTTGGGATCGGGGATCGCGCAAACGACGCGCTTGAGGCCCGCCGACACCATGGCATCGGCGCAGGTCGGCAGCCGGCCGGTCTGGGCGCAGGGCTCGAGCGTCAAGTACATGGTGCGTCCACGCGCTCGAGGTCCCGCGCGGCGCAGCGCGTCCTTTTCCGCGTGCGGGCGCCCGCCCGGCTGCGTCCAGCCGACCGCGATCAGCTCGCGCGCCGCCTCGTCCACCACGACGGCACCAACCGAGGGATTGGGCGCAGTCATGCCGATGCCGCGGCGCGCCATGCGCAACGCGATATCCATCATGTGGCGGTCGAACTCGGCGCTCGTGGTCATGTCGTCACTGCTTGTAGTCCGCGGCCGGCTTTACGACCGGCCGCTCGGCGGGCGCCTCGTCGGCAAGCGCGATCGGGGAATGGCCCGCGATCTCGCCCAGCACCTCGTGGAAATCGGCCGCCTCGCGGAAGTCCCGGTAGACGGAGGCAAACCGCACATAGGCCACCGGATCGAGGGAGCGCAACCCCTCCATGACGAGCTCCCCGATGGTCGAGGACGTGATCTCGCTCTCGCCCATGCTCTCGAGTTGCCGGACGATGCCGGTCAGCATCCGCTCGACGCGCTCGCCCTCGACGGGGCGCTTGCGCACCGCAATCCCGACCGAGCGGGCAAGCTTCTCGCGGTCGAAGGGGACGCGCCGGCCCGAGCGCTTGACGACGATGAGCTCGCGCAGCTGGACCCGCTCGAAGGTGGTGAAGCGGCCGCCGCAGTCGGGGCAGATCCGCCGGCGCCGGATCGCCGCGCCTTCCTCTGTCGGACGGCTGTCCTTGACCTGGCTGTTCTCGCTCGCGCAGTAGGGGCAGCGCATGATGAGCCTCCATGCCGGCGACGGGACCCCGGCAGCCAGCCGCGCCCAATCGGGGCGGCCGGCTCCTCAGGCATCACAGGGGCATCAGTAGATAGGAAAGCGGTTGCAGAGCGAGATCGCGGCTTCGCGGACACGGTTCTCAACCTGCGCGTCGCCCGCATCTCCGTTGCGTGCGAGCCCGTCGAGCACTTCGACGATCAGCTTCCCGACCTCGCGGAACTCGGCGGTGCCGAAGCCGCGGGTGGTGCCGGCCGGCGTGCCGAGCCGGATGCCCGATGTCACGAACGGCTTTTGCGGATCGAACGGCACGCCGTTCTTGTTGCAGGTGATGTGGGCGCGGCCGAGTGCGATCTCCGACGCCTTGCCGGTGAGCTTCTTCGGTTGGAGATCGACGAGCATGAGGTGGTTGTCGGTGCCGCCCGCGACGATGTTATAGCCGCCGGCCTTGATCGTCTCGGCGAGCACCTTGGCGTTGTCGACGACAGCGCGCGCGTAGGTCTTGAACTCGGGCTGCAGTGCCTCGCGGAATGCCACGGCCTTCGCGGCGATGATGTGCATCAGCGGCCCGCCCTGGAGGCCAGGAAATACGGCCGAATTCACCTTCTTGGCGATGTCCTCGTCGTTCGAGAGGATGATGCCGCCGCGGGGACCGCGGAGCGATTTGTGCGTGGTCGTGGTCACGACGTGGGCGTGCGGGACCGGTGAGGGATGGACGCCGCCCGCCACCAGCCCGGCGATGTGCGCCATGTCGACCATCAGGTACGCGCCGACGCTGTCCGCGATGGCGCGGAAGCGGGCCCAATCCCAGAAACGCGAGTAGGCGGTGCCGCCGGCGATGATGAGCTTCGGCTTGCTTGCCTTGGCGAGGCGCTCGACCTCGTCCATGTCGATGAGCTGGTCGTCCTTGCGCACGCCGTAGGGGACGACCTTGAACCACTTGCCGCTCATATTGACCGGCGAGCCGTGCGTGAGATGACCGCCGGCGTTCAGGTCGAGGCCCATGAAGGTGTCGCCCGGCTGCAGCAGTGCCAGGAACACCGCCTGGTTCATCTGGCTGCCGGAATTGGGCTGGACGTTCGCGAACTTGGCGCCGAACAGCTGCTTCGCCCGCTCGATCGCAACCGTCTCGACATCGTCGACGTACTGGCAGCCGCCGTAGTAGCGCTTGCCGGGGTAGCCCTCGGCGTACTTGTTGGTCAGCACCGAGCCCGCGGCCTCGAGGACGGCGCGCGAGACGATGTTCTCGGACGCGATCAGCTCGATCTCGGTCTGCTGGCGGTGAAGCTCGCGGCCAATCGATCCGAAGATCTCCGGGTCGGCATCGGCGAGGGACTGCACGAAGAACGGCGATTGCGCCTCGCGGGCGCTGGCTGCGGCGGCGGTCGGCATAGGCTTATCCTGACGTTTGACGCGGGAAATGCGGTTGGCGGCCCTCTTAGCAGCGTTTACGGGTCGCGCCAATGGCTTGGGGCGGAACATCCCGTGGCCGCGTCGATGTGCTCATCCCGTGGCCGGATCGCCGCGGGTGCTCTCAGCAGCGCCTGTCCGCAGTTCCGGTTGCCCGGCCGCCCGCGAGCCAATAGTGTGCGCAAAAATCCCCCACCCGCGAGGCGCTATGAAGTTCACCGGCAGCAAGACCTACGTCGCAACCGAGGATCTCAAGGTTGCGGTGAACGCCTCGATTACGCTCGAGCGGCCCCTGCTGATCAAGGGCGAGCCGGGCACAGGCAAGACCGTGCTCGCGCAGGAGGTGGCCAAGTCGCTGGGGGCGCCGCTCATCGAGTGGCACATCAAGTCGACGATCAAGGCGCAGCAGGGCCTCTACGAGTACGACGCCGTCTCGCGTCTTCGCGACAGCCAACTCGGCGACGAGCGCGTCAAGGATATCTCCAACTACATCAAGCGCGGCAAGCTGTGGGAGGCGTTCACGAGCCCCGTGCGGCCGGTGCTGCTGATCGATGAGATCGACAAGGCCGATATCGAGTTCCCGAACGATCTCCTCCAGGAGCTCGATCGGATGGAGTTCTTCGTCTACGAGACCGGCGAGACGATCAAGGCGGCCAAGCGCCCGCTGGTCATGATCACATCCAACAACGAGAAGGAGCTGCCGGACGCCTTCCTGCGCCGCTGCTTCTTCCACTACATCAAGTTCCCCGATCCCGAGACGATGAAGGCGATCGTCGAGGTCCACTTCCCGGATCTGAAGGGCCGGCTGGTCTCGGAAGCGCTCAAGATCTTCTACGACATGCGCGAGGTGCCGGGGCTCAAGAAGAAGCCGTCGACGTCGGAGCTGCTCGACTGGCTGAAGCTGCTGCTGAACGAGGACATCGGCCCGGAGACGCTACGCGAGAGCGATCCGCGCAAGCTGATCCCGCCGCTGCACGGCGCGCTCCTCAAGAACGAGCAGGACGTGCACCTGTTCGAGCGCCTCGCGTTCATGAGCCGGCGCAAGGAAAGCCAGAGCTAGCGGCCGGTTTCTGCGGGAATTGGTAGAAAACGGGCGCGCATAGCGTCCGCGAGCTGCGCTATAAGCAGCGAAAGGGGCTCGTTTCGGGCCCCAAGGATTCCAGGACGGATCGGGCGCATGAGCGAGGGCAAGGAACCAACACCACTGGCGGCACATCGCGCCGGCCCGCTCGCGGGTGTCGTGCGCGTGCCGGGCGACAAGTCGATCTCGCACCGCTCGCTGATGCTGGGGGCGCTCGCGACCGGGCGCACGCGCATCCGCGGTCTCCTCGAAGGCGAGGACGTGCTCAACACGGCGCACGCGGTGACAGCGCTCGGTGCGCCGGCGACCAAGAAGGGCGACGTCTGGGAGGTGATGGGCCGCGGTGTCGGCGGGCTGACGCAGCCGGACGTGGCGATCGACTTCGGCAACTCGGGGACGGGCGTGCGCCTCATGTTCGGGCTGGTCGCTGGCCATCCGATCGAGGTCAAGTTCGTCGGCGATGCGTCGCTTTCGCGCCGTCCCATGGGCCGCGTGCTTAATCCGCTGCGCCAGATGGGCGTCGAGGTCGTGGACAAGCGCGAGACGCTGCCGCTGATTATGCGCGGCACCGAGCAGCTCGTGCCGATCGAATACACGCTGCCCGTGCCGAGCGCTCAGGTGAAGAGCGCGATCCTGCTGGCGGGGCTCGCGGCACTCGGTGAGACGACTGTCATCGAGAAGGAGGCGACGCGCGATCATACGGAGCGGATGCTCCGCTACTTCGGCACCAAGGTCCGGACCGAGAAGGGCGCCGATGGCACGACGCGGATCACCGTCAAGGGCAACGCAGAGCTCGAAGGGCGCGACGTGACGGTGCCGGGCGATCCCTCGTCGGCAGCGTTCCTCATCGCGGCGGCGATCCTCGTGCCGGGCTCGGACGTGACCGTCGAGGGTGTGCTGTTCAACCCGACCCGTACCGGCCTCTATACAACCTTACAGGAGATGGGCGCCGACCTGACGCTCCTCAACATGCGCGAGGAGGGGGGCGAACCGATTGCCGACATACGGGCGCGCGGTTCGAAGCTCAAGGGCGTGACGGTGCCGCCGGGTCGCGCACCGTCGATGATCGACGAGTATCCGGTGCTGGCGGCGATTGCGTCCCTCGCCGACGGCGTGACGCGGATGGAAGGGCTCGCCGAGCTGAAGGTCAAGGAGAGCGACCGCCTCGCCGCGACCGCAGCCGGCCTTACTGCGAACGGTGTCGAGGCGAAGGTAGAGGGCGATACGCTGATCGTGAAGGGCGGCCGTACCGTCCCCGGCGGCGGCACCGTCGCGACTCATCTCGATCACCGTATCGCGATGGCGTTCCTGACGCTCGGCCTCGTGTCCGAGCGACCGGTGACGGTCGACGACACGCGCATGATCGCGACCAGCTTCCCGGCGTTCCTCGGCCTCATGAAGCGGCTCGGTGCGAGCTATGAGGCGGCCAGGGGCGCGGGCGCATGATCATCGCGATCGACGGTCCGGCGGCGTCGGGCAAGGGCACCATCGCCCAGCGCATCGCCGGGCATTTCGGCTATGTCTGGCTCGATACCGGCCTCCTCTACCGAGCGGTGGCGCGGGATGTGCTGGCGGCCGGCGCCGATCTCGAGGACGAGGCCGCGTCGGCGCGAGCGGCGACGGCGCTCGATGCCGGCTCCCTCGGCGACGAGATGCTGCGCTCGACGGCGATCGGGGAGGCCGCTTCCGTCGTCGCGAAGCATCCGGCCGTGCGGGCGGCCCTCCTCGATTTCCAGCGCAATTTTGCCCGTACACCGCCAGGTGCCGTGCTCGACGGCCGGGACATCGCCACGGTGATCTGCCCCGACGCGGACGTGAAGATCTTCGTCACCGCCGCCGTCGAGGTCCGCGCCCGTCGCCGCCATGTCGAATACGTCCGCCGCGGCGAAACCCTCACCTACGACGAGGTGCTGGCCATCATCCGCGCCCGCGATGAGCGGGATGCGAGCCGCACAGCCGCTCCCCTCCAGCAGGCCCCCGACGCCGTCCTCCTCGACACCACTGAAATGGACGTGGACGCGGCATTCCAAGCGGCTCTGGACATCGTTCGCAAGGTCTCGGCCAGGGGCGCACCTGCGCGTTAACCCTTGCTTTTGACGGGGCGAAGGTCTATTGGACCCGTGCTCCACCCTGCCCCGGACTGATCAAGAGGAAGATCAGCCAGCCCGGCCCGCCGAAAACGGCGGACCAAATCCAAGGCTGCGGGCCCTGCCCTCCACGCCGGCGTCAGAGCAGAAAGCCAGAACAACCGACGCACGCATCGGGGTGTGGCGCATGGTCGTTTTCCGACCGGCGCGAGCACCTCCAGCAGGCGTTTCGACATCAAGACATAGGGCGGCGGACCGAGGTCCGGCTGGCCCATATCCTGCATCAAACGAATGGAGCCTGAATGACCGCGACTACAGCACCCAACGAGATGAACCCCTCCCGGGCCGACTTCGAGGCCCTGCTCAATGAGAGCCTGTCCGGCGGCAGCGGCGCTTTCGAGGGCCAGGTCGTCAAGGGCAAGATCACGGCGATCGAGAAGGATCTCGCCGTCATCGACGTCGGCCTCAAGATGGAAGGTCGCGTGGCGCTCAAGGAGTTCGGCGCCTCCGGCCGCAACAGCGAGCTGAAGATCGGCGACGAGGTCGAGGTCTACCTGGAGCGCGTCGAGAATGCGCTCGGTGAGGCCGTCCTGTCGCGCGACAAGGCCCGCCGGGAAGAGAGCTGGACCCGCCTCGAGAAGAAGTTTGAAGCCAACGAGAAGGTCGAAGGCGTCATCTTCAACAAGGTCAAGGGCGGCTTCACGGTCGACCTCGACGGCGCCGTTGCGTTCCTCCCCGGCTCGCAGGTCGACATCCGCCCGGTGCGCGACATCGGCCCGCTGATGAACGTGCCGACCCAGTTCCAGATCCTCAAGATGGACCGCCGCCGCGGCAACATCGTCGTCTCGCGCCGCTCGGTGCTCGAGGAGACGCGGGCCGAGCAGCGGACCGAGATCGTCGCCCGCCTCGCCGAAGGCCAGGTCATCGACGGCGTCGTCAAGAACATCACCGACTACGGCGCGTTCATCGACCTCGGCGGCATCGACGGCCTCCTCCACGTCACCGACATGGCGTGGCGCCGAGTCAACCACCCGAGCGATGTCGTCAACGTTGGCGACACGGTGAAGGTGCAGATCATCCGCATCAATCCGGACACGCAGCGCATCAGCCTCGGCATGAAGCAGCTCCAGTCTGATCCGTGGCAGGGCATCGAGGCCAAGTATCCGGTCGGCGCGCGCTTCTCCGGCACCATCACGAACATCGCGGACTACGGCGCGTTCGTGGAGCTGGAGCCGGGCGTCGAGGGCCTGATCCACGTCTCCGAGATGAGCTGGACCAAGAAGAATACGCATCCCGGCAAGATCGTCTCGACGAGCCAGCAGGTGGATGTGCAGGTGCTCGAGGTCGATCCCAACAAGCGCCGCATCAGCCTCGGCCTGAAGCAGACCCAGGAGAACCCGTGGGACGGCTTCCTCACGACGCACCCGAAGGGGACGATCGTCGAGGGTCCGATCCGCAACATCACCGAGTTCGGCCTCTTCATCGGTCTCGATGGCGGCGTGGACGGCATGGTGCACCTGTCGGATCTCGACTGGCAGAAGGCCGGCGACGAAGCCATCAAGGACTACAAGAAGGGCGACACGGTCAAAGCCGTGGTGCTCGACGTCGACAGC
>VFQN01004803.1_pt1 | contig 17351 bp, 27 predicted proteins | sample 3512371 | NCBI WGS metagenome assembly VFQN01 (sample SAMN10412370, study PRJNA504923) | tailings metagenome | isolation source: Replicate 2 from Balatoc abandoned mine | place: Philippines: Itogon, Benguet | collected 2017-08-28 | reverse complement strand
CCGCCCCGCCCGCCTCCTTCCCCTCGCTCCGCCCGGCCCCCTCCACCAGTGCTGCCAAAGCCTAGCACCCTACAGGACGGTTCCACGATAACCGTAATTAAGACCAAATAATAATTGTGCAACTCACAACATGTTGGTAGTAGCTGCGTTTCTTGCGGGGCGGGGGCCAAAGGCAAGGCAAGGCAACGGCACGGCGGCTCAAGGCGGGTGTGTATTAACCGGCAGGCTGCGGCCTCCGGTGTGGATTAGTAAAAGGAGCAGGCAGCAGCAGGGAGGAGCAACTGGACGCAGAATGGGGGGCTGCACATGGGGGGCAAGGCAGCAGCTGCAGATAGGTAGCAAGTGCGTTGTCAGGTAGCAAGTGTCAGGTGCATCTCTCTGGTGGGCAACGAAAGAAAGTGGCATGATGCACAGTGCTTCTTTTGTTTTTGGGGGGCGGCCGCTTCTGAGCCCAGCTACACAGTGCCATGCAATGCATTTTGCGCATCCGCCCACCCCGTTGCACACATGTCTGCTGACAGCGTTGCACATGATCGCGGTGTATGTGGGTGCATGAGGACTGCAGCGCGCGAGCAACCTGACGCGCGCACGATCAACCCGGTGCGTGATACCAGCAGCAAGTAACGCGTTGTATGGCATGGTGTTCACCGGTGGCAGTGTGGATGGCAGTACGAAGTAGCATGAGGGGACATGCAAGCATGGAGGCGGGCTGCACGTGCGTTCGTGCATTGTGCGCTTTCCGTACTATAGCCACATTGGGCTATCGCGAGCGACCGACATAATATAGCATCATTTATCGCATTGCACGGCAGTTGGGCCATCCGTAGACACACCGTATAGCGTACCGTACCTGTTGGCTACCCGTTGCACATTTCAACCCGGCTAAGCACAGAGCTGTGAAGTTGTAGAGCGGAACTTGAAAATGACCCGAGCACTGCAACCAACTCCTGCACCCAGCACCGCAGTCCGTGGTGGTCCCCACCGCCATGGCACGCAGCCCGAAGCAACAGCACCACAGGCACGCAGCCCCGATCAGGGCCCCGATACCCCTTCAGGCGTGCCCCGGCCACGCCTTCTCGGGTCCTGTCTGTCACATACACTTCTCCTTGCACAGCATTCTTCTACACCCCTGGCCACGCAAGAGCAAGCACCGGCAAATGTCCTTCAAGCGCCGTCCGCCCTCCAACCCGCTCCGCCCCCTAACCCCGCCTTTACAGTGCACGTCCCTTGCCGCCTACAGCGCCTGCACCACCTACCGGTACGGCAGGGGAGGCCTCCCCTGGCCCACGGTAGCTAGGTGTACTGTACATACCGTGCCGTAGCTCGGCTCAATAACGGCAGCAAGCCATCGACCTGGCTGCTACGCACCTCCTACGCAGCCGTTGGTGCATCCAGGTGATGCAGCAGCGACACACAAATCGGCACACACGGCAACAACCACCCGCACCGCAATCCGTGATGCATGGTCCTCACACGCAGCCCGAAGCAACAGCAGCACCGACCCACAGGGAACCAAAGGAGACCCCTTGAGGCGGGCCCTCCCCTGCTGGAGTGCTGCTGCATCGTCCCTTGTGTGCTAATACACATCACCTACATCGCCTACGCCGTGGGCCGTGCCTCTCTTGCCTGCTGCCCACATGCCTCTCTTGCTTTCCCGAGGACCCCCCTGCCGCTGCCGCCGCCCCAGACCCCAAGCAGAGGGCTCCCCTGGGCAACCCCTGCTTACCCCCAAAGGTCCCCCTGCCTTCCTGGTGCAACCCAAAGCTGATGCGGATGACCCAGCTGATGCGGATGACCCAGCGCGTGTGTATTAACCCCGTGTGTGTATTAGCCACCAGCTCCCCTGCTCCTGCCCCTCACTCCCTGTCCCGGTACATCCCCAGCTTGCGGTGCAGGTTGCGGATGACCCAGCGCGCGTGTGTATTAGCCCGGTGTGTGTATTAGCGACCACCTCATCTGCTGCTCACTCCCCGTCCTGGTACACCCCCAGCTGGCGGTGCAGGTTGCGGATGACGGCCTCCTCCACCCATCGCTGCCGGAACGTCTCGCTGTGGCATGAGACATGGGACAGGGGTGTGTATTAGCGCGGGGCGTGTATTAACATGTGGCCGTGGCAGTGGCAGTGGCAGCGTGTTGCCAACCCTGATAAACATGCCCAACTACAACCACGCCACCACCTGCTTACACACATGCCCCAGCCCCGCCTGCGCCGCTCCACGTCGTAGTCCCTGCCCGTGTCCCACGCACCCCAGCTAATACACATGCACCACCACACGTGCTAATACACATGCACACCTGCGCCGCTCCACGTCGTAGTCCCTGCCCGTGCCCTGCCGCGCCAACCGCAGCTCCCGTGCCTGAGGAGGGCACAGGGGCAGAAAGATGTTCATTCCTATCGGCTTGTTGCAACACGCTATAAAGTACAACAGGACACCGCAATCCGCCACGCCAACCACAGCTCCTGGGCTTAACGGGTTACTGAGCGGCAGGCAAACGTTGGGTGCGGAGGGGAGCAGCGTGTGCGTACGTGAAGCCGACGGGCCGCTTTGCGAATGCCAGGAGAAGCTGCCGCCGCCGTGCTAATAAACACCCATACTGCTAATACACAGCCAATGCACGTGCCCCACCTGTGCCGCCAGCAGCGCGTGCGTGAAGTCCACAGGCCGCTGCGCAAAGCCCAGCAGCAGCTGCCGCCGCCGCCGCGCCTCGTTGAGCTTGCGCACCAGCTTGCCCAGCTTGGCGTCCAGGGCCTCGATCTGTGTATGGACAAAGTGTGCATGTGTATTAGCTTTGGCGAGTTTGGTGAGGCATGTGTATAAGCGTACAGAGGTGGTTGAGCTTGCGCACCAGCTTGCCCAGCTTGGCGTCCAGGGCCTCGATCTGTGCGGGACAACGTGTGCATGTGTATTAGCGTCGGCGTGGATGGTGAGGCACGTGTATTAGCACTGTGGGGTCGTTTGAGTTTGTGCACCAGCTTGCCCAGCTTGGCGTCCAGGGCCTCAATCTGTGCGGGGCAAAGTGTGCATGTGTATTAGCATTAATACACACGGGCTGCTGGTGCTTTTGTCCGCGTCCGCCGCCGCCGCGCTTTGTTGACTTTGCGCACCAGCTTCCCAGCGTGTCAACTGCGGTCGGGGTGATGAACATGCCGATTGCAACTCCAATAAGCGCGTACTTTGCGTATAGTAGATGTACGGCCTACTTTGCCGCTGCGCACCTCCTTCTCCTTGTAGTACGACGACAGCACGTTTGCCATCTGGTGCGGCAGCGGCGAAGGGGTCATGAAATCCGCATCCACCGCCTCCATGGGCCCATAGCACAGGCCGTGGGGGCCGGGGGCTGCGTCCGCCCTGGGGTCAGGGAGCGGAGCAGGAAGGGCATGTGTACTAGCGCTAATACACACACGGGGTGCTGGTGCTTGTGGTGGCGGTGTGTCATCCACCGTCTCCATGGCAGCCGTCGCACAGGCTGTGCACGCCGGGGGCCGCGTCCACCCTTGAGGCAGGGAGGGAGGGGCATGTGTATTAGCCTTAATACACACACGGGATGCTGGTGCTTGGGGCCGTGGCACTGGCCGTCACCGGGTGGCAACAGGCTGCAGACGTTGAGGCTGTAGTCACCAACACGACCGTACCATGATGCCCCACTCACTTGATCGTGTACTGAATGCGTATGGGCGGCACGGGCTGCAGCAGGGAGCTCAGGCGGCCGCTCAGCTCCGACAGCTTGAGGGAGCGCGTGCCGAACACCTGGTGGCCGGGCGAGGGAACGAAATGTGTGTATTAGCTCTTTAATACACATGCTGCACGGGATGATGGGCCGGCCGCTCAGCTCCGACACATTGCGCGAGCGCGTGCCAAACACCTGGGGCCGAGGATGCAGCACGAGGCCGTGTGTATAAGCGTTAACACACATGCGCATTGCTTTGGTCGTTCCCCACAACTGCGCCGCTGCACACGCCACTACGGCACGCTGCAATGTGCAGGCCGTGCCGAGCCCCCACCCTCTGCTCCAGCTTGGGGGCTCCCGCCTTCCGGCCCATAAATGCGCAGTAACACGAAAGGCACATAAGGCATATACGTGGGCAGAGCTCCGCGTAGTCCCCCGCGTGTGCTGTCCGGGCATGCACATGCACATGATCTGGGGCCCTCCCGGCTCGTGCCTGAGGCCCAAAAGGCCATCGCTGTGTCCTTGTCCGGTCATGGACCCCCGCTTGCCCACAGCGCTGCACCGAGTGACACGTGCGCGCTAATACACATGACGCACCCCTTACAGCACCCTCACCTGCTCCGGCTCGGGCGCAGGCAGTAAAACACCCGAGCCCGCCACTCCGGTGGGTGTGTGTTAACAGCTAAGAGCTAGAATACGTGCTGCACCTGGCAGCTGCCCGCCCCCACCTGCTCCAGTTCGGACGCAGGCAGTTTAACACCCGCGCCCACCGCCCCGTGGATGTGTGTTAACGCGCTAATACACATGCTGCACCTGGCAGCTGCCCGCCCCCACCTGCTCCAGCTCCGGCGTGAGGTTGACCTTGTTGGGGTTGCTGGGCTCCTGGTGGCGGGTGGGTTAACGCACAGGGGGCCGGTCATGGGTTAGCAGTGGGTTAACACACATCAAGCAGTGTCAGGTGGTCGACCACCTCACCCCCTTGTTGGGGTTGCTGGGCTCCTGGGGGCGGGCGGGTTAACACACACGGGGCCGGTCATGGGTTAGCAGTGGGTTAACACACATCAAGCAGTGTCAGGTGGTCGACCGCCTCACCACCTTGTTGGGGTTGCTGGGCTCCTGGGGGCGGGTGGGTTAACACACATGGGAACGGCAGTGGGTTATCATCGGGTTACCGCACATGAAGCGTCATTAGGTGTTTAAGCACCTCCCCATCCTGTTGGGGTTGCTGGGCTCCTGATGACCACCCTGCATGTGTAATAGCGTGTCAGGTGCACGTGTATCAACGCACTGGCGCACCTGCAGCCTCCTGCTCTTGATGAAGCCGTACAGTAGTGCCACCATGACGCGCGAACCCGACCCCAGCCCCACCCGCCATGCATGTGCATGTGTATTAGCATGTTGCTGGGTGCATGTGTATTAGCGCACCTGTAGCCTCCTGCTCTTGATGAAGCTGTACAGCGCCACCATGACGCGCGACCGTGTCCTCACCCATGCGCGTGCATGTGTATTAGCGTGTCAGGTGCATGTGTTTTAACGCACCTGCAGCCTCCTGCTCTTGATGAAGCCGTACAGCGCCACCATGACACGCGACCGCGTCTCGTGGCCCAGCATGCCCAGCACCTCGCCCAGCGGAGGGGGCAGCACGTACCTGCACGTGTACGGCAGCGCCAACCCGGGTGGATGTACAACATAGGCGGCACGCGGCTGCATGGCGGAGGGCATATACAGCAGCGGTTGCATGCCGTACACCCGCAGCGCGTGTATGACCTAGGCACGTGCAAGGGCGTAAGCGTGACGCTGGGCGCAGCTGCCGACACACGGCACTGCCTGGCACGTCATCCGCCGGTGTGTGCGCGTGTGTTTAAAGTAGGCACGTGCACGAACGTGAACGTGAACATGAGCTGGGCCACGCCAGGCCAGGCGTCGACCGCGTGTTGACGACGGACACGGACACGGACACGTGTGTATTAGCAGCTGTCTGCCCACCTCTCCGGCTGATAGTCCGGCCAGATGAGCACCTCCGCCTTCACGTCCCTTCACAAGCACGCTGACATGCAATACCGTGCACACTATTTTCGGTGCGCCCACCTCTCCGGCTGATAGTCCGGCCAGATGAGCACCTCCGCCTTCACGTCCCTTCACAAGCACGCTGACATGCAATACCGTGCACACTATTTTCGGTGCGCCCACCTCTCCGGCTGATAGTCCGGCCAGATGAGCACCTCCGCCTTCACGTCCCTTCACAAGCACGCTGACATGCAATACCGTGCACACTATTTCGGTGCGCCCACCTCTCCGGCTGGTAGCCTGCCAGATGAGCACCTCCGCCCTGACATCCCGCCACACATCCCGTCACATGCAGCGTAAGCACTTGTGTAGTATGTGCCATACTTGCCATATGCTTTGTTTACATTTAATAATCTATATGTAAAACGCACCAGTTGCACACGTCACCCACCTCTCCGGCTGGTAGTCTGGCCAGATGAGCACCTCCGCTTTGCAGTCCCTGCCGCCCGGCCGCCGTATCTCCAGCGTCTCGCGCTGCGGGCCTGGGGGGCAAGGGGGAAGGGGGGCGTAGGCTCAAATCAATAAGTAAAATAAATAAATACATAAAATATGAAATGGAATTCAAGCGCCTCGCGCTGCGGGCCTGGGGGACAGGGCAGGAAGGTAGGTTGAAGGCTGAAGACTGAAGGTTGAAGGCAGGGATAATTGGTGCCGCGCCACGTCGGTCTTGCCACTGCCGGCCTGGAGGTCTGAGGTTGGCAAGGGTTCTGGACGAAAAGGGACGCGAGCGTACGGGGTAGGGGGTACGGGGTAGGGGGGCGCGAGGCATGGCGTGTACCGGTATGGAAGGGACCAGGCTGGGTGTCGGGTGGCTGTCGTTGGGCTACTACCGTACTCGTATGCCCCACGCGGAGCCCTACGTGCCGTACAACAACACACAGGGCGCCGCTTCCTTGAGCTTTGTACACCGTCGTACACCGTCGTACACCTTCCTACAGCTCTGCCCCCAAGCCACACCAGACACCAACGCAGGACCCAGCCTCCCGCGAGGGAGTGCACCCTGGATGCCCCTGCGCATGTGGTCCAGTAAGTGTCACACTGTGGGCACAACCCGGGGGTCCATAACCGGACCGAGGCCCTCTTGCCCCGGTGCATGTGTGTTAACCCACACCCATCGCATGCCCTACAATGCGCAGGATGACGCCACCAAGCACTGCAAGCGTTTTAGAATGTCCTGTGCAGGCCATGTCCTGTGACCTTTTAATATGCTAAAAGGTGAATAGCTATTCCTCACCCGAGTGTGCGCCCTTGCCCCACACGATCTTCCCTTCGGCCCCAGGGTACTGCTCCGGCTCCATAATGCACCAGTCTAAGACCTGAGCCGTGGCTCCATAATGTGTATAATCCTTCCAATTGAGTATAACACGAATGATATGATCCAATACATGTTTCTCACCCGAGTGCGCGCCCTTGTCCCACACGATCTTGCCCTCCGGCCCGGGGTACTGCGCCGGGTCCAGGGTCACGTCCACACGCCGCGCCACCGCCGCCAACACAGCTACAAAACGTATCTCTTCACACTGTAATTAACAGTTCTCCACACTTACCGGAGTGCGCGCCTTTGTCCCACACAATCTTCCCTTCGGGTCCAGGGTACTGCTCCGGGTCAAGCGTCACCTCCACCCGCCGCGCCACCGCAGTCAGCAGCGAGGAAGGGGGCAGCGCGGGGCCCTTGGCGCCACTGGCCGCGCCGCCAGCGGCAACGGCGGCGGCGGCGGCGGCCTGCTGCTGCTGCTGGTGCTGCGCCGCGAGTTGTTGAGCCTGTACAGGATGGGGTCAAGGTGGTGGTGCGTAGGTTAAGACACATGTACAAGGTTCCTTGACAGAAGCGGCCCGCTGCTGCTGCGGATGCTGCGCCACTAGCTGTTGCTGCTGTGGGTGCGGAACGGGTGGGGTAACGGCAAAAGCCGCAAAGGGGAATCGGAAACAGTCGGAACGGGTGGGGGTGGGGGTGGTGCGGTGTGGGTTAGTACGCTCGTGCGTTGTGGCAGTGCCAGGGTCGCAAATGCTGTTGGTGCTGCGCCGCCGCTTGCACGGCGTGCGGTGCGGGACGGTATACGGTGCGTGCCAGTCTAAGACTAAAGCCGTAACGTTCTTGGATGGAACTTGGTATTGTGTACTGGTGGGTGACTTCATACACGTGTGCAGAGGCGGCTGCGGCCTACTGCTGCTGCTGGGGCTACGCCGCAAATTGTGTACTGGTGGGTGCTGCTAGCAGCACGACCGCGTTGGGGTCTTGCCGCGCCGCCAAATACCAGCACCACACCTGGGCATTACAGCTAATACACACGGCCAGAGCTAATACACGCATCGCCCATACCTGCAGCAGCCGCACGGCCGCGTTGGGGTCCTGCCGCGCCGCCGCGCACCAGCACTGCACCAGTGCAACACTGCAGCTAATACACACGGCCAGAGCTAATACACGCGCACCTGCAGCAGCAGCACCGCCGCGTTGGGGTCCTGCCGCGCCGCCGCCGCCGCCGCTGCCGCCATCATTGCCCGCACGGGGCCATCCCCTGGGTCGGTCAGGTGGCCCGATATGTGCAGCACCTGTTGGGAAGGAAGAAAGGCTTTGTCATGATGTCTGCATATTTAACTCAAATAGAGGATGTACAAGTGTGGAATTCGCAGTCGCCGCCATTATCGCCCGCACGGGGCCATTTTTGGGGTCGGTCAGGTGGCCCGATATGTGCAGCACCTGATGGAAATGGGGGCTTTTCATAGTGAGACAACTTGACAAGAATTCGAAACATCAATGGTGATATCCCTAGTGTGTTCAGGGATGAACCCACCCAGTAGGGGGCCTCGCTGGGGTGCGGCCCCTGCGGCGGCGCCGCCGCCGCCCCCTCCGCCTCCTCCGTGCCCGCCAGCGGTGCCGACACACCCGCCACCGCCGCCGCGGCCGACCCCGCCGGCCGCTGGCCCAGCCCGGCGGCGGCGGTTGACGGTTGGTTGACCGCAACCGACTGCACGAACAGGCGCAGCGTACGGCGCACGGGCTCGTGGTACGGCGGGAAGGGCTCCCGGAAGTCGGCCTTGCGGCGGGTGATGGCGTCGGACACGGACCTGAGCAGCAGGGGGAGCAGCAGGGGCAAGCAAGGGGCCAGGGGGCACGTGTATCAGGGCCAAATACCATACCAGGTGGTGGCAGATCGCCTGACAACCACCGACCTGATGCCCCCCTGAACCCACAGGCTTTCCACCAGGACCACCACCACCACCACCACCACCACCACCACCACCACCACCACCACCACCACCACCCTGTCTCCCTGGGCGTCGAAACCCAGAAAGGAGTGTCAAGCCTGTGCTGCATCCACAGCTGCATCCACAGGCCCCACCCTGCCCAGGTCCAGCAGGCAGTTGAGCAGCGCCCGTCGCCAACCAGCTAACACACATGCGCCACCATTACCGTACCGCCCATTTGCTCATACACACGCCCCCCACACGCACCCCCACCTGACCAGGTCCAGCAGGTAGTTGAATAGCGCCTACCCCCGCCCACCCCCCACCCCCCGCCTCGCTTACACACATGCACCCCCTCTACCACCACGCGCCTGCTAAAACAAAACCTGCTATTACACAACCCGCTAACACACACGTTCCCCCACCTGTCCAGGTCCAGCAGGTAGTTGAACAGCGCAGATTCCGGAATCACCGTCGCCACCTGCACGCACAGAGTACGGCACGCAGTACGGCATGCGGTTGTACGGCAGGAGCAGCGCACGTACGGCAGGCCAACGCTGGTGCAGCGCCCGCGCCGTGACGTACGTGAAGCACGCTGAGCAACACGTCGCAACGCGGCATGGCCAACATGGCCAACGGCAAAGTGCAACGCGGCATGCCTGGGTGCGAGGCAGAAGACAGACATGGCCAGCGGCAAAATGTGCTGCAGGCATGCCTGGGTACCTGGGTGCGGGGCAGAAGGCAGAGGCGGGCAGCCCTGCACCATGCGCTATGCATCATGCGCCGCCCCTTCCACCCAACGCCACCCGCTTTCCACCATCCAAACCCCAGTCCATTGCACCGTGCCGCTAAGTATCATGCGCTACGGACCGGGGCCGGGCCCTGCTACTCTTCCCTTTCAGTGCAAGCCCCCTCCCCCTGCCGGCCGGACACCCACGCACAAAGCACCTCGACACGCCGGCCCGCTACGATGCACGCCCGCGCACGGCACAACCCCAAACCACGGGGCCGCATGCCCAAGCGCCCAAGCCGCCCAGCCACCCACTGCTGGCCCACCCTGCCCCTGCCACCCCCTGCGCCCCAACTGCCCCACACCCCCATCCCACCACACCCCCAGCCACTCGCCCCCTGACCCCCACCCGCTGCTGGCCCACCCTCCTGCCCCAGCTGCCCCGCGGCTGCATGCTCATAACCTTCACGCCCAGGAGGGCTAGCCCACACGACAGCCGCGGCCCGCATCGGCGGACACCATCCGCCGTTTCACACCTCATGGCAGCGCTCCATCCGCCCACCCTTCCCCACCTTACCCATCTCCCGCCCTCCACCCCACACTCCCTCATAATCATACAAGCAAGCTCCGGGCAAACAAGCCCGGGCCCGCCGCCAGCCAGTGTGAATTCTTCCCAATCCAACCCAACCCAGTTCACGGCATGCCAGTCCCGAATTCTGCAGCCCCTTTTGCTGCACCCCACAGCGGCGGCGGCGTGCTCCGATACGCACGACTTCATCACGCGCCCGCAAACTTGCGATCAGTGTGCGATCTGCGCCCCACCTCACACGGAATGAGGCACGCGCGGCAGTGGGGTAGGGCGCCCTTGCTCTAGCGGCACCCACAGCCCCCAGCACCCCACACCCCCACCCAGCCACCCACAAGTGCACACCTTCTCAGGCGCTGCAGGCCTGTCTGCCACCAGCTTCCGCTTCTTTGGCTTCGCGGCTGCAGCAGCAGCAGCTGCTGCAGCGGCGCCGGGCAGCATCCCGGGCGGTCGAGGCGCGGGAGGGCCCATGGCGCCCACCATGCCCTGCATGCCAGTTGCTCCAGCTGCCGAGGCTCCTCCAGCAGCTGCTGCAGCGGCCGCGGCCGCGGCCGCGGCGGGGACGAGCTGCGCGAGCGCATTGGCCTGCCCACCCTGTCGACACACAGTGACAGGTAAACTAGTTATTTAAGTTGGCAGTACTGATGCAATCTAAATGTGTAGTTTGAAGAGGCCATAGTCTGTAGCTAAGGTCAAAGGCGGGAGGGCATTGGACGGAGCTGTTCGCCATTTCCTCACCTGCAGCGCGCCGGGAAGGATGCCGTAAGGCATTCCCGGCAGCGGCGGTGTCCCTGCTCCGAGCATGCTGCTGAAACCCTTATAGTAGCGGCGAAAGGTACCGGCTAGGTGTCGCGGTGCATGGTTGTTCTCGCCATCCCTTTTCCAAAATCGTTCAACCAAAATACTGTGCAGACAAAAGTTGTGGTATATGTGATAAATGCAACGCTATGGAGTTGGCGTCCAAGGCTCGGCGTCGCGCAAAGCGCTCTGCGGTTCAAGGCAGCCGGGGCCCCTCCCCAGCTGACCCCTCCTATCCCCTGACGTACCAGGCGTGCGGGCTTCACTGGATGAGTCGCTTGGTCTCTCCCAGACAAGCCCAGCACCCGCAGGACCGGCAAACATAAGTTCTTTGCGTTCCTTGTGGCGTTCCTGCCCCTTAGCCACATGCACGTGCCGCCCCAGGCACTGATCAGCGCCAGTCCTACAGGCGACGAACAGGGGGACAGCAGTTTTGGCCTATACTGTAAGTATGGCTTTTGAGGTTTTACGGGACCTGCCGTGGCATGGCACTCTCCTGCCATAACCGCACGCCGTACTTACTCGAGTACTCGTTACTATCCCCCTGACGGACGATCATGCACGTGTTGCTGCATGCTTGTTTCGCCGTGCCTCGTCCCAAGTCAACACATCAGCATGCAAAACAGTACCGCATTGAAACATCCGTGTTGCTGTGTTAGCGTGCAAGGCACGGCGTCGCTCTGCACCGCAACGTACGTAGGGCCAAGCCCATCCACTGCTCGTGGTGCAGCAGTAATGAGTGCGGCACTGCCAGACACTGTCGTGTCAAGGGCGCCCAGCGTGCGGTATGCAAAACGGTGCAAAACCCGCATGCATCCGGGGACCTTCAGCTACCGCCAGCGCATGTACGCATGCTACACAAACCAGCGTCATCACAGTGCGCGTAGATCCTGCAGTACCTAATGCAATGTCATATCGGTTTACTCTCTGTCTGCTCCAACCACCATCCGCACTGTGCGGTGGCAGGCACACGAGCCTACAACGCTTCCCCACAATCAAGTCACCCCAATTGCACTTGTCACAGTACCATGACGTGGGAAAGCCGCACTTAAGCCACACCAAAGCGGCATGCGCCTACGCCTGCCGGGCCTCCGCTACCAGGCCCCGCAGCCACGCCTTCAGGCTGCCCCAGGCCCCCTCCTGCTCACCCCCACCGTGCTCATCCCCATCCTCATCGTCAGACCCGTCAAACAAAGCCAAGGCCCCTTCCATGTCCTCCTCAGTGCCCACTGGCGCCCCGTGGTCCACCAGCCACTCCAGCCCCGGTCGCTCGCACCCCTCCTCCACCGCCTTTGCAACCACGTCCTTTGCACCCCACGGCACGCCAAGCCGCCGCAGGGTGACCAGCGTGGCCCGGTCCCCATTCACGGCCGCATCGATGTATGGCGAGTTGGGTGGCGAGGTGCCCAGCATTCCCGGCCACCGGTCCACCAGCCACTCCACCAGGGGCACACACCCACCCCTGGCAGCTGCACGCAGCGTCTGCTCATTAGGTACACATCCCAGGTGCTGCACGAGGTGCTGCACCAGCGGCAGGTCACCACGCTTTGCAGCTGTGTTAAGCACCCAAAAAGCTCCTGCCCTGCACACACCCCAACCTTGGGTGCCAGCACCCACCACCACCTGCACCGCCTCGAGCAGGTCCTGGCCGTCAGCTGGTGCGTTGCTCGGCCACCCCTGTATCAGCCCCTGCAGCTCATACCATCCACCCACAGCCACGCCTACCTGCTGCACCAGCCAGCGGATCATAGCCTTGTCAGCAGAGTAAGGGATGCGATCAAACCTGGCGCCCGCTGCAAGGAGAACCTCAGCTACGGGGATGCTTCCCGCATGTATGACGTACAGCACCGGGTCCCGCTGCAGCAGTGCGCTGCACACAGGGCGGGCCAGCAGGTAGGACACGACCGCAGTATGCCCTGCCTGCAAAGACACGAGCATGATGTCGTACAGGCGGCGGTCGTCAAGCTGGAGGAGCGGCGCTCCATGGTCCTCCAGCCACTGCAGCTTGGCCGCCCCGTCTGCACTCTTTGCCGCTGCTTGCAGCAGTGTGTCCCAGTCCTTGTCACTGCTGTCCCCTGGTGCAGGCAGGTTGCACCCCTCCTCCTCCACCAGCTTCTCCACAGCTGCAAAGTCTTTGTGCTCCAGGGTGCAGGCGAGGACACAGTAGGCGTCCATGGGACAGCCGCGTCCCTGCAGCCAGCAGAGCATGGAAACGTTCCCGGAGGAGTAGGCGGCTGCTGCTGTGCGTGCCTGCAGGCTGCAGCTGCCCCCGCTGGTGGCCAGCACCCACTCCACCTTGGCGACAGCGTCTGGAGTGGCCGACCCTGCAGCGGCGTTCAACACGTCCTGGCTGAGAAGTGCGGACAGGGGGACATCGCCACCGAATCTGGGAATCCCCTTGAGCAGCACCTGTGCTGCCGCCTGCAGCCCCGCCAGGTCGCAGTGCCGTGCTGCAGCCGCCAGTGTGGCACTGAAGTCCATGGGCCCCGGGCAGTGGTGCACCAGCCATCCCAGCAGCTCAGGGTGGCCCGCCTTGACAGCCGCCTCGCCAGGGTCTTCACAGTGCCCGTAGGACCGGGTGCTGAGTGATGCTGTGAGGCGGGTCTGCAACATGCCGGGTAGGATGCTGTGCTCTTGCAGCGCCATCGCCACACTGAGGTTGGTCTCGCAGCCGCTAGCAGCAGCGGTGCTGACGAGGCACAGCTTGTGCTTAAAGGGCAGGTGCTGCATGTGCTGCTCCCCGGCCGCCATGGCCCACTGAGCGGAGTGGGGCGGTAGCGGCTGGGACAGGAAGGCGGTGTTCTGGTCCGCGAAGTTGTCACGTGCATCGCGGCACGTCAGACGGCCGCTGAGGACGCGTTCGTTGTGGGGTAGCAGGGAGAGGATGTGCAGCTGAAGGGCGGTAGGCAGCATGTCGCCAACAGCGGGTGGCCAGGAAGTTGAGGGTACCTGGGCAGTGGAGCAGGAAGGGAAGGGAGTTTGGGAATGGACGCCAAGAGCAATCTGGCTGACAGCGATAGTTTGAAAGTATTGCACAGGATTAGATGCTCTATAAGCGGCGTCCGCGACGAGTGAATGTGCCAGCGATTCCGCGACGAAAGGCATGTCCCAGCACACGACACGGACTGCTCAAACATCACCACGCATTGACGTCCAGAAGGAAGGAGGGAGCCTGTAAACCCACCTTGACAGCCAAAGTCGCAGCTGCTTAACAGCCTTGGAACTCCGATGCGAGAATGCGACGGAAGCAGAGCCTAGCAACCATTAAACAGACGCAAGACTTTGTGTGGCATGTAACTCCTTGGTGGTACTTCGTGGACAGCTGAGTAAGTCGAGCGTGAAGAGGCCAGGGCCGGGGCACGGTCAGGGGGTACGGTATGGCGTGACGGACGGTCGCAGGGCACGCCAGGAGCATCTATTCCATGCCTACAAGTACGGTACGGCATACCGGTGACATGCACGCGGCACGCACGGTTTCTGGGCATGTGGCTGGCTTGCACCAATCGAAACCCCGAGGCACCATACGGCTTCACACCTTGCGTATATGTGTCCAGTGGTTGCTTACAGGTATGTTGCACTCGTACGTATGTGTGGCTGTGCCGTTTTTGGCCCCTAATCAGAGACCCAGCCCCATCCCAACTGGGGAACAGGGCTGGCCGGGGCGATCAGGGGCATGGGGTTTCCCACCCCTCTCGCTGTACGGTTGAGAGCCAACAGCTAGAATAGTGTATTGACCACGCAGAATGGGCTTCAAGCTCATGCCAACTCAGCCTGGTCTCAGTGTTCAGGTCTTTGTGGTGAAAAATTCTAAGCTCTTACAATTCCGGACCCTTTCACCCGGAACTTGTTACAGTGCTGCTTACAATTTCGGCCGTAGGAATGGCTAGTCTGAGCTTTCCCTGCTCGCTGGCTCGCTGGCTCGCTGGCTGGTCTCGCTCCACACAGCTTCACGCGAAGGCACCCACAGAACACAAGCTGCACCAAGCAGGGGAGGGCCCGTGGGTCCGTGTGGGTCGGTCGCCTGTGGCGCTGTTTGCAGCCAGCTTTCTTCGACCCAACTCACAGGAGTACGCATGGACAGCTATCTGCATAACGGACTTCAATAAATACTAACAGGTAAGAGATTCATAGGAGGCATGTGGCAGAGCTCATAGCTGCCGAGGCACGTGCAGGCACGAGCACGCGCAGATCGGCCCTGCCGAGGCCCTGTGACGTCAAGGGAGCTGACCCGACACTCGCAGCGCTCAACGACGCCCATTGTGGGAGAAACACAGCATCCGAAAACCTGTACTGTTTTGCTTCAGGCCTATAAGATCTGCAACCAACGCTGCAGCTCCACTCAACTGCGAAAAGCCATTCGCTTCCGAAACATACCTTCCGCCTGCGCGCGGCCCCTCTATTCTCCATCCTACTCTTCAATTAGAACCCTTCCATCTCCAGACTTACTAATCGAGCTCGGTTCTAGTTTAACCTCCAAAACCCTGCCATCTCAATCCTCGCGTTAAGCGCTATCAGCCATGGCGTCAGTGACCGCAGTCGCGCCCCCCGCGACCGACCCGGCGTACCGCAAGCAGCTGGATGAAGCTAAGCCGAGCGCTGTAGCGTCCGGCACCGCAGCCCTGGAGCGCGCGGACTCTGCCGGCACCGCTGCCGCACAGGCCGCTGGCCCGCCCCTGCCGCCCTCCTCTCCCGGCTCGTCCCGTCGCCTCTGCGTCATCCTGCACGGCAAGCGGGCCGACCAGCCCGACGTACGGCAGGTACGGCAGTCGTGTGGTGTACGGCCGACCGGGGCGATTCCGTGTACGGTGTGCCAGCACTGGTGTCGCCGAGGACTCTGGCCTCTGGTGTCGTTGCGGTTCGTGTCCGGTCATCCAGTGCGTCATTGGCAACGGAAGCCATAGTGGTGCTTCGTGCTGGGGAGAACTTGGGTGCAACTCGTTTCCGAACATCATGATTGCAGCGCCCAGTGTGGGCAGGGTGATGGGAGTTGAGGCCTAGGCCGAACGCACGGTGCGGGAGCCGGGAGGAGGGTTGGGGCGGGGTCAGGGATGCCGCGTGCCACGTGTGCACGTAGGCGCCTCTTCCCTAGTGGCACGTGGCACGCGTGGCACGTCATCCTGTACGGCAAGCGGGCCAACCAGCCCGACGTACGACAGGTTAGGCAATCGACCCGCACGAACGGCGAGGCCAGTTCTGTTCGCGTGCGTTTTTCAGCCACGGGTTAGCGCCGCGTCCGTGCGTCGGCTCCGTGCCTCGGTCACATAGTGCGTCACACAGGCAGCGCATCCTAGCAGGTCTCAGAAACTAGAAAGCGGTGGTACAGCGCCAATGTCTCCCGTGCGCCGTTGTAGCGCGCCAGGTGTGGTCAGGGTGGCATGCGAGCCGAGGCATGGGCCGACCGGATTGGGCTAGGGAGGGTGGGGTTGGGTGTGGGATTTCCAGTCCTGTTACAAGGGACCCGTTCTGGTCGGGGTGCTTTACCGCACCCACCTTTTCAAAGGGGCACCGGGGCAGCTCTCCAAAAGGAGCACGTTCCCTTATGGCTGGGTCATGTGCGCCGTTGTAGCGCGCCAGGTGTGGGCAGAGTGGGTATGGTCGGGGTGGCACGCGAGCCGAGCCCCGAGGGCCGAAACGGCCGGTGCGGACGGAGGGTGGGTTGGGTCAGGGACGCCGTGACACGCGGCACGTGGCTCGCAACACGTTACGGTCGTCAATACCATTTCCCTCCCCTGTCACGTGCCATGCGCCACGTGCCATACAGGCTGTCAACGCGCTGCGGTCCGAGGGCGTTCGAGTACCATGCTCGTTTCGGTCGTATGTACGCTACCCTTCCCTGCAACGCCACGTATCACATGCCTCGCACGCCCCTCCCTTCCCCCTTCAGGCTGTCAACGCGCTGCGGTCCGAGGGTGTGCATGTGGACGTCAAGGTCACATGGGAGGGCGGCGATGTGGAGCGCTTCGTCAAGGTGAGGGGGTGGTTGGCACTTGGTTTGGTACGGCAGGCAGGCAACGGTGGGGGGCGGCAGGGAGAAGAGCAGAGGCGTGGAGGGGTCACTTCATATGGGGCAGGTCGTTAGTACGGCGATTGGGCTGTTGGGCGGTCTGCCAGCGGTTGGGCAGGGATTGGGCGGTTTGGGCACCGGTGAGGGGTGAGGGGAGACGTGGAGCGCTTTGGCAAGGTGGGTGAGTAGTTGGTACGGCGGCTGGGGCGGCTGGGGCGGCTTGTGTGAGCGGTGAGGGGCGGCGGAGGTAGGTCGGGACAGGGTCAGGAGGTGGTGCTTCGGTGCGCTTGTGCAGCGACGATGAGCGTTCT
>VFQN01004802.1_pt1 | contig 17355 bp, 25 predicted proteins | sample 3512371 | NCBI WGS metagenome assembly VFQN01 (sample SAMN10412370, study PRJNA504923) | tailings metagenome | isolation source: Replicate 2 from Balatoc abandoned mine | place: Philippines: Itogon, Benguet | collected 2017-08-28 | reverse complement strand
CAAAATTCTCCCAGGCCCAGTGAAAATGTAAGGCAGTGAAAATATATTAAAAAGGATTCGTCTTCTAGTGAAAACTTTACGGGTGAAAAGTCACAAGTCAGTACGGTACGGCTACGGCTACCGGAGTGGCCGGGACACGATGGGGGTTGCAGGCAAGATTGTGACGGACGCTGCCGTCGTTGCTCGCGCAGTTGTGACAGCTTGCCCGACCCAGGCTCAAGTGAAATATGCGCGTTCTGCCGTGGGAAAGGAGCACCGGCGCTTGTGGAGCAGCGTGTTTGCAACCATGGCACGCTAGCTGCGACATCGACCACGACGGAGGCGCGAAAGCACTGCTGCCGGAAGCTGCAGCTGGGTGAGCCCACCCGGTGAGTCCCATCTCTCATTGGCACTGCCAATGTGCCGGTCCAAAATGCGCAAGACTGCAGCTGGTGGTGCGTTCGCTGCTGCAACAGCCCCCCAAACTTCCAAACCGCGTTACCCGGCCTCAGACAGGCGCACGCTCACCTGGTAGCCCCAGCAGTGGGAAGCCGAGTTGACGAACCAGGTGATGTGCCACACCCAGCACATGCGCAGGGCGCCACCCCACACCACGGCCGGCAGGCCGCCAGCCTGCAAGGGGGAAGCGGGGACGGCAGGTGTGAAGGCCCCCTAGTCTAGGCGATCAGCCGTTTGCGCATCCTTCCGATGCTCGTGACCTCGAGCCTTCGCCACCTAGAAAGCGTTCTGACCCGAGTGCAAAGCGTCCGCCCTGCAGTGAATTGCCAAGTTGCGCACAGGCCACCCGTGCCACACGTCGCGCTAGAAGCGCCTCAGCCGTCGCTCAGAACCCACCGGCACCCATACGTATGGCGTGACCAATGCTTCGGCCGCCTCCGTTGCTGCTGCTGCTGCCCAACAATCGCCCCTTCAACCATACCTCCGCCAACCCACACCTATCACGTCCAGCACCGCCAGTTGCACCGCCACGTGCCATCCCGCTAACCCACACCTCCGCTAACCCACACCCACCAGGTACAGCACGCCAGCTGCGCCGCCAAATGCCATGCTGCTAACCCACACCTCCGCCAACCCACACCTACCAGATACAGCACCGGCAGCTGCGCCTCCACGTGCCAGCCGTGCGTGCCCCATCCCGCTAGCCCACACCCACCGGATACAGCACCGCCAGCTGCGCCGCCACGTGCCATGCAAATAACCCACACCCCCGCTAGCCCACACCCCTGCGCTAACCCACACCCACCAGGTACAGCAGCCCCAGCTGCGCCGCCACGTGCCAGCCGTACGTGTCGCGCAGGAAGCGGTAGTACCACTGGCTCTCCAGGTCGTCGGCGTTGGAGCGGTTGGACACGCGCTCCATGGTGGCCTGAATATTGGGACGAGGAGCAGCAATATAAAATAATAAATAAATAAATTATAATACACAGTGTATCGTACACGATTGCGGTTGGACACGCGCTCCATGGTGGCCTGGAGATTGGGACGAGGAACAGCGAATGCGCATTTGTAAATGCGAAATAAACATGATTGCAGTTTTGCAGGCGCTACATCCTCCGTGGTGGCTGAAAACTTTGGAGGCCGCAGCGAGGCTGCGGCTGGTGCCGGATGTCACGAGAATCGCACGTGTAGGTTCAGGACCTGCCATCGACGGCTACCTGCAACAGGGCCCTCCGTCCGCGCATGTCCCGCAAGCATGCGGAAGAACCTGGCTACCGCGACAGCCCCTTCTGTGCACTTGCGGTTGGTCGTGGCAATGCCCTCTGCTTGCTTCACCTCGTCCATATCCCGCGGCTTATCAGCCAATGAAGGAGCACCCACAATGGAATTTCGCGCTTCCGGAATGCGGACTGCCCGCCCACCTGGTTGTCCATTTGGTGCAATGAATTACATGCAAAATACTGCTTTATGCCCGCTCACCTCGTTGTCCAGCAGCCAGCCCATGTGGCACCAGAAGAAGCCCTCATAGGGCGAGTGGGGGTCCAGGGGGGTGTCGGTGTGCAGGTGGTGGTAGCGGTGGCTGGACACCCACTCCAGGGGGTCGCCCTGCGGGGGTCAGGAACAAACAGGAGTCGTGCGGTAAGTTCACTACACTTGAAACGCGTGCGCTGAAGAGGGCAGGGCGAGGACAGCGACCGAGTGACGAGCGAACTGGGCCTACGCCGTAGGCCACGGCTCAGGAAAATCCAGGCAGTCCTTCCCCACACCGATTGCTTGCGTCCGGTCCTCAGCACGCCAACCCTAACCCACCATTTTCATTGTGGATCCAAACTCACCGTCTTAAAGCCAACCCACCTACACCGCCAGCACTCCGCGGTACGTTAGGATGTACTCCTGCCACCCCAACCCTGACTGTTAACCCACAACCTGCCTCTAACTTTCAACCCAAACCAACACGCACTAACTCACACCAGCCAGTGCTAACCCACCTGCACCGCCAGCACCCCGCAGTAGGCCAGGATGTACTCCAGCCATCCAAAACCTGGCTGTTAACCCACGCCCCGCCTCAACTCCTGAACCCACACGCTAACCCACAGCTGACCCACCTGCACCGCCAGCACCCCGCAGTAGGCCAGGATGTACTCCAGCCACTTGGGGGCGGTGAACGACTTGTGGCTTAGCATGCGGTGGTACGACAGCGTGATGCCCAGGCAGCCGGTCACGAAGTACGACCCGAAGAACAGCGCCACCATCTCCGGCGAGAAGGTGAAGGGCGCGAAGCAGGCCAGCACGTGCATGCCGCCGATGAAGGCCGCGTACAGCAGGTCCGTCTTGTTCCAGGTGCGGTTGAAGAGCCAGTTGCGGCGGGACACGGTGGCCACGTCGGACATGGGGATGGTGCCGGCGCCGGGCTCAGACATCTGCGCCTCCTTGGAGGGTTTGGGAACGACCTTCTTGATGTTCAGCGGCTTGTTGGAGTAGAGCTCCTCGTACTGCTGGTTGTACGACATGCGGGCCCAGCGCTCGGCCTCGGAGATGGGGGAGGTGGAGGTGGGGGCGATCACCTCGGCCACCCTGCGGGGTGGACGGAGGGTGGGAGCAGGGGACATGTTTTGTGAGGTGGAGGAGGCGACAAGGTGCGGTACGGTACAGTGGGACTGAGTTCTGGTCCCAGGAAACCACGGGTGAGTGCAGGGCGTGCGTTTGTGCGAGGACCAGGCGTTTTGCCCCATAGGCGTTGAGCCACAGTGCGTTACACTCTAGGACTGTGCACACACGCATCACAGCTGATGCGAGTGTTGGGTGCAGGGCTAGCGGTGAAGCTGGGAACGGGGGCGGGGAAGACGGGACAGGGTGCTGGCTCCGGGGCGGGGTAGGTAGTATGCGTCCGGTACATCGATTACTAATGAGGGTCTGGGCAGCCCGAGTCGCGCTGACGTTCACTACTCCACGAGCACCGCGTCCGTTGGCGCGAACTTGACCCATACTGCAAGTGCGACGCGACGGCTGTTGCTGTTGCTACGGCTGTATGTGGCCCAGCTACTTGCGGGCGTCGTCGCCTGCTGCCGCCGGCGTTCAACGGTCACGCGCGACGCCCATCAATTTTCGTCCAGAGCGCGCGCGACTGACGCTCGAGACCCAAAGGGTTGCAACTACTGTGACTCGTGTAGAAGGCATTTGCCCGTGGGAAAGAAACGCAGGCAGTAACACAAGGCAAACACGCCAAACGCACGCATAGGATATCAAGATATTTGCAGCACAACAATATGTAATTGCTGCCCCTTAGGTGCACGATATGTGCTGGAGAACAGGCCGAGTGCGGACTCGAGGGCCCTTAACGTCCTTACCCAGCGCTCGTAACAAAGGCAGGCTGCTTCCTGTTTACTCTGGGCAGACAGGCCCTAAGCCATATCACTGCTTATCAACAGTAAGGCCACAGCGCTGCCACGTCGACAGGACGCACGCGACCCAGTGTCCACAAGACTTTGCCATCAACACTTGCCTGGTTGAAACATCGCGGTCTGCACCGGCGCCAGCAATCACAGCTTGACGCTTAATGGTACTCGACGCAGTCCGGCAGGGCACGGCCACTGCAGGGCGACCGAAGCAGCGGGGCTGTCCTAGCCGCAGGCCCGAGCGGGCGGGCAGCTGCTGCATGGCCATATCGCTGCCTTGTGTCTGGTGAAAACGAGAAGACTTTTGGGCGACGCGACTGAGCGACGCCAAGCTCCTCCGACGTGGATAAAGTGCTCCTGCCTCGTCGATGGACTGTTACAGCCTCAGACCTCACGCGCTAGGTGGCGTTCAACAAGCGTCCTTTGAAGTGGAATTGATAAGACCTCAGTAGCCTGTCAACTGCCAGGCTAAGCGTTAAACGCAAGAGAGGACGTGCTGGTAGGGGCACCTAGGCGCGTCGGTGAACGAGGCTGGAAACTGGGCTGCAAAGACCTGCGCGGTCTTTATAGTGCAGCAGTAAGTGTACCGGGTTCAGCGTATGTCCAGCGTAAGTCGGTACCCGCGGCCGTACACGTGTGGATCTGTCTCCTATTTACTGAGTCTCTGCGGAATAGACAGTTGATACAGTGCAAACGAGGTCAAGTGCAACGATGCCTTCATGGAGATTCCAGGAGCCGACGTCGGTCAGCTCAGCCCTGGTTCCCTCTCTTGACTAGAGGCGGAACTGGCCCGGCCGATAGGTTTGGAAAACATAGGATTGGTTTCAACAACAGCTTTCCTGCCCTCTATGGTGATGGCCTCGAGCGTGAAGCAGGCGTGTGCGGGTCGCCGAGTGCGCTGAAGGCTGTTGGCCCTTCCTGCCCCGTGCCCGAATGCTCCACGGAACCTCGTGTGGCCAAGCATAAGGGATTGCTATATAAGGAACCCAATGCGCTTGGCCCTGCCTTGGCGTTACTCAAGCGGCATTGAGCACAAGCCAAACTCTCGCGAGCGAAACCGCAATGCACTCAGTTGCATTGTAGTTCAGGAGCTCATGGAGCGTTTGTGACGATGCCATCGGTACCTACCGGGATGTTGAGTCGGCAGCTGTTCCTCGGCGTACCGTGCTGTATGGTCGGGGTCTCCCCTGCACAAGCTGCCTGCCAGGGTACTGTACCTCAGTACCGGAGGGTCCTAGACGCTGCCCCAAGGCCGGTACACGAAGTGTACTTGCCTGTATCGTAGGCTGGCCAGGAAATCACGCGACAACCTGCTCGCCAGCCGCAATGCTCTCCCTGCTTGGGCCAGAGCTGTAATGCTCCCTCATGGCTGCAGCCCATTTGGCTTTGCATGCAGAATCGTTGTGGAGCAAGCAGACCGCAGTCAAGGAAAGATTTAACTGTGCTTGTTTGCACCACAGGAGCGCCCCGGACTTGCACGCGCGTCCTCGGATGCTACCCCCTATTCGGTACTGGTGCTGTCGAAGTGCCGCAGACGGTGTGCCTGCCACGAACCGAACCGTATCCATCGATCGTCTCGTGGGGAAGGCCTCCAAGTGCATCCAGGTGTACGGTGTGCATACAACCGTTCTTTGAGTTGTGCATTAGGTATGCCATCGACAAAGGCTGTTTGTGTTGCAACGGTGCTGCATCCGGCATTACATCCTGCCCACGCACTGCGAGGACCTGATACCGCCTAGTACCGCCTCGGGCGGGAGCACTTCTGTGGTGCACGGTACCGTAGAATGAGCGCACATGGTTGTAAACACCATGGTGAAGGTTCCCCTATCGGTTTTCATGCCCCCTCGGGGCAGACCACACAGCTGATACTGTACTCGTGCCTACGCCCTCCCCTGCCTGCGCCCTCATCCATGCGAATGTGTACACACGTGCCGCCGCTCACCAAACCTGCACCCCGCCGCGCATGCTCTTGTCCGCTACACAAAGTCATCATCGTCATTCTCCGCCCCCTCCCACCCATCACCAGCCCCGACCACCTGCTGCTGCTGCTGCTGCTGCCGCCCGCCCCACTCCGGCACCCCAGTCCCCGCGCCGGCCTTGCCCTGCTGCTGCTGCTGCAGCCTTGCTCGCTTCTCGGCCGCCTCCCTTGCCCTGGAGGAGCTGATCACAGCCCGCTTGCGCGTGTCTCCAGCCCCGACCGCACACGCCTGCCCAGGGCCCTGGCCCGCAACGACAGAGCCCAAGGGTGCTGCCCCTGCAGCACACGCGCCTGGTGCAGTCCCAGGCAGCAACCCCATTGACTCGTTATGAGGCACGGCGTGGGTGGGCTGCTGCTGCTGCTGCGTGGGCTGCACGACAGACCCATGGGTCGCAATGGTCGCATGCAGCTGGGCCCACCCTTTGCCCCCCGCGTCCTGCCCCTGTTGGTGTTGCTGCTGCTGCTGGTTCTGGCCCTGCGGCCTCCCCAGCACGCCGGTGCAGCTGCTCCCCACCCGCCCCGCCTCACGCGTGCCGCCAGCGCCTCCTCCCACACTCCCCCAGCCCCCGTTCTCCCCTGACCCCGGCGTTCCCCACGCCTGCTCCGAGCCCTTCGAGGGGCCGGGCGTGACCTGCCAGCCCTCTTGGCCCTGGCCGCGGCCTGTCCCGTCGGCAGTCGGACCTCCGGGACCGCCAGAGCGGGACTGGTGCAGGTGGTGGGGCGGGGTGCTGCCGGGAGCCCCCCAACAGGGCTGTGTGGGGAGCGGCTGCGTGGGGCCCTGTGGGGCAAGCGTGGCGCCACCCCACTGCTGGCCACACACCTGCGTGGGTGCTTGTGAGGCTTCCGGCGGCCGATGGTGTGGCTGCTGTTGGTGCTGATGGGAGTGGTTGTGCTGGTGCTGCTGCTGCCAGCCTAGCCTTGGCCCACTGCCCGGCGGAGTGGTGCCGGGGCCGCGCGTGTGGGTGGAGCCGGCCGGCGGCGGCGAGGGGGCATGGGACCCGGGGAGGGCCGGTCGGGGCTGGGGCAGCTGGTGCGGGCTAGCGTGCTGCTGCTGCTGGTTGTACGATTGGTGCGGGTGTGCATGGGTTCCTTGCGCACCGCCGTGCGGGAGTTGGTGCTGCTGGTGTTGGTGTGGGTAGGGCTGCTGTGCAGGACGGGGGCACCAACCCTGCTGCTGCTGCCCCTGCGGCTGGCTGGGGTGCCATCCCTGCTGCTGCGGTTGACCCTGCGGCGGCGGCCTCAGCTCAGCCACCGGCGCGGGTCCATGCCCCTGGGGTTGATGGTACGGCCCACTGGGCCCACGTGGGTATGGCTGTCCAGCTTGCTGCTGTTGCTGCTGTTGCTGCTGGTAGCTGCTGTTGCCAGGAAGCTGCCAGGGCTGCGGAGGAGGAGGCATGTGCTGCCCCTGGGCGTCCCAGGCGCTGGTGTGGCTCGATGCGGGGTTTGGGTGCATGGCAGGTGGCGCATGGGGCCTCCAGGAGGACGGTGCAACGGGCGGCGGGCAGGACTCTGGCCCTGGCCCTGCCCGGCCGTACTGATGCTGTTGCTGCTGGTGGTTGTTCTGCCACCCGTGGGGCTGCCTGTCTCCAGATGGCGGAGGCGGCGTGCCGTTTGGCACGTGCCGACCGGGACCCACCGACCCATGGGTCGGTGGCATTGCAGCACTCGCACCAGCGCTAGACCCAGACCCAGATCCAGCCCAGGGGCTGGGGTGGCCCGCAGCATGCCCGTAGTGCTGCGTGGGTTGGCCCAGATCCTCGCAGCCCCACGTGGCCCCATGCGGCCCCTTACCCCTTTGCCAGCCGCCAGCAACCCCAGCCGCTGCTGCCGCTGCCGCCGCCGCACCCTCCGACTGGCCCTTGCCGCCCGCTGCCCCCCGAACAGGGGCAGCAGGCTTCCGGAAGGCCTCAAACGGCCCTCCAGGACCCTGGGCCAGCCCATGCCCTCCACCCGACAGCTGCTTAGCCACCAGACCTGCAGCCGTGGGTCGAGTAGCCTCAGCCCTCCACCCGCCTGCCGCCGCCTTCCCGCCCTGCTGCTCCTTGCCATCCCCAATCCCGCCCCCAGCCCACGCCGCCGCTTCCGCCCCAGGCTCCACCACGTGCTCCTCGTACTGGATGTCAACACTGCCTCCCTTCTTACCCCCCTTGCCGACGCGTCGAAACGTGTCCGTGCCAGCCGCCGCGGTCGCCGCCGCCGCCGCGGCGGCCATCGCCTTCGGGTCCAGCTGCTGCTGCTTCATCCGCCCCTTGCCGCTGCCCGTCGCATCGGCCGCGGTGTTGGCGACCCAGGGCTTGAGGTCGGAGGCGGCTGCAGAGGTTCCGGAGCTGGGCCCCGCGCCGCCGCCGCCGGCGGTGTCGGGCGGGGGGGCGGCGGCGGCGGCGGGCGGCGGGGGCTTGGGCGGGTCCGCGGCTAGGCCCTGGTAGAAGGATGCCAACGAGGCCATGCCATGCTCGAAGTTGTCGTGCACCTGTTGGAAGAGTATTGCATAGGGCGATGTTAGAGCTGGGTTTGGAGCAGGGCAAGAATGGGCTGGAGGAGCGTGGGTGGGCATGTCGCATGTGGCATGTCCTTGGGTGAGCTGTGGGCAGGCAGACCGCGCCTGGGGCGTTTGGCTGAAAGCACGGCGTTGGACCTTGACAGCGACTGCTTTGCAGCAGGTACATGGCCCAGATGTGCGAGAAGCGTGCCGGCTGCATGGCACTCCAGTGCGGCCGCGCACCTTGACCGCCGCGCGCACCCAGCGCGACAGCTGCTGCTGGTTGTTGCCCCCCCTGAAGCGCTCGTCCAGCAGCACGATGGCGCCCCAGTCGTACTTGTGGCGGATGCAGCGCCCCACCGCCTGAGGGTGCGTGCAAGAGGCGGGGTCTAGTTGTGGTATGCGATGCCAAACTACGGATGCCGGCGGGCCACAGCGCGCGCGTGCTGGGGGGAGCAATGGCCATACAGACGTGTAGTAGGATGTGGTGCAGGGATGTGCAAATGGCCCCCCGCCGGCCCGTGCGAATGTGTAAAGTGAGGTGCCTCCGTTCCCACGTGCCTCCCTGCATACTCGCCTGGTCGAGCACCGTATGCCTTTTGTGAATCCCAGGCATGTTTGCCGTTAGGTGCAAATAAGTACCGTATGCCCCCATTTAAAGCTTAAACACCTTCCTCGCGTTTTATGCGTATCCCATCTCCACAAACGCCCACCTGGTTGAGCGCCCTGAACGCCTGCTGCGAGTACCACCCAATGCGTCTGCTATCCTCCCGCCTTATCCCGCTGCCATGTTCAACTTCTCGATTGCTTTCCCTGGTTCAAGTCCCGCGTGCGAACAATTATAGTGTAGCTCACCTGGTTGAGCGCTCTGAATGCCTGCTGCGAGTACCATGCGCTACCGCTGAGCAGGCGGTGCGGCGGGGCGCGGCCGCTGCCGGGGCCGCTGCCGGCGTCGTTGTACTCCTTCTTGAGGCGGACCTGGGGGAGCAAGGGTACAGCGTGTGGGACACAAACAGCGCGGCATGACGTCAGTATTTTGCGTAGAGCGTTTCCAATAGGCTTGCGCATATCGGGTAATTGGCGCCTTACTGCGTGCCACAGCTGGGTGTTGCACAGTCCGTCCTGTTGTACAACATAGCCATTTCGCTAATGTCATGCTGCCATGCGCACACCCTGACCCTGACCTTGGTGTCCTTGACGGCTGGGAAGGGTATGCCCAGCAGGATGACCCCCCGGGCGTGCTGGTCCGCGAAGTCGATGCCCTCGGAGGCCTACGGGGGTAGGGGAAAGCCAGGCATGGAGGAATGGAATGCGAGTGACAGGAGAGCAACCACGTATGGGCCAATGACACAATAATTTGGGTTTGGGTGGTCCACCCGCGCTGTGTTATGAGGCGCTGGTCACTGAAACCGATGGCCCTGGTACCCCGTCTGCCTCCCCGCTTGTGTTCTTCCCCGTTGACCCACCCCGCCTCGCACCTTGCCCCTGCACACGGCCATGAACGGGCGCCTGCTACTGCCCCGCCGCCCACACTCCCTTACACACTCCGCCCCCGGCCCCCGTCTCACCTTGCCCCTGCACACCGCGAAGAACAGTGCCCCCCTGCCTGCCCGCACCGCCTCGTAGTAGCGGCCCATGGCCTCCTCGAAGCCCTTGCCCGCCTCGCGACCCTCCACCACCAGCGTCTTGCACGAGCCCAGCCGCTCCCACAGCCGGGTGGACTGCAGGGAGAGGACAGAAGTCGTGGTTGAAAAGGGGATGGCGAGAGGCCAAGGTGAAGTAAAGCCCACGTATACCGTCACGCCCTTACGTACCCAGATACCAGAAGTTCCGGCCTATCCCAGCTGTTGCGCGATATACCGCTGTGGTTACGAAGTTTCTCTCCACCCACCTACGCGTGAAGTTTCTCTCCACCCACCTTCCACCTCGTCACCAGCTTGTCCAGGAGGCCGTAGGAGGGCAGGAACAGCAGTACGCCGTCGGGGATGATCTGGGGTGGAGTTGGGTGCGGCCGGGAAAGAGTGCGCTTACACTATGTCACACGGCATTCAGGATGCCGAGGACAGCCGAACAGCGGCTGATACCCTTACTCGGCAGGCCCGCAGCACTGCCTTCCGCGCGTCCTCCTGAAACTCCAGTCAACAAGCATTAAAAGCGTGCAAGTATGACATCAGATACCGTACGGTGTTACTCGGCAAACCACCTGCATGCTCCCAGTTACGCCTCCCACTCCAATGCAGATGCATGCGACTGTGACACATGCAACTGTGTATTACCCAAAGAGACCCACCTGGCATGCCCGCAGCACGGCCTCCCCCGCCTCGTCCTGGAACTCGAAGCGCGCCGTCTCCTTGAAGGTGGCGCTCAGCCCCGTGCCGCCGGGGCCGCGGGGCAGCACGCCAGCCCACACCTGATGACACGCACAGGGCAGCAAGGCGTGACCACCGGTGTGCAGATGCAGCGTGCAGGAGAATGGGCAGAGGAGGCTAGGCCTTAGCTTTGGAACGAGTGAGAGGCGCCCAAGGTGGCAGGGGGCCTAGAGGCGTTCTTGGGGGTGCTGGGGTGCTGGCCGCACGCAGGCTGTGTTCCGCACCGTTGGCGCGTGAGGCCTGCAATTCGTGTCTTCCTAAGACTTCACGCCCTGCCAGCCAAACAGGCAACAGCTGCTAAGCCAGCCCGCCCCCACCTGCTTGGCCATGTCTACCACGTGCGGCGCCTCCAGCCTCACATGGAACTCCGCGCCCAGCTCCGAGGCGAACGAGTCCAGGGGGGCCAGGGTCCCACTGGGGCATGGACGGGAGGTGAAGGGGCGATGCGGTGTTATTATTATGGTTTACAACTGTGGGCGGGGAGGAAGAAACGCGGAGGGCCTGGCCTGCCGCTACCCCGCTGCCCCCTGCTCCCGAATCCCTCCCCACCTGTTCAGCACCACGCTGTGCGCCCCTCCCGCCTAGCGTCAGCAGGCGCCAGGTGCGCATTGCTTAACGCGATACCCTCCTCCGGCGTACACGTGACTGGTGAGCACCATCCCCTGCTCTCCACTCCCTCCCCACCTACTATACACCACTTTTCCCGCCTGGTGAGCACCACGCTGTGCGCCCAGGCTGACACGCATGCCTACCGGCGGGGCGCCCCCCGCGCCCTCGCCAGTACGCCCATTTCCCCTTCCCTATCCTTCTGTCCCCCACCTTAGGAGCACCACGCTGTGGGCCTTGTCTGCCGGTGTGCCCCAGGCCCCTTGGCCTCTAGGCCCAGTGCCCCACGCCCCACCCTCCCCACACGGTCGGCAACAGACCCTGCTCTCATTCCCGCCTCTCCCACCTGTTGACCACCACGCTGTGCGCCCTGCCCGTCCTTGTGCTCCAGGTGCCCCCTCCCTTTGGCCCTCGCCCCCCTCCTACACACCTCGCGGTGAGCACCAAGCTGTGTGCCTTGCCCTAACGCCCTGTCCGCCAGACATGTGCAGGAGCCGGGTGCATTGCTATCCCTGCCACAACACACCTTGTGAGCACCACGCTGTGCGCCTTCTCCGCCAGGCTCCTGAAGGCCACCCCCGGGTTGAGGCACCACAGGCTCAGGCCCACGGCGGCGCTGGGGCCGGCGGGCTGCAGGCCGTCGCCGTCATCAGCGTCGCGACGCATGCGGCTCCTGGATTGGGGAGGGATCGGGCGTTATACGTCGTTAACGGTCGAGTCAGGTGCTGACGGGGGCTGGCGGGCTGTATGCCGGCGTCGTCGTCGGCGTCGCGCCGCAGGCGATTCCTAGATATGGGACAGCCGCAGAGCGGCAATGTGCACGTTTACTCAGCAACAGCACGCTCGTACTGCACACCGGTACACAAGGTGACGGGTAGTTGGGCTAGTGTACCATGTGGGTACGCGTAAAACGCGAGAAACCGTGTAAGGCGTCAGGGAAGTATGGAAACGCTGGACCATGTGGGTAAATGTGCTAGCAGACGTGGTGGGAATTGCCACGACCAACGTCCAGTACCGTGGCGGCGCCCGCACCGGTCGCTGGGCGTGTTGCCCGCGCCACCCCACAGGCCCCACCGCAGCTGCGTTCACTTCCGCCACGTGCCATCAGGCGTGTGGGGCCTAGCAGCGCCGTCCGGCCCCCACCACATGCTTACGGCTCCGCTTCATCACTGGTACTTGGTGCCCCTGTCCCCCCGCCCTCTCGGTGCACCGCACCTGGCCTTGCGCCTGTCCGCCCCCTTGTGCGCGATCCACCGCCGTACCACCAGCCGGTAGTCCCCCGTGTTGTCCCGCGGCGGGGGAGGCACCACCGGCGCCCGCATGCCCTGGCCCTGGCCTTGCAACTGGGCAGGTCCCCCGGCCCCCGCCGCCGCCGCCCGGCACCCTCCCACAGACCCCCCTGCTCCACCGAAATGTACCGTTCCCACCGCAGCAGACCCCTGGCTAGGGAAGAATCCCCCTGCCTGCGACGGTACGGCGCTTCCCAGGCCGTACTGCTGCTGGGCATGATTGTGCGGCTGTACGGCAGGGTGTTGCGGCGGCGGCTGTTGCTGCACGCTGGGGCGCGGCGCGTGCACATGTGCGGGCGGTGGAGCGGAAGCAGCGGCGGAGGCGGCGGAGGCGAAGGCGGGCGTGGGGGCGGGTGCGTACATGAGGCGCAGCACGGTGAGCAGGCGGGAGATGGTGCCCAGGGGGCCACCGCCCGCCCCGGGGCGCTTGACATCGGCGGGCACGGCCTCGGAGGCGGCGTCGCCGTCTGGAAGGGGGGGCAGGGAAAGGCAGGAAGGGGCGGAACGGACCGTCAGGCGTGTCGGATTTGTAGGAGTCAGTGCGCCGAGGAGGAGGCAGGGGGTCACGACGTTTGCGGAGGGATGAGTCTGGACGAGGTGGCAGTCGTCGCCATGGACTAAAGCAACAGTGGACCATAAAGCTGGCGGTCAATATGATAGCTATCCTGATCCTGACGGCTCGTACCTGACGCGAAGGTGGCCTTCTCCTCGAAGGCCTTTGCCAACTCGTACGCGCGCCACAGCTCGCCCACAGCCGTGGGGCCCAGCCCCGCGCCGTCCAGCGTGGACAGCAACTGGGGGGAGGCGTGGTGGGGAAGAGGGAGTAGTCACGTGGTGATAATACTCGGAACCTTTGCGTTTTTTGATGAGACGCGATCTCGACCCACTTCGGAAAGAGAGCGAAGGAGAGGGGGTCTCAGCCAAGTACACCAGAGTTAGCGCATTAGTGCACCGACCGGGCCTTCCTCACGCTCCTCCACACATCATGCCCTACACCTGCTGGCCTTGCATTGCCGCCTTGTGAGGGCAAGGGCAAGAAAACCACCAAGACACGCTACACCATTGGCCTTTACTCGTCCTGCTCGTGAACCCTTGAACCCCCTTCCCCGCATCCCCACATTCCACCACCTATGCCCGCCCGCCGCCCCTCACCTGCTGCCCCTGCATGACCGCCTCGTGCTCCTCGAAGCCCGCCGGCGCCATGCCCGCCGCGCTGTCCTCGTGCGTTGCCAGCCACCGTACAACAGCGCCCGCCGCGTCGCCCAGCGGGCCGTACAGGTCCGCCCGCCCTGTGAGCTGCGCCGACAAGCGGAAGGCGGCCTCCGCCTCACGCAGCGCATCCAGGTCCACGTCCAGGCTGGCGCCCTCCCTGCAGGTATTGATGGATTGGTACATAGGTACAATAAGTAATACTACTAGTATACAAGCACGTAGCGCATCAAGGTCCACGTCCAGGCTGGCGCCCACGCTCCAGCACTTGTTTGCAATTAATTACGATGATTAACCCTACCCCGTCCCTACCCATGATAACCTAGTGCCCTTCCAGGGCCCATGCCAGGAGTACGCGATCAGCTCTCTCCCTCTGCTGGCGGGCAATACACAGCTAAACCATCATCTTCCGCCCCTGTCATCCCAGCTCTCCTCAGGCACACTCCCTACCCCACCTGCACACGTCCTCGATGTTGTGGGCCTCGTCGAAGATGAGCACCGCGTTGCTGACGTCGATGCCCAGCGCGGAGCGGACCTGGGGGTGCGTGGGTAAATGGGGCCACGTGACGGTGTGTGGCGCAGATTAGAGGAAGGCAACTGTTCTGCCTGAACGGCACTTAGCTCTGAGAGCACATGTTAGTGGCCCAGGACCCGCAGGCCGTTCCGGGGTCCAAGGGGTAGGCTTACGGGCACAATAGGTTTTGGGACCTACTCATTCCCTTCAGGCGTCTGTCCAGTGCCCCTTCCTTCCGTTTCCCGGTGCATCAGGGCTGCCTATTCAGCGTATTTCCAGCGTGGTTACGAGACGAGGCTGAGCCACGTGTTCACCCACCACTGGGTCCACCAGGTAGGTGTAGGGGCAGAAGACCAGCTCCGCCTCCAGCGCCAGGTCCCGGGCGGCGAAGTAGGGGCAGGTGGTGGCCTTGCGGCAGGCGGTGGACAACTCCTCAATGTCGTGCACCTGGGAGAGGCGGGGTTGAATGCAAGTCCCAAGTGTGTTGATATTAGATTGATGCCTTAAGCAGACGTCCAGGACTACACTGCGGGGACGGGTAGGCGGCGGACAGGTCCTCAACGTCGTGCACCTGGGGGGATAGGAGGTAGTAAGAGCCGTCTGAGTTGCTCAAGTCCATTGACGTTGGTGTTTCTGGTTCCGACAGTAGCTTGGAACATACTCCAGGTAATTGCGAGTCCGGGCCTACTGAGAGTGAGGGAGGGCAGCAGATTTGCAGGCCCCTGTCTCAGGATGTGCGGTGGCACACGGTGCTGGCCGGTCAGCGCTGCCCGACGTTCCTGATGGCGCCCTGGGAGTACACCTCCATCCGTGGCTCATCAAGCCCCAGAGACCTCATTGGGTTCCCAGTTACATCCTGCATGCCCCGCTCCCCATGGGCATGACCCACATCACACGGTACCACACCCGCACAGCCCCGCATGGTTCAACCCCACCCCACTCCACCCACAGAGCGCCCACACCTCTGCACGCCCCGCCCTCCACCCAAGCACCCCACCTGCACGTTGACCCGCGCCTTGCCCCCCGGCTTGCCCTTGCATCCCCATACGACCACTCCATCCCATTCCGCCCACAGCTCATCTGCACCACCCCATGTTCTGCACTTAGCGGCACCCACCTGCACGTTGACGCGCGACTTGCCCCCCGGCTTGCCCTTGCCATCCCCATATGGCCCCACCCCACCCTAGCCCGCCCACAGCAGATCCACACCTCTCCACGTCCCTCATTTTACCAGTCCGCAGCCCCCACCTGCACGTTGACCCTCGCCTTGCCCCCCGGCTTGCCCTTGAAGCGGCACCCGAACTGCTCCTCCTTCATCAGCCTGTCGCACTCCTCCTCCACACGCCCCGTCTTGAGCACCTGCTTATTGATGCAGTAGTGCTGCTTGGCGGCCTGGGGGCAGGGGGCACCGGAAGGAGGAGCTGAGAGGGGAGGGACTCGACCCGGCACCTCGGAACACCGGCGGGAGAAAGCAAAAATCGGGGGCTTTAGCTGACAGCAACGTCAGCTGACAACACGAATGCTCTTCACGAATGCAAACGATGCACTGCGGTTCTCAAGCACCGCATCCGAGTGCACCGAACAACTGTACCCGGAGATCACATGCGCATCCTCCTCTGTGTCTTTTACCGGAAGCCCACAGGGACGAGTCCATCCCGTGACAGAAGCCAGTTGGCAGTGTTGCCCGCTGCCGCTGGCAATGCCAAGTTCCAACGCTTATCGACACCGCAACTGGTACCATCCCCTTGACCCAATTCGAACCCCTGCCCAATGGTGCAGACGGTCGGGGTATGAAGCAAGGCCACGGTGAGCATATGTGGCCTGAGCCCGCAAGCCGTGGATGCCTATGGCGCCATCCACCAAACCCCGAAAGCACGCGAGTGCGACCATAAAAATATGGCCAGGGTGAGCACCCCCAGTTAGCAACCCCTTCACCACCCACACCCTGTCCCACCAGGATAGCCATGGCGGGCTGGTAGCCGCTGCGCTTGAGCTCCCGCACCACTTGGGCGATCTGGGAGTGGGTTCGGGTCGCAAAGTAGATGCGGGGCGGCTTGGCGTCCGCCTCCTCCTCCTCTTCTCCATCCCCGAAGTCCACGTCCATGGGCCCCGCACCCCCACCCCGTATCAGGTCGTCATCGTCGATGCCCCCTTTCCCCTTGGCTGCTGCCCCTCCCTCTGGTGACCCAGAAGCTGATCCGGAGCCGGAGGAACGCTGACGCTGGCCTTTCCTCTCGCCAGCTGCAGGGCCCAAAAAGTCATCATCGTCGTTGGCATCCCCGTAAGCGCCACCCGACTGGGCCCGTGGGGTCTTACCGCCCTGCTCGCCTGGGCTAGATACTTTTGTCAGCTTTGCAAGTTTGCGGTCGCGAAGCTCCTTCTTGCGCTGCTCCTGCCAAGCCAGCGCGGCGCAGAGCAGGGACAGCGTCTTGCCGCAGCCTGTCGGGGCCTCCAGGAGTGCGTTGGCACCCTCGTTCAGGGTTCGGAGCATCTTCTCCATGAAGGAAAACTGCACCCCATAGGGCTGGTGAGGGAAGTGCACTTCATGGCCTCGGATGGAAAAGGTCGGCATTTCCACCTCTGCGCCCCAGCGGTCAGAGACGAAGCGACTAGCGATAACGCATAGTCTGTGGCAGCCAAAGTAGATGTTGTGGCAGACAGAAGCAGCAGGCTCCCGGACTTTCAAGCCGTTTACAAAAGCGAGGATGCTCTCAGCTGTCCTACGTCGACGAGTCAATTGCAATTTATTGTTCTAGATACTGTGTGCATGCTGGGGTGAAAAATGCACCTGCTCGGTGTTGGACGACATGACGACTCTGCACAGCATGCACTTCACATCATGGGGCAGTTTCAGGGGAGTAACCAAAGCCCTTCCAGAGCACCAGCCAGAGTTACAGGCGCCCCCAGCAAACGGCATTACGCCGTCATAAACGTCATTAACTGTCTCGTGTTCACCCCTGCACGTACACCGACGAGCAGTACAGCCCACCCTGGTCCCCACCAACCGGGTTCCACTCCCTAGGGGGGCACATGTCCTCACTTTGAGCTGCTATAACTTTTTTCCCTACAAAAAAATAA
>VFQN01004801.1_pt1 | contig 17355 bp, 9 predicted proteins | sample 3512371 | NCBI WGS metagenome assembly VFQN01 (sample SAMN10412370, study PRJNA504923) | tailings metagenome | isolation source: Replicate 2 from Balatoc abandoned mine | place: Philippines: Itogon, Benguet | collected 2017-08-28 | reverse complement strand
TCGAGGACACCTATTACCTGATCGGCACCGCCGCCGGCCCGCATCCCTATCCGGAACTGGTACGCGCCTTCCAGGCCGTGATCGGCACGGAAGCCCGCGAGCAGCTGTTGCAAGCCGAAGGCCGCCTGCCGGACATGGTCATCGCTGCCGTCGGCGGCGGTTCCAATGCGATCGGCATCTTCCACCCCTTCCTGGATGACAAGAACGTCCAGATCGTCGGCGTTGAAGCGGGTGGCAAGGGGCTTGACGGCGACGAACACTGTGCCTCGCTGACCGCCGGCTCGCCGGGCGTTCTGCACGGCAACCGCACCTATCTGCTGCAGGATGCCGACGGCCAGATCAAGGAAGGCCATTCGATTTCCGCCGGCCTCGACTACCCGGGCATCGGCCCGGAGCACGCCTGGCTCCACCAGATCGGCCGTGCCGAATATGTGCCGATCATGGACGACGAGGCGTTGGAAGCCTTCCAGCTCTTGACCAAGCTCGAAGGCATCATCCCGGCGCTGGAGCCGAGCCACGCCATTGCCGAAGTGATCAAGCGCGCGCCGAAAATGGGCAAGGACCAGATCATCCTGATGAACCTCTCCGGCCGTGGCGACAAGGACATCTTCACCGTCGGCAAGATCCTCGGTATGGAGCTCTAAGATGACTGCACGCATGGACAAACGCTTCGCGGATCTCGCCGCCGAAGGTCGCCCGGCCCTTGTGACCTATTTCATGGGCGGCGATCCGGATTATGCCAGCTCGCTCGAGATCATGAGAGCGCTGCCGAAGGCAGGCTCCGACGTCATCGAACTCGGCATGCCCTTCTCCGATCCGATGGCCGACGGCCCGGCCATCCAGTTGGCCGGCCAGCGCGCGCTGAAGGGCGGGCAGACGCTCGCCAAGACGCTGCAGATGGCGCGCGACTTCCGCAAGGGTGACGATGCGACGCCGATCGTGCTGATGGGCTACTACAACCCGATCTACATCTACGGCGTCGATCGTTTCCTCGACGAGGCGCTGGAAGCCGGCATCGACGGCCTCATCGTCGTCGACCTGCCGCCGGAAATGGATGACGAACTCTGCCTGCCGGCGCTCGCCAAGGGTATCAACTTCATTCGCCTGGCAACGCCGACGACGGACGAGAAGCGCCTGCCGGCGGTCCTGAAGAACACCTCCGGCTTCGTCTACTACGTATCGATGAACGGCATCACCGGCTCGGCCCTGCCGGATCCCTCGCTGATCGGTGGCGCAGTCGGCCGCATCAAGGCGCATACGAAGCTGCCGGTCTGCGTCGGCTTCGGCGTCAAGACGGCGGACCATGCCCGCGCCATCGGCGCCTCGGCGGATGGCGTCGTCGTCGGCACCGCGATCGTCAACCAGATCGCCTCCAGCCTGACGGCGGACGGCAAGGCCAGCGCCGCCACTGTCGCCGGCGTCGAAACGCTGGTGATGAGCCTCGCCTCGGGTGTGCGCGGCGCGCGCCTTGCGGCGGCGGAGTGAAATTCCCACATGGGATCGGATAAAGGCAATTGCGGGAAAAGCATGACGCGATTTTCCCGGGATTGCGCAGATTAACGGGAGTCTAGACCGTGAACTGGATCACGAATTACGTTCGGCCGAAGATCAACTCGATGCTCGGCCGCCCCAACCGGGATGTTCCTGACAACCTCTGGATCAAGTGCCCGGAAACCGGCGAGATGGTGTTCCACCGCGATCTCGAGGAGAACAAGTGGGTCATTCCCGCCTCGGGCTACCACATGAAGATGCCGGCCAAGGCCCGCCTCAAGGATCTCTTCGACGATGGCGTCTACGAAGCCCTGCAGCAGCCGAAGGTCGCGCAGGATCCGCTGAAGTTCCGCGATTCGAAGAAGTACACGGATCGCCTGAAGGATAGCCGGATCAAGACCGACCTCGAAGACACGATTGTCGCCGGCGTCGGTAAGATGCGCGGCGTCAAGCTGGTCGCCGTCGTGCACGAGTTCAATTTCATGGGCGGCTCGCTCGGCATCGCCGCAGGCGAGGCGATCATCAAGGCCTTCGAACGGGCGATTGCCGAAAAGTGCCCGCTCGTCATGTTTCCCGCCTCGGGCGGCGCGCGCATGCAGGAAGGCATCCTTTCGCTGATGCAGCTGCCGCGCACCACGGTCGCCGTGGAAATGCTCAAGGAAGCGGGCCAACCCTATATCGTCGTGCTCACCAACCCGACGACCGGCGGCGTGACGGCGTCCTACGCCATGCTGGGCGATATCCACCTTGCCGAGCCGGGCGCCGAAATCTGCTTTGCCGGCAAGCGCGTCATCGAGCAGACGATCCGCGAGAAGCTGCCTGAAGGCTTCCAGACCTCGGAATACCTTCTGGAACACGGCATGGTCGATCTCGTCGTCAATCGCCATGACATTCCCGATACGCTCGCCCGCCTTCTGAAGATCCTGATGAAGAAGCCGGCGACCGCATCGCTCACCAATGGCGCGGTCGCCATCGCGGCCCAGTAAGCCGGATCGGCGGAGAGCGGCATGACGACGGTATCGGCCAGCGAAGCGGCAGCGGAGATCGAGAAGCTTCTCGGTCTCCATCCCAAGGGGTTCGATCTTTCGCTGGACCGCATCACGCGGTTGCTTGCCGCGCTCGGCGATCCGCACCTGAAACTGCCGCCGGTCATCCATGTGGCCGGCACCAATGGCAAGGGCTCCGTCACCGCCTTCTGCCGCGCGATCCTGGAGGCCGAAGGCCTCGGCGTTCACGTCCACACCTCTCCCCATCTCGTCAACTGGCATGAGCGCTACCGTCTCGCCGTCAAGGGGGAACGCGGGGCTCTGGTCGGCGATGCCGTGCTCGCCGATGCGGTGCGCCGCGTGGCGGAGGCCAATGGCGGCGAAAAGATCACCGTTTTCGAAATCCTGACCGCTGTCACCTTCCTGCTCTTCTCCGAGCATCCGGCCGACGTGGCGATCATCGAGGTCGGCCTCGGTGGGCGCTTCGATGCGACCAATGTCATTCCGCGCCCCGCCGTTTCGGTGATCATGCCGATCTCGCTCGACCATCAGGCCTATCTCGGCGACCGGGTCGAGCTGATCGCAGCGGAGAAGGCGGGCATCATGAAGCGCGGCGCGCCCGTCGTCATCGGCTATCAGTCGGAAGAGGCGGCCCGCGATGTGCTGGTCGAGACCGCCGAGCGGCTTGGTTGCCCGCATGCGGTCTATGGCCAGGATTTCATGGCGCATGAGGAGTTCGGCCGCCTGGTCTATCAGGACGAATTCGGCCTTGCCGACCTGCCGTTGCCGCGCCTGCCTGGCCGCCACCAATATGCCAACGCCGCCGCGGCGATCCGCGCCGTCAAGGCTGCCGGCTTTGCCGTTTCCGAGCAGGCGCTGGAGCAGGGCCTTGCTCGCGTCGAATGGCCGGGCCGCCTGCAACGGCTGACGGATGGTGCGCTTCTGCGGCTTGCCCCGCGGGGCAGCGAGATCTGGGTCGATGGCGGGCACAATCCCGGTGCCGGCCAGGTTATCGCCGAAACCATGGCGAATTTCGAGGAGCGCGAGCCGCGCCCGCTCTTCCTCGTCACCGGCATGATCAACACCAAGGATCCGGTCGGCTATTTCGAGCCGTTCGGTGGTCTTGCCGAACGGGTCTTCACCGTGCCGATCCGCGGCTCCGATGCCGGCCTTGATCCTCTTGCGCTTGCCGATGACGCGGCCCGCGCCGGCCTTGAGGCCCAGCCGCTGTCGACCGTTGCCGATGCGCTCGCCGAAATCGCCCGCATCACCGAAGAGGACGAGGTGCCGCCGCGCATCCTGATCGGCGGTTCGCTCTACCTCGTCGGCGATGTTCTTGCCGACAACGGAACGCCCCCCACCTGAGCACAAAAAAGCCCGGCCGAAGCCGGGCTTTCTCGTATCCAGTCATGCTGGCCAATCAGGCTGCGCTGGAAATCCAGCTCGAAAGGGCCGTCTTCGGCGCGGCGCCGACCTTGATGTCCGCGACTTCGCCGCCCTTGAACATGGCGAGCGTCGGAATGGAACGCACACCATACTGGGCGGCCAGTTCCGGGTTCTCGTCGATGTTCAGCTTGGCGACCTTCACCTTGCCGGCGAGTTCCGTCGAAATTTCCTCGAGCGCGGGGGCAATCATCTTGCACGGGCCGCACCATTCAGCCCAGAAATCGACGATGACAGGCTCTGCGGAATTGAGAACTTCAGCCTGGAAGTTGGACTGGTCGACTTTTACGGTAGCCATGAGGCTCTCCTTGGATGGTGATCGTTGTACTCAATGTGATGCTGGCGCGGGCTGGTTTCAAGGCCTGACACCGCTCTGCCGGTGGCCGGAAGGCGACCGGTCGTCCCGTCCGGTATCTCACTTCGAGGCGAGTTCGGCAAGGCTTGCCTCCATCAGGCCGGCGTCCAGCCAATAGGTTTTCGCCGCCTCCGTATAGATCAGCCCGCAGCGGATTTCCCGCGCCGGATAGAGTGGCATAAGGATCGCGCGGTAGATCGCAAGCTGCGCCCGGTGCTCGAAGGGAATGTCGGCATGCGAGGCAGGTGGCACACGGTTCGTCTTGAAATCGACGATCTCGACGGCCGCGTCGGTGATCGCCATGCGGTCGATGCGGCCGGAGACCGCATAGTCCCGGCTGCCGAGCGTCAGCGTGCCCATGATCGATACCTCTGCGCGGGCGGCCGGTGAAAAGATCGCGGCAAGGTCTTCGTCGCCGATCACCGCGAGCGCCGCTTCGACCAGCGAGGTCCGCGCGCTTTCCGGCCAGTGGGCGGCCGCCCGTTCGAGATAGCGCCGCGCTGCTGCGGGCCGTTCCGCGTCAGCGAAGGCGGGCAGGACCTGGAGGAAACGGTGCAGGATGCGCCCTCGCTCCATCGCAATGCCGGCGCCCGGAACGCCACCCTTCCGACCGAAGAGCGCCGAGGGCACCAGGAGGTCCGCCGCATCCGTCTCGATCACTGCTGCCGCACCCGAGGGGCTGAGCGGTCGCGGCAATGATTTCTGCGGTGGCAGGGGACGACCCAATGCTTCAGGAAGCGTAACCTTCACCTTGTCCTCGACGGGAGCCGTGGTGGCCGCCTCCAGGGTCGCCGCCCCGGCCTCGCGCCAGGAAAATCCCGGCCAGCTCTCACCTGCCGTCGAAAAGGTCTTTTCAACGCACCGCGCACCATCGGCAGAAAGCGCCGCCGTGATCATCTGATGCCAGGTGTCGTTGTTCTCCAGCCGGCCGCGATAGCCGCAGACGACGAGGCGATCCGCCGCGCGGGTCATCGCCACGTAGAGCAGGCGGCGGTATTCCTCTTCCGCGCCGTCCTTGATGCGCTCCGCATCGGCCACCGTCAGCGCGTTGCCGAGATCCTTGAGCGGCAGCCAGGCCGGCAGGCCGCCGGCAAGGCCGGGTGCCGAGAGAAAACGCAGGTGCGGCATGTGGCTGGGGCTGAAGGGTTTTGCGCCGCCGTCGACGAGGAAGACCACCGGCGCCTCCAGGCCCTTGGCGGCATGCACCGTCATGATGCGGATCTCGCCGCGCGCCTTGTCCTGCTCGCGCTTGACGGTCGGGGCTTCGAGCTCCAGCGTGGAGACGAACGCCTGCAGGCCCGGCAGGCCGTTCTCCTCCTGCTCCAGCGCGAATGTCAGGAACTCGTCGATGATTTCGCCGGCTTCCGTCCCGAGCCGGGCGAGAAAGGCCCGCCGCCCGCCGCCGGCACCGAGAATACGCGCATAGAAATCGTGTACGGCCTGGCCCTGCGCATCGCGCAGCACGTCCCTGAGGCGCCGCACGATGCCGGCCAGCACAGCGTCTTCTTCCGCAGCCTCCGTCAAGCGCGCCCAGAGGCCCTGCCGTTCGCCGCGCCGCGCCGCCAGCGCAAACAGCGCCTCTTCGTCGAGATTGAACAGCGGGCTCTTCAGGAGCGCTGCCAGCGAAAGGTCGTCTTCCGGCAGAACGGCGAAGCGGCCGAGCGCCATCAGGTCCTGCACCGCGATGTGCTTCGTCAGCACCAGCCGGTCGGCGCCGGCGACGGGGAGATTGTGGCGCTGCTTCAGGGTGCGCGTCAGCGCATTGACGAAGGCGTCGCGCTTGCGCACCAGCACGATGATGTCGCCGGCCGCCATGGGCCGCGTCTTACCTTTTTCCGTCACCGTTTCCCGGCCGATCCAGGCCGCGAGCGTATCGGCGATGCGCCGGGCCAGCACGTTGATCGGCGCCTCCTCGGCCACCGCGTCGAAGGGTGCTGTCCAGTCCTCCTCGTCAAGACCCGGCGGGGCGGCGATCACCTCCCAGATATCGACCGCGCCCGGTTCGCGCCCGCGGTTGGAGGCATGCACGATCTCGCTGCCGTCAGGCGTCAGGCCGCGCGCATTGGCGGGGTCGAGAAAAACCTGGTCGACCGCCGAGAGCACCTCGCGTGTCGAGCGGAAGGAGAGCAGCAGCCGGATCGGACTGAAGGCGGCTTCCGTCGCCTGCGTGCGGCGAAGAACTTCGCGGCCTTCCTCGGCAAACCGTTCCGGCCGGGCGCCCTGGAAGGAGTAGATCGACTGCTTCTCGTCGCCGACCGCAAAGATCGTGCGGTCGCGGCCTCGCGCCGTGTCGCCGGCAAAGAAATCGTCCGTCAGGGATTTGACGATCTGCCATTGTCGCGGGCTGGTGTCCTGCGCCTCGTCGACGAGGATATGGTCGATGCCCTGGTCGAGCTTGTAGTGCACCCAGGCGCTCACCCGCTCGCGCGTGAGCAGCCGTGCGGTGCGGTCGATCAGGTCGTCGAAGTCGAGCAGGCTGCGTGCCCGTTTCAGATCTTCGTAGTCACCGATCAGCCGCTCGGCGATGACGAGCGCCGCGCGCGTCGCCTCGTACATGCGGAACCGTCGCAACCGGTCGTCGCAGGCGACCACATGGGCCTGGGCAGCCAGAAGCGCGGTTTCGAAATGGGGGGCGCTGTCGCGAACCTTCTTCGACAGGAACGATCGGTCGAGGCTGCGCGGTGAGCCGGTGCCGGTGAAGAAGAGATCATGCAGTGCCGCGCGCTGCGCCTCGGCATCGGTGAGCCGGGCTACGCCGCGCAGGCCCGCGGCGGAGGTCTTCACCGTCTCGCTGCCGAGGCTCTCCGCCGCCGCGAGATAGGATTCGAGAACCGCGCCTTGCAAACCGTCGAGCGGCCAGAATGCGGCGAGGATGTCGTCTGCCGTCTCGTGCGGGTCGAGCCCGGTTTCCCGGCGCAGCACGGCATCCACGCCGCCCGCCTTCGCGGCGCCGTCCAGGAACTCACGGATCTGTCCGCGGCTCGCCACGATATCGGCGATCAGGCGCTCCAGCCCGGTGTCGTCGGCAATGTCGAGCACGGTGGCGAAGGCGGCCGCCAGTGTGCTGTCGTCCTCGTTCGTCGTCGCGGTCAGCAGTGCCCGGCGGGCATCGGCCAGCAGCACGGCCGCGGCCCGGTCGTCGAGCACGGAGAAGTGGCCGGCGACATTGGCCTCCAGCGGAAACTGGTGCAGCAGTGCCTCGCAGAAGGCGTGGATCGTCTGGATCTTCAGCCCGCCCGGCGTTTCGAGCGCACGCGCGAAAAGGCGGCGCGCCTCGGCAAGCTTGAACAGGTCCGGCTCTCTGCCCTCGATCGCCGCCACGCGCTCCGACAGGGCTTCGTCGGAGAGCGTTGCCCATTCGGCCAGCCGCTCGAAGACGCGGTTCGACATTTCGGAAGCCGCAGCCTTGGTATAGGTGAGGCAGAGGATGGCAGAGGGCCGGCAACCGGCGAGAAGCAGGCGGATCACGCGCTGCGTCAGCACATGGGTCTTGCCCGAGCCGGCATTGGCCGAAACCCAGGCCGAGCGGGCGGGATCGGAGGCCGTCGCCTGTTTCTGCGTGGTCCAGCTCAGCCAGGCGGCGGGCTCGGCGGAGGCGGGCCGATCGTCCTCAAGCATCCTCGCTCTCCCCGTTGCTTTCCGCCGAGGACCATTCGGCGACGCGCGCCAGATGGTCGTATTCCCCGCCATAGTCCCGTTCCTGTTCGGGAATGAGCCGGGAGGCAAAACCATAGCGGCCTTCGATGAGGCCCGTCAGAAGCTTTTCCAGCTCCGTCAACGCTTCCTCGGCAAGCTCGACCGCGGATTTCGGTGTGGCGTTCGCCGATTTGGCGTGCTCGTTGTTCACCTGCTCGGCCTTGAACCGTTCGCCGGGTTTGAGGCGCACATAGAGAAGGTTCGCCGGCTCGCGAAGCCCCGGTCCGCGGAAGGCGCCGCGCCGGATCGCCGCCGCTTCCAGTGCGAGCTGCGGATCGAGCAGCGCCCGCGCCACCTTCAGCGACGGCGTGCTGCCGGTCTTGTAGTCGAGGAGATCCGCGCCGCCATCCGGCAGAATGTCGATGCGGTCGGCAATGCCGGTCAGGCGGATGCCGCCGACCGAAAGATCGAGCGAGGCCGGCACCTCCGTCAGGCTCTCGCGCACGCCGCCTGCCCGCTCGAGGTGCCAGTGGACGAAGGCGCGGGCGACGGCGGCAAAGCGCGGCCGCCAGACGGCATCGATATGCGGGGGCAGGGCGACAGCGTCGAATTCTTCCGCAAGGATGCGGCCGATGAGGGCGAAGGGCTCGCCGCTCGCTTCCTCGCGCACGAAACGATCGACGATACGATGGTAAAGCGAGCCGCGCTCGGCCGGCCCCGGATCGAGATTGAAGGGAGCGACCGGGTCGAGGCGCAGGATATGGCGGGCATAGATCGCATAGGGGTCGCGCCGGAGGCGCCCCACTTCGCTGAACGAGTATTTCTTCGGCTGCAGCTCGGCCGGCGGATGCGGCGCCGGGCGCCGGGCGGTCGGTACGGACGGGCTGCGATCAATCTCGTTCGCCCAGTCGATGAGACTTTTTCCGCGCGCCCTGAGGTCTGCGGCAAGGGTGGGGCCGCCGACGGCGATGAGCCGTTGCAGCCAGCGCGAGGCGACGGTTGGTGCGGTGCCGTTGCGCAGCGCCCGCGTCAGTACCAGTTTCGGCGCGGCTGCGGCCATCTGCAGGTCGTGGCCGAGCTGTCCGATGCGCCGTTCCGGCGGCTCCAGGCCGATCTCCACCTTCATGACGCGCGACAGGAAGGCGTCGTTCGCCGCCTGTCCCGGCCAGGTGCCCTCGTTGAGCCCACCGATCACCACCGTATCGACGCTTTGCAGGCGCGATTCGAGCGCGCCGAAGATGAAGACGCGCGGATGGCGCATGGAGCGCGGCTTGACGCTCTCGCCGGCCGCCAGCGCCTCGATGATGTCGCACCATTGCGGCCCATCGGCCTCGATCTGCCCGTCCGTCTCGATCACGCTCTTGAGGAGATTCGCCAGGCTGTCGCCCGCCTCGCCGGACCAGAGGGCGGCAAGGTTGCCCTGTTCGTCCACCGCCGCCGCTTCGAGCACCCGGCCGGTCCGTTCCGACCAGTCGGAGACCGCAAGCTTCGAGGAGAAGCGTCGCCCCGTGCGGCTTTCCTGCACGAGCGCGCCGGCAAGCGGCTCGACCGCTTCGGCGATACGGCGTGCGAGATCGCGGGCAAGGGGGATGGCGGCCTCGGAAAGCGCCGTGCGCCACTCCGGCGGGTGGCGATCCAGTGCCTGACGGGCAAGCGCGGCCTCTAGCAGCGGTTCGAGCGTGGAGATGTCGATCTCGGCCGTGCCGCCGCGCAGCGCTGTCAGTTCCAGCGCCGTTACGGCGACGGCCAGGTCCGCTGCGGGCAGGCCGAAGCGGGCGAGGGGGTGTTTCAGCAGCGCGACGAGCGGCACCGGGTCGCCCGGCCGCAGCGCCGCCTCGTTGAGGAGACGCAGGAGCGTGCCCTGCGGTGTGGAAAGCAACGGTGTGCCGGCCGAATCGTCCGCCTCGATACCGAAGCGGGCAAGCTCCGCCGCCACGCGCCGGCCGAGCTTGCGGTCGGGCGTGATCAGTGCCGCCTGGGTGTCCTCGCCATCCTCCAGTGCCAGCCGCAGCGCAATCGCGATCGCCACCGCCTCCTCTCGCTCGTTGGCCGCCTCGACGAGCGACACGGTCTCGAAGGCCCCGGCCAGGCGGCCCGCATCGAGCATGCCGCGAACCTCGCCCCAGCCGGATGTCGCCTGGGTCGGCAGGAAGGCGCTGGAGAGGACCTGCGAGCGGTATTCCAGCGCTTCGGGTGGTGTGCCGAGCAAGTCGACATCCGCACGTGTGCAGCCCATGCGGGCGAGCAGGCGGTGGAGGCCGTATTGCGGGTGGCTGCGGGCGGCGGCATCGGGTTTCAGGGCGCCGTCGCTGCCCGCATGGTGGCCGACGAGCAGCCATTCGGCATCCGACATGAAGCGATCGAGCCCCGGCAGGATCACCACGCCGTTCGGCAGGTCCGCCACGGCCGCGATCAGGCCGGCGGTTGCGGGAATGGAGCCGGTAGAACCGGCGATGATGACGGGGCCGGCGGGCGGCGTGGTGCGGTAGCGCTCGGTCTCGGCATGCAGTGTCGCATTGCGCCGCAGCGATGGGGAGGAGCGGTTGAGCTCCGTCAGCCGTGCCGGCCAGAATTCGCTGGCGATTTTCAGGAATTCGGCGGTGAGCTGCCACCAGAGCGCATGGTTGGAGACGTCGAGATTGTCGAGCGCCAGCCAGTCGAGCTCTTCCGTCTCCATCGCGTCGATGATCTCGGCGAGGTTGCGGGCGAGCCACACGGCATCGGCGGGGCTCGCGGGCGCAACGAGCGGACTTTCCGCATGAACGGAGGTGACCGCCGCAGGCAGCTGGTTGCGCCAGGCGAGCACGAGGCGGGCGAGTTCGAGAAGACGCGTCGGGCCGGACAGCGGCTCGGCCATGTCGAGCAGTGCCGGCGCGGCCTCGTCGAAGAAGCCGCTGTCGTCGTCGGTCTCGCCGAGCGCGCGGATGACCGGCAGGATGGCCGAGCGTCCGCCGAAGAGATCGACGAATTCCGAGCGCAGCACGCGGGCGGAGCGGCGGGTCGGCACGTAGATCGTGACGTCGGCCAGCGCCAGCGGATCGGTGGGGTCATAGGTGAAGCCGGGCACGAGCCGGCCGTCGACAAGGCTTTGGGCAGTCGTCCTCAAGAAAGGCAGGCTCGCCGGGATGGAGTAGATGCGTCCGCGTGCCCGCGTCACGCCGCCGCCTCGCGCGCCGCGCCGATGACGGCTTCCGCCGCGCCGATCGCATCCGGCGTGCCGACGGTGATCCAGTGGCCGTCCATCACGAGGCCGTAGAGGCGGCCCGTCTCGATTGCCCGGTCGAAATAGATGTTGAGGTTGAAGGCGTCCCCGGGCGCGTCGTCGAAGAGGGCCGGCATCATGGCGATGGCGCCGGCATAGACGAAGGGCGTTCCGTCGCCCTCCCGGTAGCGCGCCAGCCGCCCGTCGGCGTCCATTGAGAAATCCTTCTTGCCGTTGTGGCCGGTCGTGTCCTCCAGCTTCACGCAGAGCAGCAGCATGTCCATGCGCTCGGGGTCGAAGGCCTCGGCCAGCCGTTCGAGATTGCTCGGCTCGCCGAGCTTCTCGCCGATCCAGAAGAGGTCGGCATTCATGACAAAGACGGGGTCGCGGTTCAGCAGCTTTAGGCCCTTGGCGAGGCCGCCGCCGGAATTCATCAGTTGATCGGTCTCGTCGGAGAGGATGATTTCGGGAGCCGTGCGACCGGCGAGATGGGCGATCATCTGGTCGGCGAAATGGTGCACGTTGACGACGGCGCGCTTGACGCCCGCTGCGGCCAGCGCATCGAGCCCGTAGTCGATCATCGCCTTGCCGGCGACTGGCACCAGCGGCTTGGGCATCGTGTCGGTGATGGGGCGCAAGCGGGTGCCGAGGCCGGCGGCCAGCACCATGGCGTCTTCGATCTTCATCGGGGTTTCCAGGGCCATTTCAGCAAGAGTGCCATGCTAGTCTGCGCAAAAGGGACGCAAAAGAGATCCTCATGATTCGGTCGCGAGGATTCCAGCCTTTTCGCACCAGTCGCGCAAGGGGGCGAGATCGGGATGGGCGAGCGCCCGTTCCAGATTGCGGAAGGTGCGCGGCATATGGTTCATGTAGACGGGCTTGCCGTCGCGCTGCATCAGCCGCACCCAGAGGCCGACGAGCTTGCAGTTGCGCTGCGCCGCCATGACGTGCCAGTCGCGCAGGAACCGGTCCCGGTCGAAGCCGGGATCCGCAGCCCGCAGCGAAAGGTAGTGGTCGAGAACGCTTTCCGCCACGTCCTCCGGCATGTCGACACGCGCATCCTGCACCAGCGAGGCGACGTCGTAGGCCGAGGGGCCGATCATCGCGTCCTGGAAGTCGATGATGCCGACCCGGTCGGTGCCGGTTGCCTCCGGCCGCCAGATGATGTTCGGGGAGTGGAAGTCGCGCAGCAGAAGATTGTGCTCGGCGGCGGCAAGGCTGTCGATCAGCCCGTCCCACAGGGCGATATAGCTGCGGCGCTCGTCCTGGCTTGCCGGCGTGCCGCGCTTGAAGGGCAGGTACCAGTCGGTGAGCAGGCTCACCTCGATCTGCATGGCGTCGCGGTCGAAATCCGGTACGCGGTGCACGATGTCTCCGGCAACGGGAAGATCCCGCTGCGCGGGCTCGCCATGCAGACGCGCAAGGCAGGCGGCACTCTCGCGGTAGCGCTCGGCGATCGGCATGCCGTTTTCGTCGAGAACGCCTTCGCTGCCGAGATCCTCGATCAGCAGAATGCCCTCATCGATATCCATTTCGTGGATCGCCGGCGCGCGCAGGTCGCGCGCGACGAGATACTGGCCGATCGCGATGAAGGGTTTCACATCCTCGGCGATATGGGCGATCTGCTGGTAATATTTTCCATGCGCAAGGATGGGTCCGGGCGTGTGGCGCGGCGAATCCATCAGCACGAAACGTGCGCCATCGACATGGACATGCTCATAGGCGCGCACCGAGGCATCGCCCGTCAGGTGGCGGCGCGTGGCATTTCGGTAGCCGGCTTCATCGAGGAAGGCGCGGATCGCCAGGGAGCGGCGGATGCGTGCCAAGGCCGGTGCCGGGGCGTCGACGGTGACGCGCCGTCCCTCACCCTCATGCAGGAAAGTAAGCGTGATGCCGTCTGCCGGCAGCGTGCCAGACCCCTTTTCCGGCCATTCGACGAGGCAGATACCGTCAGACAGCGCCTCGTCGAAGCCGAGTTCGTCGATCTCGGCAGCATCGGCGATGCGGTAAAGGTCGAAATGGGCGACGGGGATGCGCAGCTCGTAGCTCTGGACCAGCGTGAAGGTCGGGCTCGGCACTTCAAGATAGGCGTCGTTGGCGATCGCCCGGATCAGTGCGCGGGAAAAGGTCGACTTGCCGGCGCCAAGATCGCCCGACAGCGCGACATAGTCGCCGCGCTTCAGGCCGAGCGCCATGTCCTCGCCGAAGCGGATGGTCGCTGCTTCGTCGGGAAGGAAGAGGTCGAGCGCCATCCGGGCCTATTCCGCCGCAGCGAAGGACGTCATCGTCGCAGACGGAATGCGGCAGGTGACATCGGTGCCGCGGCCTTCATGGCTGTCGATCGTGACGGTGCCGTGGTGCAGGCTGACGAAGCTTTCGACGATCGAGAGGCCCAGGCCTGCACCGCCGCGCCGGCCATGGCTTTCGAAGCGATCGAACACCGTCTTCAGCACGTCCTGCGGAATGCCGGGCCCGCGGTCGGAAACGGTGAAGACGAGGTCGGCGCTCTCGCGCCAGCATTTGAGGCTGATCGAGCTGCCTTCCGGTGCGAAATTGGCGGCATTGCTCAAAAGCTTGATGAGGATCTGCTTGAGGCGCTGCTGGTCGGCGACGATGGTGCCGAGATTGTCGGGCGCGGTGATTTCCAGTGTCACCTGCGCTTCGTACAGCCGGTCGGCAAACTGCATGGAGACGTCGTCGAGCAGGTCCGTCAGGTTGATCTCGCTATAGTCGAGCTCCATGATACCGGCATCGACGGTGGCAAGGTCGAGGATATCGTTGACGATGGTGAGCAGCACCGCCGAGGATGTCGCGATGTGATCGACATATTCGGCCTGCCGGTCGTTGAGCTCGCCCATGGTCGGCGTCTTCAGGAGATCGGCAAAACCGATGATGTTGGTCAGCGGCGAGCGCAGCTCGTAGGAAACGTGCTGGACGAAATCGTTCTTCAGCGCATCGGCCTTGCGCAGGGCCTCGTTCTTTTCCGTGAGGGCCCGGCTGACGCGCACGCTGTCGGTGATGTTGACGAAGGTCAGCATCGTCTGGGCGTTGGAAAGCGGGATGACGGCGAAGTCGAGCACCAGGCCGGTGCGCAGCTCCAGCACGCCCTGGCAGGAGGGCCGCTCGTCATCGAAGCTGGTGATGATATGGGCAAAACGCTTCCAGCCGTCCGGCTTGTCATAGGACGGCGCGCAGGCCTGTTCGATGGCGCGGATATGGGTGCCGGATTTCGCCTCGGCCTCGCTGATACCCCAGAGCGCACGGAACGCCGGGTTGGAGAGGCGGATGCGTCCGTCCGGGCTGAACACAGCGACGCCTTCGGCCAGATGGTCGATCGTCTCGTCCTGCACCTGTACAAGCGTATTGTAGCGCGTCTCGAGATCGACCTTTTCGGTCAGGTTCTCGAACACCCAGGTCGCGCCACCCTGCGGCCGCGCAGTGGCGAAGACACGCAGCGTCTGGCCGTTCGGCAGGTGCCAGAGGTCGGTCTGGGTGTCGATGGCGCGGTAGACGGAAAGCGCGGTGTCCTTCCACTGTTTCCAGTTGAGCTGTTCCGGCAGCTTTCCGTTGGCGCGCAGGCGGTCGAGCAGTTCGCCATTGCCGGGTTTGCCCTCGAGGAAGGCCGTGTCGATCTCCCACATGCGCTGGAAGGCCTGGTTGTAGAATTGCAGGCGCTGCTCGCCGTCGAAGATGGCGACGGGGGTCGCGAGATGATCGAGCGTCTCGGCGTGGCTCTTCAGCGTGCGCACCAGCTCCTCGCGCACCGCCTCGATGTCGGAGACATTGACGGCGATGCCGGCCGAACCTGTCGGGCTGCGTGCATCGACGACGTCGAAGAAGCTGCGGTTGCCGTGTACGACAGTCGAGACCTTGTCGCGGAACGGCGCATCATAGGTGCTGGCGGCGCGGATCTTTTCGCGCGCGATGGTCGGCAGCAGCTCGCGCCCCTCGGCCACGGCACCGGCGGCATCCTTGGCCTCGACGGCTTCGGCATAGGCCTCGTTCACCCACGCGAGCGAGCCGTCGGCCGCGCGCTGCCAGACGGGCAGGTCGATCTGGTCGAGCAGGCCCTGCAGCGTGGTGAGCGCCTGGACCAGCCGGTCGCGCTCGAGCCGGAGTTCGGCAGCTTCCGCGCGCAGGTTGTTCAGCGCCACGAAGCGCACGAAGGCCTGGCCGCCGGAAACGCGTCCCTGCGCTTCCAGCACTTCCTCGCGGCTCGTTTCGAGGATCAGGTCGAAACTCTGCGCCTGCGAGCGCAGCTTTTCGACGGCGCGCTCGATTTCGGCGGCGGAGGTCGGCTTCAGCCAGCGGCCGAAGGCGAGGAAGTCCCGGTCGGCCTGCGGCGCTCCGGTCTCTGCCGGAAGCTGGCCCAGGAATTCTGGTTTATCCGAAAGGCCGTCCCAGACGACGATGCGCCGGTCCTTGTCGCCGATCAGTGCCTGGAGACGGGAAACATTGTGGCGCGCATCGGAAAGATGCGCCTTCAGTTCGCGGCTTTCCGCTTCCATGCGGCCACGCTGGCGGATCATCCAGATCGCCGAAACCATCGCTGCCGACATCACGCCGAGCAGCATGGAAACGGTGACGATCTCCGTGGTGGCGAGATAGGGGCCGGCGGCATGCGCCGGGCCGGCAAGCGCCGTCAGCGCCGAGCCGGCCGACAGTGCCGATACGAGACGGCGCTTGCCGCCCGTAAACCATTCATTAACCATAAATTTATTCTGCGCATAGGAATGCGCCCTGTCCCGCCCCGGCATGGCAAAAGCCTGCCCGGAACGGCCTCGTTTTGTGTCCGCCATCATCCCCGGTCTGTCTCCGTCCGTTTGCCGCCTGATCGACAAGACATCCCAATCCGGCGCGAAGGGTCCGCATCTGCACGCCGAATCAATGCTTTAAAAGATACTTGTTTCCAGAATCGTCGGGAAGGGATGCGCCCAAAAAAGAAGCTGCGCGCCTTGTCAAGCGCGCAGCCCCTAGATGTTGTGGATAACCTGGGTAAGGATCAGTACCTGTAGTGCTCGGCCTTGAACGGACCCTGGGTCGTCACGCCGATATAGCCGGCCTGTTCTTCGGAGAGCTCCGTCAGGCGCGCACCGAGCTTGGCGAGGTGCAGGCGCGCGAACTTCTCGTCGAGCTGCTTGGGCAGAACGTAGACTTCGTTCTGGTAGGCGTCGCCCTTGGTGAAGAGCTCGATCTGGGCGAGAACCTGGTTCGAGAACGAGGCGGACATCACGAAGGACGGGTGGCCGGTGGCGTTGCCGAGGTTGAGCAGGCGTCCCTCGGACAGCAGGATCATGCGGTTGCCCTTCGGGAACTCGATCATGTCGACCTGCGGCTTGATGTTCGTCCACTTGAAATTGCGGAGCGACGCGACCTGGATCTCGTTGTCGAAGTGGCCGATATTGCCGACGATCGCCATGTCCTTCATCTCGCGCATATGGTCGACGCGGATGACGTCCTTGTTGCCGGTGGTCGTGATGAAGATGTCGGCGGTGGAGACGACGTCTTCGAGCTGCACGACTTCAAAACCGTCCATGGCGGCCTGGAGGGCGCAGATCGGATCGATTTCCGTCACCTTGACGCGGGCGCCGGCGCCCTTCAGCGATGCAGCCGAACCCTTGCCGACGTCGCCATAGCCGCAGACGACGGCGACCTTGCCGGCCATCATCACGTCGGTGCCGCGGCGGATGCCGTCGACCAGCGATTCCTTGCAGCCGTACTTGTTGTCGAACTTCGACTTTGTGACGCTATCGTTGACGTTGATCGCCGGGAAGGGCAGCAGGCCCTTCTGCTGGAGCTGGTAGAGACGGTTGACGCCGGTGGTGGTCTCTTCCGTCACGCCCTGGATGGCGTCGCGCTGCTTGGTGAACCAGCCCGGGGAAGCGGCGAGGCGCTTCTTGATCTGTGCGAAGAGGATCTCTTCTTCTTCCGAGCCCGGGTTGACCAGAATGTTCTCGCCGGCTTCGGCGCGGGCGCCGAGCAGGATGTACATGGTGGCGTCGCCGCCATCGTCGAGGATCATGTTGGAAAGACCGCCATCGGCCCACTGGAAGATCTTGTCGGTGTATTCCCAGTATTCGGTGAGGGTTTCGCCCTTCACGGCATAGACCGGGATGCCGGCGGCGGCGATCGCGGCAGCGGCGTGGTCCTGCGTGGAGAAGATGTTGCACGAGGCCCAGCGGACATCGGCGCCGAGCGCGACCAGCGTCTCGATGAGTACGGCGGTCTGGATGGTCATGTGC
>VFQN01004799.1_pt1 | contig 17364 bp, 27 predicted proteins | sample 3512371 | NCBI WGS metagenome assembly VFQN01 (sample SAMN10412370, study PRJNA504923) | tailings metagenome | isolation source: Replicate 2 from Balatoc abandoned mine | place: Philippines: Itogon, Benguet | collected 2017-08-28 | reverse complement strand
TGCTGAGCTGCACTGCTGGAGTTGGGACTGCACGCACGTGCGCATGTTGCTGCCATCGGTCGGGGAAAGGGTGTGCTGTTTTTCTTTCTTCAACCTTGGCTGCGGCGTGAGTGGAGAGGAGTCGTCCCATGTCACCGACATTTGGTGTTGTAACATTATCGAGAAGACGATGCGTCCTGTTCCATGACTCAGCAACTCCCGCATGCCGCATTCTTGCCTCGGCATCAACTTTGGCCCAGCGTTCCGCTCCAGGAGTGCAGCTGAAGCATGCAGCATGCTGGCCTCCGTATCAGCCTTGCATACTGGGCAGACGTTGACGCACACAGCGAAAGGACAGCGTGCGCTTCAGCTGGGTTGATGACTAGACGAAGAACAACAGATTCGGGCAATACGGTGTGGGGTACATGCTTAAGCAATACTTCACAGGGAGTACGGTTGGGTCACTGCCTGCAGCATGGGGCTTACAATCTGCAGGTACCTGCCGTTTTGGCCAACGCCGCACGTATTACTCAAGGCGGCTGAAGGCGGTGTATGTGTGCAGCGGCATGCTACACCTCATGTTGCCACAGCACTTCCTGCATACTTCACTCCTTGCCGGTCTGCTTTTAACAATCCGCTCCGGTAAGCAATGCAAGCAGCGCCCCTTTTGCCAAGACCATCCCTCCCGGGGCGTTAGAGGAGGTGGGGGCGCTCCCCTGGTTTGTGCAGCCGTGAGGACGGGAGCTGTCACGTCAGTTATATGCGGCAACATGCAATAGGGCTGACGTGGATGTGATACGGGTATTAGACCCGCACACAGGTTAGTGTAAAAGCGGGTGCCGCTGTCCTACTGACACTTGCCCCATGATGGCGTGTTGGCGGCAGGGTTGCGTGCCTGCGTCACGCCGTACGTCACCCCACGGTGCCAGGCAAATCCCACACGTTATTGCTGCTGCCCCCGGCAACCTCCTCTGCACCGTACCCCCTGTCCTGTCCTCCAGTGCCATGCGGGAGACGCGTGGTCGCCAATGGCTTAACTGCGTCGTGCAACCACTGTACGGAAACTCCGCATGGTCCTGCCCCTGCCCACTACCAAGTCGTGCCAACTTCCCTGTTTCCCTCGCTCCCCTACGTTCCATCCTCCCGATGCACTCCGCAGGTGGCATGCAGCCACCATGGGGCAGAATTTCATCACCCTACCCGTGCCCTACTGGGCCCGCAACTGTAACTTGACGTGTCGGTGTGCTGTGGACTCCCCACGCGGGCCTGTCCCTGCCCCCTGCCACCGGCTGCCACCCGCTCTGCTCCTTCCGTGTCGTATCCACCTGACACAGCCAACGACCCGGGAGATACATGATCCACCAAGTGCCAAGGCTGCGTATGACGTACCCAGATGGTCCTTCCCCCATCCACTAGCACCTCCTCTCCTGCCCTGTCCCTGTGTATCCCTCCAGCAGGCACGTGGCCGCCAAGGGCTGGGCTGCGTGGCGCTACCGGCATTTTAGGAGCCCCCACGTGGTCTTGCCCCTACCCCCTCTGTCCTCCCTGCCCTACCGTGCAGGTGGTGTATGGCGGGGCGGGGCGGGACTACGAGTGCGCAGGGGGCGGCTGTGCCCGCCGCTGCCGCTGTTGGCGTTGCCCGCGCTGCCGCGCGGTGGGGCCCGCGCAGCTGCAGCAGCTCCTGGGGGATGTCAACGTCACGGTGGCGGCCGGCGTGGCGGCGGCGGCGGGAGGAGGGACGAGGAGGGGGTGCCGCGGGCGGGTGGGGAGGGGTCATGTGCACGTGGATGGGGGTGTCGCTGTGTGGCCATAGTGATGAGTGTGGGAATGAGAATGCTGTTTATGTGTGTATGTGTGTGTGGGGGGGCGGGGGAGGGGCGGTAGTGGTTTGCGTGAAGCCGGGGTACACGCGGATGGAGGCGCAAGGTGCTGCGGACGGTAGGTTGTGGGGGTTTACCTTGTACGGCATGTGAGGTATATGGCACGCTTGATGCTGAACGGTCCCGCGCGGTGTGCGTACTTGCAATGACCAATGACCCTTTGCACTTGCGCTCTCTCACGCCGACATCATCTCACTCGCTGCTCTCCTGCGCCCTTGTGCCTCCGTCCTTACAGTACCTCCCTTTCCTCAGGTTGTGGTGATGGGCCTGGCTGAGGCCTACCGCGCCAACGGCGGCCCCCTGGGCGAGGCCTCCCTGTACCCCGGCGGCTCCTTCGACCCCCTCGGCCTGGCTGACGACCCCGACACCCTGGCTGAGCTGAAGGTCAAGGAGATCAAGAACGGCCGCCTGGCCATGTTCTCCATGTTCGGCTTCTTCGTGCAGGCCATCGTGACCGGCAAGGGCCCCATCCAGAACCTGGACGACCACCTGGCCAACCCAACCGTGGCTAACGCCTTCGCCTTCGCCACCAAGTTCACCCCCTCGGCGTAAATGTGTGCAATGCCTTGTACATTATGCTGAGCATGTGTGATGGAGGACGAGAGGAGTGCTGAGCTGCACTGCTGGAGTTGGGACTGCACGCACGTGCGCATGTTGCTGCCACAGGCTCCCGCTGGCCTGTCCCTTCCCGTCTCCTTACCTGTAAACCTTTCCACAGAAAAAAAACCGGGCGGGGAAAGGGTGTGCTGTTTTTCTTTCTTCAACCTTGCTGCGGCGTGAGTGGAGAGGAGTCGTCCCATGTCACCGACATTTGGTGTTGCAAGGACGGCGTGCGCTTCAGCTGGGTTGATGGTTAGACACAGTACAACAGTTACGGGCAGTACGGTGTGGGGTACAGGGAAGAGCGGCTGTTCACAGGGAGTACGGTTGGGTCACTGCCTGCAGCTCTGGCTGCCTACGTGCAACTGCAGTTGCCCATCGTTTTGGCATCTGCCTCACGAACATGCAGGCTTGGCCGAGCACCGGAAAGCGGTAGGCTAATTGTGAGCATGTGCAGTAGTGGCGTGCAGCGCCGCGGGGCAGCCTGCACGTACGTGCAGGCCCATGTGGCCAAAGCGCTCGTACACGTTTCCCCGAACTCTCTCACATTTTCCACTTGCCAGCAAGTAGAATCCTGATCAGCAATGCACGAAGTGTTCCTTGTGCGTGTTGCAAGGATAGGCACGCGGGTCTCCCCTGGTCTCTCAGCCGGGAGTTGTCATGCCGCCATCATGCCAGGGTTGAAGTGGACGGAGAATGGGTCTTGAGCATCCACAGCGATATGTGAAAAGCAGATGTCGCTGGCATACCTTGCACTTCCGGGCGTGTTATCGTTGACTCCTCAGACGTTCCACTCTTCGAAGACACACGAGCTTTGCCACCCTCGCCTCAATAACACCAAGGCGTCTCGCAGTCTCCGCTTTAATCTTGGACATATTCTATACTGAACCTCTATCCTATAGGTAGCGAAACCGGGCGAGGATTCGGCGTCAGGCCATATGTCTCTGCTGGCGCAGCAGAGAGACAAGCGGAACTACTTCATCCACTTGTTATACACTCGACAAGTGGGTGGATGCTCATGTGGGCCGTAGTGTGGCTCCTGAGGAGGACTTGGTCACCCACTTGCCCTCACCCATCTGTGGGCATGCAGGAGTTTGACGAATGCATAAAGCAGATCGACAAGGTTCTGGACGAGACGGAGGGACTGTGCGAATACGCAATTTATGTGAAGGCGCTGATTATGCGACATAGAGGTGTGGCCCGTGGGTGTGTTACCAACGGGGCACACAGCAAAGCTCCCCTGCAGCAAAGCACCTCAGGGCACCGCGCGCCGCTTTCCACCCCCGCCCCTGGCCCTCCCGAAGCTGTAGCAGCGGTCATAGCTTACACATACAAGCTGCACCGGGCGCACTTTTGATTGAAGGGGCGTGTCCCATGGCTATGGGGGACCTTCAGCTTGGAAGCGAGTTGCTTCCCACGGCACTGCACTGCCAGGTGTCAGCTGGGCAATCAGTCGCCGCCCTCGGCCCCACCACCCATGTGGCCTGGGTTTTGGGTGTTTACTGAGTTTTGGAGCTCTCAGGGCGCCTCGCACACAGTATTGCTGACACCGGCACTGCGGCGCGGTACATGGCTGCTTGTTGGAGCCGTGCTTGGCCGCACCGTGCCAAGCATTGCAATTTATGTACCCCACGCGTGACTTCGCGCCCGACGATGGCTGACGTGCAGCTTGTTCATGACATTCATACGACGGTACGCTGCCCTGTCCTGGCTGTGCAGGGAAGATCCAGGAGTCGTTGCAGCTGTTCCAGCAGGCCACCGCCATCAACCCACACAACACAGCAAACCTCAAGCAGGTGTGCAGCGCAGCGTGGGAGGGGTGCAGCACCGGGGTGCTCCTCGGATGCTCGCTGCTCGTGTTCGCCTACGCAATAGTGGGGTGGCAAGCAGGGGGCAGGCGGCAGTGGACATGGCGGACCTAAGCAGGGGGCTGGGGCGGAGGGGGCGTTGGGGCGATTGGGTGACGACCGTGCTCGGCAGCAGGGCCATTCCTCGTGCATGGTGTTCCATGACGAGTGCCACGTCCAGGTCCACAAAGGGTCTGTGTGGCGCACGCTTGCAGCAGCCGCAGCGTGTGGCCGAGAGGCAAGGCAAGGCAGGGGTACCGCACCAAGAAAGGACGCGCTGGCAGGCATACCGGTATTGCTCACCCACCGGCCACCGCCCACCCCGCATGTGCACAGGTCGGCCGCTCTTTATACTTGCTGGGGAAGCATAAGGCGGCGGTGGATGTCTATGAGGAGGCGCAAAAGTTCGGAGCCCCGGACTGGGAGATCATGCACAACAAGGGGCTGTGCTACATGTACCTCAAGCAGTACGACAGGTGTGTACGGGCGGAGGGGGGAAGGGCCGGCACGTAGAGCGGGCGGGAGGCAGGGGTACTAGGGGCGGGCTGCACGAGCGGCACGTGGTAGGTTTCCATGACGCAAGTGAATGCGGGTCCCTCGGAGGCTGATGCTCACCGCAGGCGTCAGGCCTGACCCGCCAGGAGTACGCGGTCCCCTGGGCGTGCGTGCCTTCCCTCTTGCTCCATTGGGCACCGGCAGTGGGTTGCCCAGCTGCCTTGCCAAGTCCTGCCGGGTGCTGCCACGCGACAGGCGTAGCGGCCCCCCCTCGTGGACAGGGGAACCAAGCAGACAGGGGAAACAGGGCGGGCAGGGGGACAGGGCCGCGCCAGGGTGGCCCGCTGCCCCAGCCGTCCGCGGTCACACGTGGCGTGATCCACGCCTGTACACCAGCCGGCCTCTCCGTTGGTGTTGCCTCACTCATCATGTACCCCTTGCGGTCCTTGGCCCGCATGCAAGTTTGCTTGCTAATCTCTTGCTGCTACAGTCGTACTCCCCCTCGTGTGCCCCCCTGCGCGCTGCAGGGCCATCGAGTCGTTCCGCGTGGCCACCGACATCCAGCCGCACGACTCCACCTTCCTGCAGCTGGGGAAGGTGTACACGCTGCAGGTGGGGCGTGCGGCGCGGTAGGGTTGGGTTGGGTGGTGTGGGGTGGGGGGGAGCAGGGCGCTGGGACGACAGGCGTGAGCCGGCGGGCTGGATTACTGGCTGGAGACGGATGCGCAGTGGGAGAGATGTCTTGTGGGGGTTTGAGTGATGCCTTGTGGGGACCTGGAGGCGCGTGCGAGGGGGGGAGGATGCGCGCCGTGCCGCTGGACACGTGCCATACGCTGCCCATGTAGGTCAGTGTGCTCTTCTCCATCCATGACGTGTACCCCAACAGCGCCCCCACCTCCCCGAGGACGAACAACCGTGTCTCCGCCCTGGCTGTCTCATGCGCATATGCCTACTGTGTGCCCTGTCGGCTTCCACGCTCCCTCTCCCCTCCCTACGCTTTACTAGTACTTCTGTTCCCCTGTCGGCTCCCCCCTTCCTCCCCCAGGACGACTACCAGCAGGCCATCAACGTGTACATGGAGGCGCTGGAGCACTCCCCGGAGAACCCCGACATCCTCACCACGCTGGGGCTGCTGTTCCTCAGGTGCGCCCTCTTCTCTCTCCACGCAGCCGTCGCATCACTGCTGGCCCACTATGAACTCGTGTGTGGATCCGTTAAGGACTCGTTGGGTACGTTGCTAGCAGCTGCCCCGGCCGCTGTCCGTGTGGCACAGCACGACTCCGGCACAACGCGCGTCTTTGTCTTTGCGCGCAACACTGAGGGCGTGGGAAGCTCACACGAGTACAACAGGGGCCTCCGGGTGCATGATGCTGGTGCTTAGCTCCTGTTTGGCCTACAAGCCACAGTGGTGGTGTGTAGCGTCTGGAGGGCGGATGAACACGCCGTGCCGCCCGCCCCGCGCCCACCTGTCGCTGCTGCTGCTGCCGCTACCTCGCCCGCCGCAGGACCAACGACAACAACCGCGCGTTCGAGTATCTTGGCACCTCGCTAACACACGACCCGCGCAACCCGCGCACCATCCTCGCAGCGGGGTCCATTATCCAGGTGTGTTCGTGTGTGGTCTGCGCGAGGCAGGGTGAACCGGATGCTGCTGCAGCTACTAGCCGCGGAAACGCGGGGTTGGCGCCGTTTGTGGCTCTGCGCAACATCCCCGCACATTCGTAAATCCCGCATGTGTGGTCGATAGCATGAAAGGGTGACTCCAGTACTGCACTCCTTGCTGAGCCACTCGCGGGAAGCGCGGAGCATTGTTGCCCCAGCGGACCAGCCCTTCTACTAGTCGCGCGAATAGGGCTGTAGTGAAGGCATGCCGTCATAACCCTGGACATGGATGTGAAGCTGGCTGAGCGCTGCACATGACAATGCACCATGGGAGACCACACTCTACTAAACCGGAATGCGACATACAGGTGCCTGTAGAGTTTGGTCTGAAGGCAGATCGTCCCTCCCTGTACGGCACCCCATATGCCCCACAGGACCACTCCGACATGGACGTGGCGCTGGTCAAGTACCGCGTGGCGGCCGTGCAGACGCCCAACTCGCCGCAGCTGTGGAACAACATAGGCATGTGCTTTTTTGGGAAGCAGGTGAGGCGGGCGGGGTGCGGCGGGCAGGGGGCGCCACCGCTCCGAGGTGTTTGGTGACCCAGTATTCATGTGCCCGCCGCCTGAGGGCCGCACGAGCTAACACGCCCAGCGCAACCCCCCTTCGCTCCCGACTCAGCAGCAGCACCTTGCACCAGCAACCCCGCAACCTCCAGAACACCTTCGCTGTTACCGCCGTACCACCGTACTTCCCGTCAGCTAATGCACGTCAGCTTCTACACGACATAAAGGTTTTGCCTGGCCCCCCACAACTCTCCCTACCTGGCGCAATATCCCCGCCATGACCTGCCATCACCCCTGCCGCTTCCGTCCGCAACCCTGCCCCCTGCACATGCCCCCACAGGGCCAGATGACGCTTGCCAAAGCCCCCTACTGCCCAACAGGAGCACCAGCTATCCTTTGGTACTCTTCCAACAATCAACTCCACACCCGCACACTCCATTATGCATGTCACATGGCGCTTGACGTGTTCGTTTGCGATGGGCCCCCGCTCCCCTCCCCGCCCAGCGCTACATCGCGGCCATCGCCTGCCTCAAGAAGGCGCTGTACCTGGGCCCCTTCGAGTGGATCATCTCGTACAACCTGGGCCTGGTGCACCTGCACACCGGGCAGTACGCCTCCGCCTTCCACTACTTCTCCGCCTCCATCAACCTCAAGCCGGACTTCGCGCACTCGTACATGTACCTGGCGGGTGAGGATACGGCAGTTTTGGGGGTGGGGCGCTGTCGTACGTGCTTAGCGGTTTGGGGTCAGCGGGCGATGATGCCGGCTGGTGCGCTGAGCTCCCTTCCTCCTGCCTGTGTCGACTCGTGGAGCCGGTAGTGAGGACCTGCAAGCCGGGGAAGACGCCGAAGCCTCACACGCACACGTAAACAGCTTCCGTACCTCAGTTCAGTAATCCACGTATGTGTTTGTGACACAGTGACGCTGTCGCGGCTGGACGACTTGGACAACGCGTGCGCGGCTTACGAGAAGGCCATCCAGATGGGGGGCAGTCCGGGGCACCCCGTTTTCCCCTTCAACTACGGTGGGTCGGGGTGGGGGGGGAGGGGGGGACAGGGACGGCAGTCTAGGTAGCTGACCGCTCTACCTGGTTCAGCAGGAGCAGCAGGACTAGCCGCGGCGGCATGCATGATGGTCTGGGCAGGTCCCCAGGTGCTAGGTTGCACTACTTCCGCAGTGGTCGCAACACACAGCAACGCGCGTCAACTATCGCATGAGGCTGCCGTACACTCTGTGTGGTCGTCCCCTGCCCCGCCTCACACACACGCCTCCTGCAGCCACAGGGGTGTAGCAGCCCTGTTCTCAGCCCTTCGAGACACGTTCCTCCCCCTTCGCACCCATAAACTCCTCCCCGCCCCCCTCCCGTACACAGCCATCCTGCTGTACGGCGCCAAGCAGTACGACGCCGCCAAGCTACACATGACCACCTTCCGCGTGCTGTTCGCGGACCTGGACGAGGAGGCGCGCCAGGCGGACCCCGAGGTGCTGCAGCAGGGCACCATGCTGGGGCAGCTGCTGGGGGCGTAGCAGGGCGCGGTAACCGTGGGGCTGCGAGGTAGCTGCCCGGGGTGTGGGGCGTCGAGTTGCTGCAGCAGGGAACCATGCTGAGGGCGTAGCAGGCTGTGGGTACGACGGAGTATGTGGGGCCTCAAGAAAGCTGCTGTGTGCAAGGGGGCCAAGCTGCGAGGGGCCTCATGGTAGCTGCTGGGCGTATCTGACACTTGGGCAGCCGCCGGGGGCGTGACACCGCGTGCACCGTAGTATCACGCGGCAGTTAATGCGGGGACCTCCCTACCGGTTCCGGTACGTGTGTCATACCGCACTGGTGTGGGCATTCTTGTTCCATGGGACGTGGGCCTGCGTGGGCTCGCGGGACTGCCGGCAGCCCAGGCCCCCTTGCAGCTTTTCGTTCAAGCTTGAGCTGTGTTCCTATGCTACATGCTGTGCACGCGCAATGTTATGCATTGCACTTTTGCTGCTTTTTCCTGCTACACGGTACTGCGTGTGAAGTTTTGGGGGAAGGGGGGAGCTGACCAGCTGACGGGCGGTGCCGCTGACCATTACGGTAGCACATCTGCAAAGGGTGCGTGCGTATGACTGTCTGTCCATTGCTGCTACTGCCGTTTCAACATAGGTCGTGTATGAAGTCGTGAGCTATTGCAGCGCGTAGCTAATGCAGCGCGCATTGCGCATGCAAGTTGCGCCGCCTAGCATGGCTGCGGGTACCAGGCCCGGTACCTACCCCACCCCACCCCTGCTGAGCCTATCCCTGCTGATTTCCCGCGTGTATCTGCCCGCGACGCCCAAGAGGCAGCACTCAACCAGCCGTCTGAGCCTGACGCTCACATTGGAACCGTGTCTTGAACATTTGGCGCTGTATGTCTGCGCGCGTATCTGTCTCAGTACGGTAGCAACCCCAACCTTTGCGCCGGTCTGGCGCACGTGGCAATGGGGCACGCGACGGAAGGCAACGTACGAGTGCCCTGCATGTCACAGCTTACCAAGATGAATGTATACTATGGAGCTCCCATAACATAAGCTGTTACTGTTCCTGTACCACGGCGTGCACCCGGCCCGTGTCCACTCTTCTGTGTCCTGTACCACCCGCCCAACGCCAGCGTTGCATGGCCTGTGGGGCTGTGGATACCGTGGTGGCTTTCATGCCGCAGTGTAAGTACTTGTGCGCCGGGTAGGTGACTACAATCTGGTACAACACGTGTTAGTAAGCCCAACAACCGAGTCAGCGTTCCGGCCCATGGTTTGGAGCCTTGGCTGCAGCGCTGCAGCTGCAATACAACTGTTTGCTCCACGTATTTACCCTGGCCGGACACCAGCTTGTCCTCGGGACGTTGAGAATTTTGACAAGACGCCCGGTCCGGATGAAGACGAAATGACCCTAACCGAAAACCTCTGCAGCTGTCTCTCATTACAATGCCTGTTTATATGTGTACTCTTGGACACCATACAAGCACACAGTAGTAGCCCAATCGTGGCAGAAGGTGCTTGAGGTTGCTTCTGCGGGTATCGGGCCCAACCAAAGTCAGATAATACCCGGCTCTCACCTCATTCGACACTTGAGAGCACGCCAATATAGCTGTCATGGGGGACTTCAAGGGCGTAAGCGAAAAGTTTAGGATGTCGCTGTCCCACAGCGATGGCCACTCCGAGCGAGTCGTCGTCCAGATTGGTCTTGATGGACTCAAGCTTCTGAACGCAAACGACAATCATATAATGCGCTCCTATGAGTTGGGGCATATCAGCCGGTGGCAATCTCGCGGAGGCAGCCTCGTGCTCTACACGAGGACGCCCGTGGACGTCGAGGAGAGGCAGACCACGCTGACTGCTGACGACAACACTGTCAGAAATGCGCTGGACACGCTGACGTGCTGCTGCATGCAGTAAGTATTGCCGTAAGGAGCTGTCAGGGGCTGAGGGGGAGCAACGCCCTGTAGAAAAGGCCTGTTGACCCGCCCCGCATCCGTTGTGACCGTGCAGGCTTGCGGAGCTGCTGCAAAGCAAGCAGACGGAGGCAGCGCAGGAGACCGCCAACAACCTCCATGCGCTGGTCGTGGGTGGAGGAAAGACGAAGAAGGCAGCAGCGGTAGGTAGACCCCGAGTAGCCCTACTTTGCAACCCTACGTCCATGCTCTTCCACCTGACACCCCTGCGCCCATGCGTTCACCCAGCAAAGGCCTGATCTATCATGCATTCCGCTGTGTCCGCATATGCACAGGAGCCCCCTATTTTGTCACTGCCCGTGTGGTAGTCGGCCCTCCCGGCGTTGAGCCCCCTTCCACAAACCACCGACCGGTATGTGCGCCCCGCCCTGCCGACCCCCGCCCCCAGCTGCCCTCCGCCGACGACGTGCAGTACTGGAAGAGCCCCGACAAGGCCGGCTGGCTGCAGTGCCAGGGCGAGCACCTGCGCAACTGGCGCAACCGCTGGTTCGTGCTGAAGCAGGGCTACCTGTTCCGCTTCTACAACGACAAGGTCAGCGAGTCCGTCAAGCCGCGCGGCGTGGTGGACCTCAGCAAGATCCAGGACGTCAAGGTGCTGCCCGGCCGCAGCAACACCATCCAGCTCAAGACCAGCACCGGCGGCGTGGTGGCGTACATTGCCAGCACCGAAACCGAGGTGGTTGAGTGGGTTAGCGCCATCGAGGGCGCCATGCAGAAGATCGCGAAGCACGTGGCGGGCGTGGAGGACGAGCCGCCGGCGGCGGCGGCGGCGGGGGGCAGGAGCAAGGGAGGGTCCTCAGCGGCGGGGGCGACGGCGGGCGCAAGCGGCAACGCGGCCAACCCGGCAGAGTGGCTGAGGCAGCTGGAGCGGAACTTTCAGAGCAACGCCGGCGGGTCGGGCTCGGGCGGCAGCGGCGACAACCACCACCGCGCGGGTGGGGGGCACCACGGCAGGAGCAACGGGACTGCCAGCAGCAACCTGGGCAGCACCATGGTCAGCGTGGTGGGGTACGACAGCTTCGGGGCTGGTGGCGGCGGTGGCGGCGGCGGCAGCAGCACCAGCAGCCACGGGCAAGGGCAAGGGCAGCAATACGGGGGGTACCAGGCGCGGGACAACTCGCCGTACGCGGCGCTGAACCGGCAGTACAGCGGGGGTTACGCGCCCATCCAGGGTGGGTGCTGGTGGGCTTGCGTTGTGGTGGGCTGGTGCAGGGCTGAGGCCCCACAAAGCACAGGGCGTAAATCAATGGGCGCGGAGTGCAAGGGAAAGGACAGGGGTGCTCCATAACCTGGTCGCAACACTCGCGCTTTGAGCAAGCTGGTCCTGTCAGCCTTCCAATCGTTGATTATTCCTTGCATTCCTGCAACGGCCCGCAGCGTATGCCATACCTGGGAGTCATGGGTTCTCAGTCCCTGCACCCCTGCACACATCCTACCTAGGCGCGCTTGTACCCAGTACTCCTTCTGTCACATGTCAAGTCTTTCGTCCTGCCACGCATGACTCGTGGGTGCTCCTCATCCCACGTACCAGGTGCCAACGTGATGGGCGCCCAGGTGCTGGTGTCCGATCTGGACCTCAACTACGGCGGCGGGGCGGCCGCAGCCGCAGCCGGCGGCGGCGGGGCAGCCGCCTACGGCGGTGCGCCGGCCTCCGGCCTGGCCTCCCAGGGCAGCTACGGCCAGCCCGCGCCACGGCCCGCGCCGCAGCCGGCGTACGGCGGGCACCCGCAGCAGCCGGGCATGCACAACGGGGGCGGCTACGGGCAGCAGCAGCCGGGCGGGGGGTACTACGGCCAGCAGCCGGTGGTGCAGCAGCAGCCGCAGCAGCCGGCTGTGTCGCTGATCGACCAGGTGCCGCAGCAGGCGCCGGCGTACCCGTACTTCCAGCAGGGCAGCAGCCACCAGCAGGTGAGGGGGAGAGGGTGGAATGTGAGGAAGGAGCATGTCGCGCGCGTTGAGGCCATGGTTCGTCGTTTTGGCCCTGACATGGCCAGGGGCTTGGAGTGCAGGGCACGGCATGGGGTGTAGGCTTCAGGGTAGTGGCATGGGCATATCGGCTTACTGTGCTTGGGTGCGCTCGCGCTGAGCTGCGTACAGAACAGGAGCTATCCGTGGGTAGGGGACTGAACTCAGGGCTATGTTTATGCGGTAGTGCCGTAATGAGCAGCGGAGGGCTGAAACGGGACAGACTCCTGGGGCGGACTCCACTTGGGAGTTGGGCGCCGTCTTGCAGGCCCGGTCCTAGTAGGATGGAAGGGATGGCAGTTGGCGGCCCAGGGTGATGCCATGGCTGCGGCGTGCCTCGTCCTGTCTCTCACGTGTGGTGCCAGGCGGTGTGGGTGTGGGTGGGGGTGCAGCAGGCTGCCGTGTGGTTCCAGGTTTGGATGATGAGTTTCCACGAGCAGGACGCACGCGCGGCACTCGGCATGGGTCCCAGCCACCGGCGGTGTGCTCGCGTGTCCTCCCTGTCGTGCTGCTTGCACCGGGCCCCGCACCCCACACTTGCGGCCGCCGTCACCCTCGTTCACCCCTGACTTGCCGCTCCCCTTCCTGCAGATGGCGCCCTCGGCCATGGCCCCCAGCGAGTGGCAGGTGCACTACACGGCTGACGGGCGGGCCTACTACCACAACGCGGCGACGGGCGTGACGCAGTGGGAGCCGCCGGCAGGCTTTGCTTGAGGGGCGGCAGGGCGCACTGCGCGTGCGGGGCACGAGGCATGGGGGCGGGGTCCTAGGTTTGCATGGAGGCATTGCCAGCGCTGTGCAGGATGCATCACTAGGGTACCGGAAGTTGACGTAGGGAGCCGCACGGCGAGGCGTTGTGGGGCGGCATTGGTTGGAGCTTGCTGTATGGCTGTGTTGCGAGTTTTTGGTAGAGGTGTGGTGTTCGGGAAGAGGGCGTGGCCCTCCGTTGCACCGTTGCTTACCTACTTTCGTCAGGGTATTTGTGCTACTGACCCAACAGTTTACCGTACCGGCCCACGTCTCTACGGTGTTATGGTTGGCATTGATGTGTGGTGCACATATGTGTTGATGTGCGGCTTTTTGTGCACGTAGTGCGGGGCTGCGGCCCGGGGTAGGCAGCATGTACCGCAGGCACGGCCAGGTGTAAACCTTAAGCGAGGGCGACACAGAAGCTCGCCTTCTGCTCTTGCTGTGGGCAGAACTGTAATACGAGACGTTGTCAGCTGCTGGGGCCCTCTGGGGGGCTGTAACGGGGCCCAGGGAGCCTACCGGTAGTCACTCGTAAGCTTATGCGTGTCCCAAAGCCAACAAACACTTGGACGAGCATGAGCTGTTCCGGGTCTATCCACAGGGCGCGAGGCGTACGCGTCAGGGTGCCTACCTCCTGCACACGATTGTTATTGGGTTGTGCGACAACGGGCCATGCTTTCAGCTGCACACATGGAGCTCGCGCCACGATGCCACCCGCAGTATGGTTTGGGCCCCAGCAAGGCCCCCCCGAGGTGCCTGGCATGCGTGGCACAGCAAGAGGCCTTGGTTCGACCGTCCATAATTTCCCTTACCAGTATTAGCCTCATGCCAGCACCCTTCGACGCAACCGGGGGCCGATGGACCAGCACATGGAACCTGCTGCAGCACCATTGCCGCTCCTTGCTCACATCGGCATCTCTGGTACAAGTCCGCAAGACGTTGACCGGCCGCTGGCCTCCCGGAACTCCTGGCTTAAGAGACATACCACAGGCGTAGTACCGTGCATGTAGGCCAGGCATGCACCTGCTGCTCTCCCTGGCGCAGGCACCCCTGGGCCTGGCTCAACCAACACCGATTCCGTCCATGCGAACCACCTCGCTGCCCGAAAGCTGATGTGGTCCGTGCGCAGGTCCTTCAACGAACATCCTACACGCTGCAGGAACTGCCCCAGGTGAGGGGTGGCACTGCCGATTTGCCCAGCTGCACTGATAATAAGTGAGGACATGCTGGTAGGTCGGCTTGGTGATAGATGCTACGCCCTGAATTTCGTGCGTGCTGCATTTCGTGCACGAGGGTACAGGCTGTCCCTACCGCTCTGCTTGAAGTTCCCCAGCCCAACTCAGCCAAACACACGAGTGCCAGCTGTCGCTGCCTGTGATTTGTTATGCCTCAACGCTAAGCCCCAGCTGGCGCCAGCAGTGACTTTCCCCCCTGAGCTGGGGTCACAAGCCCCAAACACCCACTAGGAAATCGTACGTAGCCAGTAGAGTTACAAATACATGTGCACGAAGCCGTGCCATTCAGCGTCCAGGTGTACACCGCCACCGCCTTGGAAGTGCCACGATTCTCTTCGCAAAAACCATATGCAACAGATTTATTGACATGCCAAACCAAAACCAACAAATCTCGACCAAAGCTGTCTGTGTACAGTTTGGTTACTGTGTCAGTGCTATCACCTGCCGCCAAAACTTAAGCACGATGCTGCCGCTCAAAGCTCACATGTACACGACCCGTGGGTCAGCCTAGCTAGCGCCACACATTACGCCGAGGGGGTGAACTTGGTGGCGAAAGCGAAGGCGTTCGCCACAGTCGGGTTAGCGAGGTGGTCGTCCAGGTTCTGGATGGGGCCCTTGCCGGTCACGATGGCCTGCACGAAGAAGCCGAACATGGAGAACATGGCCAGGCGGCCGTTCTTGATCTCCTTGACCTTCAGCTCAGCCAGGGTGTCGGGGTCGTCAGCCAGGCCGAGGGGGTCGAAGGAGCCGCCGGGGTACAGGGAGGCCTCGCCCAGGGGGCCGCCGTTGGCGCGGTAGGCCTCAGCCAGGCCCATCACCACAACCTGAGGAAAGGGAGGCAAGGAGGCACAAGGGGGCAGGAGACAAGTGAGGCGGTGTTGGCAAACAAGAGCGTGTCAGTGCAAGAGGCTCATCACAGTTGGGCCAGTTGAAGCCCCAGCTTGCATCTTATAGTGGTTGCCGACCCCATGCCAGCACATGGCAGCTACAAATACCACACAATTGGAAACAAAGGCAAAGCAGCAGCCCCACAAGGGCACGCAGCGCGGGTAAGCACGCACCTGGAAGGCCAGGGTGGCGATGATGGACTGGGCGTGCACCAGGCTCTCGTTGCCCAGGTAGTTCAGGCCACCCTCCTGGAAGATCTGGGAGCCGGCCTTGAACCACACGGCCTCGCCGAACGGCACGCCGTTCTTGGCCAGCAGCTCGGGGGTGACGCAGCCCAGAGCGCCGAGCATAGCCCAGCGGGCGTGGATCACCTCCAGCTCGCGGTAGCGCTTGAAGGTCTCGGGGTCAGCCGACAGACCGGCAGTGTCCCAGCCGTAGTCGCCGGGGAACTCGCCGGTCAGGTGGTCGGGCACATCGGCCTCGGAGAACGGGCCTGCACAAGGCGAGGGAGAGTAAAAGGCAACAGGTCAGGGTAGCACAAACCACGAATGGTATCATTTTCTGTACATGCTGTCGATTCAAGAGAAGTCCAAGCAGAGAGCAACGCCTGGAATAGTCTAACAAACCCAGCAACAGGTAAAGTGCAAGATCTCGATTGAGAATAAGAAGGGAGTTTGGACTTTGAAGGACTCCCCTGCGTTGGACTCTCCGTCTCCAAACTCCCCAACGTGACGGGAGTTTGGACTTTGAAGAACAATCCAGAAAGCCAACTGCTTGCTCGACGTGGACGCACACTGCAAGGCCTGCCCCGCGCCCTGCCAGCCAGCTCACTCACCCAGCCACTTAGGGCGGTCGGGGCCGTACCACTCAACAGCGGCGCGGGGCACCACGCGAGCAGACTGCGAGGGGCATGGTGCGGGAGGGTTGTCGTCAGCATCAAGCCTCGCCGATAGCAGAGATCCTGAACACAACTCTATGCTTGAATTACAGAAAGAAACATTGCATTGTCACTGTCCGTGAGCGCGAGACGAATCGTATGGGCTGGTCGCGGCGATGCCGATAGGCTGTGCTTGCATTCTGGCGCCAGAAGCGCTAACAGCAGATACACGACCATCTAATGGAGTCTTCACGATTAATGCTGTCCGTACGTATGCAGCGCGGTCCTCCGAAAAGCCTTACCCGGCCGCTCACGGTGGGGCGCACGGAGCTGCGGACAGCGGACTTGGTGAGCATCATTTTGGTAGTTTGGCAGAGCGAATGTGACACAGGCAAGGTATACTGTGTGCTGGAACGGGGTCGGGGGCGCCCTTTTAAGGGGTTCCCGGGACTCACGACGATCCGCGTCGTACAAGATTTTCGCCCCGCCCCTGGGCGCCAAGCCCGATCGGCACTTGCCACCGCAACCACCAGGAAATTAACCAGCTAGAACGCAGCATGCCGAAATACCAGGAACATGCGCAGAGTGTGCCAGGAAGCCGAGGCTCACCCCATGCCTGCTCGTCCCACGCGCTTTTCGCACGTCTACCGTCTGCTTCACACGCAGTAGAAGGACGCCTAGAGTCGTAGATATCACCAACATGCACTGCAAGCGTGTGCCCGTCGCCACTAGCGCACTGTTGGGACCCCTGTCCCTGGGCGCGAAGGGGCAGGAACGACCCTCGACCCTTACCACCGCTCGTTACTGTGTGGGTATACAAGCAACGATACACTGCAGGCTCGCTTCTCGAAAGCGGGTGGCGGAATCAAGTTGTTGCAGTAATAGTGGCGCGCAGACTCACTGGCATGCACTGCTTTCGGGCGCGCTGTATGGTGCAAGGCTGTCGGCTCCAGTCATGGCGCACTGAAATGCACATTAGCGGTCAAAATAAGCAACAGTTGCGTTCGATAGGTATACGTTGGCCATGGCCACAGCCAAGCGGGTACCAGTTGAGGGGTCTCAGGCCAAGCGTTTGAGTACAAGCAAGAGACGGCTCCGCCTGGCGCCCAATGACTTCATATATCATAAGCCGTCACTGTCGAGGCTCTCCGGGGCCCTCAATCGCATCACAGGTGTCCTGAAGCTGCGACATGTGCGTGCATGTCTCGCTCCGGGGTGCCAG
>VFQN01004798.1_pt1 | contig 17365 bp, 7 predicted proteins | sample 3512371 | NCBI WGS metagenome assembly VFQN01 (sample SAMN10412370, study PRJNA504923) | tailings metagenome | isolation source: Replicate 2 from Balatoc abandoned mine | place: Philippines: Itogon, Benguet | collected 2017-08-28 | reverse complement strand
GCGTCTGGGAGCCATTCAGGTTCAGTTCCGGCAAGACGCCGAAACACTCCCGGTAGATCGCCATCCCGAGCTGGCGCGGTGACCTGATTCTCCGGTCGAGAAAGGCGAGCGAAAGCGCTCCCACACCGCCTGCCGCAGCGCCGACGATACCTGCCAGCGCGATTATGAGCATCCCCCGCGTGTCGCTCTTGTCGATGGGCGGCATCGCGGGCGACATCACCTGCGCCTTGGGGCCGGCCTCCTGCAGCCGCGCGCGCAGCCAGCCGCTGGCGGTCTGAACCGCTTGGGTGCGGTCGGATTCCAGCTTCGCCATGTAGGCCTTGGCGACGGCATTGGCGACAAGCGCCGCGCGCTCTCGGTCGGTGGACGTGAAACCGATCTCCACCAGATTGCTTTGTCCAAGCCGCTGGATGCTGAGGGCCCCGCGCAGGGCTCTCAGGGCTTGCTGCGTTCTGGCCGCGTCAGGCTCGCCGGGCGAAAGCTCAAGCGTTTCGATAACCTGCAACAGCACGGGCGTGGAGCCGATCGTTTCCCGCTGCGTTTCAAGGAAGGTCGGATCGAATTGAGACTCGGTGAAGAAGGCGTCCTCGCCGCTTGCGGTGAGGCGGAGATTGGTGATGTGGAGAACCGTAGATGCCGTGTAATGTGACTGCCGCAGCATGACATAGGTGGCGCCGGCAGCGGCGCAAAGAAGCGCCATCAGCACCACCAGCCAGAACCTCTCCAGCAGGGCACGGATCATCCACCGCCAGTCGTAGAGCTCGGCGGACGGGTCCGGCTGCCAATGCGCCTGCAGGTCTTTCGGAGGGCTGGTCTCAAGCATCGGCGATCCTGGGTTCGGCGCGGGTACTCGTCACGGTCGCTCAGGCGCGCCGGCGGGCAGTGCGTTGGTGAGGTCCGTCGACACACGATAAACTTGGATGATGTCGCCGGGCTGGACGTCCGTCAGCTCCGTAGCATTGAACTCCACCTTGCCCCCATTGTCGTTCCTCACGATGACGTAGCGCAGCTGGGGCGTGGTCTCTTCCGCGGCCAAGCGTGCCATGTTGGACGAGTAGTAGGCTGCGCTGTCGAGAATGCGCGCCGAGGTGGCCTGCGCCTCGGCGACCGCGCGCAGTTCCGTCTCCACGCGCTGCAGCCCGGAAAGGGCGGCGGCCCGGCGTTGCGCCTCAAGGGAGGCAAGTTCCTGCTGCGTGCTGTTCACGTCCTGTCTTGCGCGCAGCTTCGCGATCTCCAGATCCTGCAACTCCCGCTGCACGTCGTTCAGGCTGCGCTCGAGGGGCCCGAGCCGGTGTACCGCGAGGTTCTGTCTGGCGAGACCACGGATCTTTTCGAGCTCGGCCTGCAGGGATGCGCGCTTCGCCTGCACGTCTTCAAGCTGCTTGTCGAGCGCACTTATTTCCTGCCCCTTGATCGTGAGCGTGCTGTCCAACTCGCGTTTCGCCGTCTGGTAGCTTTCCAGATCCGCGCCGAAGATCTTCTCCTCGCTGGTCAAGGCAGCCTTCAATTCGTCGCTTGTCTCGCCCGCCGGTGCTTCAAGCCGCTCGGTTCCGTCCAGTTGGGCTTTCCAGCGCTGCTGCTCCGCAACGAGACGCCAGTGCCGGGCCGCGTTGAGCTGCAGATCACCCCTGCTGATTATCGCCGATCGTTCGAGATCCCATTGGGAGCCGCGTTCGGCACGATAGACGCCGCCGGCAAGGCTGAGCGCGTTGAGGACGATCATCCCGGGCCTGTAGGTATATTCGCCGGGGCTCGTGACGCTGCCGAGTATGTAGAACGGCCGATAGGCGACGATGTCGACGATGGCGTCGGGCATTTCCGGGAGCTTGGCCTTTTCCTTGAGGCGCGTGGCGATCTCGCTGGCAAGATCGGGGGCGCTCAGTCCGGCTGCCCGGATCGCGCCCAGCATCGGCATCAGGATGTCGCCATTCGCGCCGACAGTCATTTCGCCGGTCAGCGACGGCCATTCGGATACATGGATGCGCAGGCGATCCTGAGGCCCCAGCTCGTATTCCGAGGTGGCTGCATAGGCATGCCCGTGCGGGCTGGCGGTCATCGCCGAGGCGAAGCCCATGCCGAGGATCACTCCCGCCAGCATCATCTTTCCCAGCTGTCTCAACAGACTCATCGTTGCATCCCCAACGGCAGTGCGGTCAGCCTAGCGTCAGAAACCTGAGAGGAACTGAACGCGGGGGCCATGACTGCGAAGAAACCGGTCCGAGCGCTCAGGTTTCATGGCTGATGGTTAAGAGCATGTCCACGAACTTCCCTCCTCGGCGCGGCAACGAGCGCACGGCGGGCAGGCGCGCGCGCCTTGAAGGCCAGGACAAGGCCCATGGCCATTCCCATCGTCATGACCAGCAGATACTGGATCTCTCGGGCAAAGATCACCCATTCATAGGCAGAATGGAGGTAGACGACGGTCAGTGCCACGAAGAATCCCAGGAGCAGACTACCCTCCAGCGTATGGCGCATGCGCCAGCCTGTCCGTAACGCGGCCAAGGCCGGCACGGCCAGCATGATGACGAAAGTCACCAGCCCCGGATAGCCGGCCTCCGCGGCGGTAAGCCAATAGGCGCTGTGGACGATGTTGTTCCGGTTGCCTTCGAACGCGATCACGCCGGCCTTATCCGAATAACCGAAGTCTCGCGCCACATGCACATAGTGGTTGATGCCGACGCCGAGCGGATGGTCCTCCAGAATGAAGGATGCCGCACGGTTGAAGGCGGCTCTTTCGTCATAAACGCTTTCGCCGAGCGGGTTGGTCTCGAACCTGTTCGAGAAGGTCGAAACCGCGAGAGGCACGACCACCAGGAGCGTCGCCAGCCCGAGGAAAGCGATACTCATTTTGCGTCCGGTCAGCCCCGCCAGAGCCTGCATCGCGAAGAGAAGGACGACCCCGAACGCCGCGAAACCCACGGCGGCGCGGGAAGCGGTGAAGATGATCACAATCGCGGTGGCCCCCACGATGGCGAGCAGCGAGCCGGGGCTCCTGTGACCCGCCAGAAGCAGCGCCAGATGCGGGAAGATGACGAAATGCGCCGCCATGCCGAGCGTGTTCTGATGGATGAAGAGCCCCATCGTTTGCGGCAGGTTCAGCTCGAAGCGCTGATAGAGCACGGCCACGAAATGCGCGAAGATGCCCAGCGCCATGCCCTTCATGATGAGGAACGGCACTTCGGGGTCGTCGCGCACGGCACGGGCGACCACGACCATGACCAAGTATATCCGCGCGAACTGCATCACCCCGAAACTCGCGGCCACAGGTTCGGAGGCCTGGAACAGGCTGAGAGAGGCAGCGAGCAGGTAGAGCAGGAACGGCAGTTTGCACCAGAGCGGCAGCTTGCCGCGCGGAGGCATGGCGAAGAACGCCGCCGCAGCCAGAATGTCGATGATCGAGATCTGGAGTGCGTAGACAAAACCTATCCATGAGCCGGCCCATGAGATAATGCCGACGTCGAACAGAGGGACGGCTGACGCGAAAAACGGCAGCGCGCCGAATGTAAACCAGAACGGCGTGCGCAGCATTGGCGTGCTGCGCAGCAGAAGGCTCAGCGGAAAAATCGCGAGCAGCGCGAGGATGAGTACGCCGAACTTCAAGTGCCTGACACCCGAATTGCACTGTTGAAGGGGTTGTTAGCATGTATCCTGTTTGATCGGGTTAACGCAGGAAACAAGCTCAACGGAAGGTTAATACCCTGATGTTCCAGATGTTTCGCGTTCCTGTGCTGTTGTTGTTCGCGGCTTTTTCCATCTATGTCCCGGAAGACGCCCGCGCATCCGGCATCACCGTGGCCGAAGTCGCGATGGCTGCTCCCGACATCGTCGCGATTGAATTGCGCGATCCGGAATTCCGGCGGGGAAGGATAGTGGCGCTGCCGGAAAGGCGCCCGGGCGAGGTCGGTCGCTGGATCTATTTCGACGGAACGCTGGGGCTCGTGATCGGGCCGGGAGGCGCGCATGCAAGGCTGGCCGATACGCCTCCAGAGGAGTTCCTCGACAGACAGACGATCGACAACGCGGCCCTCTACGGAGCGATCGGCGGGCGGCGCGTGGTCTCCGTGCATCGCAAGTCGATGCCCTATGATTCCGGCATTTTTCGCGGACCCAATGGGGATACCCGCACCGGCGCGGCTTTCAAGCATCTGATCTATCTCCGCCTCGACGGTCCGCTGCCGGAGGGAGACCATGTCATCCACTTGCCGGGAGATATCGTCGAGGATCTTCGTTTCACCTTCGACGACCGGAAGACGAGGGCGCTGGCCATTCGCTCGACCCAGATGGGCCATGGCGGTGCGGACGTTTCAAAGGTCGCTTTCCTGGCTCTCTGGCTGCCTGCGGGCGACAATGATGGGACAGTGGATTTCAGGACATACGGTATCGACGGGTTCGAGGTCATCGACGGTGACGGCGAGGTGAAATTCTCCGGCAACGTCACTCTTCGTAAATCGCCCGGTGATCCCGAGCCTGGCAACGGGTTGGCCGGACCGCTCGTCGATTATACGAGCGCGACGGCGCCGGACATTCGTCTGCGAAGCCTCGACCGGGCGTCTGGGCGCCTCATCACCGTCGAGCCCCATGGGCTGAGCGAGGGGCAACGCCTCGGCCTCCGCAAGCTGGGGGGCGATGAGGATGCCGCCGTGCTGTTTGCGACCGCGACCGAGGTGACGGAGACCGCCTTGACGCTTTCCGAGCCTTCCGCGGACCTGCCGCAGGTGCTGTTGCCGCAGGCCACTCTCGTTCCCGCTTACAGCGCCAATCGTGCGGGCACCTTCGTATTCACGCTGGACTATTCGGCGTGGCAGCCGGAAGCGGGTGGTCAATACCGGCTTCGCATCCCCGGCCTCGGGGTTTCCGACCCGTTCACAATAGACGGCGATATCTGGCTGAAGGCGGCCCGAAACTCGATGGCGGGGCTCTACAACCAGCGCAGCGGCATAGAGATCGACGGCCGCTTCGGATACCGGCGCCCTGTCGCCTTCCGTCCCGGTGCGGATTTCACGGTCCTTCAGAGCCGCTTGCCACTGGCCTGGTCTTCCAACTTCGATGCGGGCTTCATTCCCTTCGAGCAGGGCCTGGAGAAGTCCTGGCGGACCGGCTTCGCTGCTCCCGCCACATATTGGGGCGGTTACATGGATGCTGGAGACTGGGACCGGCGTATCCAACATGTCGAGGTAGCAGCGCTGCTGCTCGATGCGTTCGAGGCGCTGCCCACAGAAAAGCGCAATGCCGACTTCGACATTCCGCGATCATCCGCGCTGTTGCCTGACCCCGCTTATCTTGAAACCGACGATCTTCCCGACCTCCTTCACGAAGCGATCTGGGTGATGGACTTCTTTCGCAGGTTGCAGACCTCGGACGGCAGCATCTCCGGCGGGATAGAAAGCACGGCGCACCCGGCACTGGGCGAGCCGAGCTATCTCGAGCGGCACGAGGTCTACGCATACGCGCCGGACCATATCTCGACCTTCAAATATGCTGCCGTCGCCGCGAAGCTGGCGCGCATACTGAAGGGGCTGGGCAAGGAAACAACAGCCGCGCTGTTCGCTGAAAGCGCGCGGGCGGCGTGGAGCGCCGCAGAACGGGGCTTCGACGACCCGGACGAATACTACCGCGACGCGATCCGGGCGGCGGAGGAAGCGGGGGGACTGCGGCAGGAAGAATGGCCCAAGCGACGGGAAGCGCTGCAGGAGCTTGCCGGCGGATATCGCGCCGCCGCCGCGGCCGCGCTGCACAGGCTTTCTCCCTCCGCCGTGCATCGAGACATATTCGAGGCGTCGTGGCGCGAGCGCCGGGAGATATTCGCTTACAAGGGAGACGCGGCCTGGGATTATCTCATGACACCGGGTGCCGACACCGCGCTTTCGGCGGAAATCCGGGCAGCATTCGGCGCCGAGGCGAAACTGATCGCCGATGTGCAGGACGTTGCCGCCTATCCGAACATGAAGCATCCATTCGCGCCCGCCGGCTGGGGGGAGGGCGGCGCTCCCGACTACCATCAGATGCAGACCCTGATGCGGGCCCACATCCTCACCGGCGACACCCGGCTGCGGCGCGTGATGGAAGAGGGGTATCAGGCCATGGTCGGCGTCAATCAGGTTGGCCTGAGTTTCGTGACCGGCATCGGCTTGCGCGGTATCAGGCATCCTCTCCACGAAGACCATCGGGCGATGGGCGTGGACGTGCCGGTTGGCATAACCATTTTCGGATTCGCCCCGCAGTCGGCAACCGCCTATGGATGGGTTTTCGGGCCTCCATGGTCGCCGCTGCCGGAATCGGGCACCGCGGAGAACGCGGCGTACAGGCGCATCGAACCGCCGCGCTTCTCGATGCCTTTTCACGAATATCTGGTCGAACATCCGACCATGATCATGCAGCAGGAGTATACCGTGCATCAGTCGATCGGCACCATGGCGACGCTCGCCATCTATCTGCATGGGCACAACGGGCCATGAGGCCGTCGGAAAGCCGGTGTCACCACGAGGCTGAGCGCGTCTCTCCGAACAGCCGACGCGACGTACCGCTGTCTTGTCCCTCAGTCTAGCCGTCCACGGGCTGGGCCGAAAAGACGCTGCCCAGATTCCAACGATACCGCAACGTGTTCCGCACCTGCCGGATCTTCCTTTCCGGCCAGGATTTGTCGGCATGAAATATTTCGCCCGCATATCCCGCATATTGCCAGGCGAAGGCCAGGGAAATGCCTGCGGGGCATTTTTCCGAATCTTCCGTGGCGCGGTAGTTCTCCACGAAGCGGGATGCGAATGCGGTGAGGGTGCGTGCCTTGTCGGGATCTACCGTTGCGGGAAGGGCGAGCGAGGCAGGATCGACGCCATATATCGCAGAAGCGATAATCAGGGCGATGTATGTTTCCCCCAGTTCCGTCAAGTGAACCTGATCGGCGAACAGATCCCGCACGATGTCGCCATGTGAAGGACGTTCGAAGCCGGGCCGAGGCGCCTCGACGAGGTGGTTGACGAGTTCCGCGAGAGCAAGGCTTGCCGGGATGAAACCCGTCTCTGTCCTTGCCTCCGAGGGAGCCGGACTGCCGGTCGCGGTGCTGACCGCGCATCGCCAGACCGGCAGCGCGTTCCGCTCATATGCGATCCAGTCCCGTGGGTCTTCCAGGCTCGAAAGGCTCAGCCAGGGAGCCATGAACCACACGCCGCCCTGCGGGTTGATGTCGAGAAAGCGCCGTCGGTACTCGGCGAGGTAGCGCGCGGTATCGTGCTCGGTCAGCGAGTCCAGAACGGAGTGCAACTCAGTCAGCAGCAGAGCATCATAAGCCGCGCCGCCTGCCGATGGCGCGCGAAGCTCGGCAAGGACGTCGATCTGCGCCCCGCTTCGATCCACCCCCGTCGTGAAGCCCGACCATGGCGATGTCGCATCCGATCCCATCGTGCGCTTCATAAGCGACGAGCCAGGAATGTTCTGCATGTTCCAGGCGAGGGGCTGGCCGGCATCCTGCATGATGGCGGCGAGCGTCTGCAGCATCCTGCGGTCGGTCAGGCTGTGGCCGGAAACGAACAGTCCCGCGACGGGCGGCGTCATGGCGGAAGATCCTTCGGGCGGCGCTGTTTGCGGCGAACTGCCTTGCGCGTCGAAGCATATCGCCAAGGTTGCGATCAGCAGGAGCGAAATACGACCCGCACGCCGCATCACGCATAGGTGGCCATCAATTCGGCCCTCTCACGATAGAGTGTTTCCTCATCGAACCTGCGTCCGCACCAGACAGCGTCTTGCACGAGCGCGGCCAGTCGCTGGCGATCGCGGTCGAGACCGACGATCACGGCAGCAAGCGCATCGGCATTACCCATTTGGCTGAACTCGCCACCGCCGAACCCTTCGACAAGGCCCATCGGATAGGGCGCGCGATAGCCGACGATAGGACAGCCGCAAACCAGCGCCTCGATGAGGCAGCGCGGCGACTCGGCCGTCTTGTGGCAGAAAAGAAAGACATGGCTCTCGCGCAGGACGTCGAGCAGCTTCTCGCGGCTGCTCACATACCCCGCAAGTTCGACATGCGACGTCAGGCCGAGTTCCTGAACCAGAGCCTCCATGCGCGGCAGCAAAGGCCCGTCGCCCAGCCATACCGCCTTCAGGTCCACGCCGGCGCGAACCGCGCCCGCGATGGCGTGCAGCCAGTCCTCGGGCCCCTTCATCGCCGCTGCACGCCCGACATAGGCGATGCGCAGCGGGGCGCCGTTTTCGATTTCCGTGATCTTCCGCCGGACGGCCTCCGGCGGGATGAAGTCCTCGGGCTTCGTATGGACATCATATACGCAGGCGGGATTGGACGCGGACGGGGCATATTCGCGGAACGTGTCCATTCCCTGGAAGAGACCGAGAGAGGACTTGCGCACCAGATAGTGATGATATGGCCGCATCAGGGGCAATGTCAGCCGTTCCTTGAGGCGTCGCCTGAAACTCATCGCGTCCAGTGTGTTGTAGAGGACGTCATGTTCGACGCGGTCGAACCAGACGGCGAATTTGCGCTTCTGGCGCACGGCTTCGAGCGCTCCCACCCCACCCCAGTCTCCGAAGACATAGCCGATGGTGAAACAGAGCTTGTCCGCCTTGCGGATCTCGTCGGCCAGCATCGCGCGGACCGCGCGATATTCGCGCAGGAAAGCGCCGACCTTGTAGGCAAGGGGCAGGGCGACGATCCGCATGCGCTCGCGGTTCGGCAGATCGTCCACGTCGAGCCATGTGACGGAGGTATCGTCGTCCTCATCGGACAGCAATCCGCAGAACACGACATGCTCGAAACACTCCGTCCAGCGAACGAGGCCCGCGCAGGTCTGGTCATCGAGTTGAAGACCTCTCGGCCCTTGCCGCAAGCGCACCATGGTCACGAGCAGCAGACTGCCTTTCCGCTCGGCTCTTTCGGCGGGGACCGTGCCTCCGTCCTCCATCACGCGCACAGCGCAAGCTCCGATCGGGCGGCCGAAGACGAGTCACCGCGGATGGCAAGTCCGGCAAAAATGAAGTTGCCGTCCATGTGCAACCGGCCCGACAGCCGGTCGCCGACGTGAAACGGATGTACCTCGGCGATGAATGTCGCCAGAAACTCTCCCCTCGGCATGTCGATATCGACGGTCACGGCATGGAAATCGATCATCGCACGCGAGAGCGGATATTGTGCCTTGAACACCGCTTCCTTGGCGCAGAACATCGCACGCGCCATCACGCCGCTGTCCCGCTTCGGTAGTGCCGACAGCCAGGCCATTTCGCGTTCCGAGCAGACTATATCGAGGAGATCGGAATCGAGTTCCAGCCGGGGCTCGATGTCCAGTCCGAGCGCCGCGAAACCGTCCCCCCGGCGTGCAGCGACCGCAGCGCACATGCCGTCACAGTGGCTGATCGAACCCACAATCCCATCCGGCCAGACCGGCGCGCGATCGCTCCCAGCCGGAAGGGCCTGGGCGCTGCCGCCGATCTCTATCATGGCACGTCGCGCGCAAGCCCGTCCGGCGGCGAATTCGCTTCGACGCTTCGGAACGGCGCGGGCAATGCAGGCCGCCTCGACAGGATACAGTTCCGCCGAAAATCCTGCGGCGTCTGCGACGGCGAACCCGACACCCGGCGGAAACAATTTGCCCACCGGCATTGTCATCCTCGCAGACGTTGCAATGCGGCCCGCCTGTCGCCGAGGGCCGCGCGGCGGGCGGCGGCACGATCTGCGACGCGGGCGAGGCTTCCGTCCGCGCGTCCCCGATCGGAGAGATGCGCCGCCAGTCCGGCCACCGTCGGGAAACGGAACAGGTCCGTGATGACCATATCGGGCGCGACGCTCGCCTTGAGTTGCCGATGGGCCTGCACTGCCAGGATCGATTGACCGCCCAGCGCGAAGAAGCTGTCGTTGAGGCCGATCCGTTCGATGCCCAGTATCTGGCCGAAGACATCGGCAATGGAGCGTTGCAGATCATCCGCCGGCGCGACGAAGATCTCGGTCTCCGGCTGCCTCGTCACATCCGGTCGAGGAAGCGCCTTTCGATCCACCTTGGCGTTCGGCGTCATTGGGAAGGCGTCGAGGCGGACGAAATGCGCCGGCACCATATAGGCAGGCAGGCTTTTTTCGAGGTGCGCGCGGATCGCGCCCTCGTCCAGCCTGCCGGATCGGGTGCGCAGATAGGCCACGATCCGAACGTCGTCGGCGCGATCCTCGCGAGCGATGACGACAGCCTCCGCGACATCGGGAAGCTCGACGATCCGGGCTTCGATCTCCCCCAGTTCAATCCGGTATCCCCTTATCTTGACCTGATGATCCGTTCGCCCGAGGAACTGCAGCGTGCCATCCCCGGTGTATCTGACGAGGTCTCCCGTGCGGTACATCCGTCCGCCAGCGAAGGGATTTGGTACGAAACGTTCGGCGGTGAGGTCCTCGCGATGCAGATAACCCCGCGCCACCCCGTCGCCGCCGATCACCAGTTCGCCCGCGGCGCCCGGTACGACCGGCTTCAGGTCGGAACCGAGCACGTAGAATTGTGTATTCGCGATCGGCTTGCCGAGCGGAACGACCCCGCTCGTGACATGGGCGGGCATTGTGGAGGACCAGATGGTGGTTTCCGTTGGGCCGTACATGTTCACCACGGGTGCCGCGGTGACCTTGCGGATCTCCGTAAGCAGCGAGGCAGGCAGCGCCTCGCCGCCGATGAACAGCCTATTCACGCGGGCGAGGGCGCTCCGGTCCTCGTCGCCGGCAAGGAACATCCGCATCATGGAGGGCGTGGACTGAAGATGCGTCACGCCATGGGCGAGGATATCGCCGGCAAACGGGCTATCGCCTGACACTTGCGGCGCGCGCGCACGTTTTACGACGTCCGCAAGGGGCTTGAGTCGCTCAAGCGCCAGATCGCTCGGAACGCCAAAATCGATGAGGCAAGCCACCTCGTCGACACCGATCGCGCTGACCTGAGAAATCCGCGCCAGCGCGTCATCCACAGTGCCGAACAGGCCGCTATCCTCGAAGTAGCGGAGGAACGCGAATTCCAGGATCGCGTCGAGTTCGTCCGACTGAAGCGACTGGAGATCGATATCCATCGGCTGCGCTATGCCTTGCGGCTTCTTGAAGGCCGGGAACGCCCAGGCATACTGCTTGATGAGCGCCGTGGCGCTGCGCAGATAGTCCTTCATCGGGCCTCGGGCGCGCTCGCGTACCTCCTCGCGATCCTCGCCCAGCAGGGTGTGCAGCATCAACGTCACCTTGAACGCGCTCGGGTCATGCCCGGCTTCCGCAAGTGCTACGCGGTAGATGCGGATCTTGTCCGCGAGTTCGTCGATCGACTGGCCCAGAAGATGGGTGAGCACATGAGCGCCGACGCGCCCGGCCTCGCGATACGTTTCGGGATTGCCGGCGGTGGTCAGCCACACCGGAAGCTCCCGCTGGACGGGGCGGGGTTGCGTGAGAATGTCGAGCTTCCGGTCGCCGAAGTCGAACGCGACCGTCTCGCCGCGCCAGAGGCGGCGCACGGTCTCGATGTCGTCGAACAAGGCCTTCTTGTTCTTCGGCGGCGCATTTTCGGGCCGGAGGACGAAGTCTTCCGGCATCCATCCCGACGCAAAGGCAAGCCCGACGCGCCCGTTGCTGATGTTGTCCAGCACCGCCCATTCTTCCGCCACCCGTGCGGGATGGTGCAGAGGCAGCACGCATGAACCTGCCCGGATCGAGATGTTTCTGGTGATAGCGGCCACGGCGGCCCCGGTCACGGAAGGGTTTGGATAGGGGCCGCCGAAGGCATGAAAGTGCCGCTCGGGCGTCCAGAGCGCCTGGAACCCGTTTTCGTCCGCGAATTTCGCACCTTCCAGAAGGAGACGGTATTTCGCCGGGCCTGCTCCGTCGTCATTGCCCCAATAGAACAGGCTGAAATCCATCGGCGGCTTTCCGCTGGCGCGCAGGCTGGCAAGGGCGCCGCTGCCAGCACTTTTCTGGGCGCTTTGTTGGCCATGCACCTCGTTGACGTGAATGACGACCTTGTATCCGCGCGCGAGTGTCCAGAAGAGTTCCAGCACCGAAATGTCGAACGAAAGGCTGGTCACCGCCAGCCAGACGGGCTGACCATCTCCATCATGAGCGATGCGATCGTCCATGCCGGCGAAAAAGTTCGCGACATTGCGATGCTCGATCATCACGCCCTTGGGACGTCCCGTGGAGCCCGAAGTGTAGATGACATAGGAAAGGTTGGCGGAGGTGACGCCGGTTGCGGGTCTACCTGCCTCGCCGGTGGCAGCCAGCGCGTCCTCGATGTTGATCCGCTGTGCGTTTGCCGCGGGGAGCGTCCCTTCGAGCGCGCGTTCGCTGAGGATCACGGGCGCACCGCTGTCCTCGACCATCATGGTCAGGCGGTCCGCCGGAAAGGTTGGATCGAGCGGCACATAGGCGCCGCCTGCCTTGTGGATCGCAAGCGCCGCCACGACGAGTTCGGGCGAACGCCTGATATGAAGGCCGACAAGCGTGTCGGGCTTGACGCCGAGCGCGATGAGCCGTGCCGCGACGCGGTTTGCCCTATCCTCAAGCTCACGGTAGGTCAGAATGCGATTGCCCTGGGCCAGCGCTACGGCATCCTGTGTGCGGTCGACCTGTCGCTCGATGAGCGTATGCATGCATGCCGAGGCATCGTATTCGCGCGCCGTCCGGTTCCATCCATGGATGACTTGCTCATATTCCCCGGCCGACATCAGCGGCAGTTCGGCCAGCTTGCCGACAGGCCCGGCGAACGCCTCGGCAAACAATGCGAGGCGGGAGAGAAGGGTCGAGCATTCCTCCTCCGGGATGCGCGCCTGATCTGCCAGCAGGACGATCTGTTCGGCGCCGATCACGAATGTCAGCGCGGTTCCGGGGATGAACGAGGCCGCAGAGGCATCGTCAGTCTCCCGAATGCCGATCGTGAGTCGCGGCGATACGAGGCCCGGAGTGCGGTCGATGAGGTCGGACGGATAGGTCCGCTTTTCGCGAAGCGCCTGGAGTGTCGTCTGCAGGCGCTTTGAGAACGTCTCCTGTGTCTCGGCGTCCTGTAGCGTGACGCGCAAGGGGACCCATTCGGCAAAATAGTCCGGAAAACGGGCTTTCAAAGAGGAGATGTCTGCCGAGGAATACGCGACATCAAGCGTATCCTGGCCGCAAAGGCGGGCAAGGAAAGCCACTATAGCCGGCGCCTTTTCCGCCGGAGGAACCTTCAGTTGCAGAGGAAGAGCGACAATCTGTTCCGGGTGGTCCGACCGCCATTCCCGGACGTCTGGCAGATCGATATCGCGGAGATCCGCAAGAATGCGGGCGAAGCTCTCTTCGACGCGGGCGGCAGCGGCGACGGCGCTGTCCAGCGCCTCGCGCTCGGCTCCGTTCATTCCCGGCAGCGCGTCGCCCGGCCGCAGTGCAGCGCTGAGCTTCCTCCCTGCCGACCGTCCCAGTCCGTCGCCCTCGATCAACACCGGACCGCTGGTCGTGCCGACGACGATCCCGTCGCTCTTTGTCGAGACGACGACGCCGGCCGGAGCATCGGGGGCGTCGGGAGCGGGTTGCAGTTTGGTCACGGCAAAGAGGCCGTCCCCGGTTCGAATCTTGGCGAGCCCGAGCGGATTGGCGTACGCCTTGCCGAAGTCGAGCCCGCGCACGAGACGTGACAGCGTCTCCACCGGATCGGCGAAGTCCAGTGTCGCGGCAGCCCCGGGCCTGCGGTTCTTGGCGTAGTAGGTCCGCTGGGAAAGATCCTGAGGCGAAGGGTGCAATGTTCCGGTTTCGATTGCTTCCAGCATCTCGGTGAACGAGGAAATGCCGGCCTCGAAACACTTGGTGTTCAGCGAGAGCGCCGTTTCGTTGGGATCGATCTCGAAGCGGCGCTGAACGTAGATGTCTCCTTCGTCGACCTTCGTGGTGATCGCGTGCCAGGTCACGCCGTGGGACGTGGCACCCTCGATGATCGCCCAGGCGGGAACGTTCAGGCCGGCATAGCGCGGCAGCGGACCGTCATGAAAATTCGCGGCGCCCTTTCGCGCCGTTCCCAGCATGGCATCCGGTATCAGGCGCAGGTTTCCGGCGCTGAACAGCCAGTCGCACGATACGCCCGCCAGCCGTTCGGCGCTCTCCGCGAAGCTGCAATGGGCAAGGCCCAGCCTTTCCGACCACGACCGGATCGCCGGATTTCCGGTGACGACCATTGCAATCGCATGGCCGCGTTGCAGTGCGATCTCGGCGCATTGCTGGAGAAGGGACTGATCGCCGATCAGGATGAGGTTCAACGGCTCTCTGTTCATATGTCACCCTTGGGGGATATCTGGGCGCGATGCATTGGCTGCCCGGAGTGCATAGCCATCTGAAGGCATATACGCTACCTGGTCTAAACAAATGTGAGAAAACGCATCCGTTTTCGATTCAATCTTCAACGCTTGGTTAAGCATGAAGCATACGACACGTGTCGGTGAGACATGTCCTCTGCGGATTTAACCTCATTTTCAATTCGGTGTTCCCTAGCTACTCTGGAATGACGATAGTTAGCAGGGGGGATTTCGGCATCGGTGCTGCAGCACTTCGACAGTCGATCCCGTTCTCGCCGAGATAAGGGCCGGGCAGTCCGCCATGTATGAAACTGATCAGGTGTCACCGAACGATATCGCAATCGTCGGCATGGCGCTGCGCGTCCCCGGTGCGCGCAATACCCGAGAGTTCTGGGACAATCTGCGCAACGGCGTCGAGTCCATACGAGACGTGACGGAAGAGGAGCTCCTCGCCGCAGGGGAGAATCCTCAACGCATGCAGATGCCGAACTATGTGCGTCGCACGGCAGAACTTCCGGAAATGGAGATGTTCGATGCCGATTTCTTCGGTCTGAGCCCGAAGGAAGCCGCGATCATGGACCCGCAGCATCGGCATTTCCTCGAATGTGCCTGGGAAGCCATGGAGGATGCCGGCCGCATGCCCGACTCCGCCCAGGGCCAGGTCGGCGTTTTTGCCGGATGCGGCATGGGGTCCTATTTCTACTTCAACGTGTGCAGCAACCAGCAGCTCGTCGATCAGGTCGGGATGTTCCTGTTGCGACATACAGGAAACGATAAGGACTTTCTCTCGACCCGCGCCTCGTTCGTATTCGACCTGCGAGGCCCGAGCATCAACATCCAGACGGCGTGCTCCACATCGCTCGTCGCGATCCACACCGCGTGCCAGAGCCTGCTGGCAGGCGAATGCGAAATGGCGCTCGCCGGCGGTGTGACGATCGAACTTCCTCATCGTCGCGGCTATCTCTTTCAGGAAGGAGAGATCCTCTCCACTGACGGGCACTGCCGACCCTTCGACCATCAGGCCGACGGCACGGTTTTCGGAAGTGGCGTCGGCGTCGTGGTATTGCGGAGGCTTTCCGACGCGATCGCGGACGGCGATATCATCCATGCGGTCATCAAGGGAACGGCCGTCAACAATGACGGAAGCAGCAAGGCAGGCTATCTCGCCCCAAGCGTGACCGGACAGGCGGAAGCCGTCATCGAGGCGCAGGGTCTGGCGGGTGTCTCCGCCGACGAAATCCAGTATGTCGAGTGCCACGGCACCGGCACCTATCTGGGCGACCCGATCGAGGTCACTGCCCTGACGCAGGCGTTTCGTCAGAGCACCGGCCGCACCGGCTTCTGCCATATCGGGTCGGTGAAATCGAATATCGGCCATCTCGACACCGCCGCCGGCGTCGTCAGTGTCATCAAGACCGTTCTGGCGCTCAAGCATGCCGAGATCCCGCCGACGCTGAACTTCACCAAACCCAACCCCGCCATCGACTTCGCGTCCAGTCCGTTTGTCGTGAGCGACCGCCTGACGCCCTGGCCGAAGACCGAGGGAGTGCGGCGGGCGGCGGTCAATTCGCTCGGTGTCGGCGGGACGAACGCCCATGCGATCATCGAGGAGGCCCCGCGAAGCAGCGGGCGGACGGCGGAAGATGCCGCGCCGCAGTTGTTCCTTTACTCAGCCAGGAACCGCAAGGCGCTCGACGCGGCGACGCAAAGACTGGGCGATGAACTTGTTCGCGATCCGTCCCTGCGGCTCTCGGATGCGGCCTATACGCTGTTCGCCGGCCGCCGGCATTTCGAGCACCGGCGTGTCATCGCCGCGCGCGACCGCGCCGACGCTGTTGCCCTTCACGCCGGCGCGGAGCCTCGCCGCGTCCACTCCCACTCCGTGATCGAGGGGGCGAATGCCGTTTTCCTCTTTCCCGGAGGCGGTGCGCAGCATGTGGGCATGGCGGGCAGGCTTTATTCGGAGGACGCAGACTTCCGGGCGGCGGTCGATGAAGGGCTCGGGTATCTGGGCGAGCCGGCCGCTTCCGGCATACGCCGCGTATGGTTCGACACGGCCGGGGATGCGTCGCACGCGGCGATGGAGTTTCTCCGGCCTTCCATCCAGCTTCCGGCGATCCTGATCGTCGAGGTCGCCATTGCCCGGATGTGGATGCGTCAGGGTGTGCAGCCCTCCGCACTCACGGGGCATTCGATGGGTCAGAACGCGGCCGCGTGCATTGCCGGCGTGATGACCTTTCGCGACGCGGTCAACCTCGTCCGTCTGAGGGGCGAACTGTTCGAGGAGGTGGAGGCGGGCGGTATGCTTTCCGTGCCGCTCTCCGCGGATGCCCTGGCATCGCACATGAATGCCTCGCTCGACCTTGCTTCGGTGAATGCGCCTGAACTCTGCGTCGTCTCGGGGCGAAACGAGGATCTGGAAGCCCTTCGCGCGAGACTGGCCGCGCAGGGGATAGATGCGACGCGTGTTGCGATCGACATCGCAGCGCACTCGCGAATGCTCGATCCGATCCTCTCGCGTTTCGAAGCCTTCCTGCGCGGAATCGCGCTGCGCGCCCCGCGTATCCCCCTCATCTCGAATCTGACCGGCGAATGGCTTTCCGACAGCGACGCCGTCGATCCGGACTACTGGGTAAGACATCTGCGATCGACGGTTCAGTTCGCGCGCGGCATCCGGACGATCGCCACGCAGCCAGGACGCGTCTATCTGGAAGTCGGGCCCGGCCGCGCGCTTTCCTCCCTCGTCAAACTGCAGCCCGGAATCGAGGCCAACCAGGTCATAAACAGCCTGCCACACGCCGACGAGAAGACCGATGACCGCGTGCATTTCCTGGCGGCGTTGGGACGCGCCTGGGCCACCGGTCTGAATGTCGAGCCGGGCAAGCTTTGGGATCCGGCATCGGTGAGGCGCGGCTCGCTTCCGACCTATCCGTTCCAGCACCAGCGCTATTTCATAGAGCGTCAGGCGCGGTCCGATCAGCAGGAAAGCCTGCTCGTCCGGCGGGGGGATTTGGCGGACTGGGGCTACCGGCCTGTCTGGAAACAGAAGCTCGCCGACACTACGGCGGATGCCGAGGCTGCCCTAGCGTCATGGCTG
>VFQN01004797.1_pt1 | contig 17367 bp, 29 predicted proteins | sample 3512371 | NCBI WGS metagenome assembly VFQN01 (sample SAMN10412370, study PRJNA504923) | tailings metagenome | isolation source: Replicate 2 from Balatoc abandoned mine | place: Philippines: Itogon, Benguet | collected 2017-08-28 | reverse complement strand
AACAACGAGCGGTGTCCTCATACACTGCGAGTTGGGACCGACTTTAGCGTGTAACACCCGAAAACAAGGCGCTGCAGGGCGAAAAAATATTCTGTCCTGACGGGTATATATAGGTGGTGCGCCGTACCCGGGCGACAGCGCCACGTGGCGTGGGTTAAGGGGGTGGAGTAGCAGGTAGGGGGTGTGGAACCCCACAGGCTACCCCAGCCACCGGAAAGGCGTGGCAAGGGCGTCTGACACGTCTGCACCGAATTTTGTACCCCGTGTTAGCTTCCCTATGCAGCATATATCAGCTTCATGCCTACCGAGCAGCGATCCCTACGTACAGGTGTGCACAGCCTTACTGTTTACACCACCCCAAGCACAGTACGTCGCCCCACAGTTGCGCAGGGGAGTGCCTCCGCCTGTGCCCTGCCTGCCCCTGTTCCTAGCATCCACGATATCATACGCGCGCTCGAATATCACGGAAAGAAATTGTACGTTAGATGTTTGATAATGCCCTCACAGTGCCTTTAGTTGGGCGACCCGGCATTCGGCAGGGAGCCCAACGCGCCGATGACGATGCAGCAAGCACAGTCAACAGCGATCAGACCAGGTTAGCTTCAGCACCTTTGGCAGGATTTCCTGTACTCTTCCGGCATGGGTAAGCAAGGGCCATTAAAGTCCAGAAACCATCGAGCATCGAGTAAACGGAGCGTCCGCTGCAAATGCACAGCGTAACCGGCCCGCGCCCAAGGCAGACAATGAAGTAGTTTCTCGGCAACAAGATCGGGCTCGTTGCGACGCCACACGCCGGCTAGGGCAAAATGTACGGCACCATGCACCATGCACCATGCACCATGCACCATGCACCATCATGCTTCCTTCTTCTGCACAGTAGGACTCGCAGAGTTATATAATGGCTTAGAGGCACACTTAATTGCTCTGCCATATAGCATCTCACCTCATTCAGAGTGGTCAAGCGGGCGACACTGAGCAACATGAACGACCACCCTGTAGCTCGGATGTTGGCGGGCGGGATGTATGATCCCGTTGGTGGGCTCAACATCGTCAATGGAACCGTCAACGTGCCAGCCAACAAGTGCTTCTGCGAGGTAGGTCACCCTGGATGCTCACCCTGTGCGGCACTCGAAGTCGCTCTCGGAGTTGCTGCAGCCAAAGAGCATCCAGGGTCAACAACTGACCGTATGGAGAACACGCGCGTTTGCGGCTGCAGGACTGGCTCGAGTCTCGCGGTTCTAAAGTTGAGGCATTGATAGCCAACACCCTCCAGTGGTTCGCATTCGGCCTTTCCGTCGTGTTTCTAATGTGGTATGCGTACCAAACGTGGAGGGCTACCTGCGGCTGGGAGGAGGTGGTGAGTTCCGGCGGCAAAGACTCAAGTCCACTCAGTCCAGCCGGGCAGATTTGTTGCGTCAGCCTGACGCTTGCGGCGCAAGACGCTTGCGGCGCACATCTGCCAGCAGCTACTCTGGTTGAGTTGTGTTGGCCTCTCATGCTTCCGAACATCTAACGGAGTCGACATGTGCTGACGCCAAGACCTCGAAGCCGGGACTTGCAAACAACAACCGCGCCCTTGCTTACCGCTCTGGATAGATCTACATTGTAACATCTCGGGCTTTACAGCCTGAGCTTTGCCTGTTTGTGTACCGGTAAACAATGACTGTTCCCTCGGCTTCTCTCACTTCGCGCAGTATGTGGCCTGCATCGAGCTAACAAAGGTCGTCATCGAGTTCTTTCGTGAGTGAAACACGGTGTTGCGGGCAACGCTGCCAGCTGGCTGATTAGTAAGCGCCAGCAACCCCCGCACGGTTCTCTTTGCTCGGGATGACCATGTGCGTGTTCTCCCCCCGTGCCCCTGGCGCTTTTCCTGCCGCACCTGGACGCCATCTATCAGGCGGTAAGTGCTTCGAAGGCGGTGATAGGGGCTCTTCGGTGCTTGCTGTGCTGTGAGCTACCTGTCGAATCAGTCTGTTCCTGCCAGAGTCTGAACGCCACACCGCTCCTCACATGCGCAGAGTTTCAAGACCCGGCCATGCTTTACCTTGCCAACGGCAACCGAGTGCAGTGGCTACGGTACGGAGAGTGGCTGCTCACCTGCCCCGTAAGTGCACATGACGTGGGGGCAGGCTGCCTTCGGGTGCCTTTTGGGGCTAGGTACAAAGGGGAGTCGTCCTTGGCAAACCGCTGGAAGTTGCCCAGTTGAGACGGCGACCAGCGCTATTCTTCCCCAGCCCACTGCCAAGCGACTGCCTTGCCAAGCCTTGGAGCTTGGGCATAAGCACTCCCAGCATAACAACCTGGCAAAAAGTAGTAGTTTGACTCTCCCGCGGTTGTGGCCTGCCCCGTCCCAACAGGTGATCCTTATCCACCTGTCCAACCTCACCGGCCTGAAGGACGAGTACAGCAAGCGTACCATGCGACTGCTGGTGTCTGATATCGGTACCATCGTGTGGGGTGCCACGTCAGCCATGGCCGTGGGCTATGTCAAGGTGCGCTGGAGAAGGCAGTAGGCAGCGGAACCTAATGCACGCAGTAGCCTCCTCAGCCTGGGTGCAGACGCCTTCTCAGTTCGCCACCGTATTTTAGGCAGGATTTAAAATCGCTCACAACGACCCTTCCCGCTTGTATTGCAGGTGGTTTTCTTCCTCCTGGGTTGCCTGTACGGTGCCAATACCTTCTTCCACGCCGCCAAGGTACGCTGTAAGCTGCATGCAACCCACCCGTCCTGCACCACGCACGGGAACCAACAGCAAGAGCGCAAGGGAGCATGCAGTGCCGAGGGCACGCTCCAGCGGCAGCACGCCTGACGCCGGAATAGCCTTCCATGTCGTGTGCGAGGGGTTAACTCAGCAGCTGCTGCCATGTCACGTTCGTTCCGCACCCGTGTACAGGTGTATATCGAGTCGTACCACACGGTGCCCGAGGGCCACTGCCGCATGATCGTGCGCGTTATGGCTTGGGTGTTCTTCCTGTCCTGGGGCATGTTCCCGATCCTGTTCGCGTTGGGCCCCGAGGGCTTCGGACACCTGACGCTGTACGGTAAGCGTTGGCAAGGCCTAGGGGAAGATTGATGTTTCGGGTGGTGAATATTTTCGCAAGTTCACACTTGTAGCAGGCTGGAGAGGCTACGGCAGTTTCGGAGGCAGTTCGGCGTTCCCCCAGGAAGTTTTGGGCTGACTTTTCAGTTACCTTCTGTTGGAACCCGCAGGCTCCACCATTGGCCACACCGTCATTGACATCCTCTCGAAGAACATTTGGGGATTCCTGGGCCATCACCTCCGTGTCAAGGTGAGCGGCACATGGTCGTTCGGGTTCAAATGCCGCCTAATGTGCAACGTGCATACTTGCTTCTGGCCAAAGCACTTTCTTCCGTCACAACCAGAATGATTCCGGCGAGTTCTGTGCCTGTAGTTGTTCCTGCCGTCTCACCCTTGGACTACTACTCCAAGAGCCGTCAGTTAAAGCCACATACCGCTCTCACTCGCGCAGATTCACGAGCACATTCTGCTGCACGGCGACATCCGCAAAAAGACCAAGATCAAGGTGGCCGGCGAGGAGATGGAGGTCGAGACGCTGATGGCGGAGGAGGATGAGGACACGGTCAAGAAGCCCACCGCCGAGTACGCCAACCGCGAGTCGTTCCTCATCATGCGCGACAGGTGGGTGCCCGCCATCGTGTGCAGCGAGGCAGCATGCGGGTTCCGACATACATAATCCGGATAACAGGCAAGATTGTGGTTGCGAGTAGCTAACCTCCTCCGCCCCCTTCTGCCTTCTTCCCGGCCACCCCCTTCCTTTCCCTCCGGGCAGGCTCAAGGACAAGGGCTTCGACGTGCGCGCCTCCCTGGACGAGTCCGCCGCCGCCCCCGGCGCACAGGACAAGCAGGCCACCCCCATGGGCGGCAAGGGCAAGGGCATGGAGCTGGGCGCCATGGGCGGCGCCTCCATCGACTCTGGCCGCGTTATCCTGGCGGTCCCCGACATCTCCATGGTGGACTTCTTCCGCGAGCAGTTCGCCATGCTGCCCGTGCCGTACGAGTTGGTGCCCGCGCTTGGTGTGGACAACACGGCGGCGCTGGTGCAGCAGGCCGCCGGCCTGGGCGGCTGCGACTTCGTGCTGGCGCACCCCGAGTTCCTGCGCGACAAGAGCGCCGGCGGCATTGTGAACAAGATGCGCATGCTGGGCGTGCGCGTGGCGGCGTTCGGCTGGGCGCCGCTGGGCCCCATGCGCGACCTGATTGAGAGCGCCGGCCTGGACGGATGGCTGGAGGGGCCCAGCTTTGGCGCCGGCATCAACCAGACCAACCTGGTGGCGCTGATCAGCCGCATGCAGAACGCCAAGAAGATGGCCATGATGAACGGCATGGGTAGGTGGCGTGCGCGGATGCGGACGCGGGTTTATGGGTGGACGAGCGGGCACGTAAGTAAGTAAGTTTGTTACATTGTGCGGGTGCTTGCGCCCCAATGCAACTACCCATGTACGAACCGAGGGTTAAGGGTATCCGTGCTCGATCCATTGCCGATATGTGCAACCTATGCATCCTACACCAGGCCACTGAAACAGACCACTCGGACTGAAACCCAAGTTCAATCCCGCGCAGCTACAAGGATAAATCCACAATCGCCTGCTCCGACCTACTTCAGCTCTCAGCATCACAGGGATAAGGCCCGTCTCCAGCACCGCCCTATTCAGCAACTCAAGCAGTCTAGAACCTTGCGCCGCGCCCACGACTCAATCACCCAGCTGCCGCAGTACAGGGGTTCAGCATCTCAGCCAATCGAGCGTGCGAATCCAACCTCATCAACAGGGGTTCGAACTCCACTCTCAGCCGATAGCCATAATCCTGTACCCGACACTTTCGCTGGGGGTGGTGCCGGGATTCGACAGATCTTTCGGCTATGTTGGTCGAAACCAACCCGCTGCTTTATCGTTAAGCTATACCACGTGCTTTTGGGTTTAGGGAGGCGCCTCCTACCTACCAGCGATGGTTATACTCGCAGCTCGGGTGCTCCTTATGCAGGTGTGCTATGTGGATTTATTGCTGTGGAGGCTGAGGTGCTCCCGTCCTCTCTGTGCCCTCCTACAGGCATGATGGGCGGCATGGGCATGGGCATGGGCGGCCTCAACACGATGAACAGCATGGGCGGCGGCATGGGCATGGGCGGCATGAGCCCCACCGCCATGGCCGCCAACAGCGCCTCGCCCATGATGCAGGCCCAGATGAACAGCGCCATGTCGGGTAAGCGCGTACGTGCGTACCTGCAACACCAACCTGGTCCCTCGTAACTGCATTCCCAGCGCTTCCCCTACACTGCACCGGCAATTTCCCCGCATGACTAGCACCTGACCCACCTGTCAGGTACCTATCAACAGTTGGTACACATGGCTGGTTTCCGCTCGCGCCTATAAGCTCCTAATGCCGCTCCCTCCTCGTCCTGGCCCCGCAGGCATGAACAGCATGCAGGCCGCCGCCAGCGCCCGCATCGGCACCAACCCGTTGTTCGGCTCCGCGCCCTCCCCGCTGAGCTCCCAGCCCGGCGGCATGGCCAGCCCCGCCATGACCCCGCCCGCCGCCGCCCCCGCCGGCGGCAACGCCAGCGAGGCCGAGATGCTGTCACAGCTAATGGCCGAGATCAACCGCCTCAAGAGCGAGCTGGGCGACCAGCACTAAAGCGCTACAAAGCTTACTGAATCAGTCAATGTTGTGCGGCCAGGAGAATATGGTGGAATGCATTGAGCGGGAGGTCCGCAGTGTGCGCTGCAAAATGCTTAACTCTGGAGGTTGAGGAAGGGTTCGGGGTTCCTGCGTGCGAGGGGAGGCACGCTGCCGCAGTTTTGTGGCGAGTCGGGAAGTTGGTGGTTTGGAGTCTGGTGAGGTGGACGTGATTCTGGTGCGGGGTTGCTTGACAGGTGTACACAGCCCGCATGCGCCTGCGACAAGGGCGTGCGACGTATAAAGCCTTTCCAGGCGTGCGACAGCGAAATGGGTATTGTTGCGTCCGTGCGCGTGCGGCATCGCACAGCTTCATCGAGCATGGTGATCTATTTTTGTTAGTATTCCTGGGGTGTTCAGTGCAAAGCCCCGTATTGTGCATCTACCGCGCGCGTGTGTTGGGCAAGATGTCGTGATGATGAGCCTGGGGCGCAGCTTACAGCGAGGTAGGAGGAAATTCCCGTGGCTCGTGCGAGGATGGGCGCGTGGTGCTTTGCCTCATGTGACGTACGATTTGCCCTTGGTGCCACTGCTTGGACGGCTGAGCATGTCGCTCTTCTGCACGAGCCTGCTCCCCCCGGCGTGTTGAGTGGCCGCGTTGCCTTTACAACATAACAACTTACAGCTTGCACCTCCAACGTGATTGCGCCATTGTGTTAGCTGGGTTGGATACGGTACGCATCAGGACAGCGGCGTTAGGTGTACGTTTTGCCATACTACTCTTCGTCAATGAGACATGTTGTTTGTGAGCCTGTCGTGACTCGCTTAGGTCTGTGGCAAGGCGTGGCGAGGAACAAGTCGGTGTCAGTGTCATGTGCAGTCTGCCGTACGATGGCATGATTCTGCTGGCGAGGATGATGCGGTTGGCCTTGCGTGTGGACAATAAAATGTGCACCTTTGATGACCTTGTGCCCCTAATATGCGTATGTGCTCGAAGCCGCTGGCGTCGTGACCCAGATCTTTGACCCACGCCCGAGCGTATTGTATGCTGTTTTACGCGGTACTGTGATGGGGAGCCTGCTGTAACCTGCCTTCCCATGTATCTACGGTACCGTACCCACAACTGCCGACAACTGCCGCGTGCATAATTGGACACCACAGTGCAGTAAATGCAAGCGCTTGACCTGGAACGTGCCCTTTGCGCATTGTTCGTCGCGAATCCCCAGGATGAACGCTCCTAAGGCCTCTTGAGGTGGCACAGGTGAGGTACCGCACCATGGCGCATGGGCATGCGGCGTGCCTGCTCTCCTGTGTGCAGCAGGATGCAGTGATGGGAGGTACATCGCATGTATCAAGTCAAGGCAAGGTCAGAAGGACTAAACCGCGATGGCAGCTCTCCTGTGTGCACGGTGATGATCTGTCATCTAGCTACATAGGAGTGTACCGGCGATCTTCATGTACAAAACTTGCATGCATGCAATACTGTAGATAGAGGTGTCAGAAGCGCGGTGTCGGGCTACATCGAAGGCTCTTGAACTTGCCGTCCTGAACCTTGGCGCATACCACGCTTTGCTTCCTAATCCAGCACACTTTGACGAGTAACTACAGTTAGGAGTTGCGGCAACATAAGATGGAAGCCCAGTTTCGAATCCGCCAAAATGCAATGGAGATGCAGGAGTATCTGGAGGACCTGTTTGACTGGCAGAAATCCGTACGCAGAAGAGAAAAGATTATTGCTGCTTCTAGCGCAGCCACAGGGTCCGGCTCAGACACGCCTGCGCCGAGGGGTCGGGCTGGTGGTGCTGTAGCCCCGGCCCCTGCGGAGCTTATGCGCCCTGCCCTTGGACCCGATGGCCCGCGGACGGCCTCTGGTATTGCTACGCAGACGCCGGCAGCACCTGCATCCTACCAACAGACAACGGCGCCTGGGGAGAAGACAGCAGCCGCACACACGTACTCGTCTTACAGCAAGTGGGACAGGTTTAACGTGGACGCTGCGCTTGCCTCCGACGATGAGGACAACAACAGCAAGGCCAACAGCAATGGAACTGCAGCAACGACCCACGGGAGCAGCAGTAAGCCATCTTCCGCTGCCGCCGCACCGCCCCCGGCTGCTGCTGAGCTGCGCCCCGTTGCCCCTCCCCCTGCACCACCTGCAGCCCCCGCCCCTCCCGCTGCCCCCACACCATCTCTCTCCTCCGGCAGCATTTCCATCACAACCCGCGACCCAACGCAATCCCAGGAGGACCACCTCCGGCCAGTGTCCACAACCATCACCCGCACTGCCCATCCCCCCGCACCCACGCCCGCGCCAGAGCCCGCCCTGCCGCCCATCCGCAACGCCCAGCCCACCACCCCCGACGCCTGGCGCACCCGCGGCAACGGCCTGTTCAAAGCCGGCGAGTACGACAGCGCAATCGAGTGCTACATCCGCTCCCTGGAGCTACAGCCCACCTGCCTCGCGCACGCCAACCGCGCGATGGCCCTGCTCAAGCTATCCCGCTGGCAGGAGGCAGCGCACGACTGTACGGCAGCCGTACAGCTGGACCCGCTGTACGTTAAGGCGTATCAGAGGCGGGCGGCGGCGTACCGGCAGCTGGGGAAGCTGCTGGAATCTGCTTGGGACTGGGAGATGGCGCTACGGCTAGAGCCGGAGAACACGGCTGTAGCGTCCGACAGGGACGCCACGCTGGAGGGCTACCTGCGGGAGGAGAAGCTGTCGGGGCAGCAGCAGCAGCAGCCGTTGCCACGTCGAGCCGTAGCGGTCAAGCTGTCAGCGGGGGCACAGAGTGCGGGCGTGCAGGCGGGGGCGGCCGTGCAGGGGCAAACAAGCGTGGGCGCGGCGTCGGTGGAGAGCGTGGAGGACAGGGACGCCTGGGGAACGGCGGCAGTGTCGGCTGCGCCAGGTGCGGAGGCTGCAACTACGCCTGGGGCAGGTCCCGTGCCGCAAGAGTCAGCAGGGGCGGCAGCGGCAGCTGGGAGAGCACCTGAACCGGCAGACCAGCCCAGCATGGCGACAGCTGACCAGCCTGCCGCTGCCGTTACTGCCACCACTGCCGCTACAACTCCCACCGCAGCGCCGCCACCCCCCGCTGCCCCTACCCCGACCCCAGCCGCCGCCGCGGCAGCCGTCGCGGCCGCAGCAGCCGCAGCAGCCTCGTCCTGTGTCGGCGTTAGGCCCCCGAAGAACAGCGTGGAATTTGAAGCAGCGTGGCGCAGCATGGCCTCCGACCCACACCGCCAGGCCGCGTACGTGCTGTCCATACCACCTGCCACCCTTCCAGCGGTCTTCAAGAACAGCCTCACGTCCCCCGTGCTGTCCGCCATCCTGCGCTGCCTGCTATCCGCCATGGTATCTGCCGCCGCCGGGGCCGCGGGAGGGCTTGGGGCTGGGGCCGGGGCGGAGGGGCAGCAGCAGCTGCAGCGCGGGGCGGAGCTGCTGCGTGGGTTAACTTCCGTGGCGCGGTTCGACATGCTGGTCATGGGTGTGTCAAGCAAGGAGCGGGCGGCGCTGAGGGAGGCGTGGGAGGGGCTGGCGGGGGCGCTGGCGGCGGCGGGTGCGGATGAGGGGCTACGGGGGGAGCTAGCGGGACTGCGGACGAAGTACAGGCTGTAGGGGGTGGGTTGCGGGGTGGCGTTGAAGGGGGCAGGAGTTGCGTGTGGGGTGGTGCGTTAAAGCAAGCAATAGGCGAGTATGGTGGGCATATGCGGGTTACGTGTAGTACGGGGAGGTGGGTTGGCGGCTGGAGAAGAAGAAGCTAAGTCTAGTGGGAAGTTGTGATGCTGAGCCGGGGAGCTCCCCTGGCGACTGTTACTGTGTGGACTGGACCAGGTGGTGCCGTGCGAACTACCGTGCGGAAGCATGGGCGTTGAGGGCTGCCTGAGCGCGCCTGGGGCGAGAGGCTGGCTATGGCTGCAGTTGGCGGCGTGGGCGTGCACGCGTAAGCAGGCAAGTGAGCACGGCCTGGCATAGTACGGCATGCTAGCATGCAATCAGTTGGTCGTTCCTGATTTGTGCTTCAAGAACACGGCGTGGCTGCGCCTTCATCCGCTTGCGGCGCATTACACGTGGCTGCACTAGGGCAAAGTGGCGGCACGCGTGACCTGCCTGCCAGGGCGTTTTGGACACGGCACAGATTCTGCTATCTGGCTTGGCGCTCGGCATTTGCATGACGTCATGTGTAAGGTTGACTGGTGATACCCGTGTGCACCTGTGACGCTCAACGATGCGTGCCGGAGTCGCTCCCACTACCCCTACACTGATTTCCGGTTTTAGCTGCCAGTCTACTGCAACTAGAGAGCGCTTCAGTCATGGCGGGTATGGAGGTCAAGGACCACTCCAAGTTCGGCCGCTGCGCCTTGCGCAGCGGGCCTTCACGTCCGGCGAGGTTGTCATATGCGAGGAGCCAATGCTGGTCACACGGGACCCTGGCAGCCCATTAACGGCTAAGCATAAGCTATGTCTTCAGCATTTGCGGAGCGGGGGCTTTGAGCAGAGCCCAGTCCTGCCGAGTGGGGTTCGCCCGGCACCCGACGTCCTGCCTAAGCACCTGGACAACTTCCTGACTTGGGCCGACGCACCAACGCACGTACAGCAGAAGGTTTTGGCCAGCTTGATGCACACAACCGACTGCGCGGACAGCCCTTGCGTGGAGGCCTGCGAATGGGCTGCAGGCGTCATCGCCGACCGGTTGGTGCCCCGCGTGCCTGGCTGCTGCCGCCCGAGGTGTGCCCCCCGGGGGCGGCCAGGGCGCAGCAGCGGGAGGCGGTGGAGAGGGTGTTACTGGCGTGGGAGCTCAACGCACATGTCATGAATGAAATGTGCGTCCATGCCACCATGGCAAGTAATGTTAACTAGTAGGCATGGCCTGGGCATGGCTTAACAAAGAAGGCGTACGCTCCATGCAGTGCAGTACGGTAGGGCGTTGGCTACTTGCTACGTTGCCTACCCGCTACTGCACTGCCACGCTCAGTCTTGTATGGCCTTTCCCTCCAGGACCGCCCTCTTCGAGCTGGGCAGCAAGCTAACCCACACGTGCGGGGCAGCCAACACCAAATACGACGCTTTCGGCGGCAAGGGGCACCACGTGGCGCTAACCCACATCGCGCCCGGGGAGCTGCTAACCACCAGCTACTTCAACCTTCTCGACAAGCTCATGCCAACATTCCTGCGGTACGCACCACTAAACGGCCTTGTTGCTCAATGGTTCCGGACCGTACGGCCAACCTTAATCGGGAAGCCGAGACTCTGCTGTGTCAAGCTCTCAGATGCTCACGTTGCCGTTCTTGGTACTCCTTGCTTGCGGCGTAACATGACACAGCACCGCAGCAGATTTACCCGTTTCCTTTGCCCACACCGTTACTACGGTAACTTGACCGCTTGCCCACAGGCGGCGGCAGCTGCTCCGCGGCTTCGCGTTCCGCTGCCGCTGTGACCGCTACGAGGCGGCGCAGGACGACACGCGGGACATCCCCTGCCCGCGGTGCGTGCCGCGGAGGGCGGACGGCAAGCTACCGACAGACGTGGCGCTGGGCAGGGGAGACTCCCCGCCCTCAGGCGTGATCAGGTTCCACGCTGTGAGCGACACAGCAGAGTGCGCAGCCGGCGCCCCAGGCACGTCCCTAGACGCGCCAAGAAGGGCCATACCGCCGGGACCCTACTGGCAGTGCATGACGTGCGGCTGCCGCCTGGCGCACGACGACAATGGCGCCGTCTTCGGTGTCCGGGGGAAAGCGTTCGCTGTGGCTGCGGCGGCGCAGCGGGGCTCTACACAAGGCGCGGGTCTGGAGGGCATGGGGCAGGTCGAGGCGCTGCTGTGCATGGAGGTGACCAACTTTGACGAGCAGCTGAGCGCCCGACACGTGACCAGCGAGGAGGAGGCGAGCGAGCTGGTCGCCCTGGTTGGTGGGGTGCTGGGCGCAGGGCACTACGCACCCAATATGGCCCTGCTCCTGCATGCAGGTGCGAAGGGCCGTGAGGCTGCTGGGTTCAGTTGCTAAGAGTATTAGCTCGGGAGAAGCAAGGCGGGGTGCATAGCTACGCGCACAGTATAGGTATGACGCCGGCCTGCACTGTTCCACCGATTACCGGCGGGTACGCGTTGACCGCGCCCAACCAATTACCCGTGCGCCTGCTACCTCCGACCGTACCGCCATGCCTTCGCGGTCGGCGCAACCCTTTGCCATTGCCTTGTGTTCCAGAGGTGGCGCTAGCTGAAGCCAAGGGCGCGCTGGTCAGCCTGCACATGCCCGGGCCAAGGGGTGCAACCCAAGCCGCGCCGAGGGCTGTACAGAGCAGCGTAGAAGAGGTGGAGAAGGTCTGGCGGCGCGTGTGGCGGTGGCTGACTAGCCGCACCTCCCTGCAGCAGCTGCACCCGGGGTACCCTGTGTAAGAGGTTGGTGGTTTCGCGTCTGCGACACGCCGTCATGGCGGTGGTTGGAACGATGTGCCCAACACCGACCATGGTCGAGGCATTGGGCTTGCACCCCTATTGTCGACATGCTGCGGGCTCTGCACTACACCCACTCTCCAGCGTTGGCGCCTTGCTGAAGCCTTTCCGCAGGGCAGTACCCCCATGCCCTTTGTCCGGTCTACGACGTAAGTAGATACGGGCAGTGTATCTAGGATCAGTGTACCGTATCTCAGGCGAATGCACTTGATGCACATGGGGGCCCGCATGCCCCCTCCACCAACGCCCCTACACCTGTACGGTAGTTGCTGTCCTATTCGCCCTTCCTGTTATGTCCACTTCTAAACGCCCAGCTCCTTACAAACGGGACCACACGACTGTTCTGTTGCTTCTCTCTCCCCAGAGGCTACTGTATGACACGGCCATGCTCCTGGACGCCAGGGACGCCATCCTGAGCGCCTCACTCGGCCCACCCGGTTGGGGCGTGGCAGGGCGCGTGCGGGCAGTGGCGGCGGTGCTGCTAGGATGGGCAGAACCCATCGTGCGGGAGTACTTCGGGTGGGTTAGCTGTGTACCTGCGCACGTACCGTACCAGAGGACATTTGGGCCAGGTGTACTCACTTGCTGCGCCGTACCGTAGCTAGCGCGCCTGCCTTGGCCACTGTGGTAAGCCGTCTTGCACGCTAGGTACGCGGTACCTTCAGCGGACCACGTGTGCCGCACCGTGCTTAGCCATGCTGCATAGCGTGCTACTACGCTCGAACCGTGCTGTGTCACACGCCATGCTGCCGTACATGCCGCAGGGGCTGGCAGACCCCCGAGCCCTGCGTTCACATGGAGCAGGTGCGGGAGCTCCGCACACGCCTGGACCGGAGGCCTGAAGACATAGCGGCGGCAGCGGGAGCGGGATCGTCGGGGCAGCGGGAGTCCCCATCCACGGCCATGCCGCCGGGCGCGGGCGGCGGCCTGACGGGCCACCCCATGCTGGACATGATGCTCATGATGGGCGGCGGCATGCCGGGCGGTGGTGGTGGTGATGGAGGCATGGACGGGGTGCTGGCAGAGATGGTGATGCGGTCCATGATGCTGGGGCCGGGTGGTGGGGAGGAGGGGTGGGGCAGCGGCGGCGGCGGCAGGGGAGGGAGTGGGGGCAGCCGCGGTTACGGCAGTGGTGGTGGCGATCGCGGTGGCGGCAAGAAGGGGAAGAAGAAGCGGAAGTAGGTGCCAGGCCAGGGATAGGGAATTTCCTGATGCTAAGCGAATTGGCCTGTTTCATATGGTGGCCGTTTCTGTGCACAGTGCTACGACACGTCCTACGTACCGCACTTCTATACGGCCAGCAGGCGCCTGTCGCGGCTTGGCCCATACGCTTCTGGATTGCCAGCTTAGTGGCCCCGGTGAAGTAGCAACATTGACCGCAAGTTCCGGGGAGTTGTACGGCATCTTGTGATGCCCACGAGGCACGTTTGCAACGGCTGTGGCAGCCCCTTAACTCTTCACCACCTGCTCGAGTCAGTTATGCCAATCGCGTATATATGGGCGACGTACAAGTTCAGGGGCATCCGCGGTTCGGCCGCTGCGCCTTTGCGCGCAAGGCCTTCGCTCCCGGTGACATCGTCCTGTCGGAAGAGCCGCTGCTCATCACCCGAGACCCAGAAGAACACCAGAACCCAAGACATGGTATAAACCTATCAATAATCTTACAAGATGGCTCAAATGAGCGTGCTAAGCTGCGCGATGGCAGTCACGTAACGGTCGACCTGCTGCGACGCTATCTGACTCGGTTTTTAGCATGGGCTGACGCACCCACACAAGCACAAACAAAGGTGCTGAACGAGATGGTGAACACGGCCGAACACAAGGACAGCTTTTGTGCCCTCTCCTGCGAGTGGGCTGCCGGCATCATCGCCGACCGGCTGCTGTCCCGGGTACGCGGGATTATGCCCCATATGCCTAGGCTGCTGCCGCCCGCGGTGTGCCCCCCGGGGGTGGCCAGGGGCCAACAGCAGGAGGTAGTGGAGAGGGTGCTGCTGGCGTGGGAGCTAAACGCACACCGCGTTGGAAACAGGTGCGGCACCGCAGGCCTCCCTCTATCTCGCTCGAGCGCAACGGGGCACAGCACCCTTGATCCTGTTAACCACTTGCCATGACCTAGAATGTGGCGAACAGTGTGCGATTATCTGCTGCATGGCCACAGACACGGCCTGAAGTGACATCAGCACCAGGCGGCGTGTCCTGGAAAGCAGGGTGTTACGCTGGTCGGACATGGCCGTGCCAATGTTGTGCAACAAGAAATGAAATGGTGTGCTGGTACTTGAAACACTTTTGGGACTTTGGGCTCCCGCACGAGGTTGGCTTATCCTGAGCCATCACCATTATGCTCGCTCACTGCAGGACCGCCCTCTTCGAGCTGGGCAGCAAGCTAACCCACACGTGCGGGGCACCCAACACCAAGTACCAGTCCTTCGACGGCAAGGGGTACCACGTGGCGCTAACCCACATCGCGCAAGGAGAGCTGCTGACCACCAGCTACATGGACGTCCTTGACGTGCTCATGCCCACTCCCATGCGGTAGGTACTTGGGGCCCTTGGGTGGCTTTGTGATGTGAACTAGCAGGGGTGCTGTTCCATGATACCAGCCCAAGCTTGCCCCGGAACGTGCGCACGCTACTGCCATCCTACCGTACCGTACCGTACCGTTACCTATTGAAACCCGAAAGGTCGTTCACTCTAGCCCCCCTCCCGGGAGCTGAAGGACCATAGTTTCTACCATGTATACCGCAACGTAACGCTACATGCCGCCTGGTCTTCGACCCGCAGCCGCCGCCACCTGCTCCGCAACTTCGCCTTCCGCTGCCGGTGTGACCGCTGCGAGGCGGCGCAGGACGACACGCGGGACATCCCCTGCCCGCGGTGCTCGCCTCGGGCACCAGACGGCAGGCTACCGGCGGATGTGGCCAGTGGGGACGTGACGCCTGCAGGGGTGCTCAAAATCCACAGCGCCGGATGCGGAGGCATTGCTGCCGACGCTCTGCACACCGATACATCGGGGTCATCATCAACTCCAGCAGCGAGCCCCAACTCCTTCTGGCAGTGCACCAGCTGCAGCTGCCGCCTGCCGCACGACGACGACAGCGCCATCTTCGGGGCCCTCAAGGACATGGTGGGGGATGTGCAGCAGCAGCAGCAGCAGCAGCAGCAGCAGCAGCAGCAGCAGCAGCAGCAGCAGGGCAGCAGCTACGAGTTTGCAGGCCTGGAGGGCATGGGCCACGTCGAGGCGGTCCTGTGCGACATGGTGCTCAACTTGTACAAACAGCTGGACTGCCGGGGGCGGCGTGAGAACGACTGGCGCGCTACGTGCACCGTGCTCCGTCTGGCGGGCGCGGGGCTCGGCGCGGGCCACTACGCCTACAACCATGGCCTGCTAATACACGCATGTGCGCGTGCCGCTTGTGCATAGCTTGCAGCTCCCGGGGGCACAACAACGGAGAGGTCCAAGGGCCTGACACCCTGCTGACCTACGGACGGGCCGCAGCAGCTACCGTGGCAAGGGAGGTGCATGAGTAGCCTCGGGCATAGAGCCATAGCCCGACCTTGGCAATTGATACTGCGTTCAGCACCCTGCGCCATTAAGCAAGGGCTACGGTGCTGCTTTGGTTGGCATGCAGAAGTCGTTCTGTTGGAGGCCCTTACAGCCCTGCGCGGGCTGAGGTGCCCTGGGATGGGGGACATGGCCCAGAAGGCCCTGGACGAGGCTGCGCATTATATGGACGAGGTGGAGGACGACTGGCGGCGCGTGTGGGCCTGGCTGCACGGCCGCACCTCCCTGCAGCAGCTGCACCCGGGGTACCCCGTGCACGAGGTGCGTGGGTTGCTTAAGGCGGGGACGACTTAAGCTGCAATGCGTACTTGTCAGGACTGCCATGGGCGCATGTTGGAGGGCAGTGGCATAACCAACGTCCAGTGCCTTTCAAGTGGCAGTAATGGAGCACGGACACTACGACGACGTGCACACAGCAGCCCGCCAGCGCGCCTCTTCTACACGGCCAACAACGCTTGCACCTGTGTGTGTGTAACTGACTGCCTCAGCGCCTGGTGTTCGACGCCACCGGGCTGCTGGACGCACGCGACACGCTGTGGGGCGCCGTGCCGGGGCCACGTGGTCGCCAGGCAGGGGCACGGGCGCAGGAGGTGGCGGCGATGCTGGTGGGCTGGGTGGGGCCCATCATGGACACGTGCTTCAGGTGGGCAAAGGTGCTGGACCACGGCATGCCAATACGTATCACCAGCAAGCCAGGTTCGGCTCAGTCTTGCTCTGTTGCGTGCACTACCAGAACATAAGGCTAACACCTGGGGGCGTGCGGGCATCACCCTACCTGCTGAAGTCAGCATGCTGACGTACGTGTGGCGTCCCTTGGCGGCTTCCTGGAAACAAGGATTGGTGTTGTTGTCTGGACATCGTACAGCTGGAACAGTTGCTTGAGACGTGTCTTGGGCGTTCACGCTACACGGTTTCTTGCCGTGCCGCAGGCCGTGGCAGACCCCCAAGCCCTACGATAAAGTAAAACAGGTGCAGGAGCTGCGCAGCCGCCTGACTCAACGCCCAGAGGACGTGGCAGCAGCAGCCAGGGCGGCAGCATCAGGGCAGGGGCCGCCGCTATTGGCTGGAGGCATGCCGCCGGGCGCGGGCGGCGGCCTGACGGGCCACCCCATGCTGGACATGATGCTCATGATGCGCGGCGGCATGCCGGGTGGTGGTGGTGGCGGTGGAGGCATGGAGGGGATGCTGGCGGAGAGGGTGATGCGGTCCATGGGGCTGGGGCCGGGCGGGGAGGAGGGGCGCTGCGGTGGCAGGGTCAGGGGCGGCGGCGAAGGGAGCCGTGGCGGCGGCGGCGGGGCTGGCAGGGGTAGCAGCGGCGGTCGTTTTGGCGGTGGCGGCGGTGGTGGTGGTGGCGGTGGCGGCAAGAAGGGGAAGAAGAAGCGGAAGTAGGTGCAAGGCCAAGGATGGTGAGCAGTGGGTACTGTGGAAGCTGTGGTAACTGTTTTAGTACTGTGTGTCAACTGGCGAAGCCCACGGTGGAGTCTTCGAGACGCCGAAGGAAGGCCGACCGGTGCCTGGGTAGATGTAAGCCAGAAGGTGTAAGCGGGTACTGTTCGGAGCCAGGGACCTTTTCTGTCCAGGGCACTATGACTGTCACCGTGATGGTGGCTGCAGGTGGCCTGCCTGCGGATTGAGTTTGTGGTTGGCTAGGAGGGTGAGGAGGCGTAGGGTGGAGTAGCTGTTGAACTCGCCTCGCATG
>VFQN01004796.1_pt1 | contig 17368 bp, 18 predicted proteins | sample 3512371 | NCBI WGS metagenome assembly VFQN01 (sample SAMN10412370, study PRJNA504923) | tailings metagenome | isolation source: Replicate 2 from Balatoc abandoned mine | place: Philippines: Itogon, Benguet | collected 2017-08-28 | reverse complement strand
TGTTGTTCAGGTTACGCTCGGATTCCTGAATGTCCATAGCCGCCAGCTTCTCGGCTAGCTGCGCATACGTCACTCCCTTTCGCTTCAACTCAGCCTTTAGGAGGTTTTTCGCGCGGGTTTCGAACGCGACCGTCTGAGGGTCGTCCTTCGCTGCCATAGGGTCTCTCCGAAAATATCATCACATCCGATGATATAGACCCTTGACTTTGATGATACAAGTCCTCATATGTGGTGAAGAACATCACCGGATATGATGACAAATGGCACAGCACTTCCTCCTCTCCGCCGAAAGCCGCACCCTCTCCCTGAAGGGGATCTATCAGGCTGGCGAGGCTGCTGCCTACGAGACGTTCCGCAAGCTGCGTTGGCCCGCGACCCAGGGCGCTCCGGTCTGCCCCCGTTGCGGCTGCCTCGACCATTACGAGATCAGCACCCGCCGCAAGTTCAAGTGCGCCGCCTGCCATGCGCAGTTCTCGGTCACGTCCGGCACCATCTTCGCCTCGCGCAAGCTGTCCTTCACGGATCTGCTCGCAGCGATCTGCCTATTCGTCAACGGCTCTAAGGGCATGTCGTCGGTCCAGTTCTCTCGCGATCTGGACGTTCAGTACAAGACGGCCTTCGTCCTGTCGCACAAGCTGCGTGAGGCTCTTGCAGCCGAGACGGCAACCGAAACCCTGTCGGGCGAAGTCGAGATTGACGGCGCCTACTTCGGCGGTCACGTCCGTCAGGAAAACCGCGTCGAGGACCGCAAGGACCGTCGCGAGAAGGCTAACCAGTCCGACCGCCGCCGTGTCGTGATCGCCCTTCGTGAGCGCGGCGGACGCACCCTGTCATTCGTTCGCACCCGCGAGGCTGAAGGCGTCGAAATCGCCCGCGCTCGTCTGGTCGCCAATGCCAAGGTGTTTGCCGATGAAGCCTCGCATTGGGACGTTCTGGAAATGGATTACGGCACGACCCGCATCAATCATTCGCAGTCCTACAGCGACGGCAATGGCAAGCACACAAATCTCGTGGAATCGTATTTTTCGAGACTTCGCCGCATGGTCGGCGGGCAGCATCACCACGTCTCTTACCGCTACCTGTATCAGTATGCGAACCATGCCGCTTGGCTAGAGGATCATCGTCGCCGGTCAAATGGCGGGAATGCCTCGGCGCTACTCGGCGGCGCGCTGGCGCACGGTGTGAGCCGCGTTTGGGCTGGATATTGGCAGCGGGCGGAATAATTTCGCGCGACCCTTGCGGAATCTGAATCGATTTACCACATTTGCCGTGTTTACCGAACGTTAACGGTAGACAATGAGCGGCCCGGAGGGTGGTGGTACACCGACCGGGCCTTTTTGAACCACCTAGACGGTGGGGTTTGTGATCACAGGGCATAAGTGGACACTCTGAGTCCACCTGTCAAGGGGCCATCAACCCAACCGTCTAGGTCTACATAGGGCCAATACACCATGCATACCAATGAGCAGACATTATAGGCTGACCATCGATGACGCCATCGATGTGTGGCTGCGACACTGGGCTGGGGAGTACCAGCACAGCATCGCGGCGGACTATGGGGTGAACCCCGGGCGGGTCAACGAGGTTCTCAAGGGACATAGGTTCCCTGAAGCCGAGGGACTTGCCAGTGACAAGAGGAGGGTTGCCTAATGGCAAACTTCATTGTCACCTATGACCTCAACGGGCCTCGTCCGTCTCACAAGGAGATGGACGATCACCTGAAACGCGTGACGGCAAACCGGGGCCGAATCCTCGAAACAGTATGGTGGGTTTCGTATTCGGGTACGGCTGCGCAGCTTCGTGATCAGGTGAAAACCATTCTCGGCAAAGAGGATCTTCTATTGGTGATCGAAGCCAAGAGTGCGGCATGGACGTCGCTCCTTGTCACTGACTCGTCTCTGCTGGAAGCATGGAAGAAGGCCGCCTAACAGGCGGTTACGGCGGCGGGTTCACGCCCGCCGCCACGCCTGCACACCCTCGACCATCCCCCGTTCTAAGGGCAAGTGCTGGCACACAACGCGCACCCGCGTAATCCAGTCCTTTGACTGCCGCCCCGGCTTCAATGCCTTGCCCTTGGTCGCCATGACCCGTTCCGTGATCTGCCGCGTCGTGAGCGGCCCGTTTGCCTCTCGCACCACGGCAATGACAGCCCTGCGCAACTCGCTACGCCCGAATAGAGCCTCGCGCCGGAAATCCTTCGTCTCGGCTGCTATGTCGCCAGTGAAGCCAAGCACGCTGACCAGCACGCGGTCTATGGCCGCTATGTTGGCAAGGTGAGTAGCTTGATCGCCTTCCTCTAGGCGTAGGCTGCGCAGCAACCTGGCACGCGCCGTAAGCATGGCGTTGATGGATATCGCGTTGCTCGTGGAACGCTGGCGGGAGACGTTGTAAGCAGCTCTTGGCATCCCCGGATTTTATGGGAACCCGCTCAAGAGCGCCGCTGAAAAGTTGGTGCTCTTGATACATAAGGCCGGATTGAAGGCATCCATGGCAAAGAAAAAGAGCTGCAGCGGGGCCAGCCCGCCGGTGGCGATCGCCCTTGCCGCAAGAAAGATCCCCGTCACAACCAGCATGGGATGCAGCAGCGACGAGACGAGCAGTCCTGCCAGCAGAATCTGGACCGCGGCGAAGGAGCGTAGGCCGATATCGGATGCGAGTTCCGCAGGGTTGCGCATGTGGACGAGCCAGGTCTGCGCCCAGCCCTTCAGCCAGCGCGTGCGCTGCCTCAGCCACACCATCGGTCGTTCCGGCGCCTCTTCTCCGGTTGGAGAGAAGATCACCCCCGTCCGGTAGCCGTGGCGCGCGAGGCGGACACCGAGGTCAGCATCCTCGGTGACGTTGTAGGGGTCCCACGCACCGACCTCCTCGAGCGCGGAGCGGCGGAAATGATTGGATGTGCCGCCGAGCGGAAGAAATAGCCCCTTCCGCGCGAGATAAGGCAGGAAGCGGTGGAACAGGGCCGCGTATTCGAATGCAAACATGCGCGGAAGGATGCCCGCCGCGCCATTGTCGATCTCGAGCGGCGCCTGCAGGCAGGCCAGATCCTCGTCCTCCGCCTGGAAGCGGCTCCACGCTTCGTAAAGCTGGAGCGGATGCGGTCGATCTTCCGCATCGTAGACCGCGATGAAATCACCGCGGGTGAGCGGAAGCGCGTAGGTCAGCGCGTTGGGCTTGGTGCCGGGCATGCCGCGCGGCACCTCGATGATCTCCGCCCAGGGCCGCAGGCCGTGCGCACGCAGCGTCTCGATCGTGCTGCGGTCGTCGTCCTCGCAGACGAACTTCACCTCCAGCCGCGCCCGCGGCCACGAGATACGTCCGAGCGCCGACAGGAGATCCGGCAGCACGTCGGCCTCGTCGCGCAGTGCCACCACGATCGAATAGACCGGCAGCGTCGCCGGATCGAGGCCGACCGCGCTCACCCGCGGCCGGGCGACCTTTCCGAACGCAGCGGCGAGCCGGATCCAGACGCAGCAGAAAAAGAAGAAGGTCGCGCACATGTGCAGGGCGAGCAGGGCCCGCACCGGCGCGAAGATGAACGCCGTCGCGAGACCGACGACGAGGCCGCCGAACAGCGTCCCCTGCCAGCCGTTCACCACCAGCCTGGCGGAAAAGCGCGGTTGCGCCGCAAACAGCCCATCTCGCGTCGCCGCCGCGAGGCGCGGGGCGGCTATCTCGATCAGCGCGCGGCGAACGGCTGACGGAGGCACGATGCAGATGCGCTCGGCAAGCGCAGGCGCATCCTGGATCAGGCGCCGTATGCGGGGACAATCACTCGGTCTAGGCGCCGTGACATATGTGACGAAGCCGCCGGCGCCAATCACCTGGAGCAGCCGGGACCGGTTACCTTTCAACAGTTCGAGCGCGTCGCCGGCGTCGATCCGCAACTCACGAGACGCAAGCTGCGGACGAAAGGCCAAGCCGAGCTTCATCGCGATCTGACGGTAGAGCGCGTTTTCGTCCACGGCGCCCGAGGCAAGAAGCTCGTCCGGCAGACTGGTGCCGCAGCGTTCGGCCGTGAGGGCGAGATCGGCCGCACGCTGCGGCGAGACTCCCAGCCGCCGCAGCAGCGCCAACCATTCGTCGAGTTCTGCGCGCGCCCGGGGCGTGAGCGCAGGCAGCCGTGCGCCGAACGCAGCCGTCGCCGTCCTTCCCCCTGCATCCGACACGTCCGCGACGGACATGCACGCCCCCGCAGCATGGCGCACGCGCACACGGTGCCGCGCACTGCCCCGATCCGAAACTGCTCATGCATGTTGACCGGCCGTTGCCCCAAGCCAGCCGAATTCCCCAATGGGTTGCACTTTTGCAAAGACGCACCCTTCCGTCAATGCCGTCACTTCTCCCTATGATGGCGACGCCGTGCCGACGTTTGCCGCAATCCCGCGCCATGCTATGTCGCATCGATCATTTCGCGCCGGCCCGGTCCGGCGGAGACAGCCGGAGAGCTTCTTGACACGACTGCTGGCGATCCTGGCCTTGCTGGCCACGTTGTGCGGCGGCGCCCTGTCTGCCGAACCGCAGATCCCGAATTTCTGGGATCCGAAGGAACGGTTGCCCAAGCCGCAGCTCGAAGGGCTCCAGCGGCTGCGCTTCCTGACCACCGTCGACTTCCCGCCCTTCAACTACATCGATTCCGAAGGGCGGCTCGCCGGTTTCCATGTCGATCTGGCGCGGCGCATCTGCGCGGAACTCGGCATCAGCGACAAATGCCAGATCCAGGCCCTGCCGTGGCCGGAACTCGAAGACGCGCTCGCGAAGGGCGATGGCGAGGCGATTCTGGCCGGGCTCGCCATAACGCCAGCAACTCGGGAGAGCTACGTCTTCACCCGGCCATACCTCCAGTTCCCCGCCCGCTTCGTCATGCAAAGAGCGAATGCGGTCGCCGAGCCTCTCCATGTCGCCCTGTCCGGCAAGCGCATTGGGGTCATGGCCGGGTCGGCACATGAGAAGATCCTGCGCAGCTATTTCGGCGACGTGAAGCCGGTCACCTACAGCCGTCCCGAGTGGCTCTACGAAGACCTGCGCGCCGGCAAAATCGACGGCGCGTTCGGCGACGGCATGCGGCTCTCGTTCTGGCTCGTCGGCTCGGATTCGCAGGCGTGCTGCCGGTTTGTCGGCGGCCCCTATCTCGCACCGGAACAGCTCGGCCTCGGTCTCGCGATCGCGGTCAGGCCGTCGGAGGCGGCTCTTGCCGATGCCTTCAACTTCGCGCTGCGCGAATTGCAGGCGAACGGCTCCTTTGCCGAGCTTTATCTCCGCTATTTCCCGGTCAGCTTCTACTGATCGTCGCGCCGGAAGGGCAGCCGCATCGACCATGAGAGGGACGCGGATTCGTTGTCGCGCCACTCGGCGAGTCCGATGTCCATCGCGTCGTGCCCCTTGGCCGGCTGGTCGTTGTAGGTGCCGAACAGCCTGTCCCAGAAGGGGAAGTTGAAGCCGTAGTTCGAATCCGTTTCCCGTCGGATGGTCGAGTGGTGAACCCGGTGCATGTCCGGTGTCACAACGAGCCGCCTGAGCGCGCGGTCGAAGGCAAGCGGCAGCCGGACGTTCGAATGGTTGAACATCGCCGTTCCGTTGAGGACAATCTCAAAGACGAGGACCGCGACCACCGGCGGCCCGAGAAGCACGATGACCGCGGCCTTCCACACCATCGAGAGCAGGATTTCCAGCGGGTGGAAACGCAGTCCTGTCGTCACGTCGAAGCCGTTGTCGGCATGGTGCATGCGATGGATGCGCCACAACAACGGGATCTTGTGGCTCGCCACATGTTCGAGCCAGACGGCGAAGTCGAGGATGACGAAGGCCAGTATGCCGGCGACGAGCGGATCGAGGCCGAGGGCACGGAGGGCGCCCCAGCCGTTCGCCTGCGCCCAGACCGCTGCGCCTACTGCGGCCGCCGGGAACACGAGCCGCAGGAGGATGGACGAGAGCACAACCATCGACAGGTTCGTGAACCAGCGCCGGGTCTTCAGCGCGCCGACCATCTCGGGGCGTTCGAGCCGTGGCGAGATGAGTTCGAAGACGGCCATGCCGCCGAAGATCGCGAGAAACGCCGCGAGGCGGACCGCACCTTCGGAGGGCAGCACGTCCATCAGGTCAGCGTGCGATGGCGTGCCTTAGCCGAGATCTCGATGGCGCGCGCCGTGTCCGCGTCGATCGCTAGCCAGGACCTCAGGCGCTCCAGCACCCGCCGCTCCTCCAGCCGCATCTCGCGGTCGACGACCGCGACCTCGACGGCGGCGGCATAGGCCGTATCATGCAAGTGAAGCGGGACGCTCTCGAGGACAAGACCGAACACCTTGTCGAGCCCGCCCTCTTCCTGCAGCAGCTTCTGGCAGTCGCGCGCGGCCTCGACCAGCCTGCTCGAATCGTAGTCCATGAAGATCGGCCACGACTGCACAGAATCGCCGATATGGGCGAGTTCGGCATCGTTCATCTCCCGATCCGAGGCGGAGGTCACCACCATCAGGTAGATCAGGGCTTCATGGGCGGAGGGTTTTGGCACGATGCGGTTCCTATGCTATGGACGAGAAGGTAGGCGGCGTGTTTCTCCGTTACAAGCGCTGAGCCGCCGTCCCCTCGCCAACTTCGACGAAACGACACTCACAGCGATCCGCAACAGCAAGGTTCCGCAAGAGTAGTCTCGCCACGCTTCTTCGCTCACATCCGCGATCTGCTGCTCAGGATGCATTCCGAGGCGCGGTTGAAGCGCGTGTCGCGCACCGATTGATCCGGCTTTTCCTTGACACCGTCGGACAAATGCACCTAGCAAGCCGCGCCGAAGCCGGCCAACAAGGTAGATATCATGACCGCCCCCGCTCCCATCATCACGCCCGAGATCGTTGCCGCGGCGCATGAGAGCAAAGCCTGGCCCTTCGAGGAGGCGAAGAAGATCGTCGCCCGCTACAAGGGTCGCGACTGGCCTCAGACGATCCTGTTCGAAACCGGCTACGGACCGTCGGGCCTGCCGCATATCGGCACGTTCGGCGAGGTGGCGCGCACGTCGATGGTGCGGCATGCCTTCCGCGTGCTGACCGAGAACAAGGTGCCGACGCGGCTCCTGTGCTTCTCGGACGACATGGACGGCATGCGCAAGATCCCGGACAACGTGCCGGACCGCGCGTTCCTCGAACCCTATCTGCACATGCCGCTCACCGTCGTGCCCAACCCGTTCGGGGGCGACTACGAGAGCTTCGGCCATCACAACAATGCGATGCTGCGGCGCTTCCTCGATACATTCGGCTTCGACTACGAGTTCGCCAGCGCCACCGACTACTACAAGTCCGGCCGGTTCGATGCGGTGCTGCTGAAGGCCGCCGAAAAGTACGACGACATCATGAACGTCATGCTGCCCACCCTCGGCCCCGAGCGGCAGGCGACGTACAGCCCCTTCCTGCCGATCTCGCCGAAATCGGGCCGGGTGCTCTACGTGCCGATGAAGCATGTCGACGCCAAGGCCGGCACGATCACCTTCGAGGACGAGGACGGCACCGAGACGACGCTGCCCGTGACGGGCGGCGCGGTGAAGCTGCAGTGGAAGCCGGACTTCGGCATGCGCTGGGCAGCGCTCGGCGTCGACTTTGAAATGTTCGGCAAGGACCACCAGACCAATGCCGCGATCTACGACCGCATCTGCGTGATCCTGGGCGGCCGCGCGCCGGAGCATTTCGTCTACGAGCTCTTTCAGGACGAAGTCGGCCAGAAGATCTCCAAGTAGAAGGGCAACGGGCTGACCATCGACGAGTGGCTCACCTACGCGCCGACCGAAAGCCTCGGCCTCTACATGTTCCAGCGGCCGCGCCAGGCGAAGAAGCTCTATTTCGACGTCATCCCGAAGGCGGTGGACGAGTATTACTCGTTCCTGTCCGCCTATCCGCGGCAGGATTGGAAGGAAAAGCTCGGCAACCCGGTCTGGCACATGCATGACGGCCAGCCGCCGGCGATCGACCTCCCGGTGACTTTCGCGCTACTCCTGAACCTCGTCAGCGCCTCGAACGCGCATGACCGCAACGTGCTCTGGGGCTTCATCTCACGCTACACACCCGGGGTGACGGCGCAGACGCATCCCGAGCTCGACAAGCTCGCGGGCTACGCGATCCGCTACTACGACGACTTCGTGAAGCCGTCGAAGGTCTATCGCGCGCCGGACGACATCGAGCGCGCCGCTCTGGCGGAGCTCGCCGGCAAGCTGCGCGCCCTGCCCTCGGGCACCGACGGCGAGGCGATCCAGAACGCCGCGCTCGACGTGGCGCGCGAGATCGAGCGCTACCAGGATCACGAGAAGAAGAGCCCGACCGGCGGGCCGGGCGTTTCGGGCGGCTTCTTCCAGATGATCTACCAGGTGGTGATCGGCCAGGAGCGCGGGCCGCGCTTCGGCTCCTTCGCTGCCCTCTACGGCGCGAAGGAAACCGCGGCCCTCATCGATCGCGCGCTGGCGGGCGAGCTCAGCGAAGCGGCGAAGACGGCGGCGGCAGGGGGCTGAGACCGGGCGAGGCTTCGCCCGGTCCGGCAGCTTCCGGCCCGGCCGCGGGCGGCCCGTCGGAAGCGCCGCCCAAGGGCGGCGCGCCGGTCTCGAGCGGCAGGATCGATATGTCGCCGGCCTCCGTCGGCAACTCGGCAGGCGCGCTTGCCGGCAGGTCGGACGGAGACGAAAGCTCGGGAGGCAGGGCGGCTGGACCCTTGCCGTAGATGCCGCGACCGGCATCCTGCGCGGCGCTGGCCTTCTCGGCATATTTGTCGCCGTTCGCCCGCGCCCAACCATTTTCGACCAGCCATTCGCCGATGTCGCGCCGGCCGACGCGGCAGTTCGTCGACAACCGGTCGGGAACCTCGCCCTCGGGAAAGTCGCAGGACACTGCGCGGCCGCGCAGGAAGTTTCGGAACGCGGTCCGCGCAGCTCGACCGCACGGCCATTCGCCGCCTTCGGGGCGAGCGCAGGCCTCCCCATCTCTCACGACATCGACATCCGAGATGGTGATCGTGCGACCGCCCGCGGCGATCACGCCCGCAGCCTCGGCGACAGGCCGGAACAGGAGAGGCTTCGGCGGCGGCTTCTTCGGCGGCGCGGCCGGCGCGATCACGCTCAGCGGCGGACGCGGATCGACGCGCTCGAGCGTGCCCGGATCGACCGGCGGAACGGAGATGATCGACGGTCCGACGGCACGCGGCGAAGGAGCGGCCGGCGGAGGGGGTTGCGGGACCGGAGCAGGCTCTGCCTGGGCCGCGACCGCGGGCGCCGGAGGCGGAGCAGGCGGCCGATCGGCCTTCGCCGGTTCGGGCGGCACCGCAGGCACGGGCGCCGGCCGTTCCGGCACCGACTGGCGGATCTCACTCGCCGGATCCGGTCGCGGCTCCTGCCGGCCGAAGCTGTAGGCCGCGACCGCAAGGGCTGCGACCGCTCCGGCCAGTCCGACGGCCGAGATGAGGAGGGGGAGGCTCCGCACCGGCCTACTGGCTGGCCCAGACGATACGCGCCACCCAGGCGATCTCGGTCGTCGGCACCGTGCGTACGGGATGCTCGGGGTTCAGCGACATCAGTTCGATCGCGCGGCTCGTCCGCCGTTCGAGCACCTTGGCCATCACCTCACCGCCATGGGTCTTCACCACCACGCGGTCGCCGCGGCGGATGCTTGCATTGGGATCGACAATCAGCCGGTCTCCATGGCGATACAAAGGCAGCATGGAATCGCCCTGCACCTGGAGCGCATAGGCGCCGTCGCGGGCGCCTGCCGGAATCTCGACCAGATCCCACCCCTGCCCTGCAGGAAAACCTGCATCATCGAAAAATCCGCCCGCTCCCGCCTGAGCGAAGCCGATCAGCGGCACCGAGGCAGGCTGCGCCGGCAGCCTGTCGGAGGCCGCCGGCCCTCTCACGAGATTGATGAACTCCTCGAGCGAGGCTCCGGTCGCCTCCATCACCTTGGCGAGCGATTCGGTCGACGGCCAGCGTGGACGCCCGTCGACCGACTGCCGCTTGGATTTGTTGAACGCCGTCGAATCGAGCCCGGCACGCTTGGCGAGGCCGGACGCGGAGAGCGAGTAGCGCTCCGCGAGCGCGTCGATGGCAGCCCAAACACGGTCATGCGAGAGCATAGGCTCGTCCACGAACAGGAAAAAATACCTTTACCTGTATGTAGCTCCCTGCTCCGGGAGTGTCCAGTCGCGAGGCGCGTAACTCACAGCGGCTTGAAGGGCGCCCGGCCGGAAGAGAGGGCGCGATCGAGAAGATCGATCCGATCCTGCCCCCAGAACGGCTCGCCGGCGAGCACGTAGGACGGAACGCCAGTCGCATCCACGTCGACGGCGTCCTGTGTGTTCCGGGCCCGGATCGCAGTGGTTTCCGGACCGTTCGCACGAGTCAGGATCGCGTCCGCGTCGAAACCCGCAGCCTTCAGCAGTCCGGCCAGCGTCGCTTCGTCCGCAATGTTCTTTTCATCCGCCCAGACCGCGCTGAAAACGCTGTCCATGTAGGCTAGCGGATCGCCACCGGACTGAAGGATCGCGACGATCGTGTGATCGGCCAGCGTCGGATTGACGGGGAAGAACTTCGGCTTCGGATTGAGCTTGCGTCCGCGCATCTCCGCGAAGCGCTGGAGTTCGATGAAACGGTAGCGCTGGCGCACCGCGGGCCGCTCGCCGAGCGCGACCTGGCCCGACACCTTGAACATCTCGCCGAGATTGACAGGCTTCACGACCAGTGTCGCGCCGTGGCGTTCAGCCACCTGCTGGATAGGTCGATGGCCCAGATAGGTCCAGGGGGATGCGCAGGTCAGGTAGTAGTCGATGGTGGGCATGTGCGGTTTATCCTCGTCGGTTTTCGAGCGGCGCAGCACACTAGATGGACGTATGCCCCACTATCAACCCTTCGCCAAAGCGCGCAGTCCGGCGTGCGAGGACATGAAGATACGCTCCTCCTCGGTCGGGGGGCGTGGCGTGAATTCGTGACCGAGAATGGAAATGATCTCATCGACCGGGACGAAGCGCTTCCCGGAAGAATCATACACGCCGGCGGTGGTCATCACGAGCGCGGCTGTGCGGCCGTCGTCCAGCACGAAGCGATGGCGGCCGATCATCTGCGTATCTTCCCAGGTCTCCACCGTCGAGACCACCTCGAACCACTTCCAAAGCCTGATCTCGCGAACGTAGACCGCCTGGAGGCCGCCCATCATCGGTGCCCAGCGGCGCTCGCGTGCGAGCTTGATCAGGCCGGCGCGCTGGAAGATGTCGATGCGGCCGATATCGGCCAGCATCATGTAGCGCGCATTGTTCAGATGAAGGTTCGTATCGATATCGGTCGGCAGGCAGCGGAACGAAAGGCGGCTTTCGCCGCCCATCCGGTAGGGCCCGCGGGACTTGGCGGTGAGCATCGTCCGCGCCAGGCGGCCCCACACGTACATGCAACGACTCCGCGTTTCCTTCTCCCCGTTCTACGGGGAGAAGGTGGTCCGAAGGACCGGATGAGGGGCTGCGCCGGCATTCGGGAAGTTTGCGCTGCCCTCACCTGCCTGCCGGAATCCTCTCCCCGTGAACGGGGAGAGTAAAGCTACGCCGCCTTCTTCGCTTCGTCCTTATAGGGATTGAAGCGCTGGTAGAACGTCTCGCCCTTCTCGGCCATGTCGACGAGAAGCTTCGGCGCCTTGAACTGCTTGCCGTACTGCTTCTGCAGGTCCTTGGCGAGCTTGACGAAGGCCTTGGCGCCCATGCCGTCGATGTAGGACAGCGCGCCGCCGGTGTAAGGCGCGAAGCCGAAGGCGAGGATCGAGCCAACATCCGCCTCGCGAGGGTCGACCACGATGCCTTCCTCCATCACGCGGGCAGCCTCCAGCGCGATCGTCACGAGGAAGCGCTGCTTCAGCACCTCGACGTCGATCTTGTCCGGATCCTGCTGCTTGTAGAGGTCCTTGAGGCCGGGCCAGAGCTTCTTCTTCGCGGGCTTCGCCGGATAGTCGTAGAAGCCCTTGCCGTTCTTGCGGCCGAAGCGGCCATGCGTGTCGACCATCGTGTTGATCAGCGCGAACTGGTCCTGGTCGACGGCCTTTTCGCCGAGGTCGCGGATGGTCTGCTTCATGATCTTCTGGGCGAGGTCGACCGCCGTTTCGTCGGTGAGCGCCAGCGGTCCGACCGGCATGCCGGCCATCTTCGCCGCGTTCTCGATCATCGCCGGCGGCACGCCTTCGATGAGCATCTGATAGCTCTCCGACATGTAGCGCAGCACGCAGCGGTTGACGTAGAAACCGCGCGTGTCGTTGACGACGATCGGCGTCTTCTTGATGGCGCGGACATAGTCGATCGCCATGGCGACGGCCTTGTCGCCCGTCTTCTTGCCGAGGATGATCTCGACCAGCAGCATCTTGTCGACCGGCGAGAAGAAGTGGATGCCGACGAAGTTCTTCGGCCGCTTCGAGTTGATCGCCAGCGAAGTGATCGGGATGGTCGAGGTGTTGGAGGCGAAGATCGCCGACGGCTTGAGCACGGCTTCCGCCTTCTCGGTCACGCCTTTCTTGATCTCGGAATCCTCGAACACTGCCTCGACGATCATGTCGCAGCCGTCGAGCAGCGCGTAGTCGTCGGTCGCCGTGATGAGCGACAGCAGCTTTTCCTTCTGCTCGGCCGTCGCGCGGCCCTTCTTGATCAGCCCGTCCATCAGGCCAGCGGAATGCGCCTTGCCCTTCTCGGCGGCCGGGATGTCGCGGTCGATGAGAACGACCGGGATGCCGGCCTGCGCGGTGACATAGGCGATGCCGGCGCCCATGAAGCCGGCGCCGAGGACGCCGATCTTCTTGAACTTCGTCTCCGGCACGCCTTCCGGACGGCGTGCGCCCTTGTTGAGCTCCTGCAGCGAGACGAACAGCGAGCGGATCATCATCGCCGCCTCGGTCGTCTGCATGACCTCGGTGAAGTAGCGCTGCTCGATCCTGAGCGCCGTGTCGAACGGCACCAGCAGGCCCTCATAGACGCATTTCAGGATCGCCGACGCCGCCGGGTAGTTGCCGTAGGTCTCGCGGCGCAGGATGGCAATGGCCGGCGGCCAGAGGTTCGCGCCGGCAGCCGAATAGACTGGGCCGCCAGGGAGCTTGAAGCCCTTTTCGTCCCATGGCTGAACCGGCTTCAGGCCGCCCTTGATCAGGTCCTTGGCCGCCTCGATCAGCTTGTCGGCCGGCGCGACGGCGGTGATCAGGTTCATCGCCTTCGCCTTGGCGGGCGACAGGTTCTGGCCCGAGGTCAGCATCTGGAGAGCAGCCTGCGTGTCGGCAAGCCGCGGTACGCGCTGGGTGCCGCCGGCGCCGGGGAACAGGCCGACCTTGATCTCGGGCAGGGCCATCTTGACCTTGTCCGAATCCGCCGCGACGCGGGCATGGCAGGACAGCGACAGCTCGAACGCGCCGCCCATGCAGGTGCCGTTGATCGCCGAGACCCACGGCTTGCCGCTCGTCTCGAGCTTGCGGAACAGCTGGCTCATGTAGCCGGCATTGTCGAACAGCGCCTTGGTCGCCTTGTCGGCATCCTTCAGCTTCTCCTTGGCGAAGACGCCAAGCATGCGCTGGAGCATGGTGAGGTCCGCGCCGCCGGAGAAGCTGTCCTTGCCGGAGGTGATAACGGCGCCCTTGATCGCGGCGTCGGCCTTGACCTCGTCGACGATCTTGTCGAGCTCGCGCATCACCTCCTCGGTGAAGACATTCATCGAACGTCCGGGCATGTCCCAGGTGACGAGCGCAATGCCGTCGGCGTCGGTTTCGACCTTGAAGTTGGTGTAGGTGCTCATGTGGAGTCTCCCTCCTGGAATTTCGGTTTCGTCAGCGGACTGGCGCGACGGTGAAACTGCGTCCCTCTCCCCGTTCGCGAGGAGAGGATGCCGGCAGGTAGGTGAGGGGGCGACGCGAACCTGCGAACGCTGTCCCTGCCCCTCATCCGGCCTTTCAGGCCACCTTCTCCCCGCAAGCGGGGAGAAGGAAAGGGCGCTAGACGCGCTCGATGATCGTCGCAGTGCCCATGCCGGCGCCGATGCACAGGGTGATCAGCGCGGTGTTCAGGTCGCGGCGCTCCAGTTCGTCGAGCACGGTGCCGAAGATCATCGCGCCGGTGGCGCCCAGCGGATGGCCCATGGCGATCGCACCGCCGTTGACGTTCATCTTCGAATGGTCGACGTCGAAGGCCTGCATGTAGCGCAGCACGACCGAGGCGAAGGCCTCGTTGAGCTCGAACAGGTCGATGTCGGAAATTTTCATCTTCGCGCGCTGGAGCAGCTTCTCCGTCACGTCGACCGGGCCGGTCAGCATGATGGCCGGCTCCGAGCCGATGTTTGAGAAGGAATGGATGCGGGCACGGGGCTTGAGACCCATCGCCTTGCCGCCCTTCTTGGAGCCGAGCAGCACCACGGCCGCGCCGTCGACGATGCCGGAGGAGTTGCCGGCATGGTGAACGTGGTTGACCTCCTCCAGCTCGGGATAGCGCTGGATGGCGACAGCATCGAAACCGCCCATCTCGCCCGGGATGGTGAAGGACGGATTGAGCGAGGCGAGCGACTGCATGTCGGTCGAGGGACGCATGTGCTCGTCATGGTCGAGGATGGTCAGGCCGTTCTGGTCCTTGATCGGCACGACAGAGTTCTTGAAGTAGCCCTTCTCCCAGGCCTTCGCGGCGCGCTTCTGGCTCTCGACCGCATAGGCGTCGACGTCGTCGCGCGAGAAGCCGTATTTGGTGGCGATCACGTCCGCCGACACGCCCTGCGGCACGAAGTAGGACGGCAGGCCGACGGACGGGTCCATGAACCACGCGCCGCCCGACATGCCCATGCCGACGCGCGACATGGATTCCACGCCGCCCGAGATCACGATGTCGTCCTGGCCGGCGGCGATCTTGGCCGCGCCGAGATTGATCGCGTCGAGGCCCGACGCACAGAAGCGCGAGAGCTGGATGCCGGGCGCCTTGGTGTCGTAGCCAGCCTCGAAGGTCGCCGCGCGTGGGATCACCGAGCCGGCCTCACCGACCGGGTCGACGCAGCCGAAGATGATATCGTCGACCGTGCCGGTGTCGAGCTCGTTGCGGTCGCGCACGGCTTCCAGAACTTTGGCCGCGAGACGCACCGCCGGCACCTCGTGCAGGGAGCCGTCCTTCTTGCCGCGCCCGCGGGGGGTGCGGACGGCGTCGTAGACATAAACCTCAGCCATTTCCTTGCTCCAGTTTTCTCATTGCGCCGCACCGGGCGGCGGCAGGCATTGCATCGGCTGGCGGATCAGGCGGCCGGCTCGACGGTAATCTCGGTCTTCACCGAATTGGCGATGAAACAGGCCTCGTGCGCCTGGTGGTGGATCGCGTCGAGGTCGCCGGCGTCGCCCGATATCTCGACCTTCGGGCGCAGCGTCACCTTGGTGATCCATGTCCGCCCGTCGGCGGTCTTTTCGAGAAGGCCCTCGGCATTGTCCTCGTAAGACAAGACCTCAACCTTCGCGCGTCGGGCGAAATCCAGAAACCACAGCATGTGGCAGGAGGCGATCGAGGCGACGAACATCTCCTCCGGATCGACACCGACGGGGTTGGAGAAGGGTTCGCGCACGATCGTCGGCGAAGGCGATGCCATCACGGTGGTGCCGCCGTCGAAGGCGATCTCATGCACCCGCGTATAGCGGCCGAGAGAGAAATGGTCCCCTTCGTCCTGGCTCCAGCGCAGCGTGGCGGTGTGCTTCGACATGTCGACCTCAGAGGCTCCGGGCGATCAGCACCTTCATGATCTCGTTCGTGCCGCCATAGATACGCTGCACGCGCGCGTCGCGATACATACGGGCGATCGGAAACTCATTCATGAAACCATATCCGCCAAAGAGCTGGAGGCATTGGTCCACGACCTTGCCCTGCAGGTCGGAGAGCCAGTATTTCGCCATCGAGGCAGTCACCGGGTCCAGCCCGCCATTGATGTGGCGCTCGACGCAGTTGTTATAGAAGACCCGGCCGACGGTCGCTTCCGTCTTCAGCTCGGCGAGCTTGAACTGCGTGTTCTGGAATTCCAGGATCGACTTGCCGAACGCCTTGCGTTCCTTGACGTAGTCGATCGTCAGCGCCAGTGCCCTCTCGATCACAGAGATGGCCGTGGTGCCGATCTGCAGGCGCTCCTGCGGCAGCTGCTGCATGAGCTGGACGAAGCCCTGCCCTTCCTCATGGCCGAGCAGGTTCGAGGTCGGCACGCGCACGTCGTTGAAGAACAGCTCCGACGTGTCGTTCGACTTCAGGCCGATCTTGTCGAGGTTGCGGCCACGCTCGAAGCCCTCGACCTCGTCGGTCTCGACCACGATCAGCGACGTGCCTTTGGCGCCCTTCGACGGATCGGTCTTGGTGACGACGATGATCAGGTTGGCGAGCTGGCCGTTGGTGATGAAGGTCTTGGAACCGTTGATGCGGTACTGGTTGCCGTCCTTGTCGGCCCGCGTCTTGACGCCCTGCAGGTCGGAGCCGGCGCCGGGCTCAGTCATGGCGATGGCGCCGATCAGTTCGCCGGTCGCCATCTTGGGCAGCCAGCGCTTCTTCTGCTCCTCGGAGCCGTAGTGCAGGATGTAGGGCGCGACGATGGAATTGTGCAGGGCGATGCCGAAACCGTCGACGCCAACATGGCTGATCGCCTCGATGATCGCGCTCTCATGCGCGAAGGTGCCGCCGGAGCCGCCATACTTCTCCGGCATGGAGGCACAGAGCAGTCCAGCCGCGCCGGCCTTCTCCCAGCTCTCGCGGTCGAAGATCTCGTTCTTCTCGAACTCCTCGTAGCGCGGCGCGATTTCCTCGGAGAGGAAGCGCGTCGCCATGTCGTAGAGCATGGCGACGTCGTCGGTCACCCAGCGGGGCTTCGGCAGGTCAAGGACGGTTGCGGGATCTGCGGCCACTGGGTTCCTCCTGACAGATGGCTTTATATAGTTCAAACTTGAACAAAAGCAAGCGCAAACGCCGCCTAGAAGGCCTCCGCCGGCAGCTTCATCATCGTCTCGGCGCCGGTCGACAGGCGGGCGAGATGCGCCGCCGTCTCGGGCATCACGCGCTCCATGAAGTAGCGGCCCGTAACCAGCTTCGTCTCGTAGAACGACGCGTCGCCATTGGCGCCCCCGGCGAGCTTTTCGTGCGCCGTCTTCGCCATCTGGCCCCACATGTAGCCGAGCGCGACAAGGCCGAAGAGATGCATGTAGTCGGTCGAGGCTGCGCCCGCATTGTCGGGGTTCGCAATGCCGTTCTGCACCAGCCACATCGTGGCGGCCTGCAGGTCGTTCAGGCCCTTCTTCAGCGCCTTGGTGTAGGGCGCCATCTTCTCGTCGGAGCGGTTCGCCTCGCAGAAGTCGCCAACCTCCTTGAAGAAGGCCTGCACCGCGCGGCCGCCGTTCAGGCCGAGCTT